>Ga0070717_10004465_pt1 | contig 10109 bp, 8 predicted proteins | sample LARL113metaG_FD_71366 | JGI IMG/M metagenome (GOLD analysis project Ga0070717, IMG submission 71366) | Corn, switchgrass and miscanthus rhizosphere microbial communities from Kellogg Biological Station, Michigan, USA - LAR L11-3 metaG | ecosystem: Host-associated > Plants > Roots > Rhizosphere ... | reverse complement strand
CTTGCAATACGCCACTGGTATTTCCGCCCTTGAACGGGTTCGTTCCGCCAAACTCAAGCTTGGAATTCTCGCCGAAATGGCTGAACCCGCCACCAAAACTCACCCAGGGAGAAACCCCTTGTTCAGGGAACAGACTCAACCGTGCTGCAGGCGTGACGAAGATCGTTGAGTAATCTCCCGGAACTACGTTCTGCGCGGCGTGTAGATCCTCGTCCGGGTTCACCACAAACGGAATTTCTCCGACGATCGACCAAAAGGGTCCATCCATCAAACGCCGCGCGTAATTAATTTCGAAAGTGAGTCCTTTTCCGTAGCGCAGGTTAGGATCGTATGACGGAGCACCGATAATGCCCCTATCGCTGATGAAGATGCGCCCAAGTGTGCCCGACAATTCATTTTTTTGCGCTGCGGCCTGCGCCGCAAAGGTGCAAACTGCCAGCACAAGCCCGATGGTGAGGTGTTTCAGCGACATTTCTCCTCCTGCCTTCTGATCATTGCTAGTCCTATTTTTGCGACGTATCCCTTGCACCACAGGTTCGTCGGTTGAGATATTTGAAAAAACGTTGCTCCGTCTGCGTTGCTGAAGGATTATATCGACCGCGCCAAGGAGTTGCCATTATCAGATGGAATGCGACGTCCGCTTTCTTCGTCGCGCGGGGATCGAGAGCGTTCAGCCCTGGATACTTTAGCCAAAGGTGAAGCCGCCAGCCCGCAAAGCACATAGAACAGCGCGGCATTCGCCGGGATTTGCAAATTAAAATCCACCAAGCTATGAAACAGAATACCGGTACATCCGAGCAGAGCGGCTAGAGAAACCGCTCCATCCCATCTTAATTCCCAGCGGTCAGAGGTCGGCAATCCTCGTTGGTACAGGCGCAGCACAAACCACAGCATCACCGTGAAGCCGAGCAAACCAGTTTCCACAACCAGTTGCGCATAGTCGTTGTGCGCTTCATTTACGAACAGATTCGTATAGAAGCTACGATACGCGGGGTAGACGGTCGGGAAGGTTCCCAAACCCCATCCCAACAATGGCCTGTGCGAAAACATCCGGATGCAGTCCTTGCTCATATTCCAACGGATGCCGGGACCCAGATCCCCGAGTCGCCCCAGAACCTGCCCTTTGCCCACAAAAAGCAGGAAAGCAAGCACGAATACACATACCGCGATTAAACCGAGTGCAACGCGAGAATTTCTTCTCTGCCTGAGAGTTAGGGCCGCAAAGACCGCAATTTCGACAACGAAAGAAAGCATTCCGCCGCGCGAGCCAGAAAGAAAGATAGTGCTAGCCATTAAGATCGCAGAGAAGGCCACCAAAGCCCGCTTCCCTCCCCTCAGCCTATGGCCCATGCTGACGACCAAGGGAAACGGCACGAGCATCTCCATCAGGCCGGCGTAGTGATCGTGATTGACGTAGCTACCATAAATGGCCCCATGAAAGCGAGGAGTATAGACCCAGAAGAACTTGCCCTCAGAGGTTAGAGATTGGGCCAGGGCGAAGAAAGCGTAGAGTGCCCCGAAGCCAATCAGCGTAACCGCGAAATTCCTGCGATCAGTTTCTTCGCGAATGCATTCGGCGGCGATGAAGAGCACGATTCCGTACGAGAAATATTGCAAGGCCTCATATTTGGTGACGTACGCGTACGAAGAAGTTCGCAGAGCAAGCTGGGCGATAACAAGGGAAAAAAACGCCACGGCTGGCGGATACAGAAGGTTGCTCGACACTTTGAGTTGCCGGGACATAAACGGTTGCCCCGTCCAAAGAAGAAAGAGAACCGCCGCACCAGCTTCGAAAATGAATGTCGACCACTCTTCCACCGCGCCAAACGCCAGGATTGCAAAAAACAAAATGCTGCACAGGCCGAGGACGAAGGTCCATTGCAGGATTCCGGGCTTGGGCACACTCCGGCGATCCAGATCAATCGAGTCAGTTGTATCGACAATCAGGTACGAAGAGATGTTCACCTTCCCGCCTTACTTGCTTACTTCCTCCAGCCTGACATCGTCGATCCAAAGTTTGCCCCGAATCAGCGGTTCTGCGGGCTGGCGGATAATTTTCAGGAAAAGCAGATTCGTGCTCGGTCCGGTATGGAATCGTGCTTGTTGTTTGTGCCAGGGATTCGTTCCCAGCAAATCATCGGTGAGCATGTATTGAGTGTTGGTGTAGGCGTCCGCGATTGCAAAGCGCGGACCGCTGGCGCTGTCGATGTCTTGAGTTCTCGATTCAGCGCTGAACTCGTAGTCGGTATCGGGTTGCACCGGAATGAAGTGCACAACTCCGGCATCCGGCGCACTTCGTCCATCGAAGGTCACTGACAAGGATCGGGTCCCGCCGTAGAATTGATCGGTGTCGATGGCCAAGTCCACATGCGATTTCGATTCGTACCACCAATCAAATCCACCGTTCAGCAGGTTTTCCTCGAACCCGCCGTTTACGATGAGATTTTCACGAGTAGGAAGATATGGCTGAATTTCTTGATCCACCTGGGCGAGTTGCTGCCAAGCATTCTTCGCCGCGATGACCTTCTGCTTGGCAATCAAGAGTTGAAAGTAGGGAAATGCAAGCTTCGGCGGGAAACTCTGCTGCAGCCCGACTAAATGATCCCAGGCGATTTCCGCGGGCTCCACTTCCTGTTTATTGACCAGCAAATGCAAGAATGAAAGATAGAGATCGGCACGGCGCGGTAACGCTTGGTCAAACATCTGATTCGCATCGCCGGTCGCCCGCCAGCAGAGCTGTAGCGCATAGTTGACCGATTCCGGATCGTTGGCCAGCACGGTGCGGAAATAAGGAAGCGCCTTGCCGAGATTCCCTTGCACCAAGAAAAAGTTTGCTGCCTCCCAAGCGATGTGCGGCGTGGTGGGGTCTGCTCCCACCGCGCGTTCTACATTTTGAGCCTGCTCGTCCGTTCGCCCCGCGATCTGGTAGGCCCCCGCCAGGTCGAGCCAGTACCGCGCCTCGAATGGATTCAACTGGACGGCGGCCTGGTAATTTGAGATGGCCTGGTCAAGAGTAGCGCCCGGTAAAACAAAACTTCTGCCGAGAAGATCGCGATACTCGGCGTTGGTCGGCTCCAGGCGAGCGGCTCTTTGGATATTCGAGGGGTCACCTTTTCCTGCCAGATGTGCTGCGACGTACGCGCGCGCAGAAAGCGAGAGATAAATTCCGATCACGATCAAGCAGAGCCCCGCGAAACAAGAACTCCGAATTGGGGACCGCAATTCGATCTGCATCTGAATCTCTAACCGATAGGACCAGCCTACCTCGCCGAAGCAGTGCCTCGCCCGCTCTTACTTTTGTACGTTGTGTTAAGAAACCTTGCTGACCGCATCCGCTGGCTTATCTCCGCCGGATCCTTCATGGTAGTAGCGGTCGGAATAACGACCGCCATAGTAGTAGTAAGATTCGGCGCTATCCCAAGTGAGCGCGTTCAGGACAATGCCCATAACTCTGGCGTTGACCTGCAACAGAAGCTCGCACGCTTGCCGCAGCGCCAGTTTGGTCGTCTTCTTCGCGCGCACGACGAGTATGAGTCGATCCACCTCTGGAGACAACACCACCGAATCAGTCACAGTCAAACATGGAGGACTGTCAATGATGATGTGGTCAAACTCATTCCGCCAACGAGCAAGATGTTCCTTCATGACAGTCGAACCGAGCAACTCAGCAGGTTGCGGAGGAACCGGGCCGGCCGGCAAAATCCACAAATTCGGCACTTCCGCAGACGGGACCATCACATCTTCGACCTTGTCGACCCCACTGAGAAGCGTGCTGAGGCCTCCCCGAGAATGAAAGCCAAACAGCTTGTTAATGCCCGGCCGGCGCAGGTCGGCATCGATCAACAGCACGCGCCCTCCGCGCTGCGCCAAGACCAACGCCGAATTCGCGCTGATGGTAGTCTTCCCCTCTTGGGGCAATGCACTCGTGACGAGAATTACTTTGGGCGGAGCGCCAAATGAGGAGAGAAGAATCGACGTCCGAAGTGAGCGGTAGGCCTCGGCTGCCTCTGATCTAGGTCGAGCATATGTGACTAGAGACGGCAAATCAGAGTCGTCATTCTGGACTGAGATGGGTTTCAAACGCTTTCGCAACAAAGCGGTGTTGGCAAACTGTAAGGGGATCGTTCCCAGCGCCGGCAGAGTGGAAATCGCTTTAATCTCTTCAATCGTTCTTATGCTGGTGTCCAGACTCTCGAGTACGAATGAAAGTCCAATACCGCAAGCTAACCCCAATATGATGCCGAACTCGATGTTGCGTGGCACGTTCGGTTTGATAGGACTTGTCGGAGTCCGCGCCACATCCACGACACGGATATTGCTGGATCGCAGCCCCGCGCTCACCCCGGCTTCCTTGAGCTTCTGCAGTAGATCCTGATAGAGTTGGCGGTTCGCGTCGGCGTCGCGCTTCAGCACCGAGTACTCAATCGCACTCTCGTTGAGCTGGTTCGCCTCTTGCTTCTGCTGGTTAAATGCGGTGGTCAGCAAGTTCTCCCGTTGAAGTGCTGCCAGGTACTCATCGCGAACTTGTTGTTGCATTCTGACTTCTTCGGCCGCGAGTTCTTTTCGCACCAGTTTGAGCTGATTGCTGAGCTCGGCGACCTTCGGGTATCCCGAACCAAATTGGGTGGTGAGCTGTGCGAGCTGCGTATTGAGGTCGGATTCCTTCTCTCGCAACTTTTCCAGCATCCCGCTTTCCCTTGGGCCGGAGGATTTCGCGACCGCCGCCGGGTCCCCTTCCACGGCGAGTTTGTAATTCGATTCCTTCTGAATGCGATCCGTCTGCGCCGCGGTGAGTTCTTTATTTAGTTCGTCAAGCTTCGAGGTTACGATGTTCTGTTTCTCATCCACCCCCAAGATGCTGTGATCCTTCTGGTAGCGGACAAGTTTCTCCTCGGAAGTCTGGACCTTCATCTGCAGATCGGCAAGCTCGGTCGAAAGCCAGTCTGACGTTTGGGTCACGGCCTCGTATTTCGTCTTGAAGTTTTCCTCGGTGAAGGTGCGCACCAAGGCATTCACGATTTCCGTCGCCAGCCGAGGATCGGAATCGGTATAGCTGACCTGTAGGAGCCGCGAATTTCGGATTATCTGCACGCTGAGGCCGCCGCGAAATCTGCCGAGCATACCGGCCGCTCTCGCCGGGTCCGGCTGCATGCTCGAAACCTGCAGTGAGTCTGCAGCTCGCCGGGGTGCTGCACCCGTAAACTTGGGGTTCTGGTCCAGATGCGTCGCTTCGATGACCTTCATGGCGAGCGCATCGCTACGGAAAATCGCGGCTTGGGTCTCCAGGGTAACGTCGTACTCCGAATCCGGCGAGTTCTCCTCAAGGCCCTTGAATCCCAAAACATTCGGACTTTCCGGGAAGATCGCAACCGTCGAACTTGCCTGGTACAGAGGGGTCGTCTTGAGGGTGAAAATTACGCTGAGTGCAGAAATGATGCACAGCGTAGCCACGACCGTCCATCGCCGCTTCTTGATAATCCGCCAGTAGTGCAGCAGAGGGTTTTCAATTTCAGCAAGAAAGGGGTACTGAATGCTGTGAGTCTTTTCAAAGACTGGAAGCTCGATCGGTTCTAGCGCTTCCGAACCGGAGTTGTTGCTTTTTGACTGCAAGTCCATCAATTGGTCCCCAAAGTCCGCTATGGTACGGTCGCCTCTGAGGGTAGCCGCACGCGTGAAGAATAGGCGAATTTTAGCATCTTCTATCCACTTTTGACGCGACTACTTTTGCGTCTTCGCGGAAATTTGGTTGAACTGTTGAACTTCCTTCCAGGCCCCTGGAAGCGCTTTCAACCGGTTGCTTTTGCCTATAAGCTCTTAGCTGCTAGGGTGGGGCTCAGCTTCGATCTAAGTAGTACGATCTGCGCAAATGCTTCGCATCTTCTGGGACACAACTGGATCGTCGGAACCTATCAAACTGAGACACGACCGATTCGAGTGAGGCTTGAGCGAATGAAGTTCACAACCTCTGGAGTCACGTAGGCGGGCGGTGTGATGCGGAATATTGGACGGTCTGCAACTGGTTTCAGGGAGACGGATTGCCAGGCTGCGCCAGGCGGCGCTTGGTGCAGAATTACTGCATGGGCGCGATCGAGGAATTCGCGGGCTGAGTTTTTGAAATCTGGTGTGGAGGGATCGAGGACTGTCAGATAAAAGTCGGGCCGCAAGAACTTTAGGACGCTATTTGACTCGATGATCACGTTGTGTGCGGCTTCTAGACGGCGACGCAGGGTGGGCATCGCTTCGGCCAGCCGGCCTTGTTCCGTGCGCACCCATAGTGCTTGTGCCGCGCCAGCGACGAGAAATCGTGAGGTGTCCGAATCCCCCAACCGGTCGCGCTCTTCGGAGATTGCCCAGGAATGGTCGCCGGTGGCGCAGTCACAGGCCTCGCCGTTCGCAGAGCAAATGCCGTGCCCGTATTGCGTAATCTTCACCGCAGTCCAGTCAAATTCTGGCAACGCGGCGATCAAGCCAGCGACCACGCTGGTCTTGCCCACGCTACGTGAATGTCCGCCAACGACGACAGTTGCCATAAAACAGGGCTTCCGGGTCCCGGACGCCGGTAGTATTACTTCTTTGCAAGGCGCGCCAGGGTCGCCAACTGCTTCAGATATTGTCGCACGGGCTGCGCTGGCGTTCCCCAGAAGGCTACGCCTTTGCCACGCAGAACTTTGTTGGGCAGAACGCCGCCCTGTCCACCGAGCATGACTCCTGCTTCAATCCGGGCGTGCTCGCCAATGCCGACCTGGCCGCCGAGCACGACTCCGTTCTCGATCACGATGCTTCCCGAGAGGCCGGTCTGCGCTGCAATCACAACGTCTTCGCCGAGTTGGCAGTTGTGCCCGATGTGGACGAGGTTGTCGATCTTCGTGCCTCGACGGATGCGCGTCTCGTCGAGAGCGCCGCGGTCGATGGTCGCATTAGCTCCAATCTCAACATCGTCCTCGACCACGAGACCTCCTACCTGCGGGAATTTTTCGTACCACCCGGTCTTGCGGTCGCGCACATAGCCGAATCCGTCGCTGCCCAGCACCGCGCCTGCGTGCACGATCACGCGGTCGCCGAGCGTTGTGCCCGGATAGATCGTGACGTTAGGATAAATCTCGCAGTTATTTCCAATCTTGACATCGGAGCCGAGGACGCAACCCGCGCTGATGCGCGTGTGCCTTCCGATCTGCGCGCGTTCCCCGACCACAGCGCGTGCCTCCACAAGAACACGGGGGCCGAGCACAACCGAGGAATGGATGACCGCGGTCGGATGGACGCTTCCCTGCCGTGCAGTACCGTCGGCTAGCAATTCATCATCCCGGAGAACTCGCGCGGCGCGCGCGAAGGCAAGCTTGGGATGATCGCTGACAAGGAGCGGACGGTCGCTTGCTCCGGAGGACGCGAACTGTCCTGCGATGACGGCGCCAGCTGCCGATCGCAGAGCCTCTGCCAAGTATTTTTCATCTTCGACAAACACCAGGTCGTCGCGCGACGCCGATGCAATGCTGGCTACCGCATTCACTTCTACGCGGCCATCGCCAATCAAGCGGGCTCCTACCGCTTCCGCAATTTCTTGCAGTGAGCGTTTCATGGCTCCAACTGTATAGCAGGCGGGCAAGGGGAAGGAAGAGGCGGCGAGAGACGTTCACGCGGCCGATTACATAGGTCCTTCGCTTCGCTCAGGATTACGGTTGCGGAGATGGGACTACGGCGGGGTGCAGGTGTTCGTGCCTTGGCACATGATGAAGGTGCCAGTGGACGCACAACTGGGATCGCCGGCGCCGCCCATCAAGGTCCACGTGCCCACCACAACTCCGTTGCTCAAGGTTCCGGCGGTCGTCTGAGTTCCGTTCGACGTGCCGGTCAGGTTTCCCGTCATGGTAAGGGTGTTGCCCGCAGGCGTTACCGACACAATCTTAAAATCGAGCGAGCCGGTCACTTGGTCCGCCGTATTGGTAACCAGCGTGGCGTTGCCGCTCTCGGTTGAGCCATTGATGCCATTGGCAAAACACTTCCCCGCGTTGATAAAGCCGAAACCTGTAATCGTGAGTGGCCCTGAAGTGACGGTATTATTGTTGTTCAACGAGAAAGCCGTCACGAAATTCAGCAGACTGGCTTGCCCGGCACCTCCCGTAAGCTTTGCCTCCCAACTACCGCTGGTAACCGTCGCGGGAGTTGTATTTGCGATTGTTTGGGTGCCGCAGCCGCAAACCGCGAGTTCGAGCGCCAGCACGAGCAGGAATACGAGCTTCTTCATGTACCGTCCTTGAATTGGGGTCCCTATGAGAATAGAGAGATGCGGGCGAACCCGTCAATGGATGCAAGGTGCCGCTAGGGGCCGGCGGGTGGCACAACACGAATCGTCTGCAGCCATGTTTCGACCAGCTTTGGCCACGCCGTGACCGGAAGGTCCGTGCGCCGAAGCCCGTATCCGTGGCCGCCACTGGCGTAGATGTGCATCTCTGCCGGGACCGTGGCGTTCTTGAGAGCGAGAAAGTAAACGGTGGAGTTTTCGACGTGCACCGGATCGTCCTCGGCCTGAACAATGAGCGATGGCGGAGTCCGGCTGGTGACATGAATCTCGGGATTGGGCGCAAAGTTCTGCTCCGAGAAGGCAAGGTAACCCGGATAAACGATCACGGCGAAATCAGGGCGGCAGCTGACCTGGTCGGCGGCGTCGACTGGATCGTAAAGGCGCTGGTCGAAGTGGGTGCTGAGCGCGGCGGCGAGGTGGGCTCCGGCAGAGAATCCCAGGACGCCGATGCGGTTGGGATCAATGTGCCAGTCGCTGGCGTGGGAACGGACGATCCCGAGCGCTCGCTGCGCGTCCTGCAGGGCGGCGGAGGATTTGGGAAAGGGTCCGGAATCGGGCACGCGGTATTTGAGCAGAATGCAAGTGACGCCGGCAGAGTTGAGCCAGTCGCAGACTTCGGTGCCTTCGAGGTCGATAGCCAGGATGCGGTAAGAGCCGCCGGGAAAGACAACAATCGCTGCCCCGGTGTTCTTGTCTTTGGGCGCGTACACAGTGAGTGTCGGGACGGATACATTGCCCAGGCGGATGACGGGCTTGCCGGCAACCAGGCGGTCTTTTGCGGTTGTGGTGTCGACCTCTGGAGCCGCATTGGCGGGGGCGCCCGGCGCGCCGTGCGGCCAGAGGCCCAGCGTCGTGTGGTCTGGTGCGGGCTGCCAGCCCGTGGTTTGCGCGAAGAAACTGGCGGATAGGACAAGAAGTGCGGCAGGGGTCAGGAGAGCGCGAGGCATGACCCATCATCGCAACCGCAGCGTGGGACGCGCAAGAGTAGAACTGCGCGGGGTAGAACTAATATCGTGTGAAGATGATTGTGGAGTGATCCCATGACTGTACGTCGAACATCCATTCGCCTCAATACTGACTTAGTCGACAAAGCCGTGAAGGTGCTTGGCGCAAGATCCCGAGCCGAGGCGATCCACCTTGCTCTTCGGGAGATTGTCGGACTGACGCTTTTCAAAGATTTGATGAAGAAAAACGCCGGCAAACTGAAGTTCGCGGGAGCGGATGAGCGAAGATGATGAGGCCGATTTTTGAGATAATTCATCATTATCGGAATTTTCGGTTTTATTGAGTTGATGTCCAGCACTGCCATCTCATTCCGCCGCCGAGTTGCCGGAAATGCGCGCCACAATCCGCTGGCCGCCGCGGGCGTAGTGCTGGTCGTAATCTTCGTCATCTTCGCCCTGTTTGCGCCGTGGATCGCCCCGCAAGATCCTGCGGCGATCAACTTGCCTGCGCGAATGGATCCGCCGTCTTCTACGCACTGGTTTGGCACCGATGAACTGGGCCGCGACATTCTCTCGCGTGTTATCTATGGCGCACGCATTTCCATGATGGTGGGCAGTTGCGTGGTCCTGACCTCGCTTGCTCTGGGACTCATCATCGGCTCCATCGCCGGATACTACGGAGGCGCCGTCGACCGCTTCGTCAATGTTGTCTTGATGAACGCGTTTCTTTCTTTTCCAGGAATTCTGCTGGCCATTGCGTTTATCGCTTTCCGCGGCCCCGGCATTTTCAACCTGGTGCTCGCGCTCTCGCTCGGGGGATGGGTCGGCTACGCGCGTCTGGTTCGCGGGCAAGTGCTGGCCGCCCG
>Ga0070717_10004461_pt1 | contig 10112 bp, 10 predicted proteins | sample LARL113metaG_FD_71366 | JGI IMG/M metagenome (GOLD analysis project Ga0070717, IMG submission 71366) | Corn, switchgrass and miscanthus rhizosphere microbial communities from Kellogg Biological Station, Michigan, USA - LAR L11-3 metaG | ecosystem: Host-associated > Plants > Roots > Rhizosphere ... | reverse complement strand
CGAGCGGCTCACAGCGTTCCTGAGCGAGTACGATCTGCCGCTCGAAGAACGGCGCCGCTGGCGGGTGTAGGCGATCGCCGGAACGCCTAAGCGATTGGCCGCCCGGCAGACGCACTGCCCGCGGACTCGGCCGAGCAATCGGTTATCCTTACTCGAGCCGCAGCGCGCAGTGGGTTTCGCATGGACTACATCCGGTTCGGGCGCACGGGACTGAAAGTCTCGCAGCTTTGTCTCGGCACGATGTCGATGGGCAGCTCCGCCTGGAAGCCGTGGGTGCTCGATGAAGCCGATTCGATTCCCATCCTGCGCCGCGCGCTCGATCTTGGCATCAGCTTCTTCGATATGGCCGACTGGTATTCGACCGGCCGCAACGAGGAAGTCGTCGGTCGTAACCTGCTGAAGATGACCGCACGCGAGCAGCTGGTGCTCGCAAGCAAGGTCTACTACCCGATGAGCGATGACCCGAACGATCGGGGTCTTTCGCGCAAGCACATCGCAAGCTCGATTGACCGCTCGCTGGCGCGGATCGGGACGGACTATCTCGACCTGTATGTCATCCATGCCTTCGATGCGGAGACGGCGGTCGAGGAAACCATGGAGGCACTGCACGACACGGTGCGCGCGGGCAAGGTGCGCTACCTCGGCGCTTCCACCATGTACACATGGCAGTTCGCGAAAATGAACCATCTGGCGCAGCTGCACGGCTGGACGCCGTTCGTCAATATGCAGTGCCAGTACAACCTGCTCTACCGCGAGGAGGAGCGTGAGATGTTTCCCTACTGCCGCGACCAGTGCATCGCGATCACGACATTCAGTCCACTGGCGCGCGGCTTTCTCGCCCGCGCCGGGACGACCGCGCGCACCGCGCACGACCTTTACCAGCAATACTACGGCGACGACATCGATGGCGAGATCGCGCGGCGCGTGCGCGAGGTTGCCGCGCGCCGTGGCGTGAGCGCCGGCCACGTGGCGCTGGCCTGGGTAGCGGGCAGCCCCCGCCCGAACGTTCCGATCGTGGGGGCCGCCAACGCTTCGCACCTCGAGGTCGCCGTGGAGGCGCTGGCGCTCAATCTAGATCACGCGGAACGGATCTATCTCGAAGCGCCCTATCGTCCGCGCGATGAGATCAACGACCAGAATCCCGTGCGGCGTGCGCGGGCGCTGCACCCGGACTGAAAGCCACATCGCCTCGCGTCATTACGCCTGCCCCTGCAGCCAGCGGCTGTCCTCGCGGACTTCGATCAACGTCGGCCGGTCGCCCGCGAGCGCTGCGCGCACGGAGCGGCTCAGGTGCTCGGCGCTTTCCGCACGGGTGCCGTGACAGCCGAGGCTTCTGGCGAGTCCGATGAAGTCGGGACTTCTCGGCTCGACGCCGATGCGGGGAATACGCCGCTCATCCATGCCGTCTGCGATCGCCTTCAGGGCGTCGTTGTTCCATACGAGCACCGGCAGACCGATGCCCTCCTCGGTCGCGGTGGCGAGCTCATTGACCGTGAACATGACTCCGCCATCGCCCGCTACCGCCATCACCGGCCGGTGCGGCGCACCGATTTTTGCGCCGATCGCCATCGGCAAGGCGAACCCCAGGGCGCAGTAATTACCGGAGTAGTACCAGCAGCGCTCCTCATTCATCGGCATGGCGAAAGAGCCGCTGTAGACGAGCTGCGTGGCATCGCCCATGACGATCGCGTCCGCCGGCAGTGCGGCACGCAGCGTCTTCCATACCCTCGCGTGCAGCTTCTCGAGATCGGTCATCTTGGCGTCATTGCGCGCCAGAATCTCCCGAACGCGGCTCTCACCCTGTGCGCGCTGCGAGCTCGGCTCCCGCCGTGCGAGAGTGGACGCGAGGGCAAGCATGGCGGCGCGCGCGTCGGCCTGGATCGGCACCGCCGCTGCATAGAGCGAAGTCAGTTCCGTGGGATCGATGTCGATGCGAATGATGTCGCCCGATATTTCGAGCTTGGTGAGAAAGTGATCGCCCGCGGCGACTTCCGAGCCCACCAGCAGCACCACATCGGCGCTCGCCAGCTCCTGCTGACTCGCCTGCTGGAGGATTGAGCAGCCGAGCGATAACGGATGGGAGTCCGGAAGTATCCCCTTGCCGGCATTGCTGGAGAGAACCGGAGCGCCGATGCGCTCTGCGATGTCAGTCAGCGGCTGACGCGTACCGACCGCGCCACCACCGACGAAAATGAGTGGGCGCTGCGCCCGCGCAAGACGCGCGGCAGCCTCATCGATGGCAGCGGGGTCGGGCATCGGCGCGGACGGGGCGCGGCGTGCTTGCCAGCGCGCGTCCACCGGCAGCGGCAGCACGTCCCGCGGCAGCGACAGATGAACCGGGCGGGGCCGGCTGCCGCGAAACACCGCATAAGCACGGGCGATCAGCTCAGGCAGCTCCTCGGGTGAGCGCACCATGGCGCTGAAAGCGGTGAAGCCGGCCGTCACCGCCGCCTGGTCGTTGAGCTCATGAATCGCTCCCCAGCCCTTGCCATGAGTGAGCGTGGGAGAGGCCCCCGATAACACCAGCATGGGCTGAGAGTCGCTGTAGGCCTGCGCCATGCCAGTCGCGGCGTTGGTAACCCCGGGCCCGCCGATGATGGTGCAGACACCCGGTTTTCCGGTCGCGCGCGCATAGCCGTCAGCCATGAGACTCGCCCCTTGCTCGTTGCGACACTGCACGTGGCGTATGCCGGTGCGTGCAATGCCGCGATACAGCTCGAGGGTCATCGTGCCGGCCATGCCGAACACCGTATCCACCTCATAGGCCGCGAGCAGCTGCATCACGGCCTCACCGCAGGTCACGGCTTGCACATTTCCTCCTGTATGTATGCGGCAGCCTGGGACGGCGCTGTGCGTCGCGACCTTAGCAGCTTTTGTGGCACAGTGGTGCATCAAGGCCGACACCTCGAGCACCGCGCCCGCTTGCGATCGCCACAGTCAAACTCCGGAAAGGCCAACCGCTGCGCGCAGCGCGGCGCCGTGCCTGCAGCGCTGCTCCTGCTCGGCCTGCTGTGCGCCTGCTCCGCTCGAGACGACGCGGCGCCGGCACGCACCGGGGGTCATGAGGATGGCTATGACCGGGAGAGGGTCGTCAATATCTATTCCTGGGCCGATTACATCGCGCCCGACACCATCAGCAACTTCGAGAAGGAAACCGGTATCCAGGTGCGCTATGACGTCTACGACAACAACGAGGTTCTCGAGACGAAGTTGCTCAGCGGACACTCGAATTACGACGTAGTGGTGCCGAGCGATCTGTTTTTCGACCGGCAGCGCGCGGCCGGCGTCTATCGCGAGCTCGACAAACAGGCGTTACCCAATCTCGTCAACATCGACCCGGAAATCTTGCGCCAGATGGCGGTGCACGATCCGGGAAATCGGCACGCCATTCCTTACATGTGGTCGACCACCGGTCTTGGCTACAACGTCGACCGGGTGCGTGAACGGCTTGGTGGGAATGTACCCGACAGCTGGGCGCTGATTTTCGACCCGCGCATCGCCGCGAAACTCAAGGACTGCGGCATTCTCATGGTCGACTCGCCGCTCGATGTGTTCGGGTCCGCGATCATCTATCTGCAGCGCGACCCGCGGCGGCTGGATCCCAAGGATGTGCTTGCCGCTGCGGAGCTGCTGCGGTCGATACGGCCGTTCGTGCGCAACATCGACGCCGCCCCCATCGCACCGCTGGCGAGCGGGGACGTGTGCCTCGAGCTCGGCTGGTCGGGCGATGTGGAAGCCGCGCGCAACCGGGCCGTCGAGGCCGGCACCGGGGTGCACATCGCCTACCTGATTCCGCGCGAGGGCGCGCTGCGGACGATAGACATGGCGGCGATTCCCGCCGATGCACCGCATCCGCACAACGCGCAGGTGTGGCTGAACTATCTCATGCGCCCCGATGTCATCGCGGGCATAAGCAATTTCATCAAGTATCCGAATGGCATTGCCGCGTCGCTGCCACTCATCGAGGCCAGCGTCAGAGACGATCCCGCGGTGTATCCGGATGCGGCGACGCGCGCACGACTGATAGCGAGCTCACCGGCACCGCTGAACTACTCGCGGCTGGTAGCGCGCGCCTGGACACGCTTTCGAACGGGGCAGTGAGCGTGCGATCTGCGCCGGCAGCGCTGCGATCTGCGAGCTGATGTCGATCGCCCGTCATCGGGCGCCGCGCGTCCGCTTGCGGCGCGTGCTCGGCGCGGGCTCCGCAGGCCCGGCGTGCGCCGCACCTTGGTTCAATGCCTGCGTACCCGGGATGTGCTCCTTGCCCCAGCGCACGAACGCGAGCAGCACCTCCCCCAGCGCGCGGCCTTTGGGGGTGAGCGTGTAGCGGTAGCGCACCGGACGCTGCTGATAGGGAGTGCTGAGGAGGATACCGGCAGCTTCCAGACGCCTGAGACGATCGGCAAGGATGTTGGTCGGAATGCGCTCCAGGGAATTCGCCAGCTCGCCGTAGGTGTGCTTGCCGTGCAACAAGTCGCGCACCACGAGCAGCGACCATTTGTCCCCCACGATGTCGAGCGAATTGGCGATGGCGCATGCCGAACGCTCGAAGGACTCGCCGCTACTCATCTAATAGGTGCTCCGCACCGTAAGACTGCCGAGTAACTTGCATATTGCAAGTAATGATGCTACGGTCCTCAGTAACTTGCAAAATGCAAGTAACGAAGAGGAGAGCAGGCATGGCAGCCACGGTTTTTCCCCCTCCGGCCGGGTCCGAGCGCAGCGCGCCTGGCCCGACACGCCTCACCGTCCCACTCGCTCTGGCCGTCTGGTTCGTGCTCGTCGTATCACTCGGCGCTGGCGGTGCGTTCATCGTACCGCCGAGCAGTCCTCCCATTCCGATTGCGGCAGCCGTGGCGCTACCGTTGCTGCTGTTCTTCGCGGCGCTGCGGCTCTCGCCAGCCTTCCGTGACTTTGTACTTACCCTCGATTTGCGTCTAATCGCGGGGATGCAGGCGTGGCGGTGGGCAGGCTTTGGTTTCCTGGCTCTGTATGCGCACAAGATACTGCCCGGCATATTCGCCCTGCCCGCGGGCCTCGGGGACATGGCGATCGGAGTCACTGCTCCCTGGGTGCTCCTTGCCCTCGTGCGTCAACCCGCATTCGCTGCCAGTGCGGCTTTCAGGCGCTGGAATGTGCTGGGCATTCTCGACCTCATCGTCGCCGTCAGCCTCGGAACCTCGAATGCGATTCTGAGCACGGGAGCTCCGGGTGAGATCACCTCTGCTGCGATGGCTACACTGCCCTTGCTGCTGATACCGGCATTTCTCGTGCCGCTGTTCCTCATGCTGCACACGGCCGCGCTCATGCAGGGCAGGCAGCTGGCGCGCGCGCGAGCTGCCGCGCGCTGAGATCGCCGCGAGGCCCCATCCGCGCGCGTGTCGGTACTGCGCGCGCGGAAGGGCACCGGTCTTACGGCCTCGTCGGGGGGAGAGTGCCGGCGAGCGCGGTTGCGCTTGTGGTGCACGTGGGATGCCCCCACCCGCTCGCACTCACTCCTTCCTGTTGGCCAGGCTGCGGAGTGATGTCGTACACGATGTTATCCGGGCGAGCAGAGTCGCCGCTCACTCCACCAGGAACATGATCGAGACCCAAGGCGTGCCTCGTCCGCCACGCGATATTGTGATCGGCACACGAGCTGTCACCGCTGACGCCGATGGCACCCAGCAGGACACGGACACCATTGTTGTGCACCGCATATAGCGCCAGACCGCCGCCGAACACGTTGACACCGCCGATACGACGTCCCGTCATGGGATCGACGGGGGTGCCGAAATCCGCGGCCGGTCCGCGATACGCCACTCTGGTATCCACCGGGTTGCTGTGCTGCAGTCCGTACAGGCTGCCCCCTGGGGATACTGCGGAAAACAGGTTGGCCGTCGACAGTGCGAGATTCGGCAAGCTGAAGGCGTTGGCGGTGTTGGCCTTCTGTGCCGAGATCACGCGGCTGCCGGGCCACTGGTCTCCGCGATCCGAACCCGTGAACGCGACGGCGCATACCACGCCATCACGATTCACCACGGTAGCCCACATGTCGAGGTTGAAGCCTCCGTTTTGCTGATTACGGGCGGAGGTCAGCGCATTCCTCAGGGCGCTGTGGCTCGGGAGTCCGGCGCACTGACCGGCAACGGACCCCGTGTCTTCGTTATCCCGCGATACTGTCTCCTGCGCCAGCGTTGCGGAGGCAATGCAGGTTGCAGCCGCTGCACCAGCCAGGATTCCAATCGTACGTGTCGTCAAGGAAGTCATGGACCTTCTCCTTATTTTGAGTGACACACTCGAGAAGCCAGCTCGTGCCGGAAGCCCGGCACGACGTTCAGACTGGGTGCGCGCTAGGCGCCGGGAGGATCGCCTTTCCAGTCGAGCACGGATGCGCGTTGCTCACGCTTGAAGTAGTAGCGCCCGGTGTGCGCGTCGTAGTGAATTTGGCCACGGGCGGCCTGGCGGGCGAGCCAGTCGCGTGCAAAGCGCTCGTTAGTGGCCGTTTTCGCGGCCAGCTCGGCGGGTGTCAGGCCTGCGGCCGCCAATGCCCGGTAGTAACCGAGTGCCTCCCCGAGCGCGCTGATGGCGGTCCCCTGCAACGCACTTACGCTGGCGTCGACCACAGGTGTACCCTCCCCGCACCGCGCGATGGTGCCCGGCAAGCTGATTGTCCTGGCAACTGCCATATCGCGACAGCGTATCTTTCGGACAATCTCCGCCATGAATGCTCGATATTGCTGGAGCTGCACGGAGAGGTGAACATGCCTGCAGTTAGGCAAATCTTGATAAATCCCTTGGAAAGCTACCTGAGCTTCTCTGAGCCGAGACGCGGTTTGGTGTACGTGATCGCGGCCGCATTGATCGCCGCCATCGCCTACAGCGACTGGAAGATCGAGGAAGTCTCCGTGGGCTTTCTGTACGTGCTGCCGATTCTCATGGCATCGGCATCACTGCGCACCTGGCAGATCGTGGCGGTGGCGAGCGCCTGCGGCGTGCTGCGCGAGTGGTTCAGCCCGGTGCACGATACACCGGGAAGCAGCATGCGCGTGTTGATTGGTGCCGCGGGCTTCGCCCTGGCCGGCTACTTCGTCTCGCAGCTCAATCAACAGCGCCGCTCAGTCATCGAACACCTGCTCGAGCGCGAGCGGCAGATGCGGTTGCGAGCCGATGCGGAAAGACAGCTGCAGGTCGTGATCGAAACGAGTCCGCTCGGGATCGTGACGCTCGACAGCGAAGGCCGGGTGTTGCTCGGCAACACCTCGGCTCAGCATCTACTGCGGCTCGAGCAGCGCTCGCTCGCCGGCCAGCAGATCAGCAGCTACCTGCCGATATTGAAGCGTTTCCTCAGCATCCGCGACTCCGCACCGGAGCTGCGTACCGTGGTCGAGACGCGCGGCCAGCGCGCCGACGGCGAAGCGTTTCTGGCGCACGTGTGGCTGTCGACGTTCATCAGTGGCTCGGGCCTTTGCCTGGCGGCTTTCATCTGGGACTCCTCCGAGAACCTGCGTGACCGCGAAGGCACGGGACTCGACTCCATGATGGCCACCTCGCGCGTGCTCATCGGGGCCATGAGTCACGAGATACGTAACCTCGCCGCAGCCGCCTCGGCTGCCTACCGGGAGCTGGCGCGCGGCCTGGGGGCCGAGCAGCGCGCTCAGTCTCAGCCGCTGGGAACCGTCATCGATGCGCTCGAGAACATAGCCAGCTCGGGGCTGAGGCTCGCGGCGCACTCTTCCGCCGCGGTCGCTGACCTCGGCATGGTCCTCGATGAAGCACGCGTGCTGATCGAGGCCTCGTTCCGCGACGAGGGCAGCGTGGCGCATTGGTTGATTCCCGACTCGCTGCCGCTGGTGGAAGCGGATCATCACAGCCTGCTGCAGGTGTTCCTGAACCTTGCGCGTAACAGCGAGCGCGCCATGAAAGGGCGCCCCGAAAGGGTGCTGCGGGTCGAAGTCACCATGGAAGAGGACTTCGTGCGCATCCGCTTCCGCGATTCCGGCCCCGGAGTGTCGAATCCCGAGGCTCTGTTCAAGCCTTTTCAGCCGGGCGCCTCTTCTACCGGCCTGGGACTGTACATCTCGCGCGCGGTATTGAAGTCTTACGGCGGCGATCTGCACGTCGAGCCCGACGCACGGGGCGGCTGCTTCGTAGTGCAGCTGTGGGCGGCGGAAGATGGAGACAGTCCCGGACGATCGTAGCGTGACTGCAGTCAATGTCCTGTTGGTCGATGACCATCTGTCCTTCGGACAGAGCGTGGCCCGTGCACTGAGCACGGAGCCCGATCTCGCGGTTTCCTACTGCACCTCGATCAGCGCTGCTCTGGAGATGCTGCAGCATCAGCCCGTCGATATCGTTCTGCTCGATCACGATCTCGGTGTCGAACGGGCTTCGCAGTTCCTGCCGGCAGCGCGGGAGCGCGGCTTCGGCGGGCATGTGCTGATCGTGACCGCCTGGGTGAGCGATACCGAGGCAAAACGCCTGCTACGGCAGGGCGTCGCCGGCATCTTTTCCAAGGACAGTCCCCTCGAGGCTCTCATCGAGAGTATCCGGCACATTCAGGGAGGGGCGGTCTGGCTGGACAGACGCTATCGCAACCTGACGGCCGCCGAGCCTGCCGAGCAGCCCGGCGGCGGCCCACGGTTCAATGAGCGCCAACGCAAGGTGTTGCGCTTCGTGCTCGAGGGACTTTCAAACAAGGTGATCGCGGCGCAGCTGCACATCTCCGAGAGTTACGTGAAGGCTCTCATACAAAGCCTGTTCAAGAAGACCGGCGTGCGCACGCGCGGCCAGCTCGTACGAGTAACGCTCGAGCACTACCAGGATCAGCTGTAAGGACGCGCGCCGCTTGGCAAGCGCCTGGACCTCACTAAGGTCGCACTGCGGGGCGTTTTCTTACGGAGAAGAATAACTGCCGATGCTTGCCGGCCCGCACGATGCTCGCCGCCTCGAGCGCGACCAGGATGTAAAGGACATTGAGGGCCGCGAGCGTGGTGGGCACGTAGCGGGTGCGGCGCGCTGCCGCCACGACATCTCTTGCGGTCACGGCGCGTGTTCCCCCGATGCGCTGCTGCACATACTCCACGGCATCCGTGTCGATCACGTTGAAGTAGCCAGAGCCGCGGCGCGCCCTCGAGAGCGCAAAGGAGAGCACGAAGAAATAACCCTGGGCCTCGAACACATGGTAGGTCTGGCGGACCGCCTCGACGCGGCCACGATACTTGAGTCCACGCTGCAGGCTTCGGATATTCACGGTTGCCCCTCTCGTTCTCCGCAGCAGATCGGCTGCAAGCTCGAGCGCACTCTACTCCAGACACGAAGGCTTCGCGGGGTTACCGTCAAAGCCAGCGCGATCGCCCGGAAGCACCAACAGTTCTCCCACTCGTATCGTGCGGCCGCTCGATGTTCCATGGAAATCAAGGAGCTAGGCGCGGAGGTTCACGAGAAAATTCGACGCCCCATCAAAACTACTGTTGACTCGCCGGTATTAGCGCGCCGCTGTTGTTGATAGCGAGTACGGCCTTCCTGCTCTCAGACGCCGGGCTCTTGCCTGTACCGCCGGGTGGTATGCGCATGTTTTATTGCGAGCACATTGAGCGCATTTCTGCTGCAATCCCGCTACGCGCGCAGAGACCGAAACGTGTCGCAGCGCCCGCGTGTGGCCATTGTCCGAATCGCTCAGTACGGAGGGGGGATCGAATGCCGCGTGGGTCCGTGCTTCTCGCTTTGAGTGTAACACTCGGAATGTTGTGCGCGGCGCGCAGCGCAGGTGCGCAGGGCGCGTCAGCTCCCACCGATCCATGGTGCAGATCCAAGCCCGAGCCGGCGTTCTGTCATGCCGTGCGCGGCGTGCGCGCCTCGGGTTGGCCGGCGCAGACCCGGTCGGAAGTCATGGCGTCCAACGGCATGGTGGTCACGAGCCAACCACTGGCGGCTCAAGCAGGGCTGCAGGTGCTGATGCGCGGTGGCAACGCAGTGGATGCGGCCGTGGCGAGCGCAGCGGTACTCAGCATCACCGAGCCAATGATGGTCGGCATAGCCTCCGATCTCTTCGCGGTCATATACATCGCGAAGGACCACAAGGCGTACGTGCTGAATGCCAGCGGCACCGCGCCGAGCGGCGCGACCCTTGC
>Ga0070717_10004460_pt1 | contig 10112 bp, 12 predicted proteins | sample LARL113metaG_FD_71366 | JGI IMG/M metagenome (GOLD analysis project Ga0070717, IMG submission 71366) | Corn, switchgrass and miscanthus rhizosphere microbial communities from Kellogg Biological Station, Michigan, USA - LAR L11-3 metaG | ecosystem: Host-associated > Plants > Roots > Rhizosphere ... | reverse complement strand
AAGCCTGTTGTGAGGCTTGGAATTGGCTCCTCGGACAAACCGGACGCATTCGATCCCTGTGTTCCTATCCCTGGCTCGAACGGGTCAGCACTTAATCAGGTCGGTATAAGTTCCGGGTGAAATGGGACGGCATCTTCATTCCGGGGATCTCAAAGGTCGGCCCATTGCAGAGGCAGACGGAAATTGTCAGGCACCGCGAGGGCGGTGATCCGTCTACCGATCGGCTGTCGCCGAATAGGACAAGTTTCGCGTCAATTGCCCTGGAGCGCGGCAAAACTCAGGACCTGGCCTTCGAAAATTGGTCGAACAAAGTCTGGCGTCTCAACGCCGGCCTCGGAGCGGAGGTCGAGCTGAAGGACTTCCGCAAAGATGTCCGGATCGAATTGTTAAATGAGGCCGGGCAGGTTGTGCTTGCCTACAATTTGTTTCGTTGCTGGCCGTTCTTCTACGAGGCGCTGCCCCGGCTCGACGCCAACGCCAATCTCGTTGCCGTGGAGGCGATTACTCTGGCGTGCGAGGCGTGGGAGCGGGATGTGGCGACCGTAGAACCCGTCGAGCCTTCATCGGCCACGCCGCCCGCCCACTGATAGTGGCTGAGTGAGGTCCTGCGGGCAGAACCGCAGCGTTCGTTCCGGCGCGCGGGAGAGGCGGCCGCCGTTGCGTCCTGCGGCCGCCTCGGACCGGACGTCGGCTGTCGGTCGAACCGCCAGTGGTTCTATCCGACGGCCACGCCGTGACGTTCGGATGTCGATCCGGTGTGGCCGTCCGGGGCCGCCGGGATCCTGCGACGCGCGAATCCGCTCCAAACGGCGCGGCCCTTGCGGTTGGCGCGTTTACCCGAGCGGCCACCTCGCTAGCGGCAGGTGCCGGCCCTGACCGTGGAGGCTGCGCACGAGGACGAATTCGCGCACGGTCCAGCGGATTTCCTCGACGGCCTGATCCGCGATCTCGCCTTCGTCATACAGCAGGGTCACATGCGGGTTGTAAGGCGGCTCCTTGCGTCGCGCGAACCCGATTTTTCGCAGCGCCATGACCAGCTCACGCTGAAACATCCGCAGTCCGGTAACACCATCATCGCCGACCAGGACCAGCGCCTGCTTGCGCCCGCGGCCGAAATTCGTCACTCGATCGAACGCGACCGCGAAGGGCGGCATCGTGACCGCGGAAACAGCCTCGCCGATTGCGGCGACGGCGTCGCGCGGCAGTTCGGCGTAATCGCCGATGCCGTGCAGCGAGACATGAAAGCACCGATCCGGGCGCGGCCGACCGTTCAACTTGTGCTTACCGCACAGATCCCACGCAAGCCGGCCAAGGCGTCCGGCGGTGTCCGGGTCCGGATAGAGCGCGAAAAACACAGGATTTCCGGCAAGTTGAAGGCGTTTCTCGCGCCAAAAGGCGCCTTGGCGCCGGGGATCGTTGGTATCGGCGAACAGCATGGGGGGTCTGGCCGGTACATCGCAGAACAAATTAAGAACAATATGGTTAATCTGATCAAGCCGAATTTTTTACCGGCATGCCATTCGTGAACCGACATTCTTCGAAACGCGCCGGTTGCCGGGGTCGCGTCGACGAACTAGCCTGAGACAGAGCGCAAGACGTGAGATCCCGTGCCAAGCCCAATTTACGACCTCTTTGCCCAAGCCATTGCGGGCCGGAAGCAAATCTTTTGCACGTACGACGATTACGCTAGCGAGCTTTGTCCGCACATCCTCGGCCACACCAAAGGGGAGGAGGTCGCGTTGACCTATCAGTTTGGCGGCCGGAGCAGGAGCGGCCTGCCGCCTGGAGGCCAATGGCGATGCCTCTCGCTATCGAAGGTTCGCAACGCTCCGCGACGGCCCGTGGCATGCCGGCTCCAGCCACACCCAACCACAGCCCTGCGTCGAAACCGTCGATATCGACGTCAACCCGTTGAGCCCATATCATCCGCGGCGAAGACCATAGCGCCGACGCCCGGGCTGCGCTGTTGACTCGCTCGGGTTTCTCAGGCACCGATCCGGCGGAAACGTAACGCCAGGGAGGAGAGCATGGCGTCACCCAAAAAGCTGTCGCACATCGTGCTGCAGACCAATCGCCGGCGCGAGATGATCGAGTGGTACTGCACGGTGCTCGGAGCCGAGATCCTTTACGAAGCCGAGCGCATCTCGTTCATCAGCTATGACGACGAGCATCACCGCGTCGCCTTTCTCGATCCCGGGCCGCTGGCGGAACGGCAGCCGGACGCGGCGGGCCTGAATCACGTCGCGTTCACCTTCGCCGGCCTCGACGATCTTATCGACAATTATCAGCGGCTCAAACAGCTCGGCATCCGCCCGCATCGCTGCGTCAATCATGGCGTGACGACATCGATGTACTACCACGATCCTGACCACAACCAGGTCGAGCTCCTGGTCGACAATTTCGTGACGGCGATCGAGGGCAAGGCCTACATGCAGGGGCGCTCTACCAACGACAAGAACCCGGTCGGCGTCGCCTACGACCCCGAGGAGCTGGTCGAGCGCGTCCACGCCGGTTTGCGCGTCGAGGAACTCGCCTCGATCAACTGATCCGGGCGACGGGTCCCGCGGCGCGACGCCCGGACACGGCTTTGGACAAAACCGGCAAGCCCACCCATCGCCAACCCAAGGCCTATCAGGATACCCGCTTCCTGCAGAGCAAGGATGCGCGCGCCCTGCGCATCCTTGCGGAGTATTTGGAGCCACTCTATCGCTTTCAACGCCACAATATCCAAGACACTATTGTCTTCATGGGGTCGGCCCGCCTCTGTTCGGAGGAGGCCGCAAAAGCAGCGCTGGCGAAGGCGGAGCGGGCGGGGGTGGGGATCGAGGCGGCGCAAACCGCCCTCCGGCTCTCGATCTATTATGAAGCGGCGCGAGAGCTCGCCCACCGCTTGACGGCCTGGTCGAAGAAGCTCGACCGCAAGGAGCGGCGTTTCGTTGTCTGCACGGGCGGCGGTCCCGGCATCATGGAGGCAGCCAATCGCGGCGCCGCCGAGGCGCAGGGGCTCAATGTCGGGCTCACCATCTCGATCCCCGACGAGGAATTCGACAATCCCTATATCAGCCAGGAACTTCACTTTTACTTCCACTACTTCTTCATGCGCAAGTTCTGGTTTGTCTATTTGGCTAAGGCGGTCGTGCTGTTCCCAGGCGGCTATGGCACGCTCGACGAGCTGTTCGAGATCCTAACCTTGGTACAGACGCGCAAGACGCGAAAGCGCATGCCGATCGTCCTCTTCGGGACCAAGTATTGGGACGAGGTTATCAACTTCGACGCGCTGGTGAGATACGGCACGGTCGGCGCGGGTGACCTCGACCTCTTCCATCGAACAGATTCGGTGGACGGAGCGTACGAGATCATCACAAAGGGCCTCACCGAAAATGCCCTCGGCAGCCCTGGACCGGCGCTCTAGAGCCGATGGCCGACGAGCCGAGTTGAGAGGGGCAGAGCCATGACCGAAACGATCATCATGCGTGGCGCCTATGCGATCACGGACCCGCGGCTCGGACCACACGGCGTGATTCCGGCCGGGGCCATCGCGATCACCGACGGCACCGTCGCAGAGACCGGGCCATTCGCGGCGGTTGCGCCGAAATATCCCGGTGCTCGCGTCGTCGGCGACGGGACTCAGTTGCTGCTGCCCGGTCTGGTGGACGCGCACAGCCATGGGCGTGGCCTCTCGCCGATCCAAAAGGGCGTGCGCAACGATTTTCTCGAGAACGCTCTCTTCGACTGGGCGTACATGCCCATCCTGCCGCCCGAGCTGACCGCCGCGATCTGCGCGTGGCGCCATTTGCGCAGCGGCTGCACCTTGCTGCACCATAACGGTTTCGACGATGACGGTCCCGAGGGCGCACGGCGCGCTCATGTCGCGATCAAGACTTATTTGTCGACCGGCATCAGGCTGGCCTTCTCGCCGGGTGTGCGCGACGAGAGCAAGCTCGCGATGGGCGGCGAGGAATTTATCGAGACCCTCCCGCGCGACCTAAGGGAAGCGGCCCGCCCTTTCGTGTTCTTCGACAAGGAAGCGTTCGCCGACGAATATTTTCGATTATTCGACGAGCTTTATGCGACCTACAACAACGCCGACACGCGGATCCTGCTCGCGCCGTGCTGGGCGCATGGTGCGAGCGATCGGTTTCTGCGCCGGGTGCGCGCCAAAGCGGAAGAGCACGACCGCGTCATGATCCATATGCACCTCTTACAATCGCCGGTGCAGAAGGCTTATGGCCTGCGCCGCCGCGGCAAGCCGACGGTATTCTGGCTCGACGACCTCGGTCTGGTCCAGAGCGATGTCGCTTTCGGCCATGCCATCCATGTCACCGAGGGCGAAATCGAACTGATGGGCCGCCGCGGCGTCTCCGTCACCAGCCATCCGAGCTGCAATTTCCATATGCGCAACGGCATCACGCCGGTCATACCGTTGCGGGCGGCGGGGGTGAATGTCGCAATGGGACTCGACGACAAGACGATCAACGACGACGAGGACGCGGTGATGGAGCTGCGGATGATGCACAAGGTGCACCGCCTCCATACCTTTGATCTGACGGAGCCGGCGCTGAGCGCCTATGAGGCGCTCGAGATCGCGACAGTGAACGGCGCCAAGGCTGCCGGTTTTGAGGGCGAGGTCGGCGCCCTTCTGCCCGGAATGAAGGGCGATGCGATCCTCATAGATCTCGACCGGGTGACGCGCGACCCTTGGATCGACCCGGAATTCGACATCGCCGCGGCGTTCGTCGAGCGCGCGATGGGCGCGGATGTCGCAACCGTCGTCGTCGGCGGAAAGATCGTGATCAAGGATCACCGGCCGCACACGATCGACATCGACGGACTTTACCGCGAGGTGCGCGCGTTCTGCGCCAAGGGCCTGGCCCCGGAGCACCGGGCGCGTGCCGACCTGCTCGCCAAGATCAAGCCCTATGTCCAGGCGTGGTATGGCACCTGGCATCAGGGGATGGTCGACCAACCTTTCTACCCTGTGAACGGCCGCGTCTGAACTTCCCCGCGGACGGCCCGAAACGGGAACTCCCACAAGCTCTCGTCATGCCCTTGGTATCCGTGACGCGCCTTCGAGTGCGGTCATGGCGATATCTGCCGGTATTTTTGATCCAATCATTCCGCGCGGCGCGCCAAGCTGGGCATGCGGACGGAAATCTCGCGGTTTCCGTCCTTCGCGACGCCGATCTTGCCTTTTGGACGCGCACGGTGTGGAACGACGAGGCTGCAATGCGCTCGTTCATGCGCTCCGGAGCCCATCGGGGCGTCATGCCGCGGCTGGCGAAATGGTGCGACGAGGCTGCGCTTGCCCATTGGGTGCAGGACGGGCCCGAACCGCCATCCTGGCAAGAGGCGTATCAGCGCCTGCAGCAGCAAGGCCGGCGCTCGCGCGTCGACCACCCTTCCGATGCCCAGCGCCGCTTCGAGATTCCAGCGCCCCGACCGCGCGGTGTCACGACCCGGGCGTAGCCGGGGCGGCGCGAAACGAGCGAGTTGCGCCCGCCCTGCAGACGCGTCAACCTAGGTTGATTGGCTTGCCGCTCCGACAGGGATGGCCGCGGCTATGCGTTACGTAAGACGGGTATTGCAACCAGGAGAGACGGTCGTCTACGCCACGAAATTGCATTGGATTATCTATTGGCAGGCTATCCTGCTACTGATCATTTGTATAATCCTGGTGGGGGCGGCCTGGTACATGGCGGACAATAGCAGTGTCAGTCTTGCACTCGAGATAGCAGCGGTTATATTTGCGTTATTGGCGCTGTCTTCGGCTTTCCGGGCATTTATCCGCTGGGCGACCACCGAACTGGCAGTGACTGACCGGCGCGTCATCTATAAGACCGGTCTGATTGCTCGCCATACGGTCGAGATGAACCGCAGGCAAGTCGAGAGCGTCGACGTTGATCAATCGATTTTCGGCCGCTTGATAGGCTACGGAACGCTTATCATCCGAGGTACGGGCGGGAGCTTGGAGCCGATGCGTCGCATCGACGATCCGCTGACCTTCCGTACCTACATCACAGCTGGCTAAATCTCCCAGCACGGCCCCCTTAAGCGCGGACGGGCACGCCCTTCTGTTCGAAGAGCTGCTGCAATTCGCCGGTCTCGAACATCTCGCGGATGATGTCGCAGCCGCCGATGAACTCGCCCTTGACGTAAAGCTGCGGGATCGTCGGCCAGTTGGAGAATTCCTTGATGCCCTGGCGGATCCCCGGGTCGGCGAGCACGTCGATGCCTTTGAACTTCACGCCGAGGTGGCTGAGCATCTGCACGACCGCCGCCGAAAACCCGCATTGCGGGAAGACCGGCGATCCCTTCATGAACACCACGACCGGGTTGTCGGTAACGTCCTGGCGGATGCGCTCGTGTACCGTGTTGTCCATCTTTGATCCTCGGTTTCGGAAGTTGGGGTTGCGAAGGTTGGGCTCAATCCTCGGGGGCGCCGGTCTGCAGGGCGAGGGCGTGGAGCTCGTTGCCCATCCGGCCGCGCAGCGCCTGATAGACCATCTGATGCTGCTGGACCCGGGTTTTGCCGCGGAAGGCGCCAGAGACGACATGCGCCGCGTAATGATCGCCGTCGCCACGCAGGTCTTCGATCGAGACCTGGGCGTCGGGCAGGCTTTCCTTGATCAGCCGCTCGATCATCGCCGCGTCCATCGCCATCGCTTGTCTCCCGCGCTCAACCTTAGGCCATATAGCTTGGCAGCCAAGCCTCGTTCATTGCCTTCAATGTGTCCACGGATATGGCACCGGCTCCGGGGAGTGTCAACGAAACCCCGCCGACCACGCCGATGACGCGAGCGGGAATTCCGGCCGCCTGCGCCGCCTCGAGCAGCGGGTCGGGATCGCGTGTTTCGACCAGATATCGCCCCTGGTCCTCACCAAACAGATAGGCGTGGCGCGGCAGGTCCGAGGGGAGTGGTTCGAGGAAGACGCCACGCCCGCCGGCAATCGCCATCTCAGTGACGGCGACGAAAAAGCCTCCGTCGGACAAGTCGTGGCAAGCGGCGATATGCCCGGCGCGGATTTCACTACGGACAAAGTCGCCGTTACGGCGCTCGGCCGCGAGGTCGACCGGGGGTGGGGGGCCGGCTTCGCTGCCCTCGAGCTCGCGCAGATAGAGCGAACATCCGAGGTGGCCATCGGTCGCGCCGATCAGGATCAACGCGTCGCCATCCCGCTTCAACGCGAGATCAACCGCTTCTCGCGCGTCGGCGATTAGCCCGACGCCTCCGATCACCGGGGTCGGCAGGATCGCCCTGCCGTTCGTTTCATTGTAGAGCGAGACATTGCCGGAGACGACCGGGTAGGCGAGGGCGAGGCAAGCCTCCCGCATGCCCTCGATCGCGCCGACAAACTGGCCCATGATCTCGGGCCGCTCCGGGTTGCCGAAATTCATGTTATCGGTCAGCGCGAGCGGCTCGGCGCCGACCGCGGTCAGATTGCGCCAGCTTTCGGCAACCGCTTGTGCGCCGCCCCGCACCGGGTCGGCGCGGCAATATCGCGGCGTGCAATCGGTCGCCAGCGCCAAGGCCTTGCCGCCAAGACCCCCTGGCGGCGACACCCGAACCACCGCGGCGTCGCCGCCCGGCCGCTTGACGGTGCTGCCCATCACGAGATGATCGTATTGCTCCCAGATCCAGCGCTTCGAGGCGAGGGCAGGGGAGGCGAGCAGCCGCTGCAGGCATTCGAGCGGTTCGCGGTCGGGGAGCGCGGCCGGGTCGACCTCGGGTTCGGGATCGGGACGATGCCATGGCCGGCGGTAAACCGGCGCCTCGGTGACCAAGGGACCGACCGGGATCTCCGCCGTGACTTCCCCGCGCATCCGCAATACCAGCCGGCCGGTCTCGGTGACCCGGCCGATCACCGCGAAGTCGAGCTCCCATTTCTCGAAAATCTGCCGCGCCTCGGCCTCGCCGCCGGGGCGCAGAATCATCAGCATCCGTTCCTGGCTCTCGCTCAGCATGATTTCGTAGGCGGTCATGTTCGGCTCGCGCACCGGGACGCGGTCGAGATCGAGCTCGATGCCGAGCCCGCCTTTACCGGCCATCTCGACCGAGGAAGAGGTCAGACCGGCTGCACCCATATCCTGGATCGCGACGATCGCGTCCTTTTCCATCAGCTCGAGGCAGGCCTCGATCAGCAATTTCTCGGTAAACGGGTCTCCGACCTGCACGGTCGGCCGCTTCTCCCCGGCGTCGGGGCCGAATTCAGCCGAAGCCATCGTCGCCCCGTGGATGCCGTCGCGCCCGGTCTTGGCGCCGACATAGACGACGAGGTTTCTCGGCCCCGCCGCGGCTGAATAGAAGATCCGGTCGGCCCGTGCGATCCCGACGCACATCGCGTTGACCAGGATGTTGCCGTCATAGGAAGGGTGGAACTCGCACTCGCCGCCGACGGTCGGGACGCCGACGCAATTGCCGTAACCGCCGATCCCCGCGACGACGCCGGAGAGCAGATGGCGGGTGCGCGGGTGGTCGGGGCTTCCGAAACGCAAGGAATCGAGGATCGCGATCGGCCGCGCGCCCATCGTGAAGACGTCGCGCAAGATTCCGCCAACACCGGTGGCCGCACCCTGATAGGGCTCGATGAACGAGGGATGGTTGTGGCTCTCGATCTTGAAGATGACGGCGTCGCCGTCGCCGATATCGACGATCCCCGCATTCTCTCCAGGGCCGCAAATCACGCGGGGTCCCGTCGTCGGCAATGTCTGGAGCCATATCTTGGATGATTTGTATGAGCAGTGCTCGCTCCACATTACCGAGAAAATCCCCAGCTCCGTCATGTTCGGCGTGCGGCCGAGAATCGCAACGGCGCGCTCGAATTCCTCGTTGGTCAGCCCGTGCTCGGTGGCGAGGGCAGGGGTGATGTTGCTCCTACCCGTCACGACACGCGCCTCGCATCTCCCTCTCTCCATCCGCACGCGGGGGGAGAGGGGCAAGCCTTGACAGGAAGAGGGGGAGAGATCTCGGGAGAAACCTTGGCGCCCAACGACATCACTACTAGTGCAAGGCGCCCACCAGCCCATCGAAGAAGGGCTTCCCGTCGGTCCCACCGAGCAGCGGATCGGTGGCGTTCTCGGGATGCGGCATCAGACCGAGAACGGTGCGGGTCTCGTTGAAGATGCCGGCGATCGCACGCGCCGAGCCGTTGAAGTTTTCCTCTTCGGATATCTCGCCCTTCGGCCCGCAATAGCGAAAGGCGACGAACCCTCCGCCCTCGAGCCGATCGAGCGTCTCGGGGTCGGCAGTGTAGTTGCCGTCGTGATGGGCAACTGGAACCCGGATCGTCTGACCCGCATTGTAGCCGCAGGTGAAGATCGTCTGGCTGTTCTCGACACGCAGATGAATATGCCGGCAGGTAAAGCGCAGAGAGCGGTTTGGCAGCAGCGCTCCAGGCAGCATTCCCGCCTCGGTCAGTATCTGAAAGCCGTTGCATATGCCGAGAACAGGGGTGCCTTTCTCGGCTCGGTCCCGCACCTCGCGCATGATCGGGGAATGCGCCGCCATCGCCCCACAGCGCAGATAATCGCCATAGGCAAACCCGCCGGGGAGAACGATCAAATCCGCCCGCTGCAGGGTGGTATCGCGATGCCAGACTAGCATCGGTCGATGTCCGGTTGCGCGTTCAAGGGCCGCGCAGACATCGCGCTCCCGATTCGAACCCGGAAAGATAACGACGGCGGCCCTCATTGAGGGTCTCCCATACTCTGTAGGCCGGCGCCGTTCAAGCCACCTAAGGCGAGGGCGCGAGCTCGATTGTGTAGTCCTCGATCACTGGGTTCGCGAGCAGCTCCTTGCACATCGCCTCGAGCTGCGCGCGCGCGATGGACGGGTCGGTTGCCGCGAGTTCGAGCTCGATCAGCTTTCCTTGGCGGACTTCGCCGATCCCCGTGAAGCCGAGACCCGTCAATGCGTTGCCGATCGCCCGGCCCTGTGGATCGTGCACCCCTGGCCTCAGCCTTACATGCACTCGGGCCTTCATTGGGCTTCCTCATCCATCAGGAAAGAATGTTTTGCCATGGCGTGACGTCGGGCAGCCATCCGGCAAAGCGGAAGACCGGCCTGCGGTCGTCCAGTGCATTCCGCGTGGGCAGCGCGATCAGCGCGCTCGAA
>Ga0070717_10004459_pt1 | contig 10113 bp, 5 predicted proteins | sample LARL113metaG_FD_71366 | JGI IMG/M metagenome (GOLD analysis project Ga0070717, IMG submission 71366) | Corn, switchgrass and miscanthus rhizosphere microbial communities from Kellogg Biological Station, Michigan, USA - LAR L11-3 metaG | ecosystem: Host-associated > Plants > Roots > Rhizosphere ... | reverse complement strand
ACGATGGTCGAGCGCCGCGTTTCTGGGGCGAGCGAGGCGTGATACCCGAACGCTCACGCGGTCTTCCAGGTTTCAGGCAACCGCGCGGTCCGCGTGCCGATACGGGGCCAGGACAGATGAGCGGCCAGGAGATCGCCCGTGGGCGGCAGCGTCGTCGCGGCGAGACGAGTGATGCTGTGATTGAAGCCCTCGGGTCTGCGCGGGTGGGCGATGAGTAGCTTCGACGAGCCGAGCCGGGCTCGGTCGTACGATCTGGCGCCGCTTGCTGTGGCCCCGCAGCCGACCGAGCCCGAGCCGCTGCGTCCGGACGAACGCGCGCAGCAAGCGGTAACGCTCGCGGGGCGTGAGGTCGACGCGGCCGAGATGGAACGGGTCGACGTTGTGAATGCGCACGCCGCCAACGACCGCGACGCCTGGCGGACCGCGCGTGACAAGCTGGGCAGCGCGGTCCGAGCCGCGACCAAGGCCATCGAGAAGTCGCGCGCGGTCTGCGAGGGCGTCGCACCCGCGAGCGTCGCGCAACTCGCGCAGCTCGCGCAACTCGAGCACCGGCTGCACGTCCTGTGCACCGAAGCCGCCACGGCCAACGAACCGCCCAAGGGCTACGACGAAGTCACGCTCGAGGCGGACTTGCTTGCGGCGATCCGGCGCCATCCCGAAGGCGATGCGCGTGGTGGCTTTCAGCGCAAGGAGGACGAGATCCGCGCGCTGATGATCCGGCTGAGCCCCGACGAGAGCCGGAACCTCGCCATCCGGATCAAGAAGCAGTGGCCGAGCGACGCGCTGGCGGCCGCGTTCGTCACCGCCTCGAACCTCGGGGCGGAGCGCCAGGAGCGCTTGCTGCAGGTGCTGGGCGGCGCGCCCAGGCGCGAAGCGTTACGGGTGGGGCGCGCCGCCCCGATTCCCACCGCCAAGCCGGCTGCGAGCACGTTGCCGGCTGCCGCCGCGCCAGCCGCACAACCGGTGCATGCGACGCAGCCGGCGGTGCCCGCCACCCAGCCCTCCTCTGCCGCGACCTCCGCGCAGTCGGCACCATCCGGCCTCCCTGCGCAGGCCCCGTCGACGCCCACCAGCGCTGGATCCCAGCTCGCCGAGACGCCGATCGCCGCGCAGGTCCCGAGCGCCGCCCGCGAGGATGCGCGTGTGGCCGCGACCGCAGCCAAACCACAGCTCAGGCAGCGCGGCCACGCGATGCAATACTACCGACTGCACCAGGCCGCCTTCCTGACGACCTTCCGTGCGCGCCTGCTCGCCGCGAACCTCGGCACGGGGTCGCCGCAGCTGGGCTGGGCGCAGGGTCCGGCGCGCTTCGTCGAGGAGCTCGGCTTCGCGCTCACCGGCCCGGAGTCGAGCGAGCTCCCGGAGCTGCTCTACCCCAGCGATCCGTGGGCGCTGATCGACGCGCATCGCGGAATGGACGCCGATCCGTCCGCGTCGTCCGGTGCGATGGGGTGGGCGCCTGCGGCCGGACTCGCGCTGGCGGGCGCGGTGGAGATCAGCTTGCGCAGCTCGCTGCCGCGGATGGCCGCGCGATACGCCGCCGGCCAGGGCACGCACACGGCGAGCGAGCTGGTCGCGAGCCATCCGATGGATCGCGTCGTCGCCGTCGCGCTGTGTGCGGACAACGTCGTCACCCGGCAGGCCGGCAAGACCAAGCCTGCCGCGCCGGTAGCAGGCAGCCATGACGTGCAGACCGACGGCCTTCGCTTGGTCTCGTCGTATCACTGGCTCGAGGATCCGGCGCTGTGGAACTGGATCCGCGTCGAGCAGCCCGCGAACGCCACTGCCGAGGAGATCGCGCTCACCCTGTGGAACCGCACGGACTTCGCGTACGGGCTGACGTTGATCAGCGGGTACGTCGCGATTCCGAAGGAGTGGGCGCGTCAGCTCCCCGGGGCCCGAGGCCGCGAGCAGGCCGGCCGCATGGAGCTCAACGTGTTCGAGCGCTCGCCGGCCGAGCAGCTCGCCGCCAGCAAGCTCGGTGACGCCGTCTCGGTGGCGCAAGGCACGCACGGCCCGGCTGCGGCGCCGGGCCGTGCCGCGCCGATCGCGACAGACCGGGCGCAGCTCGTGGACACGATCGACTCGACCGGCGTGGTGATCGACGAGCTCCGGACGCAGCTCACACCGTGGGCGCTCGCGTACGTGCTCGACGGGGGCCGCGCCTTCGTCGCCCGGCGGAGGGCCGCGTTGCCCGACGCCGCTCCGGTCGAGCTCGCTGCGTGGGGGCCCGTGCTCACCGGCCAGCGCGCGATCGTCGGAGAGGCGCTGTCCGGGATGCTCCAGGCGGTGCAGCTGTTGACCGAGGCCGGCGTGAGCCCTGAGCGGGTGGCGGCGGATCGCTCGCACCCCGGGATGCAGGTGCTCTACCAGTACGCTGCGGCGGCAGGGACCGCGCAGCTCGGCGACACCGCGCGCGGAACGCTCGCTCAAGCCAAGGTCGCTCACGCGATGCTGCCGGTGCAGCTGATCGCGCGCTCGAGCGCCGACGCCGGGCGGCAGCTGGCCCAGCTGCAACAGGGCGCCGGCGGGGACCGGAGCACTCGTGCTCGCGCGGATGAGCTCGGCGCGGATCACCTCCAGCTCGCGGGCGAGACCGCAGCGCTGCAGAGCCAGGTGATGGCCACCGGTGCCACAGAGCCGGTCCTGCTCGAGACCGCGGGCATCGATGCGGCCACCCTCGGCCTCCGCGCGCATGTCGCCAACCTGCGCGCGGGGCTCCACGCGCTGAGCGGCGCGCTCGAGGCGGCGGATCAAGGCGTGCTCGCGGCGATCGCCAACCTGTCGGCGGGCACGCGGATGGTCCTGACCGCGCACCACCTCGACATGGCTGGCTTCGCGCTCGGCGACGTCGAGCTGACGCTCGACCACAACACGCCCGCCGCGATCAACGCCCGGTGGGACGCGATGCCGACGACGTTCGCGAACCGCGAGTACGGACGGCAGTTCGAGCTCCGTGAGACTCGCAAAGCCCAGCTCGCACGCGCGCAGCAGCAGTTCACGCAGGTCGTCAAGCAGCACGGGCTCGACGGCGCCTTGTTCGCACGCGCAGAGCAGGAGTTGCAGGACGCGCAGATCCGCAAGCTCGTGGCCAACGTGGCGGTGATGCTCGCGGTCGGTGTCGCGTCCGGAGGGATCGCCACCATGGCGGGCGAGCTCGCCAGCGGGATGGTCGGCGCCGGGCGAGCCGTCACGACGATCGGCGAGGCCACCGGAGCAGTCCGCACCGCGCGCATCGTTGGCGGCATCACCAACGTCGCCGTGGACGCCGGGGCGAACGCAGTCGCGCAGACCGCGCTCAACGGCGGCCAGCTGGGATCTTCGTTCGTCGAGAACCTGCTGACCAACGCCGCCGTCCGCGCGGCGATCCACCCACTCCACACGGTGCTCCGCACCTGGGGCGGGCTCGACGAGCAGGCCTACGCGCTGTGGTCACTGCAAGGCGCGCACTGGAAGATCGCGCTCGCGAAGACCACGACGGTGTCCGCCGAGCTGGTCACGGCGGCGGCCACCGGGTTTGTCGCCCACCGGCTCACCACGCTCGCCAAAGGCGAGGCGCCCGACGAGCAAACCATGATGAGCTGGGCGATCCAGGGCGCCACCCTGGCCCTCGCCCACGTCATCAACCAGCGGCTCGGCGACTCCATTGCGCGCCTCGCGTCCGCCGGCCACCAAGCCGGTGAGCTGGTCGGCCGGCTGCGGTTGCAGCAGGCGCGCGCCAAGCAGGTCAGCGAGCGGGGCGTGAACGACCCCGCCGGAGCGATGCAGCTGCTCGTGGACCACCAGCAGTCCATCCACGACGAGATCGAGCTGTGGCGCAAGGTCGCGGCGGATCCCGCGGCGGCCCACGCCCTGGGCATGAACCCCGCGCAGGTCGCCGCGCGCCTCGAAGGCGCCGAAGCCCAGCGCGCCGATGTCACGGGGCAGGCGTTCGGTCTTCTACCGCTGCGCTTCGCCGGCCTCACGCAAGAAGTCGAGGGCAGCCGGCTGTGGGTCGGCGACCCCGAGCAGATCGCCCACGCCATCGCCGGCGCCCGCGCCGCCGGGCTCGGCGTCGATGCGACCGCTCCGACACCCGACGCCGTGCACGGGCAGCGGGTCTGGCACGTCACACTGAGCGGCGAGCCGATCCAGATCCGCGAGCGCGCTCGAGCGGGCAACCGCGAGGAACTGCCGAGGACGGGGGAGGCCGACTCGTCGCGAAGTAACGACACGAGCACTGATCGCGATGGGTCGCCGGCTGCGCGAGAGCGGGCCGCGCCGTTGTCGAGGTCGAGCGGAACTCCGGACATCGCAGCAAAGCTCGGCGCCGGTGTGACGGCGTTCGGCGCGAACTATCGCGCGCCGGCCGGCACACTGGCCGACGTTCATGCGAGCTGGCAAGCGAAGCGCGGCTCCAAGCCGTCGAAGATTCACTACGACGCGGGCTCGAACACGTCACACTTCGACGTCGACGTCGATGGCAAGCGCGTGCGAGTCGAAGCGCAACTCGCCCCGCGAATCGAGTCATTCGCGCAGATCGACGCGGGCATCAACCGTATCGTGGGAAGACCGATCACCGCCGCAGACGGGCCTGGGATCCTGCGCGCGCTCGTCAACAGCGACGCTGCTGCTCTCGGAGCAGCTGGACTCGGCGATGTAGCGCGCATGACCGGTAAGCCGGACGTCGAATTCGGCCTCGGCGAGATCTCGGACGGCCGAGTCGTGGTCGTCCGCGGCGAGACGCACGCCGTCGATTGGAGCGCCCTCCCCGGTATCGAGCCGATCGGGCATACGCACCCGGACGTCAAGAACAATGATCTGCGTGAGGGCAGCACCGGAAGGAATGAGATCTCACTCGCTGAGCTCCTGCGCCCGACGCCGGAACCGCTCCTGGCGCGAGAGCTGGTCTTCCCGAGCGCAGATGATTTCATCGTGATGGCCCACATGGGAATCGATGGACACCGCGTCTACACCCCCTTCGTCATACGCGATGGGATGGTGATGAAACCGGGCGCAGGAGAGGCTGTCCCCCGGCTTGAATTCACCATCGGGCTGCCGAAAGAGGCAGGTAGAATGCCCGACGGTCGACGCGTCTACCGATCAAGGGTGGAAGGCACGATCGAGGGGCGATCCAGCAAGCCGCCGATCGCGGAGGACGTCTGGATCGTTCAAGACAAGGACGGATCATCTGGGCACCTTTACATGGGCGAACCGGCACAGATGATGCCGATCGGCACTCCGGGCGCGACGCCGGCCACGAAGACGCGCACCAACGCGTTACCACCTGCCCTACAACGACTGGTCGCGGGACACGGCAAACCTGCCGTGCAGTGGGCACACGAATCGCTTCCGGACGCCGCCGTCGAGTCGCTCTTCAAGCAGCTCGCACCAACAACCCTGTCCACGATCGCGGACATCTCAGCCTCCGAGGCGCACACGCTTGTCGAAGAGGTCACAGCGACGCGAGTCAACAACGCGCTCAGTCATGGTCCCAATGGACCAATTCATGGGAAGCAACTCCACGCGCTTCGTGGGCAGGTCGCCGCCCCGATACTCATCGACCTGCTCGACGCAGCGAGCACAAACCTCGGCCGCCTCAAGCAACTGGCGCGAATCGCCGACAAGCTCGAGCCAGCGAGCGCGCTCCTCGGGGCATCACCAATAAATGCTGGGTCCGTTGCGATCGACGCGAACGTCATGATCGCGATCGACCAGCTCATTCACGGAACTGGAAAGAATGGTAAGCAGATTGGAACGTTTGCGGATCTAGATGAAGGTGGCCGCAACGCGATCAACGCGATTCGCGAGGCGAACGGTCTTGGCGCCTACACCGACCCGCCTGAAGGGACGAGCCCGACGGTCGAGTCGATCGCTGGGCGCGGCGCAGATCTGCGGACAAGCACAATTCCTGCCGCTGAGGCGATGGGGAAGGACACGCCGACGAGCCAATCGCCAGCGCTCGCGGCTGCGCAGGGCATGGCGACGAACCGCACGCATCCCGACTATCCACTCGTCCTGGATGAGCTAAAGAGCGCGTCGGTTGGTGGGCGCAAGGGTGCGGCAGATCGCTCACTGGTCCTTGACGCTATGTTTGCCGAGAACGAGACTGGTGGGATACCCAAGCTCGCCACGGCAGATGAGGGTGTATGCGTCGCCCTCGCCAAGCAGTTCGCGATCTTGCCGCGTACGTTCACCCCTACCGGCGCAGGCGGCATCCGTCACTGGGATCAACTAGTGGCGCGATTTCCGGAGGGGCACTTCACCATCAGCATCCGCGGACACAAACTCGAGGTATACTTCCACGGCCAAGCGGCCCGCTCTTCACACCCAAGCTAAAGTCATGTCTCACGTAATTAGATTTCGGGTTGCGCTCACGTGCATGAACTGTGGCTCCGTGAACAGTGCGAGAGAGATCCGGCTGTACACGTCGAGCTTCGGTCAGGATCCGGTCGACCTCGATGCGGAGCCTGGTGATCTACTAGACCTCGAGATCGCCGACTTCGAGGACGGCTACTTCACGTTGCGCCGGCCCGCCATCGCCGAATTGACGGTCATCGCCCTCGAAGTGTGGGGTTGCAGGGTCTGCCTGCGCACGCAAGCTGCACGACTGCACTTCGAGCGGGAGGATTCGACACACTACCGATTCGTCGGTGCCCGTGCAGTTCCGCTGTCCGCCGCAGTTCTTGACGACGCTCATTTCATTTCGCGCAGCCTGGAGGAATTGGCACCCAATCCAGGGGACGATGCTGGCCGCATACGCGAGATCCTGAGCCAGTTTGAGCAGAGGTCATGAACCCATGACAGCTGGAGAACATGTTCTGTCATGGACGCGTCGCTCGACCCCGGTTGCGCAGCTGCGCACCGAGTTCGCGGTGCGCAGCGCAGCAGGCGATCCGGGTGCCTTGTTCGAGCTCGCTGCAGCAGCCGCGCGAAGTGTGCTGGTCGATCCAGCGCAGCTCATCGAAGACGTCAACGCCTTCATCGAGCCATTGACCACCGCAACTGCACCGGCCGAACGTCTCGCGGTCCTCGATCTGGTCAACGCGCTGACATGCGCCGGTGCTCTGATCCGGCCAGAGCTCGAAGCGCGAGCGAGGCACGGCCTCGCTGAGCTAGCCAGCGTGGGGCCGCCGCTCGCGCTCCGCATGCGTGTTGGGTTGGCGGCGATTGTGTACGGCGAGCTAGAGGTGGCTGCCGGAATCGCGCCCGAAATTCCGAGACACTTCATCGGGAGCCTCGCGTTTCCCAATGACGCGCTTGCGCTGCTCGGCTACCTGGTCCGAGCCGCCCGCGATGGTGCGGCCATGCGCCCCCTTCTCGCCGCGTGGAGGTGCGTCGCAGACGAACTCGACGACCTGTGCGCGAGCGGCCAACTCGACGAATCGGCGGTCCTCTGGCTCGCTCGTGTGGTCTACCAGCACTTCGGTAACGAGCCCGTCGATCGCATCGCCGCGATTGCGCACGATCACCTCTGGGAGGCTCGCGCACCTGCGCACTCAACGAACGAGGCGCCAGCGTTTCCCATCACCGACACTCTCAACGGCGGCGCCTACAGGGTTGAGCACCATCTCAGAGGATCTGGATCGCAGACGCTCTGGCACGGGGTCGAGGTAGCGAGCGGCGCCAGCGTGCTCGTATCGTGCGATGGGCACACGCCAGAAAAGCAGGACGTCGGGGAGCTGCGCCGCGCGATCTCCTATCAAGTGCCCGGCCTATTCGAGCTGGCGTATGTAGGAGCATTCGACACGGACGGAAAGGACTACCGACGGGATGCGGCTCGCGAAGGCGCATGGGCGACCGTTGAGAAGGTCAGCTCGGGCTCTTGGCTCCCACGAATCCTTGGCCCCGCCGATCCGTGGACGGCCCCCGCAAAGGCGATCGATTTGGGGCGGTCGGCCGGGACGATCCTCGTCAGGGCAGCAGTGAGCGGCGTCAACCTCGTGCGCATCCGCCCGGAGCTCATGTGGGCGGAACGCCGAGACGGTCACATCGCGGTCACTGGATTGTCGCCACGTGCCACCGAGCTCTTCGCGCGCAAGGTCGGCGAGATGGTCACGCATCCGCTGTTCGACCGCTTCTATCATGCACCTGAGATCTACGAGGACCCCGACGATCGAGCGATCGCTTACTCGCTTGCCGTGATGGTAGCGGAATGGGCGACTGGTCGGTACCCGTTCGCGTCACTCCACGCGCCAAACGGATTAGAGACCGGCAGACACGAACCGATCCATGCTCCGCGACCACTCGCGAGTCTTCTCGAGGCGACGATACGCCGGAACCGAGAAGAGCGCCCCCGCCTCGCGGAGTTCGTCAACGAGCTTGAGCGGCTTCAACTGTAACGAAGGCCGTCCAGCCGCCACCGAGGCGGTCAACAACCGCTAGAATGCCAGGAGAGAATCCCCCCGATGAGCAGCTTGTTGCAAACAGTGAGCGCCAATGATGGCGCCTACTTGGCAGATCAATGGATCCGGGGAGATCATGCCTGCGGCAGGCTTCTCGGTTACGATCGGAAAACGAATGGTCGTATTCACATCGGGATTACGAGGCGTCCGAGCGCGCCACTCGTGGAGGTCGGCGCGCGGCTCTCCTACGATGTTCCCGGGGTGGCGCGCTGTCAGTTCGTCGGTCCTGTCGATTCATTTAGCAACGTTGGCGACAAGGTCGTCGTCGTCGAGAGTCTGGAGCCGGTGACCCCGCTGAGCCAGCAACGCGAACATCTCGACAACCAGACCCGACTGCATGTAGCCACGCAAGCAGCGAGAATCGCATTGGAGGCGAATCGCCGGCACGTCGTCCTCGGTGGGATTCACCCAGACTTGTTGTGGGTGAACAAGTCGGATTTCAGTGTCATGTTGACACCTCGGTTTCCTGTATTGATTGCCGTGAGAGAGCGCCAGCGAAGCACCGGCCCCGGCTCTTGGCCGTTTTCCGACATCGGGCCATTTGTAGATCCGATGATGCTCAACCTATGGTTTGCAACCGCCACGACGGATGCCTATCATGTCGGCTTGCTTGTTGCGTGGATCTTCTCAGGTCAGCATCCTTTCACGGAGGCTGCACGTCGGAACCGCAATGACTGGCTAACGCCCATGCAAGAGGACGAGCGAGATCTGTTCACGGGTCCGCCTGCTATCGGAAGCATCCTTGATCGCTTGCTCGTTGCTGATCCCGCGAAGCGAATGCCGATCGATGAGGTTGTCTCGGCACTCGAGGAAACCTCGCCTTCGTTGACGGAGTACGCCGCGCCTTAATGCGAGCGTGGACCGGCCGCGATTCCAAAGGAAGGCTCACTCGAAAATGCGCGGCGCGCACCTCGCAAGCTCGTCTGGACTGTAGCCATGTGGGACCACGTACAGGAGGTGTCGGCTTCGCGACATCCAATTGCGTTCGCCGAGGAGCGAGGATCGCAACGGCTCGATGCCGGTCCCGCCGACCCGCGCGCCGTCGCCAGCGCGGTCTCAGTGGTGGACAGCTGGGGTCGCGACGCCGCAGGCATCAAGGAGTCGCAGCTTGCCAATGCCCTGCAGACGTTAAAACTACGGAGCATAATCCTTGCCCGAGAGGGTCAGCGCGGTGTGTACCGTCTTCCTAGCCGCGCATACGCCGTGTGGCTGAAGGCACGAACTGAAGCCGTCGTTGCCGGTGACGGGTGACCCGTGGAATTTCTATCCACACGATCCCGCGTGCCCAAGCGCGCGATCGCGTGCCGAGTTGGCAACCGACCGATACTGGCGGGCTCGGACGATGTTGTGACGCATCCTTCCCGCGACGCTGGCACATAGGGCTTCGAGGTCCAGCGACGCACTCTCTGCACACCGAACGCTTTGAGTTCATGGCGCGCGAGAGCGGACGCGAGATACTAGCCACAGCCCGGCCGGCGCGCAGGGCATCGCGTGTTCCAGCTCGCGACCCGCGAGGGCGTCGTCGCCGAGATCATCCGCACGCGGATCGCGCCGCACGCGCGCCACGCGATCCTCGGCCTCGAGCTGACCCGCCAGGCCGCGTTCCGGATGATCGGCCAGCTCGAGATTGCCTATCGCGACAGCGAGCTCAGCGCCGGCAAGGCCGGCAAGCTGCGCGGCGGGGATCGCCTGCCGTGGCTCGCCGGCGTCGACAACTTCGCGCCGCTCG
>Ga0070717_10004458_pt1 | contig 10113 bp, 6 predicted proteins | sample LARL113metaG_FD_71366 | JGI IMG/M metagenome (GOLD analysis project Ga0070717, IMG submission 71366) | Corn, switchgrass and miscanthus rhizosphere microbial communities from Kellogg Biological Station, Michigan, USA - LAR L11-3 metaG | ecosystem: Host-associated > Plants > Roots > Rhizosphere ... | reverse complement strand
ATCGGGCTCGCTGGCTCATGAGGGCGCGTTGGTTGACATCTCCGTCAAACAAAGCACGAATGATCCGCCCGTCCTAGTTGCTGCAGACCGAGCCAGCAAGAGTTCCCGGGTGATTTGGGATCCAAATCCCCAGCTACGGGGCATCGAGCTCGGCGAGGCTTCCGACCTACGCTGGAAAGACGCAAATGGCCGAAACTGGGTTGGCACACTATTCAAGCCGCCGGATTACGTGCCCGGCCAACGGTACCCGCTCGTTATCCAGACACATGCCCTCTTTGCAGGCCAATTCATACCGAGTGGCACGTTCCCTACTGCCTTTGCCGCACGCGAACTAGCAGCTGCCGGAATCATGGTTCTCCAGACAACCGAATGTCCATATACGATGACGCCGAACGAAGGTGCTTGCAATGTTGCTGAGTACGAAGCAGCGGTGGAACAAATGGACAAAGATGGTTTGGTGAACCCGACCCGCGTCGGCATCATTGGATTCAGCCGCACGTGCTTCTACGTGCTGGAGGCCCTAACGACTAGCACGCTGCGCTTTCGGGCTGCTTCCATAACGGACGGCATAGATAACGGTTATGTGCAGTACGTCATAGATACAGGGACGGGCAATGGCGGCGCACAGGAGGCCGAGGCAATGAATGGCGGGCGCCCATTCGGCGATGGCCTACAGGAATGGCTCAAGCGGTCGCCCGGATTCAACATGGAAAAGGTTACAGCACCGGTCCAAGTAGTCGCATTAGGGCCAATGAACTTACCGACCATGTGGGAACCATATGCCCTCCTGACCGCTCTGAATAAACCCGTCGATTTGATAATGATGGCACAACAAGGTACCCATGTGCTCAGCAACCCGGCCCAACGTATGGCGTCGCAAGGCGGGACTGTAGATTGGATGAGCTTCTGGTTACTGGATTACGAAGACTCCGAACCCGCAAAAGCCGAGCAATATGCCCGATGGCGCGAGCTTCGTAAGCTTCAACACGCAAGCGAGGCAGGAAGTAAGCCAAACTGACTTGGTTCGCCAGGAGGAACAGAACCCGCACCACCAATTGCCTGAGACAGCCAATTTGTCTCACGGTAGGCGAAAAATAATCTTCGCCCTGTTCCCCTTGTTTCCGTGTTTCAACCGTGCCTATAATTCGCCCACCAGATGTTGACCCATGAGCATCGCGACGGGTTCGCAGACGATGTGCTGCTGCAGCACGTCGGCAACGGCTGCGAAGAATGCTTTGCCCTGCTCTTTCATCGCTATTTCCGACAGGTTTTTGGGCTGGCTTTCAAGATACTCCGCGAACGGTCCGAAGCCGAAGACATTCTGCAGGAAGTGTTTCTGGCCATCTTCCTTCAGCGCGAGCGATTTGATCCCGCCAAGGGTTCCGTCAAGACCTGGATTCTGCAATTTGCCTATTTCAGGTCGCTTTTGCGGCGACGCTATCTGCGCGTCCGCAACTTCTACAAACAGGAAGAAGTTGTGGAGGGCCAGCAGATTCGGGCAGGCTCATCCGACAACATAGCCGGCATGAACCGAAGCGAGTGGACCCGGTTCGTCGAGAGCGGCATCGGTAAATTGAATGCCCGACAGCGACAAACCATCGAGATGGTGCACTTTGAGGGCCGCACTTTGAAGGAAGTCGCAGACATATTGAGAGAATCTTTGCCCAATACAAGAAACTATTACTACAGAGGGCTAAAAGCGCTGCGGGTGTACCTGGAACTTACGGCGGAGGCTCAGACCGCAAAGCAGGAAGCACTTTTGGAACGAAAGAATGCATACCATCTTAAATCCGAGTAACCCGAACCACGAGTGGTTCGAGGAACTTTGCGCGCTCGCCGCCATTGGTGAGTTGGGCGCAGCGGAGTTTCATGACCTGCAGGAACACCTTGCCGGGTGCCCACATTGTCGTCAGCTCTACTCCGACTTCTGCCGGATTTCTGCGGACGATATCGGCTTGGTTGCGATTCAGGGGCGATCTGAACAGAACGTTGAGGATGGCGGTGCTCCTCTGGATGAACAGGAGTTGCTGGGCCGAGTTCTGTCACGCGCACGGTGCGAGCAAACGGTTGATGCACCGAAAGTGGGTTCTGTTACGGACGCTGGCGAACATAGCATCCGTTTTCGTGGCGCTTCAATGTGGCAATGGCTGCTGAGGCCGACCCTTGCTTATGGAGTCTTGGCGCTGTTGTTGTTGGTGGGCGCAGGTGCTTACAGATTCACGGATATGCAGCAGCACAAAAAGCTGGCTGAACTAGAATCGCGGCTGGCATTCTGGAAGAATCGAGCCGAGACCGGAGCGACCGAAGAAAGCTCAGCCGCCCAGCTGCTAGAACAAAGCCGAGTGCAGCAGGAAGCGTTGCAAAAATCTCTCGAAGAAGCAAAAGTCCAATATGCCGATCTCGTCGCCCAACAGAAGACCTTGCAGTCGGCGGTTGCTGCGGCCAATGCGCGTGCCGAACAGCTTGGCAATGACCTTAACGTCGCAAAGACAACGCAAAAAAATGACGAAGGACTGGCAGGCGAACTTCATGTAAAACTGGAGCGCGCGACTGAGCGACTGCAGGAACAGCAACAACTCGTAGCTGACCTCCGCCGCAAACTCGATAGTGCGGAGGAGGCAGCAAGCGTGCCGCCAGCGCCACCGGTCGAAGACGCTGAAGCGAAGGGACTCTTTGGCGCGCGCGATCTGCACATTGTGGATGTTTATGACGTAGAGGGAAACGGGAAAACGCGCCGCACTTTCGGCCGTGTGTACTACGTCGAGAAGAAATTTCTGGTTTTTTACGCCTTCGATCTTAAGGATAAGCGCCACAACCGTAGCGCCGCCGGATTCCAGGCCTGGGGATACCGCGAAGCAAACAGCAGCAAGCCAGCAAATCTCGGGCTTTTCTATGTGGACGATGTGTCGCTCGATCGCTGGGTCCTCAAGGTAAACAATCCGCGCGTCCTGGAGCACATTGACGCCGTATTCGTAACTCTCGAACCGCCGGACGGCAGTCCCTCTCCCCAAGGCCGACGCCTTCTGTATGCCAACTTGAGCGGCCCGCCGAACCATCCTTAGCGGATACTCTTTAGGTCTCCTTCGCTGGGATCGACTTTGCAACCAAACAATTCTCAATCCAGATTGAGAACATTTTCTCCTCTTCCGACAAATGTCTGGTTAGCAAGCGTTGAGTCGGAGGAACCATGAATTCCATGTTTTGTCGCCGTGCCTTCGCGTTTCTGTTTGTCGCCGGTGTTCTCCTGGTCCACACGAGCGCCTACGCTAATACAAACGCCACCGTCAGCGGACTGGTCACCGACCCACAAGGACGCACTGTTGTGGACACGGCAATTGTGCTTACCAACGTGAATACAGGGATCGCATACCAGACGAAAACCAACGGACAAGGAATCTATCGCCTGAACGGCTTGCAGCCTGGTATCTACCGCGCCAATGTATCAAGGGACGGTTTCAAGAGCATCGTCAAAGCCGACATCGAAGTTCATGTTCAGGACCAGCTTTCGATCAATTTTGCCCTCCAGGTCGGCTCCGTCACGGAGACTATTACGGTAGAAGTCGGCGTGCCGCTGATCAACACTCAGGACGCCAGCGTGAGCACGGTTGTCGACCGTCAGTTTGCCGAGAACTTGCCAATGAACGGCAGGAGCTTCCAGACACTGATCCAGCTTACTCCGGGGGTGGTGGTGACCCCCACCAATCTAAACGACAATGGGCAGTTCAGTGTGAATGGACAGCGTGCCTCTGCGAACTACTGGATGCTGGACGGCGTAGGTGCCAACATAGGAATTGGGGTGAATATAGCTGGCGGTGGCGGTAATGGCCTAGGCGGCACGGTCGGTTCGTTTAGCGTTATGGGAGGTACCAACAGTCTCGTCTCGGTGGACGCACTCCAAGAGTTTCGCATCCAAACGTCTACGTTTGCGCCAGAATTCGGCCGCACTCCCGGAGCACAGATTTCCATTGTTACACGCTCTGGTACGAATCAGTTTCACGGAACTGTCTTCGACTATTTCAGGAACGACGCCCTCGACGCAAACGATTGGTTCGCGAGTCGCGACAAGCTTCCGAAGCCGCAAGATCGGCAAAATGACTTTGGCGGCACGTTGAGTGGTCCCATCGTCAGAGATCGGACCTTCTTCTTCTTGTCCTACGAGGGCCTTCGCCTGCGGCTACCGCAAGTCCAGCAGGTAGGAGTTCCTGACCTGGCTGCGCGTCAAAATGCAGTGTCGGCGATGCAGCCTTTCTTGGGCGTTTTTGCATTGCCGACGCCAGGCGCGACAGACGATCCGGCGACCGGCATCGCCCAGTTTAATGCAAGCTTTTCAGACAAATCGACGCTCGATGCGGGAAGCATTCGAATCGACCATAGGTTGACAGAAAAACTAACCGTCTTTGGAAGATACAACTATTCGCCTTCCGAACTTGCTCAGCGTGGGGCTTCTGGTACCACGCTTAATACGATCAATACCCTCGACATCACAACATTAACTGCCACAGCAGGCGCGACTTGGGCCATATCGTCTCTAGCTTGGAATGACTTTCGCTTTAATTACAGCCGGACGACTGCTTCTGGATCTTTCTCTGGTGACAACTTCGGTGGTGGAACTCCGCTCACATCTCTACCGTTTCCGAGCACCTTTACGTCCCGGAATAGCCTTTTTTGGTTCCAGATTTTTCCCGTACAGATATATAACGTCGGAAAGGAAGGAAGGAATATCCAGCGACAGATCAACATAGTTGACAATGTTTCCCTGCAGAAAGGTTCGCACGGTATCAAGTTCGGATTTGACTATCGAAGACTCTCTCCCAAGGGTGACCTGCCTGACTATCGGCAGGTAGCTACTTTCTTCGATGTGCCATCGGCGGAAAATGGGAATACGTTCTTTACAATACTGGGGTCCGACCTGCCGACGACATTCCTCTTCCGTAATCTTGGAGCGTTTGCACAAGACACGTGGCGCATTCTGCCACGCTTAACCGTGACCTACGGACTCCGCTGGGATGTTGATTTTGTGCCCCACTCCCTAAGCGGACCCGACTTTCCGGCTGCAGTCGGCTTTGATCTCAACAGCTTTTCAAACCTTGGCGTGGCCCCATCAGGTACGCTGCCGTACGCAACTCGTTATGGCAACGTAGCACCCAGAGTTGGCTTGGCCTACGAGCTTTTTCAAGATCAAGCTTGGGGGACGGTCCTTCGTGGCGGGTTTGGAGTGTTTTATGATCTCGCAAGCTCAGAGGCGGGAAACCACGTCAATATTGGACGGTACCCTTTTGGAAGTAACGGTATAAGTTTCTTCGGCACCTTTCCGTTGGCGAACACTAATCCTGCCCCTATCAGCCCCCCCAGCGCAAGCAATCCCGAAGGAATTGATTTGTTTGATCCCCATCTCAAGTTGCCTTACACGCTGCAATGGAATGTCGCAATTGAACAAGGTTTGGGTCGAGATCAGAGCCTCAGTGCGTCGTACCTCGGGGCAACAGGAAGGCGACTCCTGCAAACATCTTTCTTAAATTCTCCCAACCCAGCCCTCAGTTTTGCGAACCTGACAACGAATGCCGGGACGTCTGACTATGGCGCTCTCCAGGTACAACTCCAACGCCGACTCTCCCACGGTCTCCAGGCACTTTCTTCTTATACATGGTCGCATTCGATTGATACTGGTTCCGCGGGTTCAGCGTTTATTTTCTCGAATGCGTTTGTGCCTTCCGCGATTGCAGGCTCGAATCGTGGCTCATCGGATTTCGACATTCGCCATGCGTTTAACGCAGGTCTGACCTACGACATTCCTGCCCCGAAACTTAATGCAGTGACGAACGCCCTTCTGGGTGGATGGTCGCTCGAGAACATTGTTCAGGTGCGCTCTGCCCCTCCGGTCGATGTCTCCTACGCCCCTGCTATTGCGTTTCAAAACGGTATCCGGGGCGACGTTCGCCCCGACTTAGTGCCCGGGCAGCCACTCTATATCTTTGGCACGCAGTGCGCGTCCACCTATCAGGCGACCGGAGACTTGACGCCTGGAGAATCCTGCCCCGGAGGCCGGGGTTTGAATCCGAACGCGTTTCAGGCGCCCCCTCTCGATCCCGTTACCCAAGACCCTCTTAGGCAAGGGAATTTGCCCCGTAACGCACTGCGAGGATTTGGCGCAGCTCAATGGGACTTTGCAGTTCATCGTAAATTCAAATTTCGCGAGTCTCTGGGGCTGGAGTTCCGCGGAGAGATGTTCAATGTTCTGAACCACCCGAACTTCGCTCCGCTACTTGGGGGTTTCGTGCCAAATTTCGCGTTTGGTCCTGGCTTCTTTGGCTTGTCAACCACAATGTTAGGCCGCAGCTTCGGCGGCTTCGGAAGTTCAGGATCTGGAAGTTTCAGCTCTTTGTATCAAATGGGTGGTCCGCGTTCGATCCAACTTGCTCTGAAGTTAGTGTTCTGATCCGGGGGAAAGGACGATGATTGGAACTTCGTTCTCCAATAGAGGGGCAGTCTGGCTGTCAATACTATCCGTGCTGTTGTGGCGCGCCTTCTCCTTTGCCCAGCTTGTCCCATATGCCGGAAAGCCGGAGGAAGGTGGTCCGGGCTTCGATCCAACTCCGGTCCAACTTCCCTCTGTTGTCAGCGGCGAGCGCCGGCCAATAACAAACATGGATCTCCTTACGATCCGAGATTTGAAGGGCGTGCAAATTTCACCTGACGGAAAGAGTGTAGCCTTCGTTGTTAGTCAAGCGGTATACAACACGAATAGTTATCGTACAGCTATCTTTGTAGTAGGCACCGAACCAGGGAGCAAGCCAATCAACCTGGGAACTGCCGGCCCACCACGTTGGAACGGTGGCGGTGAGTGGTGGAATGAGCCTCCAATTTGGTCCCCCGATAGCCGCTACATCACCTATCGCGTGCGCAACGGCGCGACCTGGCAGATTTTCCGCTGGAATCGCAATGGGGGAGCGCCGGTTCACCTTACCCACAGCCCATACGACATTCAATGGTTCGAATGGTCGCCCGACGGAAACAGCATTACTTTTGAAATCGAGAAACCGCTAGATCCGGACGAATCGCGGCGGCTATCAGAGCGAGGAATGCTCTATGATGAGAGCATTGCTGATCCCTTCAACAACACCCCAATCGTCGATATGCTTTCGAAAAGGATCCCAGAAAGGCAGATATGGCTTTACGATGTGCGACGCGGAAGGGAACACAGAGCCACCGGAGAAGAAATAACTCGCTATGACAGTTGGCATTACACTCTTCATGATCCTGCCATCACTAAACAGAACATCTCGCCAGACCGGAATACGCTCGCATTTATCAAGGCACTGAAGGTAGAAGACGGCAAAGTAGAGCATGTCAGCATGTCTCTGTGTGTTCGGCCAATGAGTGGGGGAGCGCCGATCGTGCTAGCTCGCGATGTGGGATATTTCTGGTGGGCGAGCGATAGCAACCAGCTCTATTTCCTGGGTGATTCTGGCTATGATCGGCCGCTGAGTCTCTATGTTGTCGACAGCAATGGCGGAACGACACGCGAACTAGTGCATTTCAATACTTTTTTTGGGCAGCTTTCTCTCAATTCGAGCGCATCACTGGCGGCCGGCGCCTTACAGACCACCACTGACCCTGCTGAAGTAGCTCTGGCAGATTTGAAGACCGGCGAAGTACGAGTGTTGGTGAATGTAAACCCAGAGTTTGAACGGATTGAGCTAAGTCCGATTACCGAGATTACCTGGAAGAACAAAAAAGGCGATCCTGAATTTGGTTACTTGATTAAACCCTTGAACTACCACCAAGGCAAGAAATACCCACTTATAGTTACGACTTATAGAGTTTTTCGCCAGGCGTTCCAACGTGGGGCAGTTGGCGATGAATACCCGATGCAGGTGTTTGCAGCGAATGGATTTCTAGTCCTTGCTGTCGATGTTGATGAATTTATGAGCTACGAGCCGAAGAACTTTGAGGATGCGAAGAATGCTATCTGGTTTTCCCTCATACCCAATTTGAAAACTGCAGTGAAGATCCTGGAGGACATGGGAATCGTTGACCCCGACCACAAGGGAATTACAGGTCTGAGCTACGGCTCGCGAATCGTCAATTTCATGATTAGCCATTCAGATCTATTTGAGGCGGCGATAGCGAGCGGACTTGCTGCCGACGATCCATTTTCGTACTACATTGGCGGAGGACGTATTCAAGGAGATTTCGCGAGCTTTGGATTGGGAGGCCTGCCCGAGGGTGAAGCGTGGTCGAAGTGGCGTGAGTTCTCGCCTGCTCTGAATGCGCAATACGTCAAAGCACCGTTGTTAGTGAACGCCGCTGATTCAGAATACAGAGCGGGCCTTCAGTTCTATACGTCATTGAAGAGGTTGGGGAAACCGGTCGAGCTCTTTGTCTACCCGAATGAGTTTCACGAAAAGAATCAACCGAAACACCGGTTGGAGATCTACCAGCGCAATCTGGATTGGTTTAATTTCTGGTTTAAGGGCGAAGAAGATCCTGACCCCGCCAAGGCAGATCAGTACACACGTTGGCGTGAGTTGCGCAAGCTGCAAGAGGCAAACGAGGCAGCAAGAAAGCCAGACTGACTCAGTCCGTCGGGCGCCGCACCAAAAATCGATCTAAAACCCATTCGCGTGATCGGCGGAAAGTGGAAATGGAAGATCATTTGCCATCTTCTTGGAGGCGCTAAGCGGGTTTAGCTAAGCAACAAAGAGCAAGAATAAATTGAGGTTTTGACTTCCGCCGCACTCTGCCTTATTGAAGAGTGCTGCAGGCCGCGGGGAGCGGCCACCCGTTCCCGACCATGTTGGCGAATTTGTATCGCGACGTTCGTGAATTAGTATGCCCGCTCAAGCAGGTGAGAATGGAGCAGCACGTGTCAGCCCGATGGATCAACGCGGGCGACAAAGCCGGCGCGCCCTTTCGCGCTGGAAGGGAAGCTGTTAGGATGTTTTTGCGAGGTCCATTTGTCTTTGTTTTCTTTCAGGCCATTAACGCTGGTCGCTCTGAGCTATGCGGAGTTCGCTCAGACGTTTATTGGCGGTTTATTAGCGGTTTCTGCCCGATTAGGAGCAATCAGGGTCGGTCAGGGCAGAGTGGGCATTATATGCAATTTGTGCAAAGCCGCATAAACACTGGCGATTTCGCATCTTGTTGATTTGGCGAGTGGGGACGTAGTTCAGTTGGTTAGAACGATGCCCTGCCATTCTATCTAAAGCATATCTATAGTATTTTCAATTAGTTGTGGGACAGCCGCCCAAAGCGCACTGTCACCAAGTGAATCTCATTTCTCATCCTTATTTAGCCTGCCTATAGCACTGAATTTAGCCTGCCTATAGCACTGAGAAGCGCCGTAATACCCGATGCTTGGCCGTCACGAGCCGTGCCGATGCCATTGACCTTCCTGATCGCAACCAGCGCAACGACCCCACCGCGTCTCCGTTGCTAGCGTCATCCGACCAACTCGCGGGTTTACCGCGTGCACTCATCATCACAGCCGAAAATGATGTGTTGCGCGATGAGGGTGAGGCATACGGCCGCAATTTGATCGGGGCCGGAGTGGAAGTTGTGGCAACAAGATACAACGGGACCATTCACGATTTCGTGATGCGGAACGCACTCGCTGAGGCTGCGCCCAGGCGCGCAGCACTGGCCCAAGCCGTAGACTTTCTGAAGCGCGTGCTTGCTCCGAAGCTGGACAGAGAACCTGAGCACAGGCAAGAATGATTACATTTCGGGAGCCGTTGGCTCATGTCCTTTCCGCAAAATAGGCAAATGCTGAATGAGTTCCAGCGAATAGGCAAAAGAATATCAGGGATCGCGCGGGAACTCTTTCGCCCTAAGGCTATACCGCGAGAGAAGGTGACGACTGGCCGTATCGAAATTGAGCGGAACGGCGAAGTCGCATATCTTGAATACAGCTTGAGCGGAAATGTTCTTGAGCTCACGCATACCGAAGTTCCGAAGAAATTGCGCGGTATGGGTCTGGCTTCCTCTCTAGCAAACACCGCGCTTCAGTGGGCCCGCGAGAAGAACCTCAAGGTAGATATTATTTGTCCTGCAGTCCAGGCATATGTAGAAAAGCACCCGGAATACTCGGATCTTGTTATGCATTGATGTGGC
>Ga0070717_10004457_pt1 | contig 10113 bp, 7 predicted proteins | sample LARL113metaG_FD_71366 | JGI IMG/M metagenome (GOLD analysis project Ga0070717, IMG submission 71366) | Corn, switchgrass and miscanthus rhizosphere microbial communities from Kellogg Biological Station, Michigan, USA - LAR L11-3 metaG | ecosystem: Host-associated > Plants > Roots > Rhizosphere ... | reverse complement strand
CAATCTTCTTCTCTTCGATGAAATGGGTCAGTCCCGAAAAGGTGTCGCGGAAGGCTTGCAGGAGTTGATCTGGGGCCGGATGCTGGTTCTGCAGCTCCGCCACTACCTGCTGCACCGTGCGGTTGGGGTTGATCTCGGCGGCGACTTTCTTCAGCGCTGCCTGATTGCGGTGCAGATCGTCGTACCCGATTGCGAGCAGCCGGTCGAGCGGAATATCGACCATTTCGTCATAAAGCAATTTGTTGCGATAGTTCTCAGCGCCTAACCGGAAATCTCCGTCAGCATGGGGCAGAACAGAATCGTTTAGGTATTTCTGATAACTCTTAAAAGCACCTATTACATCCTGGGTTGAGGCCTTGAATTCCGCCAGCAGTTTGGGATCTTTTACCGCGGAAAACGCCTCCGGTACATCTTTGCGGAAGAAATCGGTTTCGTCGGGAAGTTGCTCGAGCGCAATTTCAGTGTAAATTTTGGGCGGGTTCTGCAGGTTCTGTCGCGCGTATTCGAGAGCCTTCGGGATTTGCCGTTCCCGCTCTATGGCCGAGCGCAGTCGCTCCTCCGGCGGTGCATAGTTGCGCTTCATGATTACGAAAATGCTGTTGGTCAGAGCACCGCTGTAATGGTCCGGGTCCTTCTTCCACATCTGAATGTTTTCAAGTTCGAGCAGTTCGGAATGAATCGAACTCATGATCCAGTCGCGATCGGCGGCGGTTTTGGCGGGCAACGTCCCACCATCGACCGCTTCGAACCTCCGGAGAAAATCTTTTAACCCACGTATTTGTTGCTCCTGAGCAGATGCCGAATAGTCCTCGAGTTTTTGATCGTATTGATGAAAGCCTGCGGCGGTCGCATCGGTCGGATGAAACGAAAAATAAAAATCAAAATATCTGTCTACCAGCGCATTGAAATCCATCACGGCTCGAGTTTCACCGGAGGCTGGCCATACCCAAACAAATCCCAGCAGAAGTGATAAAAATAATGTCGTATTTTTCATTTCAAATCCCAATTTCACGGTATCACAGCAACAGAGCCGGGAATTATCGCACGGTCACGCTCTCGATAGGTAATGCGTCCGCGATCTTAAGCTATCGAAGGTAGAATGTTTTCGGCAAGGTTTCCGAGAAGGGTTTGCAGCTGCTCCAGGAGCTCTCTAGCGTCCAATCCTTTTGCCAAAAACTTCAAAGTGCCATCGGGCAGAAACTGCGCGCCACGTTGCGAGGAGACGAAGCTCGCCAGCTTGCCGGGATCGACAGGCGCATCCTGACGAAAGCGGACGCTGACCAGGTCACGCTTACGCTCGATCGCGGTAACTCCCGCCTGCGCCGCTTGCAACCGCAACGCGGCATAGCGAAGAAGTTGCCGTACTGGCAGCGGCGGCTCTCCGTAACGGTCTTTTACTTCCGCTTCTACATCGGCCAACTGGCGTTCGTTTTCGACACCAGCGATCCGCTTATACATTCGCAGCCGCTGATTTTCTTCGGTGATGTACTCGGCTGGAATGCGGATGTTCATTCCCAGATTGAGTTGCGCCTGGGCCTGCGGTTCGGCCTCGCCCTTCATCTCCCGAACTGCCTGCTCGAGCATCTGGGTGTAGAGATCGAATCCGACGGCTTCGATGTGACCGCTCTGCTCGCCGCCCAGCAGGTTGCCCGCTCCGCGAAGTTCCAGATCGAGTGCGGCAATTTTAAAACCTGCGCCGAGGTCGGAAAATTCTTTCAATGCAGCCAGGCGCCTGCGCGCAATTGGGGTCAATTCAACTTCAGACGGCAAGAGCAGGTACGCGTAGGCGCGGCGGTTTGACCGTCCTACGCGCCCGCGCAATTGGTACAGCTCAGAGAGACCAAAGCGGTCAGCACGATTGATCAGAATGGTGTTGCATAACGGGATGTCGAGGCCATTCTCGATGATGGTCGTGGCCACCAGGATGTCCGCTTCATGGCGCATAAACTTCAGCATTACTTTTTCCAGCTCGCCTTCGGACATCTGCCCGTGTCCCACTGCAACTCGAGCCGGAGGCACCAGCGACTGCAGCTTGGCAGCGATCTCCCAGATCGTGTCGACGCGGTTATGGACAAAGTAAACCTGCCCGCCCCGCTCCAATTCCTGTTCGATCGCGGTGCGGATGAGTTTCTCGTCCCAATTCGCGACCACGGTTTGGATCGCAATACGATCTTTGGGCGGAGTCTCGATAACGCTCATATCGCGGAGCCCGACCAGCGACATATGAAGGGTGCGCGGGATCGGCGTCGCCGACATGGTAAGGACGTCCACTTCTTTGCGCATCTGCTTTAGCCGCTCTTTGTGGCGAACGCCGAAGCGCTGCTCTTCATCGACGACAAGCAGGCCCAAGTCCCCGAACTTCACGTCTTTCGACAGCAGCCTGTGAGTGCCGATTAGAATGTCAACTTTGCCGGATTCGACGCGCTGCAGAATTTCTTTCTGCTGCTTCGGCGAACGGAAGCGGCTGATCATCTCAATGTTAACGGGAAAGGCCGCGAAGCGTTGCTTGAAGGTTTCAAAATGCTGGAAGGCAAGCACCGTCGTCGGCGCCAGCACGGCAACCTGCTTGTTGTCGCTGATGGCCTTGAATGCAGCGCGCATGGCGATTTCCGTCTTGCCGTAACCGACATCGCCGCACAACAGCCGATCCATGGGCTGCTGCGATTCCATGTCGTGCTTCACGTCATGAATGGCTAAATCCTGGTCTTCAGTTTCGCGGTATTCGAAAGCGTCTTCGAACTCACGCATCCATTCGTTGTCTGGCTGGAAGCTGTGGCCCTGCGCGGTTTTACGCTGCGCATAGAGCTTGAGCAGTTCCTCCGTCATGTCCTTCATCGCTTTGCGGACTCGCGCTTTGGTCTTTGCCCAGGCCGCAGTGCCCAAATGATTGAGCACCGGCTTCGCGCCCTCTTGCGATCGATACTTCTGGACCAGGTCGAGCCGGGTCAGTGGGACGTAGAGCTTGGCAGCGTCTGCATACTCCAGCACCATGAACTCGGTGTTGCCGTCTCCTTGGTTGATTTCCTTCAGGCCCTGGTATTGACCGATTCCATGCTCCACGTGAACGACGTAGTCGCCCACCTGCAGGTCACGAAAATCCGAGAGGAAAGCGGACGTCTTCGATTTCTGCCGCTGTGGCCGGGAAACGACGGATTCAGATTCGTCGAACAAATCGCGGGTGCCGAAAACCGTCAGCCCGGCATCGGGCAGAATCATTCCATCCGGGATATAGGCCTTGACTAAAGTTGTGGTGAGCACTTCGCCTGCGAAGTATGCGGTTTCATCGGCATAACTCTCACCGCCGCGGGTACGACTTCCCAAACGGAATGAGACCCCGTACTCGGTAAAAAAATCCGCCAGCCGCTCCACTTCACCGGTATTCGGCGCGGCCACCAGCACACGACGGGTCGCGGCCAGATGCTTCTTCACTTCCTCCAGCATGATCGGGATCGAGCCGTGGAAGCGCGGACTCGGCTGCGAGTGAAGTTCAACGGTTTCGAGATCGTCGCCGCGCGCGACCCCCAGATGCTCAAAGTCAGCGCCTGGAAGTGATTGCAATTTGCTCAGCCACTCTTCCGCAGAAATGTAAAGGTCCGAAGGCCGTACCAGATTTCCGATTCCACTGCGCTCGTGGACTTCGGTAACTCGGTCCGAGAACTGTTCCAGCTCGGCGCTTAGTAACTCGGGTTCGTCCGCAATGACCGCCGCGGTCGGCAACAGATCGAAAATTGTTCCCGAAGATCCCGCCACGGGCGCATAAAATTCCCAGCCGGGAAAAACCGTAACTCCACCCGAACGCACTGCCTGCTCAATGATGTCTTCCGAGCCACTCACTCGCTTGCCCGAAAGGCGAACATGAATTGCGCCAAGCAGTTGTTCGGTGACCGGGGTTTCAGAAAGCGGCAGCAACACCACTTCATCCGCGGGAGAAGACGATCTCTGGGTTGCAGGATCGAACTTGCGAATGGATTCGACCTCATCGCCGAAGAATTCCACACGCACCGGACGGTCTGCTTCTGGAGAATACACGTCGAGAATTCCGCCACGTAGCGCGTATTCTCCCGGCATCTCGACTACATCCGTAGAGTTGTAGCCCACGGAATTCAAGTGCTCAAGCAAGGAGCGGGTATCGAAACTTTCGCCACGACGCAAAGTTCGCGCCAGGTCTGCATAGTACTCCACAGAGTTCAGGCGCAAAGCCGCCGCCGCGGCTGGCGCTATGACGATGGAAGCCGCCCCGGTCGCGATCTTCCACAAGGCGATGGCCCGTTGCTCCTGAATTTCCGGATGCGGCGAAAGGTTCTGGAATGGAAGCACGTCCCGGGTAGGAAGCGAGACTATCGCATCCGCCGATGCCCCGCCGACCAGTTCAGAAAATGCCTGAATGACCGGCAACAACTCGTCCGCGGCCTCATTGTTGCGAGTAACAACAATGATCGGGCGCCCAAGAACTTTCTGGAGTTGTGGAACCAGTAAAGCCTTGGCTGATGAGTTGGGTCCGGAAACACGTATCCGGCCCGCGTTGGCTCGAAGGTGGGAGACAACACGCGTGAAAGCAGGCAGCTTTTCCACGTCCGCAAATAAATCGCGGACGAAAGGCAGGACCATTGCTCTGCTATTTTACCAGCAGTAACAGCCTTGCCCTTCGCACGCCAGAATGCCCTGCGAAGCAATTAGAGTTTAATTACCTGATGCTCCTGCGCCCGCAGCCCCGCCGGTGGCGTCACTGGTGATTGCCAAGGCGAACTTCTTGCCGCCGAAGCGAATCTCCGACAGACTGAAGGTCTTGTCGCTATTCGCGACGACTACCGCGCTGTCCGAAGTTGCCGGGTTCTCTACCTTCACTACCCGCGCCGGCGTAGAAAGGACGACATTCTTGCCTTGATAAATTTTTAACTCCACCTGATCGCCGCTGCCGTCCCAGCGCACGGTGTAGTTGCCGCTGGCCAATTGTTTTCCGGCAACGCTCGTAGGATGCTGCAACTCCAATGAGCCTTTGCTGGAAGCCAAAGAACTTCCGGCAGCCAGTACCAACGCCGCCAGAAAAATATGTTTCGAACTCGAACCGAGATGTAACTTCACAAGTCCTCCTCTATTCCGGCACGCCGGAACGGTTAACGGCGGCTACGATTAACGTTGGGCTTGTTTTTTATCCCGAAGGCCTTACAATTCAGCCTCGGGAAAGCAAACGAGTGCGCGAAAGCGTGCTCGCTCGCTGCAGGGGATTGTCTCCGCTGGCCGCCAAACCGTGCGAGGCAGTCCCCTGGCCCTTTTTATGTTGTTTACTTGCGCGACGGAGTAGTGGCTCCGTCCTAACCTCAATACGCAAACAGTCGCATTGAGGTTCCGTTCAGTTATTGCTTGGACGAACGACAGCTCTCACAGTTAGCAGAGGAAGTTCCGCTTGACATCAATTTGACAATGAGCTTCGCCGTTTCTTGGATACTTTGCGACGAACGGTTCGAGAAGTCTCCTCCAGCAAAACAACTGCATGCGCGATTGCCGCGTTGTCCGTCCCCATCCCCTCAGGAGTTTTGGCTTTGATCCCAATACAATCGGCCGGTACGGTTGTGAGCTGAGAGATACGCTCGCGGATGGCGTTCGCGTGCGGCCCAATTTTAGGATCGGAGAGTATCAATGTGGAATCAATATTTACAATTTTGTATCCGGCGGACTTCAGCTGGAGCAGGGCTTCCGCAAGAAACACAGACGAGTCTGCGCCCTTCCAGCGCGTGTCCGACGGTGAAAAAAGAGTTCCGATGTCGGGGGCGGCGATCGCTCCCAACAACGCGTCGGTTATGGCATGGAGTAAAACATCGCCATCGGAGTGCCCACCCAGGCCTTTTTCGTGCGGAATCTCAACTCCTCCGATTTTGAGTGGAACGCCACGTTTGAATTCATGCGAGTCCCAACCGTAACCGATTTTCATGCCAAAGCCCTGGCCATGGATTTGAATAAAAATGACATGTTCGGAAGTTTACAGCTTCGGTGAATATATGTACGAAATCCGCAGATCAGTGGCCTGCTTCACCGCTTCAGGAAGAACTCAGCCAACTCCAAATCCGCCGGAGTTGTGATCTTAATATTTCGCGGCGAACCCATCACCACCGCCACTTGATGTCCCGATCGTTCCACCAGCGAAGCCTCGTCGGTACTAACCATCCCATCGGCGAAAGCCTCGTCGAAGGCCTTCTTCAGCACCTCATAACGGAAGCCCTGCGGCGTCTGCGCCATCACAATTTTTTCCCGCGGGATCGTGGCTTTGATGGTCGCGCCTTCAGCTGTGCGTTCGACCTGTTTGACGGTATCAATCGCGGGCACGCCGGCAATAGCGGCGCCGTATTTGATAGCTGCAGCGATAACGTCATGAATAATTTCGTGGGTGACAAACGGCCGCACGGCATCATGCACCAGCACAACGTCCTCTGTGGACGCCGACACGGCCGCCAGCGCATTCGCGACTGATTGCTGGCGATGCTCTCCACCCTCTAGTAATACAGTCTTCTTGCGGAGAATCTCAGGTGCTTCCCGCTCCAGCCGCTCGCGAAAAGATTCAATTTCAGATTTTCGAAGAGCAACAAAAATTTCGGTAACTTCCGGGCTGCTGGCGAATTTTTTCAACGTGTGAATTAGAACCGGCGATCCGCGCAGCTCTACAAACTGCTTGGTGGGCGCGGGTTTGGTACGTTTCGTCGCTTGCGGCGATGCCATGCGGGTGCCCAGTCCGGCTGCGGGAATAATTACAACTGTCTTCATGCGGGCGAACAGTATACGAGTTGCTGCAAGTCCAGTTCAAATGCTCACATGCAACCGGAGCTGCAGATTTGGCAACAAAAATATGCTGCATTTGGATCTTAGTCCTGGGCGGGCTCGGAGGGTTGGTGAGTCACAAACGATCCTGGCTTTCGTTGATCGGCTTCTGTTTAATGACCGCGCTCGGCGCGGCCACGGTTTTCGCGATCATCGTGGCCGGAGGATCGGTGGCGCTGGCCAGCCATCACAGCGTAAGCGCTGAAGAAATAGAGAATAATGCTGCCGCCACTCCGCAAATCTCTGCCGCAACTCAGCAGCAGGCTTCCCCAACCCAAGAACATTCCGATCAGCAGGACGATGCGCGCGCAGCTCCGCAACATACGGATCTGGCAAGCTTCAGCGGGTTAGTCACCGATTCCCATTGCGCCGCGCGGCACAGACGTCACTCCAACTTAACGCCGGAGGATTGCGCCCGCGCGTGTTTACGAAATGGGGCGAGCTACGTACTCGTCGATGGCGATCGCCGCTACAAGTTGAGTGGTGACGAAGAATCTCTGAACAAACTTCTCGGTACGCGGGCCACCATCAAAGGCACTCTGCAGGGCCAAACTATCTCGGTTAGTTCAGTCGGCCCGCAGTTGTGAAGTCATTCACTCGCTTGGCTGGTCCACCACAACGATCTGTTTCTTGGAATCCAAAATTGAATTGGCCGCGCCCATAGCATTTCTCGGATCAGCTCGTGGAGCAGAGCGCTCATCCCATTTGCCGAAGATCATTTTGCCGGCCGTAGTCTGCAAAACCGAAGTAACGGAGATATCGATAGTCTTGCCGATCATCTTTCGCGCATTATCGACAACTACCATGGTTCCGTCGTCGAGGTAGGCAACTCCCTGGTTGTATTCCTTGCCCTCTTTAAGGATGAACACCCGCATGGTCTCGCCAGGCAGAACAATCGGCTTGAGCGCATTGGCCAACTCATTGATGTTCAGCACTTCAACTCCCTGCAACTGCGCAATCTTGTTCAGGTTGAAGTCGTTGGTGATGATTTTCCCTTCGTAAAGCTTGGCCAGTTCGATCAGTTTCAGGTCCACTTCGCGCACGCCCGGAAAGTCGTCCTCTACAATCTGCACTTGGAGAGAAGGCACTTTTTGCAGGCGCTGCAGAATATCCAGCCCGCGCCGGCCGCGGTTGCGTTTGAGCGAATCGCCAGAGTCTGCCACCAATTGCAGCTCGCGCAAAACGAACTGAGGAGTGACCACAACGCCGTCGAAGAAACCAGTCTCCGCGATGTCGGCAATGCGGCCGTCGATAATAACACTGGTGTCGAGAATCTTGTAGCTTTTCTTGAGCTGCTTTTCGCCGCCAAACACCCCGCCCAGCGCAGCCAGGTTCAGCAGGTCGCCTTTGTTTGCACCGACGATCAGGCCCACATAGGCCATGAGCAGCATGACCATAATTTGCAGGAAGCTGCGCAGAGAGCTGTCCGCCAAGCTGTTGCGAATTACGAGCGCAAACAAATAAGCGCCGAATATCCCCAGGATGCTTCCGATGGCAGCGCCGATCAGGCGTTTGAGGCTTACCCGCAGCAGCCGCCACTCGAAGACCACGATTGCGAGACCGAGCAGCGCGCCCACGGCGGCGTCCAGCCGTGGGTTTAGCCCGAAGGGATGAATCAAAAAGCAGGTGAAAGAAACAAAAACAACAAAAATGAAACGTATCAGAATTAGATCCACAACACGTCCTCCCCAAGGCACCCGCGGCCCACACAGTTGCCCCGCGCCGGCTAGGTATAACTAAAGATCGCCGACGTTTTCTATTGGGAGCCCTTATGAAATGACGGTTTGGCTCCGCGCCCGATTTTCCAGGCAAACATTTAACGCCAAGAGTATATACCTGACTACATGGAAGTAAACATCCTTTACCGTACGCTCAACCTTCTCCGGTAAAGACGTTGCTACACTCTACTTATGAACGCTGTCGTCATCACGCGCCAGGGCGGGCCGGAGGTTCTGGAAGTCAGGGATGTTTCGCAGCCAACGCCGGGCGCGGGCGAAGAACTGGTGAGGGTAGAAGCTGGGGGCGTCAACTTTGCGGACAATATGACTGCCATGGGCGGATACCCGGGCACGCCCAAGCCTCCGCTCGTGGCGGGCCGTGAGTTCTCCGGCACACGCCCCAGCAATGGCGAGCGCGTGATGGGCTACACGCAGTGGGGAGCGTTCGCCGAGACGGTCGCCGCTCGCTCCGCTCTACTCTGGCCAGTCCCAATGGGTTGGAGCTCGCCCGAGGGCGCAGCATTCCCGGTCAACTTCTTCACCGCTTATTTCGCATATTGGAAAGCCGGATTGCTGGATCGTCCAAAAGGCTCTCGTGTGCTCATTCATGCCGTCGCGGGCGGTGTCGGCACCGCAGCGGTGCAGATCGGAAAGCTGCTGGGCGTGGAAATGTATGGGACTTCTTCCTCCAACGACAAACTGGCACGGGTAAAGGAACTGGGCCTGCAACACGGAATCAACTACAAACAGCGCGATTACGAAGAAGCAATCAAAGAACTAACCATGGGGGCAGGCGTAGATGTAGTTTTTGAAATGCTGGGCGGGGAACACGTCCTGAAAAGCGTGCGCTGTTTGCGCGATTTCGGCCGGGTGATCGCGTACGGTACGGCAACTGGACAGCGCGCCCAGATTGACGTCGGAACGCTGTATGCCAAAGGCGCCAGCGTTCACGGGCTGTGGCTCACTTATCTTTCGCAGAAGGCTGACCTCATGCGGCGAGCCTGGCAACAGCTTTCGGCTTGGGCAGCGCAGGGCCAACTTCGGCCGGTAATTGGAAACGTGCTGCCAATGGCCAAGGCCGCCGATGCTTATCGGTTGTTGCTTGAGAGAAAGAACTTTGGGAAAGTGGTGCTAACGATTTGATCGTGTGGGTCGGACATCGGTGTCAGACAAATTCATCGGGCGCTTTCGAATTCTCCTGCTAGTTCCCTGTGTTTCTCCTCTGACGCTTTCACCAGCGCTTTGAAAATCGCCCGCGAGTTTTGGTCGTCATCAAACGACCGCTCTGGATGCCATTGCACCGCCAGTACAAAGTGATCGGGCGAAGTTCCCTCTAAGGCCTCGATGATCCCATCTTGTGGACATCGTGCGACGATCTTTAAGCCGTCGCCGACTCCGTCCGCTGATTGGTGATGACTGGAATTAACGGGAATGGAAAAGGCACGAGTTCCAGTCGTGCCGTCAGGCGATTTCAGCAAATGTTCGGAACGGCTGGAAGCCGTGCACTTCGCAGCATTTCCGTCGGCATTTTCGATTGCTCGTACAATCTCCTCCAGCTTCGACCCTGGTTCAATCTCAGCCGCGT
>Ga0070717_10004456_pt1 | contig 10113 bp, 9 predicted proteins | sample LARL113metaG_FD_71366 | JGI IMG/M metagenome (GOLD analysis project Ga0070717, IMG submission 71366) | Corn, switchgrass and miscanthus rhizosphere microbial communities from Kellogg Biological Station, Michigan, USA - LAR L11-3 metaG | ecosystem: Host-associated > Plants > Roots > Rhizosphere ... | reverse complement strand
AATCGAGATACTCCTCGATCTGCGATTTCCGCTTTCCCTCGGCGGGCTCATTGATGGGGAACTTCACGTACCCGTTGCCATTGGCCATCACCTTCGACATCAGCGCCGAGTACTCGGTCGAAATGTCCTTATCGTCGAAGTGCTGGTACAGCTTGAACCCCATTACGTGCGCATAGAATTCTACCCACTTGTCCATCTCGTGCCAGCCCACGTTGCCCACCATGTGATCGATGTGCAACAGGCCGACCGGCCGCGCCACTGGATCGTTCTCGACAGGGCGAAACCCGGGTAGAAACGGGCCGGCGTATGCGTCGCGTTCCACGAACGTGTGAATGGTGTCGCCGTAAGCGCGAATGCTCGACATGACCACGCGGCCATAGTCGTCCGACCGCTCGTACGGCTCGGCAGCACTGATGGCGCCGCGGCTGGTGGTGTCGCGCCACGCCCGCCGCGCATCGTCAACCCACAGAGCGATCCCGCGCACCGCATCCCCATGGCGATGGATGTGCTCGGCTACGGGATCGCTCGAGCGCAGCGGAGTGGTCAGCACAAATCGAATCTTGCCCTGCTGTACCACGTACGAAGCGCGGTCGCGCTGCCCGGTTTCGGGCCCCGCATACGCGACCAGAGACATGCCGAATGCGGTGCGGTAAAAGTAAGCCGCCTGGCGCGCATTGCCAACGTAGAACTCGACGTGGTCGGTGCCCCGAAGCGGAAGAAAGTCGGGAAGAAAGTCACGCTGTTCGCTGGGCTCGGCGAGAGCCTGGGGCATGGATGGGGCGGAGCCTGAACGTGGGGAAGCGCTCATGCGATCTCCTTTGGTTGCCGGCAGACGTTTTGAAGTCGCGGGAAAGCTCTACCGGCTAGGCGTAGGATAGGTCTCTCGAAGCAGCACAGAGAATGGGGATTCGACGGAAAAGATATGCCGGAGCCTAATGCCATTAGGCATAATGAGAAAAGGACTTAAGGATTGCTGGCAAATGAGCCATAAGACATTTCCGAACCTCGTGGAACTCGACGCGATCGCCTGGAAGATCCTGGAGAACCTTCAGCACGATGCCCGCATGTCGTTCGCCGAGTTGGGGCGCAAGGTCGGGCTATCGACCCCCGCCGCGGCGGAACGCGTGCGGCGGCTCGAAGAGGCCGGCGTAATCACCGGCTACCATGCCTCCGTGGATATGTCCAAGCTGGGCGTGCCCATCCACGTGCTGATGCGATTAACCATCCCCGGCGGCGACCTGCAGATCGGGCGTACCGTGTCGGCCATCAAGGAACTGCCCGAAATCACTCGCTGTCATCGCATCACGGGCGACGAGTCGTTCGTGATTGAGGCTCACCTGGTTTCGGTGCGCCACCTCGAGGCCCTGATCGACAAGCTGTCGGCGTTCGGAGCCACTGCCACCTCGACAGTGCTCTCGTCTCCGGTCCAGAGACGGGACTACTCTGCGAAACAGATCGAAGGATACGCCAAATATATCTGACCTATATTACTTGTCCGGTGGCGCCTCTTGCGCGCTCGCTAGCTCAGCCGACGCAGATATGTTCCCCAGCCATGGGTAAGCACTAAGTTGGCCGCCGTTGACATCGGGTTGCACCAGCCATATCTGACGATTGTTATAATAGCTTATAAGCTCCTTATTACTTTCCCGATCCATCTCGCGAGCCCAGACAACCTTTGAGTTATCGATATCGGGAGAGTTATAGACCCATTCGTCCAGAGGATAGTGCCCCTCCGTGTATCGAACCATCACTAAGTGCTTTCCATACATTCCATCCAGGTGTTCTTCGATTCGAGCTCGTTCTCCGCCGAAGTGCCCGGGACCATACCACATTCCCGACCAGTTCGAGCCCGGCCATGGCTTGATTACGATGTGCAATGGATCGGCGCACATTCGTATCGCTGCCATCCCGATGCACAGCAGTACGCACGCCCGTACCAGGGCCACGCCCACCGGCCGCCCCTCGGGGCGCCACACGCGCAAATGCCGCATGCACTGCAAACCAATCGCATAGAAAACTATCGTAAACGGCGCAAGATAGTGGGGGATGAGATAGATTTCGATCAGCATGCCCGGCACTAAAACCAGCATACATATCACCAGGAAGCGGATGCGGCGATCCATCAGCGTGCGGCGCACCATAATGAGCGGCATCATCAAGGCGAATCCCCCGAAGAACAACACCGGGCGAACACCCTTGATAAGGGCTTGCGACATGAATCCGTACGGCTTGTGAAGCTTGACGTATTCCTCCATCTCCTCGCGCTCATAGAAATTCCGAAGAACCACGTGGCGATAAGAGGGCTCGGGCCGCTCGGGTTGCCACACATAATAAGGCGCTCTCGCGTACGTTGCGCGGTTGATCGTGTACGGCAGAATGCGCGGACTGCCGAAAGCGCGGTAATCGTAATACGCCAGCCACGAACTCGCCGCCACAATCAGCACCATGGGCAGCGCAGCGGACCGAAGGAACGCCCGGCGGACTATCCAGTCCCCCTTGTAAATAAACCGCCGGATAAGAACAACCGTGACCGGAAGGCAAAGAAGCATCCCTTCGTAGGGACGGCTCAGCATGAGTAAAACCATGCCCATCCCCAGCAAGATCGCGTGGCGATGACGCCCGGAGCGGGTGTATCGCGGAAGCGCACCCAACACCAGCGCGCCACCGAGCGCCGCAATCGTAGCGCCTCCGGTATACGTGTTGACCCAGTAACTAAACAGGCCGATCCGCAATACCGCCAACATCCCGCCAAGAAAGGCCCAGGTGGGCGGCAGCCATGCCTGGAGCATCCAGCAAATGGCCGAGCACATCAGCGCGCCGGAGATCAACATCCCAAACCACGGGTGTCCGAAGAACACTTTCCCGGCGGCAAGCAACAAGCCCTGGGCAGGAAAGTACATCGACATATAGGTGGGATGCATGTCGATATGCAGGCTCTCGAAATGCGCCCACATCGCCGGAGTCGGGTTACTAAGCCTTCCCGATGCGAACGTGTTCGCGGCCAGCAGAAAGCTGAAATCGTCCGGGATGAACGGCAGGGGAATGGGTGCGAGCGGGAGCATGGCGAGTCGCAGCAGCAACAGCGTCAATCCAGGAACGAGGACGGCCACGCGCCGTCGGTGGGCTATACCGCCGAGAATCTTCTCCGCACGTCCGCAAAGTGCGGAACCCAGACCCGGCCAGCAAAATGCGCACGCCATCGCGATCGCCGTCAGGCCACATTCGATCAGCGGTAAGGAGGCGTTCTGCTGTGGATCGGGAGTTGCGAGCATATATTTTTGTAATCGAGGGCAGTTTGCGATTTCAGGTGGATGAAGGTGATCGGAAAACGGAGCGCAGTCGGCTTGCTTCTCCCATCAGAAATGAGATGGGAGAGGCTGATCCGGCTCTAACTCGCCGAATCATCTCTCCCATTTCGAGTTTGTGCTTATGCCGAATGGTTGTGGCACGCACAACTAAGCTGCGTTCGTCAGAGTCGTACCAAGGGTGGAAAAGGCAGTGTTGATTGCCGATGCCAGAGTGTTCATTCCTGCGGTTGCCGCTAAGGCGATGAGCGCGACGATCAGGGCGTACTCGACGAGATCCTGACCTTCCTGGTTTGAGACAAGGCTCATTAGCTTTGCAGCAAATAGTCTGATTTGAAGCACCATCTTACATTCTCCATTCTGCCAGCCGGATTGCCGCGTTGGCTTACGGGCACGGGGTCGAAAGAGCGCTTGTCATCGCCCCAAAGCACAGGCACACGTCTTGCGGTATGCACCTTGCGGCTCACGCCAACTAAGCTGCGTTGGTCAGAGTCGAACCGAGATTGCTGAACGTGGTGTTGATGGCTGTCGCCAGTGTCTTCATGCCCGCCGTTGCCGCCAACGCGATAAGCGCGACGATCAGGGCGTACTCAACCAGATCCTGACCCTCTTCGTGAGAGAGCAGGTCCTGGATCTTAATGTAGAGTTTCAGCAGCAGATTGTTCATTGTTATTGTTCCCCCGTGAATTTGAGATGCGTACCCGACTGGGTAACACCTTCAAGATATGCAAGCCCCGTGCCATTCGCTTGACTTAGCTTCCAACCTAAGTAAATCAATCACTTATGCTCCTGACCTGACGTATGTAACGTGTGAACGGACGTTTACATCGCCGTATAGACCGAGAAGCCGGGTAGACAGATCCTTTGCGTCTACTTGATTAGCATCAAAGTTCACGCTTGTATTGTGCACCGCAATCGAATGGCACTCTACGTGCACACTCTAAAGCTAGTTCTGCACTAACCCATGATGAGAATCATTTGCTATCTCCTCAATCCGGCTGCCATGGGATTGGTCGCTCTCTTCCTCTCTGTGATATGGATGCTCAGAGACGAACGCGACAAGACGCGCCCGGTGCTGGTCATGGCTCTCGTCATCAATCTGTTTTACGGCTTCCTGCTCAATGTGGTGATGGGTCAGGAGAACGGGCTCGTGCCCTGGAAATACGATCATGTCCTGGCCGGGATAGACGCCTCCCTGGGCCTGAGCGCATCCACCATTGCCTTGTCACTGCAAGGCGGATGGCACCTGACGTTGCTGGTGGTTTACAACCTGATGCTCCCCATGATGATCGCCTGGTACATCGCCGGTCGATACCGGGGAGGGTCAGGGTCCATCGTCGTGGCCTATATTGCGGAAATGCTGGCGGGACCTTTGCTGTACGCGATTCTGCCGGCCTGCGGCCCCTTATACGCCTTTCGCGCCCAGTGGCTGCATCCACCCGCTGTGCATCCCGGACTGATTCGGCTCAGCGGAATGCCCAACGCATTCCCTTCGCTGCATCTGGCAACTGCCCTCGTGTTTGTGTTCTTTTCGCGAGGCACGCCATGGCGATTGGGCTCCCTGGCCATGCTGGCCGGTACAGCCATGGCCACCCTTTCCACCGGGGAACACTACATCATCGACCTGGTGGCCGGGATCGCCTTTGGATGCTTCGCTGCAAATGTGGGTTATAGAAGGATCCAGGCAGCCGCGCTCTATCTTGTCCTCGCACTCGGCTGGTCGCTCGGAGTGCGATTTCAATTCCAATTCCTCACGGATCACGCTGTATTCCTGAGGTTATGTGTGGTCCTGACGGTGCTGGCGGGAGCGGCCGCCATCGCGAAGGAGTGGATGAACCCCGCGCAAATCCGCGTATCCAATCCGGTCGATGCCCACGCCGCTTCATGCCACTTGCAGCCATCGTTCACAACTTCGAGGGAATAACCATCAATCTCGGTTGAGTGCGAGTGTGTCGCCTGGCATCGTCTGTGTCTCGCCGATCGTTCCGGCCGGTAGTTCAATTACCGAGTGTGCCCGCAGACACGCCGACAGGCGCCACGGGCCCACGTGGCTCCGTGTCTTCACGATACGATGCTTGCGGTCGAGATAGACCAGGTCGATCGGAAACCGCATCCAGAACGTGTGCACCGCCTCACATGGAACGATCCACAGGCCCTCTCCGCAGGGAAGGTGATCCCGGCCAAGCAGTCCTTTGCGGCGATTGGGTCCGTTACCAGCCAATTGAGCGCGATCCGCGAGTTGGGTGCGGCGGGTAAGATTCAGCACTCGAATACTGGCGTCCGCTGCCTCCGCACGCTGCGGCCAGAGCCGAGAAACCATGGCGCTGAAATTGAAATGGAAAAGACTCATTGGCTTGTCGGTTTCCTTCGCCTGGCGCGTTACATCAGCCCGCCTCATGAGCGCTATTGTGGCGCCTGCGGCGCGGATGCATCGGAACTCGAACCTCCGCCTCCGCCTGCTCCTCCACCGCTTGACGTTCCATATCCGTTCTCGATCACGAGCGGCTTCTCCACTTTCATACTCTCCACCAGTTTCTCCACGGGCATCGTCGCGGGCCTGGGGACTGCTTCAGTGCTGGAGGGAGCGGACTCCGGTGTGTGCATCGGTATTTCCGAGTTAGGCGGCAGGAACGGCTGCGGGAAATTGGGCTCCGGCAGGGGCGCGCCCGCCGGCATGGGATTCACCACCTCCGGAGTTACGATCACGATCAACTCGGTATTCGATTTCGTCCGGTCGATGGACTGAAAGAATTTCCCCAGGATGGGAATGTCACCAATGAACGGGATCTTCTGGAACGTCTCCGTCTCCCGGTTATCGAGCAGTCCCCCAATAGCAAAGCTCTGTCCCTTCTCCAGCTCGATTTCCGTCTTGACTCGTCGTACCGCGATGGCGGGCACCGAAAATCCCGAGATCGTCACCGCATTGGTGAAGTCCAGGGAGCTCACTTCAGGCGCGACCTGCAGGCGGATGGTTCCGCGCGGCGTGATCGTGGGAATGAAATTCAGGCGAATGCCATATTCCTTGAATTGGATGGTGATCGTGGTTCCACCATTGCCTGAGTTCTGCGCCACCGGGAACGGGTACTCTCCACCCGCAAGGAAGCTGCCCTGCTTACCGTTCTGCGCCAGCACATTGGGCTCCGCCAGCACCTGCACCAGGCCTTTGCTTTCGAGAGCCTTGACCGTGGCGCCCAGGTTCAACCCCGGAAAGTACGCAAACAGGTTCAGTTCGTTCGACAGGCTGACCCCGCCCGAACTATCCAGGGCGGGTGGAGCGAACTGGCCCGTTCCTATGGATCCGATCACGTTGCCGAACCCGGTGCTGAAAATGTTGACGCCCAGTTCTTTGCTCTTGTTGCGATCCACGCTGGCAAACACAACCTTCAGCAGCACCTGCGGATCGGCGGCGGGCACTTCCACGTTGAGCAGGTTGACCACCTTCCCCGCGACCGAGGCGATCTGCACCGCGCGTTCTGAACTGGTAAGGTCCTTGGCCGTCCCGGCCAGAAACACCGCGCCATTTTCGCCGCTCACCTTGAATACCTGGCCCGGAAGTTCGCGATTCAGTTCGCGGCGAATGACGTCGAGGCGGTCGTTCGATGCCGCAATCCCGGCGCGCACCACTACATTGAAGAATTCGCGGTTCCCGCCCTTCTCCCACAGGATCAGGCTGGTCTCTCCGGGCGCCTTGCCATTCACCAGGATCTCCACCGGGCTCACCGCCGCCGCTTCCGCAATTCCGCCGAGCCCTACCGCCACCCGCTCCACTGGATTGGCGCAATCGAGCAATATGGACTTCCCCACCACCACGGACAGATCGTTCGCCGAATCCTGCCGCTGGGCGCCGGCCGGCGCCTGGGCATGCAGCACCAGCGCCGCACTCATGGCCAGGAGCAAACCACTTTTATAGATATTGATCAGGCGCGATTTCGGTTTCACTGGTTCCCCTCGGGAGATACAAACTTCTGTTCGCTCCTCTGCGATCCGTTGTAGACCTCAATCGAATAAACCTTGGGTGCCGGCTTGGGCGCGAGCCTCGCCGGACCGGGCCTTGGACTCACTGGCGATGCGCCTCCTCCGGTAAACAGTTGCGCCATGCCGGTTCCGGCAACCTGCGCAACCTCGGTGTCCAGAGGATTCCGCAGCGCCAGCTGAATGTGCCCCTGGGCGCCTCCGGGATTGAGGCTGCTCGCCAGGCTCAATACCTGCGCCTGCTCCGGCGTGACCAGCAGATTGACCACCCGCACCTGTTGCGGCTTGCCCTCGGCATCCTTCTGGATATCGGTTCCTGCGGACAGCACTTCGATGTTCTGCAGCAGCGTCCGCACCTGCGTGCCGGCAGCGCCGTTTGAGCTCCCCGGCGGCTCACCGGCCACCAGCACGTCTACGCGCATGCCGGGAGTGACAAAACCCGCCACTCCCACCACCTCATCTACCTTGATGGCGCAGGCGCGCATGCCTTTGCGAATGGTGGATGCCAGTCCCCCTCCGGACCCCGCCGGCGCCAACCGGCTCTCCAGGATCGCTTCTCCCTGCGAAATATCCGCGATCACGCCGCGCCCTATGACAGCCTCCGGCTTCAGAATCACGCCCTTCGGAAGCGCGCCGGCGATCTCCGTGGTGCTGATGTTCGAGGCCGTCAGCACGGTCCCCAGCTTGATGTCGCCGGACGCACTCACGACCCGCGTCGTCGCCGACTGGCGCGCCCCGCTCATACGGGCGCCAATGATGCGGTAAACCAGAAGCGAGCACCCGCCAGCCACCAGAAACGCGCACAGCAGAACGGTCAATACTCTTCGATTCATATAAATTTCGGTCCGATCCTGTCTGGGTCCACAGCGCTTGTTTGGATCATTGGTGGCAATTGGCGTGCCAAAGCAAAATTCGAGATATGCGCCGATTCCGCTGTAAATGCCTCGCAGGTGTGCACGTGCGTTTACCAGTCCACGTCCCTGTGTAGGCCAGTTGACATCCGCGACAGCGGGCCTTCGGATTCAGCGAGATCGGCGATGGCCGCTGAATTGCAACTGACCAGCAAGCAAGCTGCGTGCCCCGGGTCTCGATTTTTGAGAGCTGGGATTATCGGCAGGCACTCCGAGGGGCAAAGTTTGACGCGAGCGTCCACAAACACGATGAGGTCGGCGGAATGATCAGCCTGTTTGCGGAGCCGTCGGTCGCGCGCCGCGGAAACTCCAGCTTCCTGCTGTCCATCGCCATGCACGCCGCTGTCGGTTTTGTTCTGTACTACGGCATCACGCATCTACCCCGCCTGACCACCCCACTGGAGCACTACTCGGTGCGTCAGCTTGATCTGCATGCGCTCGATCCGGATTTTCCGAACTATCCCGCAAGGACCGAGAAGATTCCGTACCCGGGCCCATATTCGGCAACTTCGCCGGAGCTCGCAGAGGCCATGCGTTCCTTCCTGGGGTCGGCAACCGGACGCCAGATGCTCATCCAGCCCCAGTTCCACACGCATCTGTCGTTTGCCGAGCAGGTCCCGCTCCCCACGGTCATGATCTGGACTCCGGAACTGGTGGCGCGCCGCAAGCTCGTAGCTCCTTTGCCCAGCCCGGCCACTGCCTCCAATGTGAAGCCATCGCTCGATCTGCCCAACCAGGAAATCCGGCTGGCGGAGACGGCCATGGCATCGACGGAGTTGTCTCCGCGCGCTGTGCCCATTCCGGCGGCAACCAGCTCACCACTGGAAACGCGTGCGGCCAAACCGGTGCAGATGGCTCCCGCGACCGTGTCTGCATCGGCAGACCAGCCGACCCCGACGGCGGTCCTGTCGATCTCCGACGTGCGCGTGAAGGACGCGACCATTTTGTTGCCACAGGTGAATGAGGTCGCCGCAGGTACTGCGGCTAAACCGGCTGTGGCCGGCACGGGAAGCGCTGCCAGTCTTGCCCGGACCGCGCCGGCAACAATCGCGCGCGCAGACGCGGTGGACGACATTGCCATCGATGGGCGCCGGTTGACAACCGAACATATCGCGCTGCCCAGGGATGGCAAATTCAACGTGGTGGTGGTGGGAAGCTCGCTGGCCGAGGAATATCCCGAGACGGTGGAGATCTGGGCCAACCGGGTAGCCTACACCGCCTATTTGCACGTCGGTCTGGACAGGAACTGGATCCTTCAGTACTCCGTGACGCGGTCAGCGGACGCGGCGGTCGCCGGAAATCTCGCCAGGCTGGAAGCGCCGTGGCCGTACGATATTACCCGGCCGAGTCTGGTCGCGCTCGATCTGCATTCCGACGCGCTGATGATCCACGGCATTCTGAACGAGTCGGGCCGATTTGAAGCGCTAGCCTTCGCTTTTCCTCGCGGCTTCCGTTACGCGAGCTTCGTGCTGCGCGCGCTGCAGCAATGGCAGTTCCGGCCCGCGCGCCAGAACGGACACGCAACCGCGGTGGAAGTGCTGCTGATCATTCCGGGGGAACTCGACTAACACTGACGCCTGAAGCTTTCAGCGCGCAGCTGCACGTGAACGAGCGATATCCAACACTCCACGCCCGATGTCCCAGGCCAGTTGTAGCACGATAATTGTGCACACCACGGCCAGCCCCAGGTGAATGGCGTTATTGAGCGAATCGACAGTGGCGCGATTGTGCAGTTGATCGACGTCCGGATGCCGCAGCAAGACGTACACGTGATCGTGGACATTGAGCAGCAGCAACAGGGGAATCAGGCCAAAGACTTTGACGACTACGTGCTGGTATAGGTCGGGCTTCTGCCAGGCGCCGCGCATCAGGTCGATGCAGCGCCACGCCAGTTGAATGGCATTAAGCCCCACAATCCACCAGTA
>Ga0070717_10004455_pt1 | contig 10115 bp, 10 predicted proteins | sample LARL113metaG_FD_71366 | JGI IMG/M metagenome (GOLD analysis project Ga0070717, IMG submission 71366) | Corn, switchgrass and miscanthus rhizosphere microbial communities from Kellogg Biological Station, Michigan, USA - LAR L11-3 metaG | ecosystem: Host-associated > Plants > Roots > Rhizosphere ... | reverse complement strand
ACCCGGCTACCAGCCCAGGCGCAAGCGCCGTTCGTCGATGGCTTCAGCAAGGCCGCGAAAGCGGGCCTCGAGGTGGGTCGTGGTCAGAGCGGCACCAGCCTGGCGTTGCCCGCCGGCATTCCCGCACGGGTCGTGCAGCAGATCCAGCAGCTCGCGCATGCCGTCTTCACGCAGGCCTTCGTCGATGCCATGCGGCCGACGATGGCACTCGCCATCGTGGTGATTCTCGTCGCCGCAGTTGGTGCGCTGTGGGCCCGCAATAACCCACCTCGTGCCCAGGTCGACACGGCCTCGGCTGCGCACCAGGAGCCGGCGTCCGTCGCATAAAGCACAGGTGGCGGGCCGGCGCCCGCCAACCTGTCACCGGCCCAGCACCGATTGCGGGTTTCACCGTTTCTTGAGTTGGGTCGGCGAGGGCCTCGCTGCGGAGCCCGAGGCGGCGAGCGGCTAAGGCTATCCGTCGGGTGGGAGAATGGCCTCAGGGGCCGGCTCCCAAGGAGGCTGCGGGATGGCACGCACACACGCGATGCACCGACGCTGGTTGGCGACACTGTGGGGATCGATCATCATCGCCGCCATATTCGCCTGGCTGCCGCGGCCCGCGGCGGCCGCGGACCTGCGGCAGGGTACCGACGTCACCGTTGCCCGCACGGAAACGGTCAACGATGACATCTACGCGGGGGCGGGCACGATCAGCATCGAAGGGACCGTCAACGGCAACGTCATTGCCGGTGGCGGCACCGTCACGGTGTCGGGCAACGTCACGCGCGACGTGATCGTCGGCGGCGGCACCGTCAACGTGACCGGCCACGTCGGTGGCAGCATCATCGCAGCCGGTGGCACCCTAACCCTCAACGGCCCAGTCGAGCATGACATCGTCGTCACTGGGGGAATGATCGACATCGGATCCGGTGCCACGATCGGCCGCGACCTGGTCGTGGCCGGCGGAACGGCGACCGTGTCGGCCTCAATTGCCCGTCGGGTGCAGATGTCATCGGGCAGCCTGACGTTACGCAATCGCGTCGGTGGCGATGTGCGCGGCAGGGTCGACCATCTCAAGCTGGATGGCGCGCAGATCGGGGGCAACCTGGACTACACGAGCGACAATCGCGTCGAGCTGGTCAATGGCGCGCGTGTCGCCGGGACGACCACGCGGCATACCCCCTTGGATAGCCGCGGCGCCGGCAACGGGTTTCTGAATTGGCTCCGAGAGCTGATCGGGATCTTCGCCCTTGGCCTGATCTTGATTTTTCTGTTTCCTGGCATCAGCACTCGGGCGATCGACACCCTACGGGCGCAGCCGTGGCTCAGCCTGGGCATCGGTGCGGCCATCCTGATCATCCCGCCGATCGTCGCGCTGATTGTCTTCATCGTCGGCGTGCTAATCGGCGGCTGGTGGCTTGGTGTCCTGCTGATACCGATTTGGATCCTCGTATTGGCCATCGGCTATGTCGTGTCTGGTTTCCTGGTGGGGCGGCTGCTCTTCGCTCGACTCGGCTGGGCCGGATATCACGACGCGCTGGCGCTGCTGGGCGGGCTTGTTGTCCTGACGCTGGTGGGGCTCCTGCCGGTACTCGGTGGGTTCGTCGGTCTGGCGGCGCTGGTCTTCGGTGCCGGCGCCCTGGCACTGGTACTGAGCCGGCGGGCCGGGATGCTTGGGGCCGCGGGCTAAGACGCTGGGACGGAAGCCACCGCCCGGCGCCGGACGAGAAGTCGCGCCAGACCGATCGTCAGCATGGTCGCGCCTGGCAACGGCAGGAGCAAACCGATCCAGGCGTGCGTGACGACCGTTCGGGCGACGGCGTCGCCGACGGTGACGCCAAGCGTGAGCATCAGCCCGGCCCAAATTGCCGCCGAGATCGTCGTACTGAACCAGAACGTGCGGTAGCCCACGCCCAGGCTGCCGCAAGCCACGGCCATAGCCCAGCGTAGGCCGGGCACGTAACGCGAGACTACGATTGCGAGCGGGCCCCAACGCGCAATCCACGATTGCGCTCGAGCAACTCGAGAGGGCGTCAGGTGGAGCGCCGTGCCGATACGACCGGCGATAAGTCTTTGTCCGAACCGGCGCGAGGCCACGAAGAGATTCGTCGATCCCAGCACGATCAACGCCGTGAGGCCGAGCCAGGTCGCGAACAACACCGACGGACTCTTAGTAAGGCGCTGGCCAAGATACCCGACGGACACTTCCGAGGGCACCGCCATGGGGAGGCCCGACTCCTCCAGGTAGATGCCGGCAACGGCGATCTCCACCCCGATCCGTTGCTGGACGGCGCCCTCTACGTCCACGACCCCCTTCGCCATACCGGGATGCGTCACGGCGACAATGGCACCGGCCGCGAGTGCAGCGAGAGCAAGGCCGAGGCTAGCCCGTCGAACTAACAGAACGATGCGCTCACCGTAATGCTGGAGAGGAGCGGGTATGGCCGTGATCGACTGGTCGAAATGTGAGTGGGTCGCGGGGTGATCTACTGCCGCGAGGGAGAAGGTCGCGGGAGGACGCCGAGCAGCTCGAAGCCATAATCCAGTACCTTCGGCATCTGCGCATCCGGCCCCGGAAAACAGGGACAATCGCCCTACAATGTGGCTCGCGCCGGGATGACGAAATAGGTAGACGTTGGCGACTTAAAATCGCCTGCCCGTAAGGGCGTCAGGGTTCGAGTCCCTGTCCCGGCACCAGCCCCTGCGGCAAGTAGTATGGCCCTCATGCTCGAGACGCTCGAAGTCATCGTCGGGATCGCCGTCGTTTTCTACATCCTCAACGATATCTTTCAGAGTGTCGTCGTCCCGCGGCCGACCCCGGCACGCTATCGCCTGACGCGTTGGGTCGTGCGTCCCGGATGGCGCGCCTGGCGAGCGATGGGGCTGCGGACTCGCTCGTCAGGCGAAAGGGAGCGACTCCTCGGCGTCTATGCCCCGCTGGTCGTGGTCGTCTTGCTGCTGCTGTGGTTGAGCGGACTCGTGTTCGGCTACGGGCTGATCTTCGACGGGCTGCGTAACCAACTGCACCCCCTGGTGCACGATTTTCCGACCGCCCTGTATTTTGCCGGTACGTCGGTGTTGACCATTGGCTTCGGCGACTTCGTTGCCACCTCCGGGGTGGCTCGGCTGCTGGCGTTGACCGCGGGCGGAACTGGTCTCGGCACCATCGCGCTGGCCATCAGCTTCTTGTTTTCGCTCTACGGATCCTTCCAGCGTCGCGAAATCCTGATTGTGACGCTCGACGCGCGGGCAGGCGCGCCACCTTCCGGCGTTAACCTGCTGGAGACGATGGCCAAGCTGGGCATGATCGATGATCTCCCGCGCTTCTTCGCCGAATGGGAGAAGTGGGCCGCCGAGGTCCTCGACAGCCATATGGCCTACCCCGTCCTCGCCTATTTCCGCTCGTCACACGACAACGAATCCTGGGTCAGCGCGCTGGGCGCCGTCCTGGACGCGACGACGCTGGTGACGACCACGGTCCGCGACGGTCCCCACGGCCCCGCCAAAATGATGTTCGCGATGGGGAGGCATTTGGTGGAAGACCTGGCCCGTTTCTTCCGCATCGAGAGCGATCACGACCCGGGCGTCGAGCGTTATGAGTTCGACCAGGCGCGGGAGCGATTGGCGGCAGCGGGCTGGTCGCTGCTCGGGCCGGAGGAGTCGTGGGTGGCCTTCTCACGCCTTCGCGCGCAATACGCGGTCGCCCTGAACAACATGGCGAAATGGTGGGCGGCGCCGCCAACGCAATGGATCGGTGACCGCTCTTATGTGCGCCTGACGGCGCTGCGACACGAGGAAGCCCCGGCCCGCGTCGCGTCCCGTTAAGCGGCAGCCGAAGCGTTCGGTGGGCGGCCGTGCAGACGCAAATAAAACGCTGTCGCCAGTGCGTACGGCAGGAGCAGCCGGACTTCGAAGTTCGGCGATTGCCGCGCGATCCCGGCAAAGAGCTCGGGCAACTGGCGCCGCTCCATCGCCTCGGTGATGTGCTGGATGGCAAAGGCGTCGGAGGCGCGGATGCGCGCGCTGGCGCCGTCCCAGATGGTCTGACCATCTTCCAGCTGCCGCCACTCCGCGAGCAGCACGCCCTGGACGGCGCTCAGGGCGAGGGCCTGGGTCAGGCGCGGCTGACCCCCGGGATCCAGCTGGACGCCGCGCGAGCGCGCCAGTGCCAGGGTTTTCTGGACCGCCGCCTCGACTACCGGCCACGATTCGGCATCGGCCGCGGCGTGGGTGAGCAGGTCGGGCGCCTCGATGATGCGGCGGGTACGGCCGAGAGCAAAGCCGTCGAGATCGCTGCGAACGGTGGCGCTCAACCCCAGATGGGCGAGAGGGGGCGTCCGCGAGGCGAAGAGCTCGACCACGGGCTCGCCGAAGCCAATCACCGGGTCATCACTCGGAGTCGGCAGCTCCTGATGATGGACTTTGGGCCGCCAGGTCGGTCCCCGTGGGCGCCTCGTGCGGATCTTGAAGAGACCGGCCTGGTGCCGGCCGACCAGCACGGCCGTGGTGACGCCAACGGCCATGACCAGGATCGTGGCCAGCACCCCAAACCGGAGCAGCGCAATCACCGAGAGCACCAGGGTGAGCGCGAGGATGGCCGGGCGGCTGATAAGTCGCGACATGCCTTCGAATACAACGTCTCACGGGTGCCGATCCCGCGCCGGGCGCTTTTCCCGGGGGGAGGCAGGGCGGGGTTTAGTTCAGGTTCCGGAAGAGCGTCGCGATACCCTGGCCGCCGCCGATGCACATCGTGACGATGCCCCACTCGGCCTGGCGACGTTTCAGCTCGTACGCGAGCTTGACCGTCAGGATGGCGCCGGTGGCGCCGACCGGGTGCCCGAGGGCGATGGCGCCGCCGTTGGGGTTGACTTTCTCGGGGTCGATCTCGATCTCGCGGATCACGGCAACGGCCTGCGCGGCAAAGGCCTCGTTCAGCTCCATCAGATCGATGTCGTTGATCGTCATCCCAACTTTCTTGAGCAGCTTTTGAACGGCGAAAATGGGCGCGACGCCCATGATCTCCGGGGCGATCCCGGCGACCGCGTCCGCGACCCACTCGAGCTGGGGCGTGACACCGAGCTCGTCGGCTCTGGCCTTCGTCATGACGACGACCGCGGCGCCGGCGTCGTTGATGCCCGACGAGTTGCCGGCGGTCACGCTGCCGCCCTCGCGAAAGGCGGGCTTGAGCCGCCCGAGCGACTCGATCGTCGTGTTGGGCCGAGGGTGCTCGTCAGTGTCGGCGACGATCGGGTCGCCTTTCTTTTGCGGGATGGCGACCGGGACGATCTGGTCTTTGAACCGGCCCTCGGAAATGGCCGCGGCCGCCCGTCGCTGGCTCTCCGCCGCAAATTTGTCCTGGGCCTCGCGGGAGACGCCGTAGCGATCAGCGACTTTCTCAGCCGTGCATCCCATCTGGTAGCGGCCAAACGGGTCGGTAACCAGCGACAGCGTGCCGTCGATCAGCGCCGCCTCCCCGAGGCGCCATCCCACCTGCGACCGGGGCAGCAGGTATGGCTGGATCGACATGTTCTCATTGCCCCCGGCGACGACGACCTGCGCCTCGCCGGTGCGCAATTCCTGGACCGCGCTGTTGATCGCCTGTAAGCCGGAGCCACAGAGCCGGTTGACGTTGAAGGCCGTGGTCTTCTCCGGCAGCCCCGCTTTCAGCGTTGCGAGCCGCGCATTGAAAGCATCCTCACCAACCTGGCCGACGCACCCCAGGATGACTTCGTCGACGACGTCCGGCGAGATGCCCGCGCGCTCGACGGCGGCCCGGATCGCGGTCGCCCCCAGGTCGGACGTCGGGGTGTCCTTGAAGGAGCCGGCGAATTTGCCAATGGACGTTCGCACGCCCCCGGCGACTATGATCCCCTCTCCGTTCAACACGAAATTATCTTAGTCGTCGAGGCTCTACACGCCGGGGCCGGGGACGCTGGCCGAGTCATCGCCGCGCCGGGTGATTCGCTGGGCCTGCTGCTGCGCCTTCGAAATGCCGCGCTCGACCTGGGGCCGCGCCGATTCCACCACGCCCTGCGCCTGGTCGATGACCGGCTGCATCTGGCCGCGGACCTGGTCCAGCCGCTCCGATAGGTCCGAGCGCATTTCGCGCCCGGGCTTGGGCGCGTACAGCAGCGCGACGGCGCCGCCGATGCTCCATCCGTGGACCACGCCTCTGAGATACCCCATCCCTGTCCTCCCTTGGTAGCCGAGGTGTTCGGCCCGATCATCTTACCACGATTCGCCGGTTTCGTTATATTAGCGCTATAACGATCCGGTGGCTACGCCCGGGTCGGCCCCAGGGTTGGAACGGAGAGGGGTGCCGCCGCGTAGACGGTTCGGGCCACGCGCAACGTCCCCCGGACGGTCAGGTCGAGCACGGCCCGAAGGAGGACCGCGCTGACGCAGCAGAAGCTATAGAGGAACGTCTCCGGAATACGATCCCTCAGAAAAGGCACGCCCACCGCCAGGCCGGCGATCAGCACGCCGGCGGTGCACAGCGAGGCCCCCAGCTCGACCCCGCGCGCCTTCAGCCAGGCAGTAACAGTCATGGAGTTATGAAAGTTTATATATCAACTGTCAGCAAAAGTCAACGCAAAACGTAAATCTCGTATCAGTCTGGGAGCGGCACGCCGACGCCTCGAGACTCCGCCAGCTGGAGCACGACCGCGCCGGCGGCCACGTCCTCGATCGCGAGGCCCACGGACTTGAACAGCGTTACATCTGACGGCTGGCGCTGGCCGGTCGCGCCGGCAACCAGGTCGCGGAGCGAGCGGACGCGGCCCCAACTGAGCTGGCCCTCGCGTTCCGCCAGGATCAGGTCGCCGGCCTCGAGGCGGGCGGCGTCGACGTCATCGGCGACGAGCAGGTCGGCTCGCGCGATCGTTCGGCCGTCGACCTCCCGCCGATCCGGATAGTTCGATCCGCAGACATTCAGATGCTGCCCGGCCCGCAGCCATTCGCCGGGAAAGATTGGCTGCGCCGCCCAGGTAATCGTGGTCATGATGTCGGCGCCGTCGATGGCGTCCCGCAGGCTGGCCATCGGCCGGACGGAGATGTCTAATTCGGCGGCGAGCCGGGCGGCGAACGCTGCCCGATGACCGGCATCGCGGCTGAAGACACGGATTTCACGCAGTGAACGAACGGCAGCGACGGCAAGCACCTGGGTCACTGCCTGGCTCCCTGCGCCGATGATCGTGAAAATCGACGCCTCGGGACGAGCCATGTACTTCGTCGCGAGCCCGGAGGCCGCACCGGTTCGCATGCGACCGAGCCAATCGGCCTCCATCAGGGCGCGCGGCCGACCGTCGGATGCGTCGAAGAGCGAGACCCAGAAGCGAGCGCCGTTCGGGCCGTGGGTATAGGCCTTGAACCCGATCAAGCCGCTGGACGGGAGGGCCGCGGACATGGTCGCAAGCGTCGAACCACCGGCCACGCGTCGCCGCGGCTGGTTCGTGGCGCGCCCCGCGGCCCACTCTCGAAAGGCCGACTCGAGCGCCGTAATCGTGGCGTCCATCGTGAGCAGCGCCTTGACGTCCGGCTCGCGCAGGAAGATCGTCATGATTAATCTTGACACCACGCTGATCGATCCAGGTTTGCGGCGCCGCATCACCCGGGCGCGGGTCGGGCATCTGGCAACCTCGGACGGTCCGAGGCCCACGGTGATTCCTGTGTGCTTCGTGTTGCTTGGCGACACGCTCTACCAGGCAATCGACGCCAAGCCGAAGTCCGTCGCACCTCGTCGATTGCGTCGCGTTCGGAACATTCAGGCCAATCCCGAGGCGGCGCTACTGGTCGATCACTACCTCGAAAATTGGCGCCGGCTGTGGTGGGTCCTGCTCCATGGACGCGCGCGACTGGTCGAGGATGGCGCCGAGCAGCAGCGCGCGATCGCCGCGCTTCGGCGAAAGTACTTGCAGTATCGGACGACCACGCCGCTTGCTGCGGACGCGCTGGTTATTGCGCTGGACGTACGGCGGCTACGCCACTGGCAAGCCAGCCATCCCGTTCGCCGCGGCGAGGCGCGACGTCGGCTGGCATGAACGTCCGGATTGAGAGGATGCCACTCGACGGATCGCCATAGCGATCGTTAAATCGCGCGGTGTCGGCGAACCAGGGGTCGTTGATCACGAAGCCAGTGTCTGACCCGTAGCCGGTCAGCAGCACGAAGTGCTGGTTGCCGCCCAGCTGGACTTCGGCCACGACGGGCCGTCCGGCGTCGAGCTCGCGCTGGATCAGCCCCAGATCCGGGCCGAACCACCCGGAAAAGGCGACCCGTCCGCCGGTGTAGGTGGTGACTCCTGCCCAGATCAGCTGGTCGTCGAAGGCGTAGCCGCCATTGCCCGTCAGCCAGGTATTGAAGCCTCCCGGGTCGGTGTCGATCCCGTAGTGGCCCAGCATCATGGTGACGGCGGTGATGGCACAGCCCGCCGAACCGACCGTTTCTGTCGTCGAGCTGCCCAGGGGTGCGGACGCCCACGCGCCGTCCTGCTGGCTCATCGCTGGAATCGTTATCGAGTTATCCGCGGCGGCGACGACGGGTGCGCCCAACAGGGCGCTGAGGGCGATCGCGCCGGCCAGCGTCGCGGCGCGCAGACGGGGAGTCAGATTGGGGAATCTCACAGACAGGAAACCTCGGATGGACGGTCAGACAAGCGCGGCCCATCTTGGGGCCTTGCTTGGGCGCAAACAAACGCCCGGACTGACGCGACGTCGCCGGGTGGTCAGGTCCCAAATGTGTCAGCCACCCCTCCGCGGAAAAGCGGGGCGGACACGGCTTCCCGAACGAGCTTGTTACGGCTTCTGGACGCTCAGTCCCGACGGGTATTCGGGTCTCGTAAAGAACTAAATAAGAACGGCGCGCGAACCACCCAGCGGCTGTGGGAGGTTTTCAGTCGCGGGGGCTAGGCAGCCTGCGTCTTGGGGGCAGCGCGGCGGGCTTTGGCGCGCTCGATGCGCTTCTCTTTGGCGGCGCGACCGCGCCGGACGTGCGCCTTCATTGCGGATACAACCCGATCGGAGCCCAGCACTTGCAGTGCTTGCGGTGCCAGGATCAATTCGCGGCCCGATGGCGATTGGAATGTAGCCGGCGTCCAATTGAGTTGCCATTGTTAAGATGGGGTGGCGCACATGAGTGACCCGCGGCCAATCGGCGTCTTTGACTCAGGCGTCGGCGGGCTCACGGTTCTACGAGAGCTACAGCGCCAGCTTCCGTCTGAATCCACCATCTACTTCGCGGATCTTGGGCATTTCCCCTACGGGCCCCGCTATCAGGCGCAGGTGCGTCATTTTGCCCTGAACATCATCCGGTTCCTCGAGAAGCTCGACGTCAAGATGGTGGTCATCGCCTGCAATACGGCGACGGCGGCCGCCCTCAACGCCGCTCGCGAAGTCTTCGACATCCCGATCATCGGCGTGATCACGCCCGGAGCCGAAGCGGCCGTGGCCGCGACGAGAAATAAGCGCGTGGGCGTGATCTCGACGGAAGGGACGATGCAGAGCCAGGAATACCTGCATGCCATCCGCGAGGCGAATCCCACGATCGGCGTCCTGCCGAAAGCCGCGCCCCAGCTCGTCGACCTCGTCGAAAGCGGTAAGGCGAATGCCCCAGAAACCGAGGCCGTTCTGCGCGAGGCCCTCCAGGACATCCTGGACTATCGAGCCGATACGCTCATCCTTGGTTGTACTCACTATCCGTTGCTTCGGCCGCTGATCACGAAAATTACCGGCGACAACATGACCGTTGTCGACTCGGCCGAGACCACCGCCGCTCGCGTCAAACGCGTCCTCGCCAAGAACGGCCTCGAGTCGGCTGAAAACGAAACCGCCGGTCACCAGATCTACGTCACCGGATCGCCGGACCGGTTCACCGAAACCGCACGCCACTTGTTCGGGCAGGACTTGCCGCCGATTACGACCGTCCGCCTCGAGCTCGTCGAAGAACTCAGCGGCCGGGAGGGGGCGGCGTGAGTGCCACCATGACCGGCACGGACTTCATCGTCCCCATCCGAGCCGAGCTGGAGGACTTCGAGCAGCGCTTGCACGCGACCGTGCGTGCGGATCTCGGCCCGGTTGCCGAAGCGATGGAGCAGATCCTCGACGCTGGCGGCAAACGGCTGCGCCCGGCGCTGGTCTTT
>Ga0070717_10004454_pt1 | contig 10116 bp, 10 predicted proteins | sample LARL113metaG_FD_71366 | JGI IMG/M metagenome (GOLD analysis project Ga0070717, IMG submission 71366) | Corn, switchgrass and miscanthus rhizosphere microbial communities from Kellogg Biological Station, Michigan, USA - LAR L11-3 metaG | ecosystem: Host-associated > Plants > Roots > Rhizosphere ... | reverse complement strand
CTCCCCACTGGAGGAGATGGTTGATCGCACGCCGCGACCCCGGGTTGGAGTCCTTTCGGGAGACGTCACGAGGAGCCTTTCGAGTCGGAGAGCCCAGCCTACCGAGCAAGGGCCCCGCGAGTCAGGCCTCAGCCGTCGGCGGCGGGCGCGGCACCGGCGCCCTGGCCTCTCGCCAACGGGTCGGGGCGGTGTGGTCGTGGCTTATGACTTGTGTCCACTGGGAGATTCGCCGCACACGGTCGAGAGGTGGACGAACGCTGACGAGTGGGCATCGACGGTGGCCGGGATCCCGACCCAGTAGCCGCCGTCTCCCATGAGAGTGCCGAGACCGGCGCTGGCGTGCGACCCGGGCAGCGGAGGGGGGTCAGGCCTGGGATCAGCGAGGCCCGAGATTCCGTGCGCTCGCAGGCATTTCGCCCAGTGCAACAGCCGTGCGTACGCCCGCGCAGACGGCGGTTGTGACGAGACGTGCTTGACCGGCAGGAGGTCTTTGCAAGCGCTCTGAGCGGCCTTGAACGCCGGGGAGGACGAATTGATTCCCGGGGCGCTGAGGTTGAACCCGCCGGCATTCGGGGTCGGGTCGGGGAAGCTCGACACACCGTGCGAGCGCATGCAGCGGGCGAAGCTCAGCCCGTCCTGATGGGCCTGGGCCTGGCTCGGGTTAGCGCCCGAGCCGCCAACGGAAGCGGAATGGCCGGATGAGTCCGAACCGCACGCGGCGAGCACCGTGGCCGCTGCGAGCAAGGCGAACGCTGCGCTGCCGTACTTTCGGAGCCGGGCGCAAATGGTGATGTGCTCCCTGTTTCTGGGTCGGGTCGCTGATGCCGTCGGGTGGGCATCCCACGATCTCGCGAGAAACTGAAATCAAGCTGAAGGTTCGGTCGTCAACGCGCGGCTGGAGGCCAGGTGGCGCCGGTTGAAACGAGGCCACCTGAGGATTGGGCAGAGCGGCGGAGACGATTGAGAACGCGTCGGGAAGGTTCGCGTCCGAAAGGCGTCTTTGAGTAGTAGTTGCCGGCACACGGCCGGCTTGACCGCGCGCGAGCCCGGTCGCGCGCAAAGGGAGGTACCACGATGGGTGCATCGAACGCGCGCGTGGGTGGTCATGCCGCGCGACTCCGTCAACACAAGCGTGTGTGGTTGGGCGGCGCGTTGGTCGTCGTCATAGCAGCTGCGGCGGTGGCAATACCGATGGCGACGGCGGTGGGTCAGACCGGCGCCGAGTACCAACAGACGAACCTGATCTCGGACATCGCCGGGGTCGCACGGATCACCGACCCGAACCTCGTCAACCCGTGGGGCCAGGCCGCGAGCGCGACGTCGCCACTGTGGGTGGCTGACAACGGCGCCGACGTCTCGACGCTGTATCGCGGTGGCGTGAGCGGGAGCATCCCACAGATCGTCCCGCTGACGGTGAGCATTCCGGGCGGAGCCCCGACCGGTGTCGTGTTCAACTCCACGACTGACTTCGTCGTCAACACGGCGACCGCGAGCGCCCCGGCGAACTTCATCTTCGACTCCGAGGCGGGCGTGCTCAGCGCCTGGAGCGGGGCTGTTTCGGGCACGAACGCCGACGTCGAGTTCAGCAACAAGCACTACGTGTACAAGGGCCTGGCCCTGGCTTCGACTAACGGCGAATCGCTCCTCTACGCGGCCAACTTCAGCAAGGCCCGAATCGACGTGTTCGACAGCCACTTCAGGCGTGTGAACCTGCCCCACGCGTTCAAGGACGCTCAGATCCCAGCCGGATTTGCTCCGTTTGACGTCCAACTGCTCGATGGGGACCTCTACGTCACCTACGCCAAGCAGGATGCCGCCAAGCACGACGACGTCGCCGGGCCCGGGAACGGATTCGTCGACGTGTATGACACGAGTGGGCACCTGCTGACCCGTCTGATCTCCCACGGGGATCTCAATTCCCCATGGGGCCTCGCGATCGCGCCGGCCGGCTTTGGCGCGTTCGGCGGCGACCTGCTCGTCGGCAACTTCGGCGACGGCGCGATCCACGCGTACGACCCGACGACGGGCGCCGAGAAGGGCCAGCTGACGAACACCGACGGCAACCCGATCCTGATCAACGGGCTCTGGGCGCTGCGATTCGGCAATGGCACGTTCGCCTCGCACAACACGCTGGTGTTCACCGCCGGCATCGGAGACGAGAGCCACGGGCTGCTGGGCGAGATCGACCCAGCGGCCGGCTAGCACCGGCTCAGGGGGTGGGCCTGCCGCTCGGTAGGCCCATCCCCCAGTCACCACCGCGCGGTAGGCCCATCCCCCAGTCACCACCGCGCGGGAACCGACCCAGCCTCTCGTCTGCCCGGCCCCTGCGGAATCCGAGTCGCCGGTGAGTACGATGGTCCGAACTTCGGTGCGTGGCCTCCATGTTTGCGGCGGACTACGGCCGGGAAGTCGGCGGGTGGCAAACGAGGAGGGATGATGTTCAAGACCAAGAGCTCGAAGCGCGATAAAGCTGAGGGTCGGCTCGACCGGATTGGTGCCCGGCTCATGGAGCTGGTGGGCCGGATCACCGGCCGGTCAGACCAGAAGGCCAAGGGTAAGGCGGCTCGCGCCCGTGGTTCTGCGAGAACCCGCAGAGGACGAACGAAGCAGCGCGTTCGGAGCTGACACTGGCGCCGCGTGCGTTTCACCCGCCCCTGAGCGGGCAGCATATCTACACAGATCTCAACCACGGGAGTAACTCGTGTTGCACATCATCGGATTGATCGTCATTGGCCTGGTTGTTGGTGCATTGGGTCGCCTCTTCCACCCCGGCCGAGACAAGATGGGTCTGCTGATGACCATGGCGATCGGCGTCGTGTCCGTGCTGATCGCTGGACTGCTCATCGGCGGCTTCCTGGGCTTCATCATCGCCGTGGTGATCGGCGTTGTGCTCGTAGCTCTCTGGTCCCGATTCGTGGAGGCGCGCCGGTCGCCAACCTGGCGTCAGAAGCTGAGAATGGACTGACCCCACGCGGCGCTTTTAGCTGAGCGCCGCCGGAGCGCGCGCGAGCGCCTCGAGAAAACCGAGCGACCGCTCGTCGCTCACAGCCGTCCGGGACTTGATCACTGTCCTGGACGCGGTTGCGCGCGTACGCCGCTCTGAGCTCCGTGGCGCGTGATGCGGGTGAGCGGAGATAACGAATGCAGTTCTACGTCAACGGCTATGCGCCGGGCGATCCTCTGACCGAGGAGCCGCATCCGTCGATCGCGGAGCGAGGTGAACGCCTCCCCGAGGAGGTCGACGTGCTGGTGATCGGGTGCGGTCCAGCCGGCTTGGTGCTGGCCGCCCAGCTGGCCAAGTTCCCTGACATTCGGACCGCGGTCGTCGATCGACGGGATGGCCCGCTCGAGGTGGGCCAGGCCGACGGGGTTGCTTGTCGTACGGTCGAGATGTTCGAGGCCTTTGGCCTGGCGGAGCGTCTCGTGCGCGAGGGGTACTGGGTCAACGAAGTGGCCTTCTGGCGGCCGGACCCGCAGGATCCGTCCAGGATCACGCGTGCGCAACGCGTTCAGGACACCGAGGAGGGCCTGTCCGAGTTTCCGCACGTGATCGTCAACCAGGCGCGCATGCTCGCCTACCTCCGAGATCACATGGAGCGATCGGCCAGCCGCCTGGCCCCGTTCTACGGCCTTCAGGCGAGTGGCATCGAGGTCAGCACCGGAAGCTCATCGGAGTATCCGGTGACAGTGACGCTCGAGCATGTGGAGGGACTGGAGGTGACCGGAGAGACCTCGGCCATCCGGGCCAGGTACGTCGTCGGCTGCGACGGCGCGCGTAGCCGCACGCGCGCGGCGATCGGACGCCAGCTGGTCGGCGACGTGACGACCGAGTCCTGGGGGGTGATGGACGTCCTGGCGGTCACCGACTTCCCGGACATCCGCCTCAAGTGCGCGATCAACTCGGCCACTGAGGGCAACATCCTGATCATCCCGCGAGAAGGGGGTTACCTCGTCCGCTTCTACGTCGAGCTCGACCAGGCGCGCGACAAGGACATGCTCGAGAAGCGCAATGTCACTCCCGAGAAGCTGGCCGAGGTCGCGAATCGCATCATGCGCCCCTACACGGTCGACGTCCGAGACGTCGGATGGTGGTCGGTGTATGAGATCGGCCAGCGCCTGTGCGAGAAGTTCGACGACGTGCCCATTGACGACATGCCCGCTCGCCTGCCGACGGTGTTCATCGCCGGTGATGCCTGCCACACGCACAGCGCGAAGGCCGGGCAGGGGATGAACGTCTCGATGGCCGACGCCTGGAACCTCGGCTGGAAGCTGGCGTCGGTGCTCAGAGGAACGGCCAAGCCCGACCTGCTGCACACCTATTCCGAGGAACGTCAATCCGTCGCCCAGGAGCTAATCGATTTCGACCGTGAGTTCTCCAGACTTTTCAGCGCCCACGCGAGAAACACGACCGAAGGCGACAGCGCGCCGCCTGACCCAGAGCAGTTCCAGCGGTACTTCGTCGCGCAGGGGCGCTTCACGGCCGGCGTGGCGACGCGGTACGGCCCCTCGATGATCACCGCGCAGCCGACCTTCCAGCACCTGGCCGAGGGCTTCCAGATCGGCATGCGCTTCCACTCGGCCCGGGTCATCCGCCTGGCCGACGGCAAACCGCTGCACCTCGGCCACGTGGCCCGCGCCGACGGCGCGTGGCGCATCTACGTGTTCGCCGACCACTACGACCCCGCGGGTGCCGCGTCGCGGGCGCGGCAGCTGTGTCGGTTCCTGGCTTCGGACGCGTCACCCGTCCGCCGTTTCACCCCCGCGGGCGCCGAGCCCGATTCCGTGATCGACATCCGCGCGATCTTCCAGCAGGGTCATCGCCACCTCGACGTCGACACGATGCCTGCGGTCCTCCTGCCACGCAAGGGCGGATTCGGCCTCGTGGACTACGAGAAGATGTTCTGCCCGGACCCGACGGCCACAGACATCTTTGACGTGCGACGCGTGAACCGCGAGCTTGGGTGCCTGATCGTCGTCCGCCCCGACCAATACATCGCGCACGTCCTCCCCCTCGACGCACACGACGCGCTCACCGACTTCTTCGCGAGGATCCTCAGCGCGCCGGATCAACGGCTGGCAGCCAACGCAGGGTAGAAGCCCGGCGGCAGCGCGGGGGCGAACGTGCGCCGGGCCGGTTTGTCGGCCCCCTGACAGGTCCCAGTTCGACGGCTCGATCGATCTGCTAACCACCGCGGCCGACGCCTAATGTCCTGAAGCGGCCGTCGCCGACGGGATGGGAGGATTGCGTCGTGCCGACCGTCCCGCTCAATCGCGTCCTCACCGATGCCGAGCGCGTCATCGCTCAGCGCCTGCGCGATGAGATCAACGGGTTCAATCTCGGTGCGACCGGGATCGGCGACGTCCACGAAGTCTTGAAGGTTGAAACGGACAGCGACGGCCAGGTCATGGCCGGCGTGTATGGGTGGTGCTGGGGCGGGACCTGCTGGATCGACGCCCTCTGGGTACGTGCCGACGCGCGGCGACGCGGACTCGGCGGGCGGCTGCTGGACGCCGCGGAGGCCGAGGCACGAGCACGTGGCTGCCATCAGCTCGCCCTCGAGACGCACACCTTCCAGGCCCCGGCCTTCTATGAGCGCAAGGGCTTCGAGGTGGTCGGGACGCTGAGCGACTATCCGATCGGGCACGCCGAGCTGCTACTGCGCAAGCGGCTGCGGACGTAAGCCGTGGGGCTGAGGTGGCCCTGACGACCGTGACGGCATCGCCCTCGTCTCCGAGCGCCACGGCGCCGTAGATCGGCCGGGGGGTGTCGTGGTCATCCGAGTTGGCGATCGAGGTTGACGGCGGCGCTGATCAATGCGAGGTGCGTGAAGGCTTGGGGGAAGTTGCCGAGTTGCTCGCCGGTAGGTCCGATCTCCTCGGCGTAGAGGCCGAGATGGTTCGCGTAGGTGAACATCTTCTCGAGCGCGAGTCTGGCCTCGTCGAGGCGGCCGGCGCGGGCGAGCGCTTCGACGTACCAGAAGGTGCAGATCGAGAACGTGCCCTCGTGGCCGCGGAGCCCGTCGGGCGAGGCCTGGGGGTTGTAGCGGTAGACGAGGCTGTCGGAGACGAGCTCGCGCGAGATCGCGTCGAGGGTTGAGAGCCATCGTGGGTCGGTGGGGGCGATGAATTTCGCGAGCGGCATCAGCAGCACGGAGGCGTCGAGCACGTCGGTGTCGTAGTGCTGGACGAACGCACGGCGCTCAGGGTGCCAGCCGCGCTGCATGATCTGACGGTAGATGGCGTCGCGGGTGCTGCCCCAGCGTGCGCGGTCGGCCGGGAGGCCGCGCTGGTTGGCGATCCGGATCGCCCGTTCGACCGCGACCCAGCACATCAGTCGCGAGTAGGTGAAGTGCTTGCGCCCGCCGCGGGTCTCCCAGATTCCCTCGTCGGCCTGGTCCCAGTGCTCGCATACCCAGTCCACGATTCGGGAGAGGTCTTCCCAGGCGTCGTGGTAGATCGGAGTGCCGTGCTTGTTGTAGAGGTAGACCGAGTCGATCAGCTCGCCGTAGATGTCGAGCTGGAGCTGTCCGGCGGCGTTGTTGCCGATCCTCACGGGCGCCGAGCCTTGGTATCCCTCGAGGTGATCAAGTATCTCCTCGGGGAGCTGGGAACGGCCGTCGATCCCGTACATGATCTGCAGCGGGCCTGTAGCGCCGTCGCGGCCGTCGCGGAAGCGATGAGTGAGCCAGTCCATGAACGCCGCGGCTTCCTCGGTGAACCCGAGTCGGAGCAGCCCGTAGAGGGAAAACGCGGCGTCGCGGATCCAGGTGTAGCGGTAGTCCCAGTTGCGCTCGCCGCCAAGCTCCTCCGGAAGGCTGGTGGTGGGGGCGGCGACGATCGCGCCGGTCGGCCGATACGTAAGTAGCTTCAGGGTCAGCGCCGAGCGGTGCACCATCTCCCGCCACCGTCCCGTGTAGCGCGACTGTCGCAACCAGCCGCGCCAGTACCGGACCGCGTCCTCGAACGCGACGCTGGCGACGTGCTCGTCAAACCGGGGTGGTTCCTCGCCGCGCTTCGCCGGGACGAGCGCGAACGTCGCGCTCTGGCCCTGAGCGAGCGCGAAGACCTCGCTCGCGCCGGCGTCAGACAACGTCAGCGGCCGCGGGGAGGCCAGGGCGAGCGACAGCGCCTCGGTCTGGAAGATCACCCCCCGCGGGTGCGCTTGTACATCGTGCCGCGCCCGGCCGTAGTCGAACCGCGGCTCGATCTCGGTTGCGAACTCGACGCGTCCCCGGACCCACACCACCCGCCGGATGAGCGAATGCGGCGGGTGAGCCGGCGAGCTCGCGATCGGCATGAAGTCCTGCACCTCGCCGACCCCGTCGGCACTCAGGAAGCGGGTGATCAGGATGTTGGTGTCGGGGAAATAGAGCTGCTTGCTCGTCCACCCAGTCCCGCGCGGCGCGATCCGCCAGCTGCCGCCACGGGCGCGGTCGAGGATCGCCGCGAACACGCTCGGCGAGTCGAAGTCAGGGCAGCAGTACCAGTCGATCGTGCCCTCGACACTGACCAGCGCCGCGGTGTGCAGGTCGCCGATCAGGCCGTGCTCGGCGATTGGTAGGTAGTGGTCCATGGCTCGAGGCGCCCACCTAACGGCTCATCTCGGCCCCAGCAGTCGCGCCGCGAACCCGCGCGGCCGCCCGGGCGGCTTGGCGGCGCTCCAGGCGATCGCATCCTTCGCGCACCGAGCCGCTGATCCGCAGGAACTGAGGCGGGCCGCCCTCCATCCCGTCCACGGTACCGGCCAGCTGGTCGAACTCGCTGTGCACGGGACCGGGGCAGACCTTGCGTGACCACCACCCCGTCCCGGCCAGGTCGGCCCGCAGAGCCTCGCTAAACCCATCGACGCAATGCTTGCTCGCGCAGTACGCCGCGCTTGCCGGCATCACCGTCAGCCCTCCCCCGAACCGATGTTCAGGACGCCGCCGCGGCCACGCTCAACCATCGACGGCACCAGCAGCGCGGTCAGGTGGGTGGCCCTATCCAGTGGAGGACGTGCGGCGACGGTCATACCGAGCTCCTTTCCGCGCTGGGGAAAAGCGCCGAGGATCATCAAAACTGCCGACCGAGCGGATGAGCGTCCGCGGGGAACGATGGCAGACGGGCTCGCATGAAGAGGCGGTCGCAGGTGAATCATCGGGAACGATCCGAGGCCGCAGGTAGCGTGGCGCGCGATGTTCAAAGCCGTGGCTTCTCATGAGGAGTCAGCTTCCGTCAGCCGTGACGACCACGGAGCCGACCGGTGCTGATCGGGAGTTCTCCCGGATGTCGCAAATGAGGGGCCAGATCGTCACTGAGCGGCTTGAGTACGACGGCGGCCGGTCGGTCACGGCCTATGTGCCGCCAGTGGCGCCCGAGGCCATCGTCTTCGCCGGTGACGGGCAGTTGATCGCGCCGTGGGGCGCCGTGCTGGAAGCGGCTGTCCTACCGCCCACGATGGTCGTGGCCGCGCACCGCCTGGAGGATGAGACGCTGCGACTGCATGAGTACTCACCGGGCGAGAGCACGGCCGCCTTGGCGTTTGACCCCGAGCGGTTTGCCGCGCACGAGCGGTTCTTTGTCGAGGACGTCCGCGGATGGGCGCGCGCGCGCTTTGACGTCGCGCTGCCTGCCGATCGCACCGCGGTGTTCGGCGTCTCGGCGAGTGCGGAACTCGCGCTCGCCATGGGGCTTCGCCATCCCGAGATTTACGGCGCGGTGTTCTCCGCGTCGCCAGGCGCAGGCTACCGACCGCCCGCCGTGATGCCCGGCTCGCTGCCGCGCACGTACTTGGTCGCTGGCACGCAGGAGCCGTTCTATCTCACCAACGCGACCCGGTGGGCGGACGCGCTGCGCGACGCAGGCGCGGACGTGGTCATCACCGAGCGGGTCGGTTCTCATGGCGACGCGTTCTGGAGGGAAGAGTTCCCGCTGATGGTGGCGTGGGCATTTGGACGCTGTGCAGGGCTACGCTGAGGAGTGCTACACCTAAGTCATCCGTTCATGGAGTCATGCCGTAGCGGGCGTCGCTGCCGCAGGGGCGGCGTGCCTGGCTGTCGCGGTCGCGGCCTGGTTGGCGACGGGTGCCGGATCCGGCTCACCGCGGGCTCCGAGGCCCAGTCGGTGGTCCTCCGCTCCGCTCCCGAGTCTGGCTCCACAGGCCCGCGGACGAGTCGGACCTGTTCAGGTCGCCGCCGACCTGAACCTCGCTGAGCGGATCATCCACGACCCCGGCGCCGCGCCGCGGGCGCTGGCTTGGGCGGGACTAACCGAGGAGATCGGCACCGGGGTCCTGGCGCGAGAGTCGGTCGGGCAGCGCCGCGCCACCCTGGCGCTCACCGACCCGCAGGCGCGGGCGAGCCTCCGAACCGATCTGGCGGCAGCGGCCGCCCTCGCCGGCTTGGCCGTGCGCCGGACCCGTCTGCCCCCCTGGCGGATCATCGCCCCGCCGCCCGCGCCGACGCTCCTGGGTCTCTTCCGGGCGGCTCAGGCGCGCTTCGGCGTGCCCTGGCCCTACCTAGCGGCGATCAACCTGGTGGAGACGCGTTTCGGTCGGATCCGCGGTCCCAGCCCGGCGGGGGCGCAAGGGCCGATGCAGTTCCTGCCGGCGACGTGGGCACGGTACGGCCACGGGAGCATCGATAGCCCGCGTGCCGCGGTCCTGGCGGCTGCCCGCCTCCTCGCGGCCAACGGCGCCCCCGCCGACATGGCCGGCGCGCTTCGTCACTACAACGACAGCCAGGGGTACGTCGCCGCCGTCACGGACTACGCGCGCCACATGGCCCGTGACCCCCGGGCGTACTACGGCTACGAGACCTGGCAGGTCATCTACACCTACGCCCACCGCACGGTCATCCTGCCCATCGGCTTCCCGGCGACCGGGGCCACGCCGCTGCCTCGTCGTCTTCCTCGGGCTCCGCCGGTGCGTTGACCCGGTGTCAGCCGACACGCCGATCTTCCCGGTGGCCGGATCGACCTGACTCCTGGACCGCCGCCAGACCAGCCGCTCCCATGCAGCGGCCTGACGCCCCTCGCGCGGGGGCCCGGCGCCCTTGCGGACGGGGACGAGACCGACGACCTTCGTCGCTCAGATTGAGTCAGGCGGGCACGGCGTAGATCTCGCCGCCGCGTTGGATG
>Ga0070717_10004453_pt1 | contig 10118 bp, 6 predicted proteins | sample LARL113metaG_FD_71366 | JGI IMG/M metagenome (GOLD analysis project Ga0070717, IMG submission 71366) | Corn, switchgrass and miscanthus rhizosphere microbial communities from Kellogg Biological Station, Michigan, USA - LAR L11-3 metaG | ecosystem: Host-associated > Plants > Roots > Rhizosphere ... | reverse complement strand
CAAAGTACAAAGGAACACTCGAGGGCCATGCGATAGGTTCATCCTCGTGCCAGATCAGTCGCGGCAGAGCGTCGAAAAACTGTTCTCGGCTGACCAGCACCTCGTGGTGAACTGAGTTCAAATGTTCGGCCACAATGCTCGCATAAGGCAGTTCACTGTAGGTGTCTTCGGCGTACCCGACGGAAAATGTTTCAACCGGTGCACGGCGCAACTTCGTCATGAGTGCTGCTACCGCGCTCGAATCGACTCCGCCGCTGAGGAATACTCCCAGGGGAACGTCGCTCATCAAGTGGCTCTTGACAGCCTGTTCCAGGAGATCGCGGTATTGCTCGACGTAGTAGGCTTCGTCGTGATGCGAATTTTCGGGAGTGACAGGCAAGTCCCAATAGGGCTCGATGCTGATGCGACCGTCCGGATCCACTTGCATCGTGTGACCGGGCATCAGCTTCAAAATGCCATCGTAAAAAGTCTCAGGGCCGGAGACATAGCCGAAAGCTAAATATTCAGGCAGCACCTTGCGGTGAAATTCAGCCTGCGCTCCTTCGGCGAGAACTACTTTGATTTCCGAGCCGAAGACCAGCGACTCCGACGTGAGCCGATAATAAAGAGGCTTGATGCCCAGACGATCACGTGCGATGAACAGGCGGTTTTTTCTCGCATCCCAGATTGCGAAAGCAAACATTCCGCGCAGGCGGCGCACGCAGTCGCGCCCGTATTCTTCATAGAGATGAATTATGGTTTCGGTATCGCTATGGGTTCGATAACGGTGTCCCTTTTCCTGCAAGTGCTCGCGCAATTCTGCGTGGTTGTAGATTTCGCCATTGAATACAATCCACGCAGTCTCGTCCTCATTGCTGATCGGCTGATGCCCGGTGGCTAGGTCCACGATGCTTAAGCGACGCATGCCCAGACCGACCGCGCCAGACACATAAAATCCATCGTCGTCGGGCCCGCGATGCGCCATGACTGCGCACATTTGTTGCAAGGTGTCGCGATCCACTCTTGCGTCCCTGCCGAATTGCATTATGCCCGCGATACCACACATATGCGCTGTTTGTTCCTAGATCAGGCTACAACACCGGCGTCCCGCGATTCCAGTGGGACTCTAACCAGACCTGCCGCTCGCAATTCTTATGCCGCAATCGCGCCACTGACCAATGTAACGTTCGCAGCCCGCTCCCGCTTCAGCTAGACTGATTGATCGGCGTGAGAGCCTCGACTATCACAACTGGACCCACTGTTGCTGAAAAGTGCGATCTACCTCTGGAGGAGCAAAGCGTGAGTTCGTCGATCAGTGTTTTTGGATTGGGTTATGTGGGTTCGGTCACGGCGGCCTGCTTCGCGCACATGGGCCACCGAGTAGTGGGGGTGGACGTAAGCCCGGCCAAAGTCGAAATGATGGCTGCTGGCCGCAGCCCCATTGTGGAGGCCCGGATGAGCGAGCTCATTTCCGAGGCCCATGGCGCTTCGCGATTAAATGCCACCACTGACTCCTGCGCTGCTATCCAGCAATCTGACATAACATTCGTGTGCGTCGGCACCCCCAGCTTGCGCAGTGGCAAGCTCGACCTGAGCCACGTGGAGCATGTCGCTTCCGGAATTGGCGAAGCCCTGAAGCGCAAAGATTCTTATCACGTTGTGGTGCTCCGCAGCACGGTGCTGCCGGGAACAACCGAGTCACTGCTCATTCCGGCCATCGAAAAAACCAGCGGCAAGCAAGCCGGTACCGATTTCGGAGTGTGTTATAACCCTGAATTTATGCGCGAGGCAAGCGCTGTCGCGGATTTTTTAAACCCGCCCTACACCATCATTGGCGCAGGAGATCCTCATCAGCGAACGCTCATTCGGGAGCTCTATAAAGGCATCCCAGGGCATCTTTTCGAGACTACGGTTCGTGTGGCTGAGATGGTGAAGTACGTCTCCAATGTCTTCCATGCGGTAAAAGTGTGCTTTGCAAATGAGATTGGCACCTTGTGTAAGGGCATGGGAGTGGATGCGGAGGAGGTAACGCGAATCTTTACCTCTGACACCAAGCTCAACATTTCGCCAGCGTATCTTTCTCCGGGATTTGCCTTTGGCGGATCTTGCCTTCCCAAAGATTTGCGTGCGCTTACGTATAAGGCCAAAGAGCTGGATTTGAGTCTTCCCATGCTTGAGTCTCTTATTCCCAGCAATGCGGAGCAATTGGATCGCGCGGTAGAAGCTGTGTTACGCGCGAACCGACGAAAGATTTCCGTGCTCGGTCTCAGCTTCAAGGCCGGAACCGACGATTTGCGGGAAAGCCCTCAGGTCCAACTGGTTAAGCGGCTTCTTGGCGAAGGTTGCCAAATGCGCATTTGGGACAAAGACGTTTCGCTGGGGAGGCTGGCCGGCTCGAACCGGCAATACATCGAAGAAGTAATTCCCCACATCGGCTCACTACTTTCCTCCGATCTGGAGGAAGTTGTAAAAAGCGGCGAAGTCGTCATCGTTGGCACCAAGATTGACAAAGACCAGCTGAACCGGTGCCTTCGTCCAGACCAAATCGTAATCGATCTAGTCAATCTGAGCGCAAAATCGAGGCCCCAGGCTGCCTCCTACGACGGAATCTGCTGGTAAGCGGTTCGACACAGGGTGGTATTGGCCCGAAATACATCTTTCCCTAGTTGTCGGTGGAATTACTTTGGTAATAACGGGAAAATGTTTCCCCTCTTAGGCGGCAATAATTTTCTCACTGGGCTCGCTAATGGTACTGACAGCTGGATTCAGCTTCTCAGAATGATAGGCTTACGCCAACCGCTTTGGTTCCTCTCTTGCACCTGCTCTGCTTGCAATGAACACCTCAGGCCTGATCATCTCCACCCGCAGCGGACTTTTAGCTATCGCACTTGGCTCCCTGTTTGCCTTGGCCGCATGTGGCGGCGGTGGATCGCAAACTGTCACTAACCCCCCGACCCTGGTTTCTATTCAAGTCGTCGCGCCCAATACAAATCTCATTGTGAGCCAGAGCGAGCAGTTGACCGCGACTGGCAAATACAGCGATAAGACAACCAAGGATCTGACAGGATCGGTGACCTGGAACACGTCTCCAGCGGGACTCGCGACGGTTGCCACAGGTGGAATGCTCACAGCGCAGTCCAGCGGCATGGTTTCCATCACCGCAACCATGAGTTCAGTTAGCGGCTCCGTGAGCCTGACCATCGCCCCGAAGCTGGTCTCGATGACCATCGCTCCCACCAGCGCCACTATCGCGTCGTCAACCAAGCAGCAATTTACAGCCACAGGCACGTTTAGTGACAACAGCGTACAGACCATTACCGGAAGCGTGAGCTGGAGCTCATCGAACCCAACTTTCGCGACCATCAGCGACACTTCGCCTACCAAGGGACTGGCCACGGGTGTTTCGGCAGGAACTACAACGATCACTGCAACTTCCGGCAGTATCTCCGCGACCGCATCGCTAACGGTGACCTCGGCGAGCGCCACATCCCTTGCAATAACGCCTAACCCTGCTTCAATGGCGTTATTTGTGAGTCAGCAGTTCACGGCGACAGCTCAGTTCTCAGATGGTACGTCGCAGGACGTTAGCAACGTGGCAACCTGGAGTTCGTCCTCCACGACGACCGCGTCGGTCACAGCCAGCGGTGTGGTGAGCGCCAAGAAAACAACATCCACACCCGTGACTATTTCCGCCGCATTCGAGTCACAATCGGCTAGCACTCCGCTTACGATCACAGCCGATAATCTCAATTCGATTTCGATTTCGCCTCAAGGCGGCATAGCCCAGGGAACAAAAGTTCAGTTCACGGCAACTGGAACTTTCGACGACGGTAGCACTCATAACCTCACAACTCAGGTAACTTGGGCCTCTTCAGACACGGCAGTACTCAAATTCCTGTCTGCAACCGGCAACACCGCCCAGGGGTTAGCCCCAGGACCGGTAACCGTCACCGCCACCCTGGGCTCCGTGGTTGGGACGGATCTCTTCAACGTGTCCAATGCCACCATTAGCTCGGTCACGGTGACCCCTTCAAAGCCAACCATTCCAATTGGTGGTCACCAAGTTTTTACTGCCACTGGGCTCTTCAGCGATTCCACCATCCAGGACATCACTACAAGCGTGGCTTGGAATGTTTCAGATACCACTGTCGCCAGCATTGGCACCGCTGGCAGCACCATCGGCATAGCTAACGGGCTCAAGGCTGGAACGGCTAACGTCACTGCCACTTTCAATGGCGTTACCGGAACGACTCTGTTGACCGTCAGTTCCGCAACTCTCCAACGTATTTCCGTGACACCCAAGAGTTCGCTAGTTGTCCCCGCTTCGACCGAGCAGCTCAATGCGACCGGCACATTCACGGATGGCTCGATGCAGGTGCTCAATCAGTACGTAACCTGGTCCGAGATCGACACTTCGGGCAGCAACGTCGCCACTGTAGGCCCGACCGGTATTGTGACGGGCCAATCTGCCGGCACTGCAAACGTAACCGCGAAGTCGGGTTCGATAAGTGGGTCCGCTAGCCTGGCCGTCGAAGGTTCGCCGTTAAAGTCGATTCAGGTGTCGTCTCAAAGCACCAGCGTTCCTGAAACCATTCAACTTCCGTTCACCGCAATTGGTTTGTTCGCGGACAGCAATAAGCTTGATCTGACCTCGGTCGTGACTTGGACCTCGTCTGCGCCCGCGGTGGCGACCGTCAGCAACGTACCGAACAGCGACGGCGTAGCGACCGGAGTTTCGATGGGCACCACCACGATCGGAGCCTCGTTCCAAGGCCAGAGCGCCAGCGCGAACCTGACGGTCACGAACGCGACCCTGATCTCGATATCCGTGACCCCAACGAATCCGAGCATCAGCTTGGGTTCAACCCAACAATTCACTGCAATTGGGAGCTTTAACCAAGGACAACCGGACATCAACATCACTAATCAGGTGACCTGGAGTTCGACAGATCCGGCAGTCGCAGTGATCAAAACATCTGGGGTCGCCGTCTCGGCCTCAACCGGCACCACAACCATTAAAGCCAGTCTGAATGGCGTGAACGGAACTACGGTCTTGACCGTGCACTAGAGATGGAGGCTAGATAAGACCGTGGTCTGGATTCCTATTTCCCAGGTACCGGCTGGAGATGCGGCGCCAGAAATTTCAATAGCTCATCCTTGAGCAGTGGTCCGCATGCGATGAGGCCATCGATTAATGGATTTCTGCGATTGCAGCTGAGTGTAGAACTTAACGTCTGAACGAATCCGCCGGCGCTTAGAAGGAGCGCAGCGCCTCCCGCAATGTCCCATTCATTTTTGGGAGTCAGAGTAAATGTTATGTCCGCCAGCCCAGCGGCAACACGCGCTAATTTATACGCCACGGAACCCATAGGCTGGATCTTGAATGGCGCGCTCTGAAATTGCTGCCATTCGCCGCGTTTGGTTTCACTGCGGCTGGCGAGAACTAATGCGCCCCGCAATTCACTACGCTGGCTGGCCCGGGTGACTGCGCCATTGTAAGTGAGTCCGCAATCGATTGCGCCCAGGAACACCTCATTCGTGGCCGGATTGCAAATGCCTGCTGCGACCGGCCGGCCGCGGTTAACCATCGCAATGGAAACGCAGAATTCGGGAATGCCCTGCACGAACTCGCGGGTTCCATCCAGCGGGTCAACAACCCAAACCCATTCGCGATCAAGCCGCGAAAGATCATCCGCGCTTTCTTCGGAGAGCCAGCCTTCACCCTCGCGCAACAAATTTTCCCGCAGCACGCAGTCTAGAGCGCGGTCCGCTTCCGTTACCGGATCATGGCCGGCCTTGTATTCGGTCTCAATTTTTCCTGGAGTATAGCGGGCGAACACTTTCCGTGCTGCTTCAAGAGCAGCTTCAATTCTTTCCAGCACGCCGGAATAGGAAGACTTTTGCACGATCAATGCCACGCCCAGAGCATTCTGACGCCAGTGGTCAGCAGGATCGCGCAAAGGATGCGGCGAAGCCACAACACCGGGACCCGGGTGCTGAGATTCGATCCCAGGATTCCGCCCGGAATCGAGCCGATCAGGAGATATGCCACCAGTGACGGATCGACGTTGCCCAGACGAAAATGCAGAAAACTAGTGACTCCGGTGAGGATGACCGCGTGCACGATGTCGGTGCCAACCATCACCTTTGGCGGATAGCTGTAGAACATCAGCAGGAGCATCATGATTATGCTTCCCGATCCTACTGACGTCATTCCCACCAGGAAACCGGCCACCAGCCCGATGATCGCCATGCCGGTAAAAGATTTGGCCGTAGGGTGCCGGCCTGCGACCTCCTGTTCGATTCTTCGTTGCGCTAGTAGAAGTGAGGACACGATAACCAACAAAATACCGACGGCAACCTTGATGAAATCATTCACCCCTCCCCCATATAGAACCCGCAGGTGCTGAAGCAAGCGAACGCCCAAAATGGAACCGGGCACGCTGCCGGCGGCTAAGGCAACTACAACTCTGCGGCGGACCGTTTCCTTCATCAGGTGCACAATGCTGGATGGGATCTTGGTGAGGAAATTGAATGCCGCGTCTGAACCGACCGCGACAATCGCGGGTATCTTGAGGCCAAAGATCAGGATCGGCAGCAGCAGTACACCCCCGCCCAGCCCGGTAAGGCCAATCAGGAAACCAACAACAAGTCCAATCAGGATCTTGGCCGCGATCAGTTCCATCGTAATAGGGCCGGACCAGTTAGAGCACCGGCCTACGTTTCGGGATCTTTACGCACCCGCGGTTAGTGCGGGTTCGGGACTGACTCCGATAAATCCCTGCTGCTCCAGGTGAAGAATAATTTCTTGTGCCGCTTCTTCAGCGCTCAACTCTGCAGTGTTAATCACAACCTCGGCATTTGTGGGCGCTTCATAAGGATCGGAAACGCCGGTGAACTCCTTCACAATTCCCGCCCGTGCCTTGGCATACAGTCCCTTGCGATCACGCTGTTCGCAAGTTTCAATGGGCGTAGCAATGTGCACCAGAATGAAACCACCGTAGGGCTCGATCGTCTGTCGCACCTGACTGCGTACAGAATCGTAAGGCGCAATGGGGGCACAAATCGCGATGCCACCGTTCTTCGTGATCTCCGAAGCTACATAACCGATTCTGCGGATATTGATATCGCGATGCTCTTTCGAAAACCCGAGCTCTGACGACAGATTCTTCCGCACCAGATCGCCATCCAGTATGGTGACCGGACGTCCGCCCATTTCCAGAAATTTGGTAAGCAGAATATTCGCAATAGTTGACTTCCCCGAGCCGGAAAGACCCGTGAAGAAAATGGTGAAGCCCTGCTTGTGTCGTGGTGGGAAGCTGCGGCGCAACTCACGTACCACCTCGGGATAAGTGAACCAAGCTGGAATGTCGCGACCTTCGTTCAGCCGGTCGCGTAATTCCGTACCGGAAATATTCAGCACGCGCGCACCTGTGGGCACTTCATTATCGGGCACGTAACAGTCCTGGTTCTCGAGATAGACCATCATGCTGAACGGGACCATGGTGACGCCGATATCTTTCTCGTGTTTCGCGAATAGCTCCTGGGCTTCATAAGGCCCATAAAACGGTTTGCCGTCGGAATCCTTGCCTGGACCGGCGTGGTCGCGTCCCACAATCAGGTGAGTCACGCCATGGTTCTTGCGGATCAACGCGTGCCAGATCGCTTCGCGCGGACCACCCATACGCATCGCCAGCGGGAGTAGCGAGAGCTTCACAGTTCCCGGAGGATACTTCGCCAGCAAAAGTTGGTAACAACGCACGCGGGTGAAATAATCTACGTCGCCAGGCTTAGTCATTCCCACAGAGGGATGGATCAATAGATTCGCTTCCACCGTTTTCGCCGCGCGGAAGGTCAGCTCAACGTGCGCGCGATGCATGGGATTTCGGGTTTGAAAAGCCACAACCCGACGCCAACCCAGTCGCGAAAATTCAGCGCGTAATTCAGCCGGCGTGAGCCGCAGCGTTTTGAAATCATAATGCGATGGCAGTTGCAGACCTTCGAGCTTCCCGCCCACATACCACGGGTTAGATTTGTTCAGAACATAATCGACACCAGGATGGACCGTACTGGTGGTCCCAAAAACCGATTGTGCCTCGTCCTTGCGCTCGGGCCGCCAGACTTCTTCAACATCCAGCACCGCCAACATCACACCTTCGGGGTCGCGCAACGCAATTTTGCTGGCACCCGGAGTCAGTTTCTTGGCGAACTCCTCGGTGACATCCAGGGTGATCGGCATCGGCCAAAGAACCCCACTGGTAAGCAGCATGTTGTGGCAAACGCGCTCGTAATCGGCGCGCCGCATGAAACCGCGGAGAGGCGAGAATCCGCCGCTCAAAAGCAATTCCAGATCGCATAATTGTCGCGTCGTCAGGTCCCAGGACGGCCACTCCCGCGAGTGGGCTTTCAATTCGGCGCTACGTTCCTGCGAGGCAATGAGTTGAACAAGGTCCCCGCCATGCGGAGGGATAAGATGGCTAGTAGAATTCGTCAAAATGCAAAACCTCCCTGGAAATTCTGGCCCTCTCGCCAGAGCACTCATAAATAAGGGGGATAAATAAAACGGCGTCCCTGAGGTCATCCCAAATTTAGCAGAAACCAGTGCTCAATGATCTTACCAAAGGTAACTTGCTGGAATCGTTACGGAAGCAAAACATTAGTGCTTGAGCCGGGATTCAGCGGTAAGATAAAGCCGTGAAGATCATCGTATTATTCACGCTCGGTATGGCTCTGGTGGGAGCGGCGTCGGCCCAGAAAACCCAAGACCCCGAACTGCGCAATAAACGTGCCACCGCAGTTAATGTGCAGCCGCACAAGTACCATTCGACTGCAACCAGGCCGACAACTGCAGCTTCTTCGTCTGCCCCTGACTTGGCAAAGATTGAACGAAATAGTGTTTCGAAAATTAACCCCAGGCGCAAAGCGAGTCCTGTTTCGCCCGCCACCCATCCAGCAGTGCAGACGACGCAGGTCGCGCCCAACAAAAACAAACCGGTGAAATTTTCCTATCACCCTCCTCGGGGCAGCAAACCAGCAGCGAATCCTGCGCCCGCAAAAACTTCAGCGCCACCAATTAAAGTTCAGGATTGATCGTTACGTTCGCGGACCAGAATTTATTAACTCTGAATCATTACGCTATTCGCGAGCCCTCTGCCGGTTGGTGGCGGCTGCCGTCACCGGCTCCCATGCCGTGTGACGGGCTCTTTCACCGAGTACTTCAGCAAGCACCAGAGGGCGCGGACCCCATCTTTCCAGCCGATCTTTTTCCCTTCTTCGTAAGTGCGCCCCTGATAACTGATGCCCACTTCATAAATCCGAAGCCGGCGCTTGGCCACTTTGACCGTGATCTCCGGCTCAAAACCGAAGCGGTCTTCTTCAATCGGGATGGATTGAATGATTCCCCGGCGAAAAACTTTGTAGCAGGTTTCCATATCGCTGAGATTGATGTTCGTCAGGCAATTTGAGAGCAGGGTCAAGAAGGAGTTGCCGACCGAATGCCAGAAATACAGAACTCGGTGCGGGGCGCCACCCAGAAAGCGTGATCCATAGACCACATCGGCTTTATCAGCCAACAACGGGCCGAGCAGCGACGGATATTCCGCAGGATCGTATTCCAGGTCAGCGTCCTGAATAATTACAAAATCTCCAGTAGCCTCCTGGATGCCGCGCCGCAGCGCAGCACCCTTTCCCATATTCTGCGGTTGAAGTAGGACTTTGACCTGTGGCTTAACGGAAGCCAGCTCTTGCAGGATCTCCTTCGATCCGTCATGTGATCCGTCATCCACGCAGAGTAGTTCGATTTCTAGAGGTACTGCCAAGACACGCTCGACAACAGCGCGCACTGTGGCGCGCTCGTTGTAAATGGGCATGATGACAGAAAGTTTCACCGGAGTCAGACGACAAGTGTAAGGCATTTCCGAGTGCTTGGTGCTGAGAACACTCGGTCAAGGCTTGATGGAGTACCCGCCTCTAATAACTATGGTTGAGCTTTGAACGCCTTGATGGTCGCGCTTGCGTAGTAACCTTTGCGACAGTTTGCCCTGAGACCCTTTTTGATGGGGACGATCTCCACTTTGTGATAGGTGCCATCGGCATGAAATTCGGGCGGGCTGTAAGCGACTACATACTGGTTGCGCAGC
>Ga0070717_10004452_pt1 | contig 10119 bp, 1 predicted proteins | sample LARL113metaG_FD_71366 | JGI IMG/M metagenome (GOLD analysis project Ga0070717, IMG submission 71366) | Corn, switchgrass and miscanthus rhizosphere microbial communities from Kellogg Biological Station, Michigan, USA - LAR L11-3 metaG | ecosystem: Host-associated > Plants > Roots > Rhizosphere ... | reverse complement strand
ACTTGTGCGGATGGTGAATGCGGGTTTGCGGATGCACGTTCCTTCCATTGTCGGGTCGCAGACCGCCGGGACAGACGGTACTGGGGCCGCGGCAACCGTGGGAGGGTTCTCTCTGATGGCGGAAGACGGCAACCCGCTCCCAGGGACTCCGCGCGTGCAGAGCGATGTGTTCATGGCCGCCGGCAAAACCTACGACGTGAGGATCAACCTCCCAAGCGGTGCAAATGCTCTCCCGATCTACGATCGGGAGTTGAGCCTGTCTGGCAATGGTGTCGGCCACGATGGCGGCATGTTGGCCTATATCAGCGTTAACGGTGCGGGACTGTCCAATCTTCCCGCCGCCGCACCGGCTGCCGTGGCCGATACGTACAATTCCCTGATTTCCGGCCAGACGCTGACCGTGTCAGACCCCAGCAAGGGCCTGATCGCTAATGACTCCAATATTTATGGCGTACAAGTCTCCGGGGCCGCGCCTGGCGGACTCACCTTGTATCCGGACGGGACGTTCACTTATACGGGTGTCCCAACCACCTTTACTTATTGCGGGAACGGCGCCACATCGGCGGCGGCCTGCGCATTGGTAACTCTCGGGCCTGCACCAGTAGAGGCCGGCTCCGGGATCACCGTAATCGATGACGCTTTTACGTCGAACGTGTCGACATCGCTCAAGATAGCTCCCCCTGGCATCCTGCTCAATGATAGCGACTCAGCGGGTTATCCGCTGAAAGTATCCGCTTCGAGTATCTCGCCCTCTACGGGCTTGACAGTGACCGTCGACGAGCATGGCGGGTTTAATGCCTCGGTTGCCGGAGCCGGTACCTATTCTTTCACTTACCAGGCACAGAACTCGCAGGGAACGGTGAGCGCCTCCACCGCGACCGTAACCCTGACCTTCCCCGCAGGAAGCGGTCTAAAGGTCACGGTTTTGGACGGGAAGGATAAGACGACTCAGATCACCGACTATCGCTGGATCATTGAAGAAGATCGCACTTTCTACAACGATCCGACCAAATCAGCAAATACCGGTTCGGCGATCGTTCCATCCTTCGGGACCAATTTTCATACCAGCTACATGCCCTTGGTCGCTGATGGCTGCGTGGGGCCCACTGGAGCTGTGTCCTGCGAAACCGGCCAGACCCTCCTCGGCCAACCAGCCGTTTGCGATATTGGCAACGGCATCTGCCGGACGGATGCAATGCAACAGGCGCCGTTAGATCCAGGCCAGGTCCATCTTGATCCGACCAAGCGCTACTACATCACGGTTCTGCCCGGTGACGCGGCGGACCCGTTCGAAGGTGGAGATGTGGGTCATGGCATGGGCGGCGCTCCAATTCCCTTTCCGCAGCCCAACTCGGCGGTGACCATCTACGCGCAGCCTACTCCTTTCGAGACCGCGAAACTCTCGGTGTTTGTCTTCGAAGATGACTTCCCGCTCAATGGTGAGAACGACGCAGGCGGCCAGGTCGCGGACAACCAGCTCGGGTCCCAGGAACCCGGCCTGGGCGGCTTCACCATCACTCTCTTCGACGACGCAGGGGGCACCGGCGATGCCACCGGACAAATGACTTACGACATGTTCAACATGCCATTGTCGAACAGCCTGGATGGAACCATCGATCCTGCCACCGGTAAGAACGCGTGTCCGATTTCCAAGGCAGGCAAGGGCATTACCGGCGTGATCGTTACCTGCCCGCAATTGGAATCTGACCGCAAGACTCAGTCTCCTTTGGCAGGCCAGGCTGTGGTCGCCAACATGATGCCGGGTCGTTACGGTGTAGTTGCCACTCCGGCCGCGGATCGGATTGCCCGCGGTGAAGTGTGGCTTCAGACCAATACGCTCGACGGTCAGAAGGCCCACGATTCATTTCTCCGGGTCGGCGAGCCGAGTTTCTTCCAGGAGTATGGGCCGGCTTCCTATCACGTTTCCATCGGCTTCGCCAATCCCAAGATCATCAATGACCGTCTGAAGGGTCCCAACGGCACGGGGGGTGTTTGCACGGGCGGCGACCCCAACACTGCCCTGACTGGCACCAATTGCAACAACACCCTTAGCGGCACGGTGACGACGGAGCGCATGAGCCGCACCCCCGATGAGAGGCTCTACAGCAGCGGCAGCAATGATAGCTTCGCGTTCACCCAATGCTATGTCAGCTTCGGCGATCCTGACGGTGAGGACTTCGCGTTCACAAAGTGCGACGCCGATGGCAGGTTCACTCTCAAGAACCTTCCCGACGGCGACTGGAGAATCACGGTCTTTGATCAGTGGAACGACATGCTGGTCGATGGTCTTTCCACGCCGGTCCGGCTGTCCGGCGGCGCGTCGAACGATCTGGGCCAGATCGCCATTAACCAGTGGCAGGCAAATATCTACACCAGCACCTTCTTTGATGCCGATCGCAATGGCGTCCGGGGCCCTAAAGAAGAGGGACTCTCACTGGTGCCGACCAACATTCGTTTCCGCGACGGCAGCTACTCCAACTTCAACAACACCGACCTGCAGGGCAATGCCGGCTTTAACGAGATTTTCCCGCTGTTCAGCTGGTACGTAATTGAAACGGATTCGACCCGCTATAAGAACACCGGCACACACGTCGTCTATGACGCGGGTGGGCCGGCCGACGGAACAGACGGAGGCGGACCCTCGAGCATCGCCCAATTCATGGCCAACACCACGGAAGCTGTCGCTTTGCCGAGCGCCCTCCGTGTTCCAGGCGCATATTATTGCGTGACTGCGGACTGCACCGCAGCTGCGGGTCCCATTGCCGCGGGCGGCCCGGGCGGTTCCACCGGCCGAGTCGACCCGCCCTGGGTATCGTCCGAAGGCTGGCAGGGATTCTCTGGACAGAACTCGTTCCTCGAATTCGGAAAAATCCCGTACAGCGTTACAGAAAACGGCGGCATCCGCGGCGAGGTCATCTACGCCTCAACGCGGCCATTCGACGATCCAGCGCTGCTCATCCACACCAGTTGGACGCCGGATGTGCCGAACGTGACCATCAACCTGTATCAGGAGGGAACCGCGCCGGACGGGAGCACGTCCCTCAAGCTGGTTGACACCACCAAGACCAGCAGTTGGGACGATTGGGCGCAAGGTTTCCGGTCCGATGGCAATCCGAACATGAACTGCCCCGGACAGACAACCGCCGATATGTTCTATTTCACGTTGTTGAACCAGCCGATGTACCTCGATGCCTACAACAACGGAGGCACGGCGGCCCACACCATCCCTAACAACTCGCAGTTCAAGTGCTACGACGGCATGCATAACTGGAATCAGCTGCAGCCGGCCCCATACGATGGCGCGTACAAATTCCCTAGCGTTACCGCCATCAATCCGACCACCGGAAAGCCGACGGGAACGAACTGCACCGCTTGCGTGCCCAATCCTTCGTCCGACTGGGATGGCGGCCTGCCCATGCTGCCGGCCGGCAAGTATGTCGTGGAGGTAATCGTGCCTCCGGGCTATGAACTGGTGAAGGAAGAAGACAAGAACATCCTCATCGGCGACAACTACATTGCCCCGGTGACACAGCAGTTCGCCGGCCTCGGCAACATCTTCATTCTTCCTGACCAGGCGGAAGTGGGTGCGGCCTACAACGGCAGCAACGCCCAGAATCCCACTTCGGATCTGGGACGGACAACCTTGCCGAGCACGGAGTCCGATACGGGCAGCGTAGAGCAGCTATGGCCCTGCGTAGGCGCGATGCGCGTAGTTCCCGATTACATCAGCCTCTTCCCGCTATCCCAGGAAGCGGCTCCGTTTGCGGGAGCGACTCGTCCCCTGTGCGATCGCAAAGAAGTGACCCTGACCGACCAGGCTTCCGCATTGGCGAAATTCTGGGTCTTCACCTCGGCTCACGTGGCCGCGCACTTCACCGGCATCATCACCGACGACTTCACCTCGGAATTCGACCCGTTCTCACCACAATTCGGCGAGAAGTTTTCGCCGCCCAACCTGCCGGTCGCCATCAAGGACTGGACCGGAACCGAGATCTCTCGCGTCTACGCCGACCAGTGGGGCGCCTACGATGGCCTGACCTACTCCACCTGGGAAGTTAACCCGCCCAACCCCACGGGCTATGCGCCCCAGATGATGATCACCTGCATGAACGATCCAGGCACCGGGCCGACCCCCGATGCGCTGTACAACCCCCAATACAGCAACTTCTGCTACGAGATTCCGTTCATGCCGGGGCAGACTCAATACATGGATACCCCGGTGACGCCCACTTCTGCGTTTGCCGGCGCCGGATACAACAACCCCGATTGCGCCTACCCCAATGCCACACCTGCAATTAGCGAAGTTGATGGCGATGCAATCGGACCCTGGGTCAGTGCAGCCGGTGCGGGCCACACGCTCAAGATCACGGCACTGGGCGATCAGATGGTGCCCAACAATGCGTACTCCGGCCCCTCGTCCACAACCGCTCCCTTCAACCAGAAGTTCGTAACCCGTCACTATGGTTTTGGCGCTACCGCGGGCACGGTCGCTCTTGTGGGCAGCGATTTGGTTCCCCATCCCCTTACCGGTGTCAGTTGGAGCGACCTCTCCATTACCGGCAGCGTGCCTTCCATCCTGGCATCCGCCTCCACTTGTCCCATCCAGCAGCAAACGCAATACGGCGGCTCAGCTGCGCAGTGCGCTGAACTGGTGATCACCACGAGTGATGGCAAAATCTCCGTTGATACGGTCACGGTGACCATCGGCGGCAAGGCGCCCACACACGTTGCCGCGTCAGCCAGCATCCAGGCCGCCATCGATGCTGCCAAGCCGGGCGACATGCTTATGATCGACCCGACCTGCACCACCACTGCCGGGCCGGTTGCCTGCACCACCGCTGGGGCGGTGCATACCAACGCCGCTCACTCCGAACTGCTTTTGATGTGGAAGCCAATTCGCCTGCAAGGTGTCGGAGCCGCTTCCAGCATCATCGACGGAAACACTCATCCCGCGGGCAAGCTCGACGCCTGGCGCACACGTGTGAATTGCCTGTTTGGGCTGACCCCTGCGGGTTCACACACTGGCTGGTCTGCGGGTTGCGCACCCGCCGGCGCGTTCGGTTTCACCGCCACCGCTAACAATCCGCAAGTAGACCGCCTGCCGATGGAAGCCGTGGTGGGATGGGATGCAACCCTCAACGGCAACCTGGCCCAATTGCTGCAGGAACCAAGTCTTATGGGCGCTCTGGAAGGTGCCGCCATTACCGTACTCGCGAAGGGCGTGAGATTCACGTCGAACCCCTATGCGGCGGACACCTTCCCAACCAACACGTCTCTACTCACAAACAGTACCCTTAACTCGACAAGCGGCTGCGGAGCGAACACATCGACGGCCAAGAACCCGTTCCCAAGTAACTTCCTGTGCAACCCGTCTAGTATCGATGGCCTGGGCGTCCGCAACTCTTCGCAGGGTGGCGGCGGCATTTTCGTCCACGCATGGGGTCATAATCTCCAAATCGCGAACAACCGCGTAAACAACAATTCCGGAACGCTCTCCGGCGGCATCAACGTTGGCCAAGGCGAATTCCCGCCGCCTTACCTGGGTGGCAGCGCCAATGCGGCCCTCAATGCCGCCCCAGGATCATGCCAACCTACAACCACGGCCAACGTGATGGAGCCATATTGCCACAACATCAACGTCAACGTGCACCACAACGCCATCACTTCCAATGCCTCTACGGGTGACGAATTGTTCTCCGCCACGCCGGCAGGAGCAGGTGGAATCAGCTTCTGCACCGGCTCAGACTCTTACAAGTTCAACTACAACTGGGTCTGCGGGAATCTGAGTACCGGCGATGGCGGTGGCTTCGGTCACATTGGATTCAGTTACAACGGTGACATCGAGCACAATACCTTCCTCTTCAATCAGAGCACCAACCCGACCATCCCCACCAACGGTGGCGGACTGATCATCATGGGCGCTCCGGATGCCGATCCTCTGTGCGTCGGCGCGGCAGCGGACACCGATTGCGCCGTTTCCCCAAGTTCCGTTACGCCGAGCGACGGCGTCGGTCCAACGCTCACCATCAACGCCAACCTTATTATGGGGAACGCAGCGGAAAGCGGCAGCGGCGGCGGAATTGCCCTTCAGAACGTCAATGGCACCGACGTGGTTACCTTCCCCACGACTCCTTCACGTTGGAATCATGTCATCCTGACCAACAACATCATCATCAACAACGTGGCCGGATGGGATGGAGCCGGAATCTCTCTTCTGGATGCGTTAAACACCGACATTATCAACAACACCATTGCGTCCAACGATACGACTGCATCGTCGGGACCCCTCTTCAACACCCTGGGTGCGCCCTTGGCTAGCACCCAGGGGCCAACCACAACCACAACTTCCGCCACCGCGTCGGCTCCTCAGCCTGCCGGCCTGGTGAGCGAACAAAACAGCGCCATCCTGCTGGCCAATCTACCGACGAACATCGCCTGCCCGGTAGGCCACTTTTCCGGAGCCAGCGCGACCAACGCATCCTGCCGCAAGGTATCGTATCCCAAACTTGAGAACAACGTGCTCTGGAAGAACCGTCCCTTTTACATCGGAGTCGGATCATTGGGTACAGGAGCCCTGAACCAACAGAACGTGGTCGCACTCTACAACGCGTTTACCGCTACGCAGGTGGCCAGCCAGCCGTCAGCCGGCGGAACCACCACCAACGGGAACGGCTTTATCATCACTGGTGGTACGGGCGCCTGCGTCTCCTTTCCAACCACCAGCTACTGGGACATCGGTGTTCGCGGCGACACTGGTCCCGCGGATCACTCCTCAGGCGTCACTCTGAGCCCCACCTACTCCATCATGACCAGCATCGGCGTCTATAGTGCCACCAACAAGCTGGCCGATCCGACATTCGTGCTTCAATATTGCAACGGTTCGCGGATTCCACCCGAGAACGGCGGAATGGGTTACCTGGTGCCTCCGGGTATCTCGGATGCCACCGTGCCAAACCCAATCTTTAACCTCACCCCGGCTGCGACAGTAGACGAGGGCAACAACTGGATCAACATCAACTGGGGGCCGTTGGCGATGACCAACCCGGTCACCAACACTCCACTCTCTAACTACGGACCGGCTGCCGGGTCTTCGGTCATCAATGACATCTCCTCATCCACATCGCCAAACTACGCCGACGCCCCGCTCGTGGACTTCTACGGAAACTCCAGGAAGACAAACAATGCAGTTGACGCCGGTGCAGTCGAGTGGCAACTGCCGCCCAACACTCCGCTGGCCAGTGTTTCGCCCACTTCGCTGACGTTTGCCAATACTCCCGTCGGAACAACCACGGCATCGCAAACCCTTACCGTGAGCAACAACGGAAATGCAAACGTCACCGGGATTACCGTCGTGATGACTGGTCCCTTTGCTCGATTGGGTGGTACTTGCGCGACAGCGACTCCCCTGACTCCGGGATCAACCTGCACCATCACCGTGACGTTTACGCCCATTCTCGCGGCCCCTGCAAATGGGACCGCAACCATCACCTCCAACGTGGCGGTTACTGGTTCGCCGGTTTCACTGACCGGTACCGGCATCCCGGCCACATTCACCGCAACCGTAACCCCCAGCTCACTCGCCTTCGGCAACTGGGCAACAACCACCACCAGCAATGTGCGCAACGTTACGGTTCTAAATACGGGTAACTCGGCGCTTGCCGGCGGTACTTTCACGGGAATCGTTGCGCCCTTCGCGCGCGTCACGAGCGGGACCTTCCCCGCGGGCGCTCCCAATTGCGCGGCGACGCTCGCGGTTGGCGCCTCCTGCACCATCAAGGTGCAGTACGCTCCGACAGCCGTTGTAACCTCCACAGGAAGCGTGGCGATTGCCTACACCGGGGCCACAGTCACCGGCTCACCAGTAGCGTTGTCAGGTACTGGCGTCGCAACGAGGGCAACCGTCTCCATCACACCCAACCCGTTAACCATAACCCTGCCCTCCGGCATTCTCAATCTCACCGGAACCGGCGTTGTAACCTTTACGAACACCGCGGCTGCCGGGGGGGCAAACATCCTGGTCACCAGCGCCGCAGCCGCACCGGCAAACTTCCAATTTTCATTCGCCAATGCAGCAGACACCTGCACAGGAGCAGCAATTGCACCTGGCGCAAGTTGCACAGTTACGGTGAGGTTCACGAATCTGTTGGCGGCGCGAGGAACAAATCGTACCGGAACGCTGACCTTTACGGATAGCGGGGCAGCCAGCCCGCAAGTCGAGAACCTGATCGGCTTTGCCACTCCATAGCAGGGGAGCAATGAACGGCATCAAGAACCGCCATGCTGCTCGCGGATTCTCACGAACAGCATCAGCACTAGCAGCAAGTGGTGACGCAAACTGTCCCTGGCAAATGAACAACCCATCGTTTGCCAGGGCCTTTTCAAGTTTTTGAGGTGAACAAATATGTTCAAGAAGAAAACGCCAGGCAAGAACAAATTCCTGATCCTGGGGCTTCTTCCCGGTCTGCTTCAGACTCCGGCGAATCTTGCCCAATCCAGTTCTCCCCTTCAAGAATCAACTGCTGTCTCGTCTTCCGTCGCGCCTGCGCAAGTCGATCCGTCGACCTCGAGCCGTTACCATCCCGATCGCTTCGCAGGGCGCGCAGGCAAGTTTTACCCTCTCGTCTGGGGCGTTGACTCGCTTAGCGTAAAGGCAGTTGAATCCGGCAAACTCATTCGATTCTCCTACGAGGTGCTGGATCCCGCCAAAGCCGATTCACTCAGTGACAAGAGGCTCGAGCCAAAACTGATTTCCCCAGCAGCCGGCGTGGAGTTAGTGATCCCGTCCCTCGAGAAGGTGGGTAAGCTTCGGCAGAGCAACACCCCAGAGGCCGGCCGATCGTATTGGATGGCGTTCTCAAACCCGCGCTTGACGGTCAAACGCGGCGATCACGTTAATGTGGTGATTGGCCAATTCCATGCAGAGGGCCTGGTTGTGGAATAGCGAGGACGAGCTTGTGACCTGCCAAGCGATGTCTCTATCGGTCGTTTGCAACTCTCCATCCGCCTTCGTACACCTGTAGGCGCCATTTCTCACCGAACGAATACCGAAGCTCTATTAGAGCTCAAACTGTCTCACTCAGGGGGTTCACCCCAGGCTACCCCTGACTGTTGTCAAGTCCCGTTCGCTCGAAGTTGCCGTAATCGCCTCATTCCATTCGGTAATTTCTTCAAAATAGTTTGCATATAATCACCCCTCCGCGGCGCATAATGGAAATGCAACATCCAGAAGCAGCATCATCGCGGGCCGGCAACGCCGCTGTTCGATTCCAGGCAGCACAAGGTCCGCGGTATTCAGATTGAGGGTGAACGCACTGAACCGGGATGGCCTGTTTTTCCGAACTCGAGCAAGCATACAAACCGCGGACTTGCTGACTCGCTAGTCGCGTAGCGACGCTAGCTTGCTGAATTTAAGAAGAATCGCTTTCGTCTCCCGATGGTCGGGCAGTGCAGGGGGATACCCACCCCCTCCCCCCCGCGCAATTTGGCCATGCAGTCATAGCTAAACCATATAAAGTCAATGACTTACGAAGATAGATCCACTGAAAAAGATGAAAACTGACGCTTGTAACTCCTGTGTACGCAATGGTTTCCGAATGCAACATGGCGAAACTCGACGTCCAGCGCTCGCAGCGCTGGTGAGAAATCCGTGCTAGCCTCGGGGCCATTGACGACGCAATGGTTTGCTTCGCGAATCAGTCTAGGTGAGTGAACAGGCCACGCAGAACTCACGCCCTTCGGCCTGATTTCTTCGTGGTCAAGGACTATAAACTTCAGGCTGCCACTTTCAACCGAGTGGGAACAGGGAACCCGCACGAGCTCTCAAAAATCTCATCAGCATGCGTTACGCGAATGGCTCCAAATCTGAGAGGCGCCAGCCTTGCTTGTCTACCTCGTCGGCCGTACTCTTGCGCAATGCGACCACTTCGGTATTCCATCAACGTCACATTGGACGGCTGCTGCGATCATCGTGTAATCACACCGGACGAAGATTTGCATCGCAACGCGGTCAAGAACCTCGAACAAGCCGATGCTCTCCTCTTTGGCCGGGTGACTTACGAAATGATGGAGGCAGCGTTCCGCTCGCCGGTGCGGACAGGAGCGAGGCCGGATTGGATGGAA
>Ga0070717_10004450_pt1 | contig 10120 bp, 16 predicted proteins | sample LARL113metaG_FD_71366 | JGI IMG/M metagenome (GOLD analysis project Ga0070717, IMG submission 71366) | Corn, switchgrass and miscanthus rhizosphere microbial communities from Kellogg Biological Station, Michigan, USA - LAR L11-3 metaG | ecosystem: Host-associated > Plants > Roots > Rhizosphere ... | reverse complement strand
GAGTGCGACATGCCATAGAGCCGACCGTGCAGTTTGAGAAGTTCTGTAGGGGTGAGCCAATCGTAGAAGCGGAAATGTTCGGGAAGAAAACCAACTTTGCTGCGTGCCTTGAAGTCTCTGACAGGGCGGCCAAGAATCTGGGCTTCTCCGCTTGTGGGGAATACCAGGCCCAGCAGCATTTTCACCGACGTGCTCTTGCCTGCGCCATTTGGTCCCAGGAAGCCGAAGACCTCACCTCTGGGAACATCGAGGGTGAGGTTTCGGACGGCCACTTTGCCGCTGAAGACTTTGCGCAGCCCACGGGTGCGTATGGCAAGGTCGGGAAATCGAGTCGTCTCCATCGATCGACTGATCAGCGCAACGAAGCGGCCAGACTCAAGGCATCAGAGGAGTTGCCGTGACCTGCCAGGGAATGGATCACTCCGTTCTTGATCCACAACAAACTAAACCGATTTCCCTGCGAGAGCGTTTCCGTGATCAGGGTACCTTCCACTCCGTCCACCGTTATAGTCTCATAGGAGCTCGAATTGCGCGGGATCGGAACCACAAGGGTTGAGGACCAGTCAACTGTCTGGCAGAATGACCGCGCCTCTGCGGGACTCATGCCCGCCAGTTCCAATGCAGCTTCCGCAATATCCGACATGTTGAGATCGGGGGGAACGCTCACAGTCGGGCTGGGAGCTTGAATAAGATAGGTGCAGTTTGTGTCCTTCACGTTTGCCATGCGTTCCATCTTGCGCTCGGCCAGAGCCTCGGCCTTGGACTGCGGATTGGAACTCACGCGCCTGTTTCGAACCGGGCAATCTCCATACATCGAGATGACTGTCTTCGGAATGTGAACCGCGATCAACGCGCCGTTGGCCGACTCGGGAATGTTGATGTCGGAACGGCCAATCTCATCCAGCAGAGTCGCCACACGATCACGATTGATGGTCATCTGGAACGCGGTTTCGCCGTTAACCTCGACACTGAGTGGCGCTCCCAGATTGCCGATCGTGCGGATTGGATATCCCGCCAACTGGGCAGCTCGTGTCACGTTTGAAACGACGTCGGGTTTGCCCGGATCCATCGTGACCACGACGTTGTCGGCGATAAACTGATTGAAAAGCCTATAGGGACGCGAGTCCGATTCGGAGCTGGACATCAGAGTGGTGGGATCGATCGTAACCACCTGAATCTTCTGAACCCGCAGCATAGCCAAGACGCGCTGCGCCCAGGACCGAACCGGATTGACGCTCACCAAAATTGCGACAATCAATGCGACCGCTGCCAGACCCCAGACCGGACGCCAGCGTGGAGCGAGTAGCCGCTCGATCCACGTCTTGCGCTCACGATCGGCTGCAAATTGATTGGTGAATTGGGCATAGGCCATCGCGGGATTGATCGCGACATTGTCCGCCGGAGCTAGCATGCCCAACACCCCCTCGGTCCTCGCCCTCCCAGCGGCCAATTTCTCGAAACGGACGCGGCAATCTCCGCAAGAAGCGAGGTGCTCCGTGACCTCTACGAGCTCGGCATCGGTGAGTTCAACGTCCAGATGCTGCCTGAGAATTCCATCGTCAATGCAGGTCATATTTCCTCCTCAGTGGGATGAAGTGCGAGGTAACGGTTGCGGAATTCATCCTCGGCACGGTTTAACATGGTGCCGATGCCACTCATCTTCACATTGAGGGCCTCGGCGAGTTCTTTGTAGGACAACCCAGAGCTACGCAAAATCAACAACTGTGCCTGCGCAGGTTTAACTAAGGACAATGCGGCACGCACTCGCCGGCATTTTTCTTCAAGCAGCAGGTCGTCCAGCGGTCCCCCGGCCCCACCTTCGCCCTTGGCACGTCCGGCAGCCTCTTCGTATAGACGCCTTCGGCCAGAAGCGCGCAAGGCATCGATCCCCAGGTTCGTCGCGGTGCGATACAGCCATCCGCCGACGTTGCCATCGGCTTGCAGAGCGGGTTGACGGTACAAACGCCAGAATGCATCGTTCGCCACTTCTTCGGAATGCGATAGATCGCCAAGCAGGCGCACCAGTATCGCCACGATCCGGGCATAGTGCTGAAGAAAAACGGCCCGGAACTCAGCTTCGTCCCAATGCTCGGCTGAATTTTCCCGGACTGTCATGGAGCGATCCAGTACCTGTGCGGTTTCCACGATAATGCCCGCCTTCCCGGTTCACATAGATAAAACGACGCTCAGTGGCAAATTGTGACAGGAAGGAAGGACTGTCCATCGGCGCGACTTAACCTGACCGGTCGTTAGCTCGAATATTGCCGGATACCCTTGGCAACTGACGGGTAAACAGGAAGGAAACGAATTACATCATGTTGGCCAACAAACAGCCCAGAAACTCTCCGGTGCCGACTACAGTTGCCTAGTCTAAGCACCTTGCCTATCACGGACAAACCTTCAGTCATGCCTTTTGAGGGAGAGTTCTAGGGTTCTAGTTCCCCCGATGTTGCAACCTCGACACGGTGCGAAGAGATCACTGCCTCGCTTGCGCCAGTAATAGAAGAAAGGAATGCCCGATAGGATGATAATCAATCCGACGGATGACCGCACCGTCGCGCACGATCTCGCCCGCTGCCTCGCTTTGCAACACCAGCGCGTCGCTGAAATCGCGATCATACGTTTGCGCCCACAAGTGACGATCACTGGCCGCCTGAACCAGTTGCACCCGGATGCGAACCCGATTGCCGGAATGCTCCACCGTTCCCTCAACCACGGAATCGACGCTCAACTCGCGTCCAATCTTCGCAATCGGTTCGCCGGATTTCTTATAGTGCATGATCGACGTCCTTGAGACAACGCGCACACCGCGCATCTTGGCGAGGGTGGTGATCAGCTCATCGGTCATGCCATCGGCAAAGTATTCCTGCTCGGGATCGCCCCGACAGGTTCTCCAGCGGCAATACGGCAATGGAGCGGATCGGGGTAGTCCTGCTGCGCAGCCACTCGCGAGCACCGCCAATGTCGAAGCCCAAGAACAGCGCCAACAGCAGTGCACCGCCGAATAATCCAGTTAAGACGCTGACTGCCAATTTCCGCACGTAATTTTCACGTCGGGGAACTGTATCTTTCGCGCGCCCACGCACCTCGTCTGCGGATTCTGTAACTGGGGCAATGAAGCGATACCCGCGTCGGGCCACCGTCTCGATGAAGCGCGGGCTGTCCGAGGAGTCTCCCAGGGTGTCGCGAAGGCGGGCCATCGCGCTATACAGACCTTGATCGAATTCGACAAAGGTGTTCGCCGGCAGATGTGGGTACGAATCTGTTCGCGACTCACGATCTGACGAGGATTCTCGAGCAGAAGTTGCAGGACTTTCAGCGGCTGCTCTTGCAGCTTTATTTTGGCGCCCTGTTTGCACAATTCAGCGCACTGCAGATCAAGCTCGAATACGCCGAACTGCACAATCTTCGAAGAAAACGCAGGCGCTGACATCCGCGACAGAGACGGGAAAGGGTGTAGCACTGCGATTGAGCGCGCGCCAGAAGACACTGCAAGTTGCTGTTCCTACAGCAGTTGAGGCGTCAGAAACGCGTTAGTTGACCGCCCTGCCGAGGCCAGCTAGTTTACGTCGCAGGCGACGCAATCTGTGGAAAAGGTCGCGATACAAACGGATCGGGCGAGTCCCAAAGCCTCAGAGCTCGGACGTAAAGCGAGGAGAAAAGCGATGATGACCGATATGAAGAAGTCGTATAAGACGCGTGTGATGGCGCTGGCGATTGTGTGTGTGATGGCGCTACTTCCACTCGTGTATCTTCAAGGCGCAGAGAACGGTTCCCGCAAGAAGCCAGTCTTCACCGATCCGATTGTCGGCGCATGGAATTGCGAGATACCGCCAGCCGGCGGCGCTCTCGGGTTCAACGATATCAAGAAAATCAATGTGGGCGGGACGCAATCGGAAATTGACAATGCCGCTCCACCCTCGCAGGAGAGTCCCACGGTCGGCACGTGGGTGAGTACTGGACCGCTGACCTACTCGCAGAAGGCGTACCAGATGTCCTGGGACCCTAATGGCAATTTCATTGGCACCTGGCATTACACGGGACCCATGTCCCTCAGCCCTGCTCTGAACGAACTGAACATCCAGGGCACGGCAACCTTGTTCGATGCAAATGGGAATGTGATCAGTTCATTCCCTTTCACGGGGTCTTGCACGCGTCTGTAATCAGGTGCAAAGCAGCTTGGGAAGGTCTCGCTCGCGGGAAAGGACTCGAATGAAGCGCGATCTCGTCATCAACATTGTCTTGATCGTCGTTGGGGTTGTGCTCGCATTCGTGCTCTTCGCGGCAGGAGTTCGTTGGCAGGTAAACGGTATTCTCTCTGTCCGCTCTGGGCAACGCTATAGCGTTATTGATGGGAGTGGAGACCCGGCGAATACCGGTAACCAAGGCTGGGCCGGTTACGAGCAGGTGCAATTTGGTAGGCGACCCGAATTCGGGCTCGTGTTCGAACGGGGCGCAAGTGTACACGCAAAGTTGTTGGATTAATACAAACGCCTTCCAGGAGCCTCAATTCACATTCGGCAACCTTCGTCCCAATGCGTTTCAGGCGCAACGCTACTGGAACGTGGATTTGTCCATCTTCCGTGGCTTCCCGATCTGGCGTGAGGATATGAAACTCCAATTCCGGGCCGAGGCGTTCAATCTCTTCAACTCGGTCATCTTTGGTCCGCCCAATAACGATGTGAGCAACCCAGGCAACTTTGGCGTCGTCGCCCAGAGGGGGAATGGAAACGCGCCCAGGGTATTGCAGTTCGGTTTGAGGTTTATTTTCTGAGGTACGATTGGTTCAATTATTCTCGCCCGCTGCTATTTCCTAGCGGTGGGCGTTGTCATATGCGAGACATGAATCTTCGCCCGCCAGTTGGATCGATACCGTGGGATACCGGTCCCGGGCGAAACGCGACGACTTCAAGAGGACATCTCGAACCTGTGCAGGTGGCGAGCCGCGGCGGTAATTTCTTGCTCGTATCGGCCCAAGAGGAGATGGTTCGATAGTTGAGGTTGCCGGATAATGGAAACCAAATCCTGGAATTATCATTTACGAACCGAATAGTTGCGCAGACGTGCCACCGCCAGAGAAAATGTGCGTCGCGCTCTACGGTGCGGAGTCAACTGCATGAAATCACGTCGTGAGTTTCTTCAACTTGCAGGGCGGACAGCCGTAGCGGCTGCCGCAACACGCGGCAGCCTTTCCACGGCCCAACTATCGGACCATACTTCGCGCGTTCCCAAGCACGGAGGCGACTTGCTCGCTCTCCAACAGAGTTTTGTCGATCTACGATTCGGCATGTTTCTGCACCTCAATATGGCTACCTTTCAGGACCGCGAGTGGGGCGATCCCACTTCGCAGGCCGATCTTTTCCACCCGACCGCCCTCGATACCGAACAGTGGGCTAGGGCAGCGAAGTCAGCGAAGACGACCTGGGGCTGCCTCACGACGCGGCATCACGACGGTTTCTGCCTCTGGCCCACAAAGACACATGCCAGCAGCGTCGCTCACACAACGCATAAGACCGACGTAGTGCGCGCTTACTCCGATTCCTTCCGTAAGGCGGGCCTGCGGGTCGGCCTCTACTATTCAATTCTCTCGTTGCGCGATGATATCCGGCACTTCAATGTCACCCCGGAAAAGGTCCAACTCATCAAGGACCAGCTCACCGAATTGTTCTCCAACTATGGTGAGGTTGACATCCTCATCACCGACGGATGGGACGCGCCGTGGACCCGTATCAGCTATGAAGAGGTCCCGTTCCGCGCGATCTACGACCACGTAAAGGCGTTGCAGCCGCATTGCCTCATCTGTGATCTCAACGCTGCGAGCTATCCGACCGACGGTCTCTATTACTCGGACATCAAAGTTTACGAACAGAACGCCGGTGAGAGGGTGCCACAGAGTAGCGATCTTCCGGCACTCTCCTGCGTAACGCTCACCGACCAATGGTTCTGGAAACAAGCGGATGTCAATGGCCGGCTTAAGACCGCTGATATGGTGGTGAATGAGTGGCTCGTCCCTCTCAACCGCCGCCATTGCAACCTTATCCTCAACGCGCCACCGACACGAGAAGGCAAGCTCGCGCCCAACGTAGTCGAACGCCTCGCCGAGATCGGGCAGCTCTGGAATCCGGGCCCGCCCGCGCCACGCCTTGCACCGCATCCCGTCGTCACCACAGCGAATCTCGCCAAGGGCAAACCCATCCACGCCAGTTCAAGTCCTGACACGGTCGGACCCGACTTAGCCAACGACGGTAGCTTTCGCTCCGCCTGGTCGCCCGACGACTTCGACACTGCACCCTGGCTTGAGATTGATCTCCAAAGCGAACACCGCGTCTCGGTCATTGCCCTTGTGCAGAGTCAGTCAGAGAACCCAGCCTCTCTCATCAAGAGCTTCAGCTTCGAGCGCTGGAGCGGCTCCAGTTGGGCTGCTATGGCCGAAAGTCGGAACCCCACTCCGACCACCATCTTGACGATCCTTCCCGTGAATGCGCGCAAAATCCGAGTGCGGCTTGAGCGCGGATCAGCTTCTCCCTCTATTGCAGACATCGGCCTCTACAATGAGCCATAGTCAACCTGCAAACCGCTTATTCCTCGGGCGTACGGCCCGGGCAGTCAATTTCGAGACAATGGAGATGTCATGAAAAGATTCCTGTTTTCCGTGTTGTCACTTTCTTTCCTAATCGCGCCATTGTTGGCGCAGACTTATCTACCGACCTGGGACTCCGTTGATAAGCGTCCCACACTTGCCTGGTTCGGCGATGCCAAATTCGGAATCTTCATTCATTGGGGCACTTACTCCGTGCCTGCATACGCGCCAGTAATTCCCGGCGAGCTTGCCTGTGCCGAGTGGTACTGGAATGCGATGACTAACGGCAAGGACAATGGTCCATCTGCCTGAGGATGATCTACAGCTTGTGCTTTCCGCCAGACTTGCTCTTCTTACCATTAACTCCACGGTTGGCGGACCAGTGGCGAGCAAGCGCTGGAAGATCCTCAGCCGTTGCAATTGCAAAACCGGTAATGAGAATGTTCAAGGAGAACAAAGTTTTCATACCACGCAAAGGACCTCGCCGATGAATGATTCGGCATTTACGTGGTTAAGCGAAGCGCGAGAGAATCCCCGGTGGAATTATTCTCATTCGTACCCCCTAGAAACTAGGCGCAACCTACTGACTCAATTTGGCGTACCGCTCGGAACGATTTTGAACCAATTGGCCGGGTTAAGGGCTTTAATGCTAACGTTTGATAGCGAGTTTGAGGGCCACAAGGCAGCCCAATGAACCTGCTATTGGGCATGATCTTGGGCTTGCTTCTGTGCTCTATCGCGGTCTTGGCGGTTTGGGGAAGGGTTGCGAATCCGCGATAAGGTCCGTCCCCGTTTTGACATGGGGTCTAGGAACTTCGCCTATTGCCCCTTGAAAAGCTCATGCGTTTCGATATGATGAGCGGCCCTAATGAGAACGAATCTAGGGTGTTGGCAATCGCGGCAGGGCGGAAACTTCTTCCCATTCACGCAGGTTACTTCGTGTTCTTGGGTGTGTGCTGGATCGTGGATTACCCGATAGATTCCGGACTGTTTGCAAATGTCTCCCGGCTTAAAAATTTCACCAGCGTTTGCGGCCATGTCCTCTCCTATGCGGGGAAGTGCACTGAAGAACCGTGCAATACTAGGCTGCGCCGAGAAGTTCGGCAAATACTCCAAATGTGGTCAGTCGGCGATTCCGATGCCGGGTCTTCATTCTGATGTGCTGCGATCCGGAGATGAAGCCTCGTCCTGCTAGTGATGATCCTACGGTTCCTCAGTGGGATCGGGAAGAAGAACTGCTCTTTTGGTTCCAGTCGTTGTGCCGTATGAGATTACCGCCGGACTGGATGATGAAGTCGAGCGAAGGTCGGACGCGGCGACTCTTATGAATCCCGGCCTCCTTGGGAACGATTTTGTGAAGACCGCAACCAATGCGGTGAGCCTTTCGTACATGTCCTTGATATTCCAATCGGTCAACGTCTCGGCTCGTTCCCTCGTGCAGTGCTGCAAGCATACCGATATTTTGTCAGAGAACTCGTCGTCCAACTGCTTTCCCGGCGTCTTGAGCGCCTCGATTTCCTCGGGTGCCAGCGCCCGGTTTGCCCACACTTCCGGGGCGAACATGCTCAAGTCGTTACGGTGACGCCGATGTCTTTGCTCGTTTCCTCCGAAAAACTGGATCAGGTTACGATAGTGCAGGAGGAATCCCTCGATCAACAGATTCCAGTACGGGTCGTTAGGTCGTTAGTGGGCGGCGGGCTTTTGAACAATACGCTGGCGCAGTACTCCAGCATGTCGATTTCGTACCAGATTGTGTCAAGGTGACTTTCCTTCCGTGTTCTCTCGTACATCCGGTTATCTTACTCTTGTCACTCCACCGGGCAACGCGGCCTCTTGGGATTGAACTGGAAACTTGCTGATAGGACTTTCATCGAGTTACTGCCGCTCGTCAGTTTCCAAATCAACCGGAGGTGTTGAGAGGGAGAATGTACGCCGCCACTGTCCCCTCTCTTCATCGTGTTCACTACCTTGAAACGTATTCCAGTCGGCAAGGAGAGTTTCGACATCTTCCTCATCTAATCCGAGAGCGCAAACCTTGCAAATCGCACCGCTCTGAACTGACACCTCAAAGGGACGACCAAACTCATCAATGTCCGCATCCCAAGACCGAATCGCGCTCATAGAAGGGTTCTTACATGCGGGACAGCGAAGACCTTCCGTCACGAGTTCGTCGGATGTGCCGAGTTCCGGTTTTCCGGCTAGGAAGGAGTACCAAGCGCAGGAAGATGCGTATCAGGAATGTGAGGCCAAGAAGAAGTAGTGGTGTTAGCTTAGTGAACGAAAAGTATCAGCCGCCCAGTCTTCAATTGCACTTGGCGATGAATCCTCCCTGATTACCCGTGCCAACAATCAGTCCTAGCTTTGGGCTGATACCCATTACATTGGTCGGAGATCCGTCTGGCGCGGAGATTATTTTGAAGACACCATTCTTGTAAAGGAATCCGTGGTCTGTGTCTGCGTTCCCAATTATCATGCCCGCATTGCTGATACCAACCAGATCGGTAAAAGCGGCGGGGTTCGGGTAATTGAGAGTTGCCCAGTTACCGTTGTGATAAATAAAGCCGTTCTGCGGGAGTTGTACCCCTGATGGCCCGCTGAAATAGCTGCCGACGACAGTCCCATTGTCGTTGATACTCGTCGGAAACGTTGACGTTGACGACCTCGGATAGCTTAGGGTCAAAGCGTTGCCGTTGCTCCAGCGTTTGAAGCCATTTACTGTGGAAGGGGTGTTATAGGAGCCAACGATGCTGCCCCAATTGTTGATGCCACGTATGAACTCGACAGGCGAACCGATGTTATTCAGGTTGACGGGAGTGACGGTTGTACCCTTCAGCAAAAGTGCCACACTTCCGAGGTAGCCGATGCTGCTTCCGTTGTCGTTGCGGTCAAGAAGTGCACTCCGTTTTACGGAGCTAGTTCCCAATGGGAACGAAATCCCACCATTGGCCCATCGGACAAAAGCTGCATTTGGCTCCAAAGGATCGTTGGGAGTCGCCACTCCCACTATGGTTCCGAAATCATTGATGCCAGAGGGCGTGATAAAACCTGGGCCGAGATTGGGTATATTGACACCTAGCTTAAAAAACCTGAATGTGCAAGACGCGTGGGTCTGCGACTGGGCCACTGAAGCCGTTGACAAAAGAACTGACAACGCGAGCCTAACGAAAAACATGGAAGGAAAACGAGGGATGGACATCGAAAACTCCTGAACCGCACGAGCACCAGAGAGCTGGAGGTCTGACCGCCAGAATTTCAGCACTGGCCAACACTCCTGTCAACTAAAATCGAGACTTGCGACGTTTTCTCCGCTCGATTGATCCTCCGCGACAAATTCAACAGAGAATTTCGCCCTGAACCTGTTGACTGGCCCTATCTTGGCGGATGAATTTCAATTCTTCGGGGCCGCTGCGAAAGAGCCTTCAAATTTGTTGAGAGCCTCAAGGAATCGCTTCAGTCGCTCAGGATCAGAGAACTGAAATTCTTCCCACAAGCCGCTATCGCTCTTCATGGAAAGTCCACCGTACAACGCAATCGGAATCT
>Ga0070717_10004449_pt1 | contig 10122 bp, 9 predicted proteins | sample LARL113metaG_FD_71366 | JGI IMG/M metagenome (GOLD analysis project Ga0070717, IMG submission 71366) | Corn, switchgrass and miscanthus rhizosphere microbial communities from Kellogg Biological Station, Michigan, USA - LAR L11-3 metaG | ecosystem: Host-associated > Plants > Roots > Rhizosphere ... | reverse complement strand
ACTGGCCCGGCGTCTGCAAGCGGCGCACCAACTCCAGGCAGACGCGGACTTCGCCCGGCAACTGGAACGGCGCATGTTCCGTCGGCACGCGGAACTACAACGCAAACAGACCAACGCGAGACGATCATGCTTCTCGCTGTTTCGTGCGCACCCGGCCTTTGGGGCAATGCTGGGCCTCTGCCTCCTGTTTCTCTTGCTCAGTACCGGCGTCCTGGCACTGGCCTCCCAGGTCTCCAATCCCGATAACCCGCTCTACGCAGTCAAACGCTGGGAGCAGCACCTGCAGATCTCGCTGGCCAGCAGCGCGGGGGACCAAGCCTCCCTGGACCTGCAATTTGCGCGTGATCGTCTCACGACACTCTCCTCCCTGGCGGACCCGGTCCATACCGAGGTGTATCTCCAGGCGCTCACCGAACTGGATCAGCAGCTCAACAGCGCTGCTTCCGCTATCAACGGGCTGCCGCCAGGCTCACAACACAATCAATTAGCGAATGAACTCACCGGCTTGAAGTCAGACACGATCCGCGTCTTGCGCGACCTGCTCGCCAGGCTCGCGCTCCCGGGACGCCTGGCGACAACTGATGAGCTAGCACGCCTGGGAGCGAGCGTGCCGCACCTGATAAGCGTCACGCTTACCCTCCCGGCCCAATCCACTGGACACGCTACCATCAGCATCGCTGGCAATGGCATACAACCTGGAGCGCAATTGCTGGTAGATGGAAAACCAACCGGAGTCACTGGCACCTTACAAAGCGGCCAGATCAACTTTACCCTGAACTGGAACGACAACCAGCATCCGCAAAGCCTAGGAATCCTGAACCCTGATGGCACCGCGGCCCAGATCACAACCATTCATGTCAAAACCACGGGCGAGAATGGCAATAAAGGTAGCACCAAAAACAGCAACAGCAGCAATGGGAACGGCAGTAATACTGGCAATGGAAACGGGAACAAGCCGACCGTGACACCGACTGCTCACAAACCGACGGTCACGCCGACTCCTCATCAGTAACCCATTGGACAAAAGCAGGGAAGCGTACGGGCCGAAAGGGTAGGGACCTTTCCTGTCAGAGCGCTGGCAAAGCTAAGATTAAGATTTCCCGTGAGGCAATGAGCCGAAAAGAGAAGAAACTGTCAAACCCCTGCAGGTGTCACTCATCAGCCCGTGAGGTTGCAGAGAGCCTTGAGCCGAGGGATATCTATGTGCCTACGCAGTAAGTCGGCTAACCTGTCATATTCAAGTTGACGGTTGAAACCAACCCGCTCCGGCAGGAGGGGCTGAGCGGAACGCCGCCCTGCCAGGGCAGCCACCATGCTCTGCCTGAAGTTGTCGTTCTCGAACAAGCCATGTAAATAGCATCCTGCGCACCAACCGTCTGCACTGAGCCAGCCATCTTTGTCCGTGGGAAACGTCTGAAAAGCGTAGGTGCCACCTTGTCTATTCCTTCCTATTGTCACCGTACGCCCTACGTGAATCTGGTACGCCTGAAAGCGTTGTCCACTCATGTTGGCAAAGAGACCACGTACGGCAGGCGCATCTACCTGGGCCTGGCTTTGCAGCGTGATCTTTTCGTTGATTGGCTCGAAAAAGGTTTCGACGGGCAGCAGGTTTAGACCTGGCTCGACCCTGCCAGCCTCTGCTTCGGCACCCACGAAGTCGCTCAGGTGTTCGCCTAACATCTGGTACCCACCACAGATACCTAGCACGGCACAGCCACGTCTCGCGCATTGCCGGATGTGCTGCGCGAGCCCCTGTCGCCAGAGCCAGGCCAGGTCAGAGAGCGTATTTTTCGTGCCAGGAAGGACGATCAGGTCAGGCTGGGCTGGAAATTCAGTCGGGCTAGCGGCAAAGCGCAGGCGCACCGCGGGTTCAGCGGACAATGCATCAAATTCATCGTAGTTGCTCAGATAGGGCAGACGTACCACGACGACTTCGAGCAGATCATCATGCTGGCTCTGGTGCTGCTGCAAGACATGTGCCGTTCCATCATCGAGCGCTACTGAATCTTCTTCCGCGATACGAATATCATCGAAGAAAGGAACCGTTCCCAGGACGGGTAGGCCGCTTCGGTTGGCCAGGAGCTGTTCACCTGAGCGCCAGAGCGACAGGTCGCCGCGAAATTTATTCACGACTAGCCCTTTCACACGCGCCCGGTCTTCCGGCTGAAGTAGCATTAACGTGCCAAGAAGCGAGGCGAAAATCCCACCCCGGTCAATATCGCCCACCAGTAGCACTGGGGCCTCGGCCAGACGAGCTACCGGCATATTGACCAGATCGTACTCGGCAAGATTCAATTCGACCGGGCTGCCCGCTCCTTCAATCAGGACCAGATCGTACTCATCCCGTAGTTTGGCAAGAGCCTGGCGAACAACATCAAACCAGCTGGAGCGATGGCGATAGTAATTGCGCGCCTCCATTGCATCCAGTGGACGGCCCAGAACGACCACTTGGCTGCGAGCTGCGCCTTCCGGCTTGAGCAAGATCGGGTTCATCTCCACGGTGGGTTCGATACCTGCCGCTTCTGCCTGTACTGCCTGTGCCCGGCCTATCTCGCCGCCATCCCGGGTCACAAAGGAATTCAGGGCCATATTCTGCGCCTTGAATGGAGCAACGCGCCAGCCATCTTGCGCGAATATGCGGCACAAGCCCGTCACCAGCATGCTCTTCCCCACTGTGGAGGCCGTCCCCTGCACCATGAGTGTCTTTGCCTGACTCATATAATCTCCTGCAAAGCGAATAATAACTGCTGCCAGTCGCCCATCGGGCGCGTGGCGACACGAATGAACTGGGGGAGACCAAATGAGGCACAATTGCGCACCAGGATGTTTCTGTCCAGGAGTTGTTGACGGACGTGGTAAGCATCCCCAACTTCTATCAGACAGAAATGCGTACGCGACGGGATGAGATGCAAGCCGCTGTCTCTTAAAGCGTGAAAGAATGCCAGGCGTTCAGTGGCCAGGAGATCCAGCGTTGTTTTGAGATGCGTACGATCGGTCAGAGCGGCAATGGCGGCTTCCTGGGCTACACCATTCACGTTCCAGGATGGCAGTTGGTCGCCAAGACGCTCGGTGACATCCGGGGCGGCTACGGCGTAGCCCAGGCGCAATCCGGCCAGGGCAAAATCTTTCGTCAGCGAGCGCAACACAATGACCTGCTGCCTCCTGGTGGTATCCAGCAACTCAATTGCTGAGTACACCTCTTTTGGAAAGACGAAGCGCCAATAGGCCTCATCGACCACGAGCATTGCGCCGATCCTTTGGCAGGCTTCCGCTAGATGATCGATGTGGTGTTGGTCTAACCAGATGCCGATCGGGTTGTTCGGGTTGCAGAGCCAGACCAGGGACGGTTGCTCTCCGCTGATCCAGGCAGCGACTGCCGTGATGTCGAGCTGAAACCATTCGGTCGCTTGTGCCCCAAATTCCAGCACGGTAGCCCCGGCGGCCAGGCTCGCCACACGGTATTCGCCAAAGGTGGGACCAATGATAGCGGCCTTCAGTCCAGGCTTCAGGTACGCACGAGCTATGGCCCAGATCAGCTCAGCCGTACCGTTCCCACACACAATGGAGCCGAGCAGGAGGTTCCTCGGGGCAAGCTCATAGTCCAGAATAGCCCGTCGCAACTCCAGGCACTCACGGTCGGGGTAGCGGTCAATGGCGGCGTTTGCCACAGCTTCTCGCACCCGTGGCGAAGGGCCATATGGATTGGCGTTCACGCTGAAATCAAGCACCTCCCGGGGGTGCAGACCCAGCCGTTCTAGTTCGCCGTAATCAAGCGCACCATGAACGGGCCGCTCGACTCCATGTGTCGAATTACTCATACTGGGGCCTCCAGAGCGTTTTGCATAGTGCTGTGAGGAAGACGACGAAGCACCCGATGCTCCACACCATCTGCTCAGCCTGGCGGATGCTCGAGGCAGTGATGGCCTTATCGTTGTCCCCGAGCCTGTAGTGGCCGACCTTCTCCAATTGCACACCTAAAGCTCCGGCAGCAGCGGCCATCGGATGCCCGGCGTTAGGACTGAGTGTCCTGCCGGCGTCGCGCCGCCAGATCCGCCAGGCTTTCCACCGCCGCCCACCGAAGAGCGGGGCAAGTGCAATAATTAGCAGGGCAGTAAGCCTGGCCGGAAGCACGTTCAGCACATCGTCTAGCCGAGCTGCTGCTTTACCCAGATACTCATACCGCCCATGATAGCCCACCATCGAGTCAAATGTGTTGAACAGGCGATACGCCGCTGCGCCATGTAAGCCAAACAGCGTGTAATACAAGAGCGGGGCGACAACCGAGTCGCTCAGATTCTCAGCCAATGACTCAATGGCAGCCGCCCCCGCCAGTTCTGCTGTAAGTTCGGAGCGGTCCCGGCTGACCAGGCTTTGCAGTGCGTGCTGTGCAGCCGGCAAGTCACCTCGCTCAAGGGACAGTCGTACTGCACGTCCTGCCCCGGCCAGCATACGCAAGGCAAAAAAAGGTGTGAGACCAATTCCTTCAATCAGCGCATATAGAATGATGCCACCGTCAGCGCAGCCACGTTGTATGGCTTCGGCTCGTATCCGCTTTGCTACTACGTGAACAATCGCTGCTGGCAGGAAGGCAGCGGGAGCAGCCAGCATCAGCATGATCATGCCGTAGAGCAACTGGGGAAGGCGTCCCTGTGGAGCAGCTTGTTCCAGACGTCGTATGAACTTGCCGTACCAGACAACCGGGTGCCAGGAGGCAGATGCTTCACCCAAGGCGTCCAGCCCAAATGCCACCAACACCGCCGCCCCTGCTTCCAGTGCATAACGCTTCCTTGACCTTTGCTTACCTGGTTTCATGCTAGAACTCGATCCCTTTTTGCGCTTTGATGCCTGCGTGGTAAGGATGCTTGACCTCGGTGATCTCCGAAACCAGATCAGCATACGCTACCAGTTCAGGAATGGCATATCGCCCGGTGACCACCACATGCATCCCGGCCGGGCGCTGATCAAATGTGTCCTGCACTTCCTCCCAGGACAGCCAGCCATACTTGAGCACGTAAGTCATCTCGTCCAGGACGATCAGGTCGTAGTTGCCAGAAAGCATTTTCTGGCGGCAGATCTCCCACCCCTCACGCGCCAGCGCTTTATCGTGCTCGATGTTCTTTGAAAGCCAGGTAAAACCGTCCCCCAGAGGGATCATCTCAATGCCGATTTTGCGTGCCGCTTTCTCTTCGCCCCAATTAGCCGTTCGGGCCTTAATGAACTGAAGCATACATACCCGAAGACCCTGCCCCCAGGCGCGCAGGAGCAAGCCCATTGCTGCGGTTGTTTTGCCTTTGCCCTTGCCAGTATTGACGATCACCAACCCTTTTTTGATCATCGTCTTTGCTCGCTTGCGACGAGCTTCATGGCTGGCGCGTTGGCGTGCCAGCCGTTCCTCTTCGCTGAGTGCCAGATCCTCTTCGGGGTCACCTCCATCGCTGTCCTCCTCGTCATCTTCTTTCGGCCAGCTCGACCGGGCCTGCTCTTGAGTAAGCTCTTGATCCGACATGAGATGTTCCTTTCTCTGTACGGTCTGGATCTAATACTACTTATGCTCTGTATGCGCCTGCCATCGTCTTGCGGTGGTCACAAAACGTTGAGCCGCCAAGGGGAATCCGCTAAATGGCAGGTGCAGATAGGTTGCAAGGAGATTGCCTTGCGCAAATCCTTCCACTTGCCCACGAGCAGTAAACTCATAGGCAGCCTCTTCTCGAGCAAATGGAGCGTCCAAGCAAGAGTAATGGAATTCATGCCCGCGCACCACTTCACCCTGGCGTGTCAGCAGGGTATCGCGCAAAGCAGTGGCCTCACGGTACCCGATCACTAATCCCCCACGATCACTGCTCATGACGCTTTGTCTGGCAAGGACTCCTACCATCGGGAACTCTTCTCCTGATACATTACGAATGGATTGACAGAGGTACATCAAACCGCCACATTCCGCATAGCAGGGAATGTCTTGCTGCAGGAGCCGCGCAAGAGCAGAGCGCATGCTTGCGTTTGCAGCTAAGTGCTGTGCATATTCCTCTGGAAACCCACCGCCGATATAAATACCAGCTACATGCTCGGGCAAAATGCTGTCGTGTAGTGGGCTAAAGGGGACCAGGTCAGCACCAGCCAGCCGAAGTAAGTCCAGTGTATCGGGGTAGTAAAAGTTGAACGCTTCATCCTGGGCGATAGCAATGTTGACATGTTCCTGCGCCGTTTCCATCGATGCAAGGAGTTCCTGGGAGTTCCGCTCAATCGGGGGAGCCTTGCGGGCAAGAGCGAGGAGTTTTTCACTGTCACAGGTTTGACCAAACTGCTGCCCAAGCACGGTGAGCTGCTCGGTTCCGACGACACGTTCGGCGGCCGGGACCAGGTCCAGATGCCGCTCAGGCACAAGTCTGTCCGGTGCATCCCTAAAATATCCCAGGAACGGAATGCCAGTTTCTGCCTCGATTGCCTCTTGTAACAGGTGAGCGTGGCCCGCTCCCCCAACGCGGTTCGCAATCACTCCTGCGATGTGTACCTGTGGATCGAGCTGCTGAAATCCCAGCACCACCGCGGCTGCACTCCGCGCCATGGCACTTGCATCGATGACCAACACGACCGGGGCCTGGAGGATCTTTGCAACTTCAGCAGTACTTCCCACGTCGCTGGTGCTGCGCTGTCCATCATACAGCTCCATGACCCCTTCAATCACCGCGAGATCAGCGGAGGCAGCAGCCGTGCAAAATACGTCCAGCATACGGCCGGGTGGCATCATCCAGGTATCCAGGTTATAGCAAGGTCGGGCTGCGGCCAAGGCAAGATGGGACGGATCGATATAGTCCGGTCCGACTTTGAAGGGCTGGACCGCTACGCCTTGCGTGCGTACATGCGCAATGAAAGCCGTCGCAATGGTTGTTTTGCCTACTCCACTGGATACACCGGCTAGAACGACTCTGGGAAGAGTCAGTAGCATATCAACCCACCTTTCTCATCGGTGTTGAACGTTCGAGTTTCCATTCGTGGGAGCCACGTTGCTTGTGCTTCCTCGTCTCTGATTAGACTGTCACTGAACAATAATCGGGCAATGTAACAGTGAACTTCTCGGGATGAACAATCTGTGCGACGCATCGTAGTCCCTCCACTAGGCGCGGTCCTGGACGCTGCATGATGGCGACGTTGATATGATAGACATGATGTGATTTCACCGCGTCGATGTTACTCCAGTTGGGACGCTTGTAGACCAACGCGACATCGCCACCATAGCGAGGGTCTTCGGTGAGAATAATACATTGCGGGTTGGCAGCGATGATCGCTTCGTCTGTGATCTGTGGATAGCCACCATTACTGCTGTTAGCATGGAAGATGTTGATTGCATTAGCGTTCTGCACAAGTTCAGCGCCAAAGGAACCGCCGCCAAAGACATATGGTTTTCCTGGCGTACTATCATCTACTTCGAGCAAGACCTTGGGCGCAGTCCTGCCTGCTACTGCTGCCTTAATCTGATCGATTTGCTGCTGAAGCTGGTTCACTAACACGACGGCAGTTTGCTCCGTGAACGTCAGGCGTCCAACGAGCACTATTTGCTGGAGGACCCCTGAGAGATTCGTGTATGGAAGATCGACGACACGCAAGCCCAGGGTTTTGAGCTGCTGATCCTCCTGTTTTGTCTCCGCCCCCCAGCTCAGCACCAGGTCAGGTTTCAGCGCCACAATCTCCTCAATGTTGAACTTGCCATCGGCATTCGAAACCCTCGGGAGCGATGCCAGCTCAGGTGGATAGTCGGTATAGTGGTCAACACCGACCACTCGGCTTTGGAGATGCAATGCCCCAAGGATTTCACTGGCACTTGGGACAAGTGAGACGATCCGTTGCGGAGCAGTTGTCAGAAAGACAATCGGTGTTCCATACATATCGAGCGCTACAGTGGGAGTGGGAGTCTGCTTTGCCCCGGTCGCCGGTGATGAACTTTGCCCGCACGCGGTGAGCAAGACAGGAGCAGAACAAGCGAGAGACGAAAAGAGATGACATGGGAGCGCATGGGGTTGTACCCTCCAAGTTCATGGCAACGCCCGCTGTCACCCCGCGGAAAATGGAGGTCAACCAACAACCAGTCTAGACACAAGCTGTGAAGCGTTCCTTCACCGAGGTCGTCGATGTCTTGGCAGCTCGCTCCTTTTACGCGAAGGATCGTGAGCATCCCTCATTGGGTAGGTCTCCTGGCTCCTGGCTCCAAGCGCTCCCCATCCTGCCTTCCCATTCAATTCAGAACAGTGGCTGGCTCTCTTCATCATGAGAGGATGAGTTGCTCACCAGTGACAGTAGCGCGACTGCGCCGGATTTGCACCGGCTTCCCTATCTGCCTGATCCGTTGATACAGGCCACCCAATGAGAACAACAGTGACGGATAGTTTTCCTGCATGTAGTATATACAACGACCATTCGCGCTGTCAAACGAATCGCTCACAGGCCTACCTACAGCCAACGAAGCCTCTTCGTGCAAACGTTTGCTATCGACCGCCATTCCTGCCACCATCAGGTACGCACGATCTGCTGCCTGTGCCCAGGGCTTTTTGGTTTACCCGTACTCCCGCAAAAGCTTGCTACACAGTAATTGCAAGGCTTCCAATGGATGCGCGCAAAAATGCCGCATCTGAGAAGCCACATTGGGAACGTGGAGCCAATCCATCAAAGCGAGTACCCCTCCATTGAGGGCAGCCAAAGCTTCAGGCGCCCCGGTAATACGTATCTGGCAAGCATCTTCCCCTAAGATCACATCTCGCCGACGATGCAACCGATTTTCGATCCGTCAATGAGCTTGTTGGAAGGCCAGCAGGCGAGAGGCGTTCGCTTTCTTCCTGCTCAGATTGGTCACCCCATAGACGATCTCCTCCCGCTCTTTTTCGCCATCTTTCACGTCTCGTCGTAAGCGAAAGACTTGTGCCACCCCAGCCCACTCGGTCTCAAACCCTGCATTCATCTGGGTACTCGTCCACATTTCTCGGATTTCCAGACGACCGTGGCCTTTTTGCACGCTTTTTGCGTACTGCCACTCCTGTTGATCGGCCTCTTGATCGGCAAAGAAATCCACCAGATCCTGATACATTTGGGGCTGATTCTTTTTCACAATGGTCAGGTAATAGCCATCATAGCCATGCACACAGGCGCACCACTTCTTTTGCGTATGCATGGCATCGGTACTGATGATTCGTCCACAAGAGTCTACGATGCCATTCACTGTGGTTTCTCCGGCCAGTTTCCGAAGCCTCAGCAGGGGGTCAATAACAGGGGCAATGGATAGCGTTTTCCCCGCTTCTTGCGTCCATCTGTCACTTGTTCAAACGTGCTATACAAGGAGTCCGCATCGATCACCAACCCTTCGCTTGCTGCTTTCTCCACACTCTCAAACATGGTAAGGTACATGCACGCCATTCTCGCTTTCTTAGGAGGTATTACAATGTTCCTAAGTATAGCAAGAATTGGCGTACTTTTTAAGCTTTTCGGGTAAACCAAAAAGCCCTGACCAAGCAGCGGGGGTAGAACCCCACTATCCGGTGAAGTGAGAGAATTGAAAAAAGTGACGGTCCCTGGCATGATGTGCTTATGCAAAAGAGTACACCAGAGCCACTGGACACGTCGAACCTATTTTGCCCGAATCCGATGTGTCCTGCAAGAGGCCAAAGAGGTTCGGGCAAGCTCGCGATCCATGATCGCCAACGCCAACGCTATCGCTGTAGGGTCTGTAAAAAGACGTTCAGTGCCCGTCGGGGAACGATGTTTGAGGGGTTGCGCAAACCCGTCGAACTGATCGTGATCGTCGTGACGCTCCTGTCGTATGGGTGTCCGGTCCAAGCCATTGTCCAAGCCTTCGGGTTGGATGAACGGACGGTGGCCGATTGGCGAGATCGAGCAGGAACCCATTGCCACCAGGTGCATCAAGAGATAGTCGAGCAAGGAAAACTGGACCTGGTGCATGTTCAAGCGGATGAGATTCGGGTGAAAGGATGCAAGATGATTGCTTGGATGGGCTTGGCTATGATGGTTTCGACGCGCCTGTGGCTGGGTGGGGTGGTCCAACTCTCGCGCGATCGTAGCTTGGCCGACCGCTTGCTGTCTCAGGTTCGTCGATGTGCAGCCTGTTTGCGACCTCTGCTG
>Ga0070717_10004448_pt1 | contig 10122 bp, 12 predicted proteins | sample LARL113metaG_FD_71366 | JGI IMG/M metagenome (GOLD analysis project Ga0070717, IMG submission 71366) | Corn, switchgrass and miscanthus rhizosphere microbial communities from Kellogg Biological Station, Michigan, USA - LAR L11-3 metaG | ecosystem: Host-associated > Plants > Roots > Rhizosphere ... | reverse complement strand
GAGGGGGTAATTACTTAAAGAAAGGAAAAAGCAAGTACACTCGTTTTTGATTGATTAGTTACTTGAGTTAGTGAGTCTACTAGATGATATACCATGTTCTCAAAACAACATGTGCAAACACGTCTAAAAGCATACAGACACAATCACAATAGCAATAGGTTAAAGGTTGACCAACAGACTAGCTAAGCCAATGCCTGTACAGGCACGCCATCTGCTGGTTCAGAAGACGAACCTAGCGGGCTGGAGGGGTAAGAAACAGAGGAACCAGCTTCAGCAGCAACAGTATGTCTGAACAGTGGAAACAATACAGCTGACATACATGGCTGATCCGAATATAAAAGAATGCGCTTACAGGATAGTAAGACAAACATTCTCCATTATTTTTTGGTATAAGTGCCTTTCAACATTCTGTCCGACGATATTCATAAAAATGAGTACAGCTATCTCAGTACTTGTCTGTTATAGTCAACGGTATAAATTGGCTAGGACACACCTGCAGGTGAATGTCTATCTTCGCTGTGCTCCATTCTATTATGAGCGACTAGTGTTTCAACTATCGAAAATTATTTTGCAAATACTACATCGAAGCTGTTTTACGTTATTGGAAGCCGAAGGAGCTGATTTAGTCATAGGGTCTTACTAGTAATATATGGAGCAACTATAGTTAAGTTTCATGTTCCTACTAGCGAAATGAACGATGTTGAGATCACGTTTAACTACTTTCCAAATCCTAAGTAGGTCATGGTATCAGAGCGCGAACAAGAAAGTCGAGTTATCCATCCATTTCTTAATCGGCTGGAGTTTTGGCGAAGGTATTTGATAAATTTCATTCAGGCAAATAACGGCGATTGGTTGTTAGGGTAAAAATAGAGATCATGATCTAGATAAATTGATTGGACTGGAGGGTAAGGAATTTACTTACCCATTAAAGAAGTTAACAACGTATGTAGTAGCGAATCTGCTCCTCAGTCAATTACATTAATTGATAAAGCCATTATTCTATTTTTAGAGGCTTAGTCAAAAATATGTCTATATATCATAGTTAGGTTATGATATTACACGCAGGCTATTTATTATGAACAATAAGAAAAACTGTGAGCATTTCATCGATATAGACGAAATTAACATTACTCCTAAAACATCTGGCTGTGAAGAATGTGAAAAAGAAGGAATGGATTGGGTTGCATTACGCATGTGTCTGAGTTGCGGTCATGTAGGATGCTGCGATTCTTCTGTTGGTCTTCACGCTACAAAACACTTCCAAGAAACTGGTCATACAGTGATGGCTGCACTACCAAACAGGCCATGGAAATGGTGCTATGTGCATAAACAATATTCATAGCCATTTCCTCTCTTAAAAGTATGATATCAAGATTCCAAAAATATTGATTCGTTATAACCCGCTAGTAAATAGAATCGATAGATAAATGATAATGGTAAACCAAATCCACTCCATTATTTGAAATCTAGTAATTGCTGGTTTATCATTTTCCATAAACATTATTTTGAAAGGGGGCAGATTTTTCTTCCAAGTCGTACTTTCCACCCTTCGTTGGTCTAGAATTTGTAAAATTTGTAAACCCTCTATTTTATAGGTGACATGGGGTTTATGTTTGCTCGATGAGATACAAATTTCTTGGAAAAAGCGGGAAGGGGAATTATTGTCATAATGTTCTTGATTTGTTTCTGTATCTTGGCAGCTTTTGTCTGTGTACTGTCGGTAACCCTGGACCAATTTAATGACACATGACAACATGGATTAGGATTAATATATGATATATTGAATAATCAGCCTTTGGAATTTGTTATCCCTCATTCGATATTGAAAGACATTACAGAACTGAATTTATTAAACCCAGGAGTAATTTCTAACTAACTGGATAACATTAAACTTACTAACTCAGTAAGAAATGACTACTACATTTAATCATTACGTTACAATACAAGCGCAGGGATATTTATTGGTACTGGTGTCGCATATCTATTAACATCTGGTTTCGGTGGAAGTACACCAGGGGGAGGACCAGCAGGAGCACCTCATATTAGCCCTATCTTTCTTCCAAATGACCTTATTTACGTCTGGTTTCTCTCACTATCAATAAGCCTAGTGGCAGGAGTCTATCCTGCTTGGAAAGCATCACGTCTATCTCCACTAGAAGCTCTAAGACGATAGTCAAAAGAATACAATCCACTACCCAAATAATTGAAGGAATATGCCTGATCTTTATACAAACGGTACAGACAATTCTCGCGACTTCACTGTTCAACGCTATAAAGATAAAAAAGAAGGCAAATGTATACGTTCTAATAAGTATTTCATATATCCGTTTGTGGACCAGTAAAAGGCATCATAGAATACTTTCCCCAGCTCTAGTGAGCTGATCTGGCACCAGTGGTTGTAATCCTGGGGACTTTCCACCGGCTGGCCCATGTTCCTAATTCTTTAAATATTACTCTTAGTTCTTTTGCTCGAATTGTTAAACGATATTCAACCTTTGGTGGAATCTCTGGGTAAATCTTTTTAGAAACAAGACCTTCACGTTCAAGCTCTAATAACCTATCAGCCAAAACAGTACTGCTTATCCCTGGCAATAGTTTTTTAAATTCATTGAACCGTACTACTTCGTTTGTGCAAAGATTCTTTAATATTAACAAAGACCATCTTCTGCCTAATACCTCCCAAACATTGGCAATTTCACTAGCTATTTCATCTTCCGTTTCTGTTGAAACAAAGTGCTGATTTACCATCAGGCCTTGGAATAGTGCTAAGTAATATTTAACTACTCCGCTTTAGACATTGTACTATGAAGCTCAAAAAAAAGATTTGGTATGAAGTTTTACAAAAAAAGAATGGGCATAGAGGTAGGTATTATATGTAGTCATAATGACCGAATAGACCTCAAACACCACGATTAACTCATCGCGGTTCGCATGGCTGTAACAATTTTATCTGCGGGCAAATGAGAAAATCGCAAAATAACTATCTCTACTAAAAATTGTAGGTAAAGCGTGACAATACCAAGATCTTTACAAGAATGTATGTATTTATGATCCGCATTTGTAAAGACATACTTTATATCATCTCAGGCTAGCAGGAGAAGAAGTTAGGAGAACAACTCACAGTGGCTCATTACTACTGAGTAGACAGGCTTGATAGAAGAGTTGTTACAAATTTCTGGTGGTAAATTGGTTGGCTGTAACGTAGGCCCTGAATAATGACCGGCCATTTCTATAGACGGTAAATATGTGTGTGCTCATAATTTTGAGATGAAAGGAGCTACACTATACTTATTGTGTCTCTTCATCCGATAACGTCGGGAAAATATTGGTCAAGTACTAGATAGGTTGATGGTGTGGCCCCGTAACGTCATCTGGAAGGAAATGGCTCGGATGTTCATATCTGCTATCGGGGTTTCCGATCAACCCTTACATGAGCCAAGTTGTCGTATCTTCATAGTGTATCCTATAAAACAAAAGCTTATCCGTTATAGAATAACACCATTGAATGATCTTCATTTAACATTATACTATCTATATGACGTCTTTTGTCTATACCAAAATTCAGTGGGAGTGTCGGTTCTGAAGAAAAAGTAGAATAATTACTTGTTGAGCTCAAAATAGATTCCCCAAGCATGACTAGCTTGTAGAAGGAAAGATACACCTCTAAGCCGAAAATAGGCTATGACAAAAGTATTGCAATAGCTAATCTGGAAAAACCCTTCAGTTAAGAATGTGCTTCAGAAGGCACAAGTCAAGCCAGATGCAAAATACATAGCAATCGGATGTTACAACGGTAGGAATACCTTTGGAGAGAGGACTTTTGGAAGGGAGCATATTGGCTTATGACATGAATTTGGCTCCCCTGACTTCCGAAGACGGATATTCTGTTAGAGCAATTGTCACTGGTTTGTAAGGAATGATGAATCCAAAGTGGATAACCAGATAGAGCTTGTGGATAATGTTTATGAAGGTTATTGGGCTAGAAATGGTTGGACTAATAGCTTCAGAAGATACTCATTCGTCTATAGTTATCCCTGGACATGCACCGGTAACGGATAGATTCAGAAATTTAGAATTAGACATTATAAGCATCGTACCTGGTCAGAGGGTGCCGGTTGCAGGAATAGCCTTTGCAGGAGATCGTGGGATTTCAAAGGTTGAGGTAAGCACAGATGGTGGCGGCAATTGGAAATCTGCTAATATCAAAGATCCACTCTCAAATTACATGTGGGTTCTATGGGATGCTGGATTCATCCCATCCGCACCATTATCGGCAAAGCCTTTTTCTAACCCCTCCTAGTCTGCTTAGTAAAGAAAAAGGGCGTTATAGATCTGCCCTTTACTAGCTCCTTCTGAAAGGAGGAGGTCGTATATCTAAAAAAATGTAGAGAATTTGTCTTTACTCTTGAATTGCGTTAGGTTAGCGGTGTATGTCGGCTGAATTGTCGGCTTGGTTAGCACACAAAGATTTGTCACAGAAGTTTAGTTGAGTTGTGTTTTGATCAACACTTATGCTTTTGCCGTTATGGTTGTGGTGTCCGTAATGTGCGAAGACTTGTTGTGGTAAAGCAAATGCTATTGCGGTCATAGCTACCGCCGCTATGATTGCTGCGATTGCTAGAGTCGTGTTCTCGTGATTCATTCGTTCTCAAAGAGGCCATTTTCCATTATAGTATATTTGAACTGCTTGACACCAACTGCTAATAATACAGTAGAAATTGTCGATATATTCAAACTCTGATATATTCATTAGAAAGATTATAGTTCTAATGTTGATTAAGCTAGTAAAGAGAATGCTACTTTAAGCAACTCAGATATCTTTTATCTATCATATATAACGTGGAGAGTTAACAATCCTATTTATTCTACATTTGCACAATAATAACTTAAGTGTAGATTTGGCTTAAAGAAGAAGGAATTAGGGATAGTTTGTTCCTGTGTGGTTCATAATTCTCCTATCCCTGATTCCTGTTCTCATTTAGCCGTCTACACTCTTTTAGCTTTAAACACCAACGACGTGTAGAAAATTACTTGAATCGATGTCAGAATAAGGTTCCATAACCTCTATTTCTTTCTTTTGCACGGCAAAAATGAAGAGACATTTCAATGGGATCAAAAAGATACTGATGGAAAACAAGTACAACCAGAGACTCACGATAGTCGGACATCTTTAAGAGCTAGCGGCAATTCAAGAAGCGATAGCTTTTCTTGTAAATATTCTTCGTTTGCAAATATATATTATGACCTTTGCAATTGTCACACATACGCATCATTCGGTTTGTCTTAGTCGGCTTGACTATAGGCTTTTCTAAAGAACGGGGACCCCTGAGGAGCTTTGTTGAGTACCATCTTTCAACGCTCAATTAATAGAAATGGTTGTAGCGTATTACTTAAGTAAGAAATAGTATATCTCATCTTGCATGCCAACTGCAGGATATTATGGTCAGGATGTATCATTTAGCTTAAGATTGCTTCTTGCAGCAATCACCTTACCTTGGATCCCATTCGGTCCTCTTCTTTTACAATTTCCGGTTAACTCTTATGCCGGAACTTCGTCGGTGCATCTACAAGCCCCGTCAGTCCAACCACTACCTCCTCCATCATCATCCTCACCAAATATTGAGATAACAAGTCCAAAAAATGGAAGTACAACAACCAATCCTTATCCAATCCTGAGAGCGAGTACTGATGCACGTTACAATTATGTTGAAGTTTTCGTAAATAATCGAACAGATTATCAATCATATTCAGCTAAAGCAGATGGCAATGGCCACTGGTCGTTGGATATGACTGGGTTATTACTTCCCGGAAGGAACAATGTAACAACAATTGCGACGCTCTATCCTTCAAACCTAAAGCCATCACTCAATAGCAACAGTACTATTCCGGGGTTCTACCTACCGTCAAACAACAATGGGAGCTGGGTGTATTCTAAAATTCATTTTGAGTTGGTTGTTCCACCGCCGGTTATAACAAATCCGGCCGAGGGAGATAAGGTTCTCATTGGTGGTGTCCTGAGACCGATAATCGGAGGAACCGTAGACCCACATTATGTCTATGTAGGTTTGAGTGTAAACATGCTCAGTGCAAATACGAGTGCCAACCAAACCGTTGGTGAATATTACAATGACAGCATACCCCAAAATGGCACAGGTTATTGGTCAATCAAATTACCAGGTGGTGATTCATTAAGGCCTGGTACTCAGAAGATAACAGTTTGGACCCCCTACGTGAACCTAATTGGTGAGCCCACGGTTAACATATTTGGCAAGACTATCTTTGTCGCATTTGTCTGCAACGATAGAAGTGTTGTCATGCAGTCCCATTTCTGTTCCAATTAGAAACCCTTCTTGAATGGACACAGACTAGATGCCAATCTCAACTCCTAATGTTGGTCCGTTATGAGCTAATGATCCTGGCAAACACATTACAGTAAATGCAGCATAAAATACACGACCCACTGCATGATTATCTTGTCATTTGTAATGGGTTATGTTATTCTACTTTTTTATAGCAAACTATGATGGTTCGTTGTGTTGGGTATCCACGACTTAAATTGGCTAAGCTTGCGTTCATGGCAAGTGTTGCTAGGAACAGCAGAGGGATACAGTAGCAGCAATATTTGCTAATCTCGATATCTTGCCCTTCATTATGCCATATGGGAATCTATTATATGAGGTTTAATTCCACAACCTTCCTGAGTTCTTCTGAATACTTAGACAGGGGTCTATGTCCACTGCCCTTAATCTGTACAGGCCGAGTTCCACAATCCAGAGAAAGCTGTTTATAGCCGGCTATAGTATAGTGATTGTTAATTTGATGTTTTACTATATAATGGAAGTCTTGCTCAGTTGGGATAAATAACAAATGATAGTGGAAATATCTAATATGACTACAAAGGTCGTATTATTTGCTCTAGTTTCTATTTTATTATTTGGGACAACAATTCTTCAAAGTTCGATCGCACAAACTCAAGCGTCATGCGGTATTCAAACAGGCGGGATAATTCATACCCAGTTAGATCGACAACAGTATTGTGTGGGGAGTGCTGATGGGCAAAACGCAGCAAGCAAGGATTTCCAACAGCACGCCAAATTTAATGATTCTCCTCCAATTCAATCGCAGGGTTTGAACCACACAGCGGCGTACAATGAGGGTTATAAAAATAGCTACGATGATGAGTGGAGCATTCTCTTGAAAGGGTAACTGAAATAGCCACATAGTTCAATTTACTGCAGTCCATCGAAGTTGCATTCACAATAGTCGAGAGATCGTACCGTGAATACGCTAAGTTCAATATCAGGCACAAGATCCGACTTTGACATAAACAAAAAAATTGTAAAATGGGAATCACACTATTTTGATATATTTGGAGCAATGCGATTCGTCTGGGTTAGAGTGTTGATTGGGCCGAGAAGAGAGAGAATAGTTTGCTAGAGTTGTGTGGTTCATAATTCTCTTATTCTCAATCTCTCTATCTAAGCTGTTCTTGTCATCGTCTGTTAGGTGGCGTTCATGTGTGGCATACATTTGCGGCTATTGCTAACCTAAGATGTCGAGTATAGAATAAGAAAAGTTGGTTCCTGCTAAACTACTTGTTGGGAATAAAGTGACCACTTATGGAGAGTGAGAACCACATCTTCGAGAACCAATAGTAAATGTTTGGCCCACATGACTTATTGCAGTGCTAGTACATGAAGATCCTTTCTTGTGTGTATCGAATACCCCAGCTGCTTGTACCGGGTTTCCTTGAGCACTAGATGAGATCGAACAGCTTCCCAGTGAAGATACACTTTGTTGTTCTTGTGCGCGATTAATCGCCGCCTGTTGACTACAACTACTTGCATCCGCGGGATTTGGGTTTGCAATCAAAAACATTCCTATCATGGAAGTCATTATGGCAATTATCCAAATTACACTATACATATGGATTCGTGAAGAATGGTGCATAAAAGGATATTGTAAAATTTCCAATGCAGGATATTCGTATAAGAGATCTTATATTGTTTGGGAAAAAAGTGTAGTAATCTTTTTTTGACCCTTTCAATGAGACTCACGGAAGTTAAAAACGGCGGTATATTTAATAGAAAGATTTACAGTGTGAATCCCACCAGAATAGAATATCTTATCACCAAAAAAGGAAGAATGTTACGTCCGGTACTCGAACAAATGGCAGCTTATTCTTTATCATATTGTAGTGATACCGTTTTTGAAGATAAAAACCAAGATCCTTTAAAGAAATTGTAGGAAGATTACATGCCTCTCGTTAACAATTACAGTTAGTACAGCTCCTAACTCGGCTGCTCAGACTGCAATGAACCATGATTTCGGGGAGAATTCTTATTGCAACATCATTTAGAATACTGACTCTCCTTACCCTTATTATCCTCTCCAACTAATTTCATTCTATACTAGATATCGCGAGTTAGGTATAGTCATCCTGTTAGGAGTACATTACGATTGACATTAAGTACCTACAAGGATTCGCTCATCTTAGGAACACTATGGACAGGCAATCAAGGTTAATGATTGCTTCGGTAGCAGGTATTATGCTAAAAACAAGGAGGAAGTAGAAGACTAAACTTTGCTCTCATTCCATTGAATGCTTATAAACTGTGATTTGTATAATATTACCCATGAGTAAAACAAATGTGACGAATATGGAGAAAGATATATGCCAACAATAGTGTACTTTCAAATTCCTTCAGATGACATCGAAAGATCAAAAAAGTTCTATAATCAACTGTTTGGATGGAAAATCGATAAATCGCCTGAATCAAATACTCCAGAAGGAATGGAGAATTGGACTGTGACAACAACTGACGATAAAGGAAATCAAGCATTAGGTGGCGGAATGTCAAAAAGAGCGATGCCACAGCAGCAAATAACCAATTTCATAGATATAAAATCGGTAGACGAATACTCGTCTAAAGCAGAGAAGCTAGGAGGTAAGGTAGTTGTTCCCAAGACGGTAGTACCAGGAATGGGTTACTATGCAGTTTGCGTCGATACGGAAAACAACAGTTTTGGTATATTCGAGTCAAATGAGAGCGCTAAGTGAAAATAGTAATACGAGTATTTACTATTTTTAGATTACTGTTTGGATTATCTTCCTGCATTCCATAAATCGTCTAGATTGTCTGCAATTGTGTCATCGTTGCGGAATCAGGGGCTGGCATACAGAACGCGGCTGTTAAGCATGCTCCTCACTTTGCTGCGTTGGTAATATCGAACGGATGATCACTATTCGCCTTCTAAAAATCCTAGGTCGGTGTCCACTCGCTCATCCTCTTTTTAATCCAAAAACTAGTCCAAGCATAAATCCGAAAGCAGCTGCTAAAGGTAACCCTACTGATCCTATTGTTGAAGGGTCGTTTTGGAAATGAAGATGTATTGTTAAGTGCGATGATTCCTTGATTTGTGATATCTGTCAATGTACTCTTTGCGGCATTTTCTATTGGAATCCACTTTACATCAAACCAGCCTTTGTATGATAAATACATTAGTGCAACTACAAACAACCCAAGAACTAATACTGCTAGTTTCATCAGTTTCTTGAATGCATACCCTGCGACTGCTCCGAATAGAAATCCTCCACCGGCAGTAAAAATAATATCTTCCAAAACCAGCTTCTATGCATGCTACTTCTATAGAGTCGATCTTTCGGATTTGCAGTATATGACAAATTGATGAGACTACGGTTTTTATTTAGAATAAATTTCGTTACTGTCCCTTCTGGAACGAAACTAAGACATTATGTGAGGTATATAGCAATAGACAAAATGATTCAACAGTTGAGAGCATATCTCTTTATATTATTCTGACAGTGGTACTACAGTGCAATGTCGTCTTCTCCAATACATGGGAGTACATATAGAAGTCCTAATACTATTACAACAACAATTGATCCCTCCACGCAAAGGACTATAGAAACAATAAGGGATGTTGCGGGTAATATTCGAGAAGCATCCTCTAAAATGAGAGAGGTGGTTCGAGCTGTACATCAAAGTGGTGCAATTGATGAGCTCGCAACATCTGTTCATGAAGCAATGATTGCAGCACGAGATACCACGATAGAAATTTGTGAAACTGCTAAAGACTTAAGAGAACGCGGGGTCATTA
>Ga0070717_10004447_pt1 | contig 10124 bp, 7 predicted proteins | sample LARL113metaG_FD_71366 | JGI IMG/M metagenome (GOLD analysis project Ga0070717, IMG submission 71366) | Corn, switchgrass and miscanthus rhizosphere microbial communities from Kellogg Biological Station, Michigan, USA - LAR L11-3 metaG | ecosystem: Host-associated > Plants > Roots > Rhizosphere ... | reverse complement strand
CCAGGACGAAGGGATACGGCCGGAGCTGACCCTGGCCGACCTCGCGGCCAAGCGGCCGGCGTTCCGGGCCGGGGGCACGGTGACCGGCGGGAACTCCTCGCCGCTCAACGACGGCGCGGCCGGGCTGCTTCTCGTTTCGGAAAAGGTTCTTTCCGCCGCGGGAGCGGCGCCGCTGGCCAGGTACGCCGGCACAGCCGCGGCGGGTGTGCATCCCGACTACATGGGTATCGGCCCGGTCCCCGCCATGGGCAAAGTGCTCGCCCGGGCTGGCTGGCAGGCCGATCGCCTCGACCTCATCGAGCTCAACGAGGCGTTCGCGGCTCAGGCCGTGGCGGTGTCCGACGAGCTCAAGCTCGACCCCGACCGGGTCAACGTCAACGGCGGAGCCATCGCCATAGGGCACCCCCTCGGCTGCTCCGGCGCGCGGATCACCACCACCCTGCTGCACGAGTTCCGCCGGCGTGGCGCCAGCCGGGCCGCGGCCACCATGTGCATCGGTGTCGGCCAGGGTATAGCGACCCTGTGGCAGGCCCCGTAACTGCGGCCCGCGCGGGCGGAATGCGGCGGACGAAACGGGCATCCGGCTATGAAGGGCTCGTGGTTCCCCGGCATCCAGCCGAGCCGGGAGGAACCAGCGGGGGTCGATACGAGCGTTGCGCATCCATCCTCAGATGCGGCGGCCTACGCCGCGCTCGGGAGCAAGACGTGACCGCTCCCGCCGCCGCGAGGGCTGCTCGCGGCGCCGGGCACGGGTCACGGCTGGGTCACACCGTCTGCTGGGCCACGGTAAAGGCCACCGTGCCCTCGTCGTCGACCTGGGCGTCGAGCGCCTTGTCGTCGAGCGCCACCGCGGCGTTGGCTTCCAGGAACACGCGAGCGCCGTCGGCCTCGATCACCTGGTCCCCGGCGACCGGATTTTCGGCCAGCGTCACCTGGAACGATGGTGCCTCGGCATCCTGCGCCATGATGCGCAGGCCGGTATCTTCCGGTAGCTCGGGCTGATCGGTCAGACTCCGAATCGCCGTCACGGCGCTGTCGGTGAGCGTCAGCATTGCGAATTTCCTCCACTCGTTGGTGTTGGGCAGATTCGCCCCCACTACCCACTCCGGGCGGGCTCATTCCGCATCCCCGCGATCTGGACACCCTATGAGGGAGTTTGTCCGGTTCTGGGGGCCATGGTGCTTGCCGTCTCTTTCCTAGGGCGCAGCCGCGCGAGAACTGAGGGGGGCTCGCCGCTATGCACAACACCCAGGCGCTGGGTGGCCCGCGTCAGCGCCACATAGAGGTCACCGCCGCCGCGGGTGGAATCGGCCAGGATCCGGTCAGGGTCGGCGACCAGCACTGAGTCGAACTCAAGTCCTTTGGCCTGAGCGACGCTGAGCACGACGACCGGGGTGGTGAGTTCGGGATCCTCGCCGACCGCGGCGTCGGGCACGGCACCACGAATCGCCTGGCCCAGCTCAGCCAGGCGAGTCGCGGGCACGATCACGGCCAGCCGCCCATCGCTCATCTGGGCCGCCTCGCCGGCCACCAGGTCGGCCAGGCGGGCGGGCAGTTCCGCCGGCGGCACTTGCTCGCGCCACGGCTCCACTCCGGCCTCGCGCACCGAGCGCGGAGGCTCCAGTGCCGGGTCGATCCCGGCCAGTACGTCGGCGGCGACGGCCATGATCTCGGCCGGCGCCCGATAGTTGATGGTCAGCCGCTCCAGCCGCCACCGCTGCTCCAGGTGCGGCCCGAGCACCCGCTGCCACGATGAGGTGCCGGCCAGGTCGCCAGTCTGCGCGACGTCCCCGACCAGCGTCATCGAACGGGCCGGGCAGCGGCGCATCAGCATCCGCCAGGCCATCTCGGACAGTTCCTGCGCCTCGTCCACGATGACATGCCCGAAGGCCCACGTCCGGTCCGCCGCCGCGCGCTCGGCTGCGGTCAGGGAGGCCTCGTCGTAGTTCCGCTCCGCCAGCCTGGACGCGTCGATCATGTCGTAGCCGGTCAGGATCTCCGGATCCGGGTCGTCGGCCACGTCCCGGGCCAGGATGTCCAGCACTCCCTGCGCGTAGGCGACGCGCGCGCGCCGGTCCCGCTCCCGCGCCGCGCGGGCGGCCCGGTCGTCCTCACCAAGCAGTTCGGCCGCCTCGTCCAGCAGCGGCACGTCCGCGGGGGTCCACCCGCCGCCCGGGTCCCGCCGCAGGAGATCCCGTTCCGCGTCGCTCAGCCCCGGAGCGGCCGACCGCAGTCGCTCAGCCGAGGAGAACAGGTCATCAAGCAGCCGCTGCGGAGTCAGAGTGGGCCAGAGCTCCTCCACCGCCGCCCGTACCCCCGCATCTGCGGCAATTTCCCGGCGCAGGTCCCCGATCTCCTCGGCGCCGAGCAGGTTCCCCCCGCCGAGCACATCCGCGCCGAGCCGGTCGGCCAGTTGCTGGGTGAGCGCGCCGATGATTTCCCGGGCGAAGATCGGCCGGGCGGCGTTGTGCGGCCTGCGGGATCGGCGGGCCCGGGTCCGCGCCGCCGCGCAGGTGCGCCGGTCCAGCCGCAGGGTCTCGCGGTCCACCACGATCTCCAGCACGCCGCCCGGCACCGACTCCCGGTCCCGTACGGCGGCGGCCACCACGTCGGCCATGGCCAGCCTGCCCTTGACCTCGGCGGCCGCGGGTGGCTCGGCCCGGCGCGCGCTGATTCCAGGGAAGAGGTCGCCGATGGTGGACATCAGCACGCCGGTCTCGCCCAGTGAGGGCAGCACCTGCCCGATGTAGCGCAGGAACGTGGTATTCGGGCCGACGATCAGCACGCCGCGCTTGGACAGCTGGTCCCGGTGCGTGTACAGGAGGAAGGCCGCGCGGTGCAGCGCCACAGCGGTCTTGCCGGTGCCCGGGCCGCCCTGAACGACGAGCACGCCGCTGAGGCCGGAGCGGATGATCGCGTCCTGCTCGGCCTGGATGGTTTCGACGATGTCGCTCATCCTGCCGGTACGTCCGGCCGTAACCGCCGCGAGCAAGGCGGCCTCACCGGTCAGGCCCTGGTGCTGCCCCGGGTCGGCGGTAGCGAGGTCGAGTACCTCGTCGTCCAGGCTGACCACCGTGCGCTGCCTGGTCTTGATATACCGGCGGCGCCGCACGCCGTCGGGCGAGGCCGCCGTGGCCAGGTAGAACGGGCGCGCGGCGGGAGCCCGCCAGTCCATGAGCAGCGGCTCGTAGTCAGCTGACTCATCCCGGAGGCCGATCCGCCCGATGTGGTGCGCTTCGCCGCCTTCGAAATCGAGCCGTCCGAAGCACAGTCCGTTCTCCGCAGCATCGAATTGGGCGATCTGGCGGTAATACAGGCCGGTCAGCGCGTCGCGCTCCGACCGAGCCTGATGAGTCCCGCCCGTCTCCCTCATCACCCTGGCCAACCGGCCCGAGGCTCGCTCCCGGATACTGTCCAGCCGGCCGTAGAGCATGGAGACATATTCCTGCTCCTGCGCCATTTCTCCGTTCGACAATTAGCCTCTCCCATGTTATAATCTGGCGGCGTTTTTATATTCCCGGCTTTCTCGACCTTAATATTAAGCGGTACAGCGGTGTGCATTCTTCTGCAATGTTTGACCTCCTCAGGGTCGGGTAGCCCGATGCTCCTTGAGCGTGACGAACAGAGCATCGCGGCGCTGGGCCAGGTGATGAGTGTCGCGCCGATTTTGGGAAGGTGACGTGGCCGCAGCCGGGTACCGGGCCGACGGCGGGCAGGCCAGGCGCCCCGCCCCACGCGAAGACCACCTCCAGCACGGGACCACATGCCCGGGGGGAACCACGGGGAGAACGGCGCGCCCGGGCCGCATACGCGCCCGCCGGGTAGGGTCGGCGGGGGGTGTGCAGCACGAGCAAGGGGGCCGCACCGTGAACCGAGGCACGAACGGCCAGGGCGCCGCGGGGGAGGCGGCACGGGCGGAGCCTGCGGCAATGGAGGAGCCTGCGGCGATGGAGGAGCCTGCGGCGGCCAGCGCTGTCGCGCACCCTGATGAGCTGCCCGGCCAGGCGCGGATCTGGACCGTGCCCAACGGAATCAGCATGGCTCGCCTGGCAGGCGTGCCGGTATTCCTCTGGCTGGTACTCGGGCCCAAGGCCGACGGCTGGGCGGTCGGCCTGCTCATTGCGGCCGCAATCTCCGACTGGCTGGACGGCAAGATAGCCCGCGCCTGGAACCAGCAGACCCGTCTCGGGCAGGTGCTCGATCCCGCGGCCGACCGCCTCTATATCGCCGCCACCCTCTTCGGGTTGGCGGTGCGCGCCATCATCCCCTGGTGGCTGGTGGGGCTGCTGCTGGCCCGTGAGGTGGTCCTGGGTGTGGCGCTGCTCGTGCTGCGCCGCTATGACTACCCGCCGCTCCAGGTAAGCCTTGTCGGCAAGGCGGCCACGCTGTGCCTGCTGTACGCGTTCCCGCTGCTCTTCCTGGGGGCGCACGCAGGAACGGCGGCCATGATCGCCAGGATCGTCGGCTGGGCCTTCGCGATCTGGGGGACGGCCCTCTACTGGTGGGCGGCGGGACTCTACCTCGCCCAGGCACGGGCCCTGGTCTCACGGGCACGGAGCGAGGCAATAGCCAATTCGGTCGGCGGCTCTGGCCCACCCGGCGATAGTCCCGGCGAGGCCGGCCCGCGATGATGGGACACAACATGACAATGAACGGGCGAAGGGAGAGTCGTCACCGGTGAAGGCCGTGGTCATGGCGGGCGGGGAGGGTACCCGGCTGCGCCCGATGACCGCCAATCAGCCCAAGCCGCTGCTCCCCGTGGCCAACAAGCCGATCATGGAGCATGTTCTGCGGCTGCTCAAGCGGCACGGATTCACGGAGACCGTGGTCACGGTCCAGTTCCTGGCCTCGCTGGTACGCAACTACTTCGGCGATGGCGAGGACGTGGGCATGAGCCTGCAATACGCCACGGAGGAGACGCCGCTTGGCACTGCGGGCAGCGTGAAGAACGCGGAGGATGCCCTGCGGGACACGCCGTTCCTGGTGATTTCGGGAGACGCGCTGACCGATATCGATCTCTCCGCGCTTGTGCAGGCGCACAAGGAGAATGGTGCGCTCGTCACGGTGGCCCTCACCCGGGTGCCGAACCCCCTTGAGTTCGGCATCGTGATCGCCGGCGACGACGGCCGCATCCAGCGCTTCCTTGAGAAGCCCACCTGGGGCCAGGTGTTCTCGGACACCGTCAACACCGGTATCTACGTCATGGAACCCGAAGTGCTGGCCAAGGTGCCGGCCGGCGAGGCCGTGGACTGGTCGGGCGACGTCTTCCCGCAGCTGCTCGAGTCCGGCGCCGCGCTGTTCGGCTGGGTGGCAGACGGCTACTGGGAGGACGTGGGGACGCACGAAAGCTACCTGAAAGCACAGGCGGACGTGCTGTCCGGCCGGGTGGACACCGAGATCGAAGGCTTCGAGATGTCACCTGGGGTGTGGGTGGCTGAGGGCGCGGAGGTGGATCCCGAGGCGCTGTTGTCCGGCCCACTCGTAATAGGCGGTTACGCCAAGATCGAGGCCGGCGCCCAACTGCGCGAATTCACCGTGGTCGGCAGCAACGTAGTGATCAAGGAAGGGGCGTTCCTGCACCGTGCCGTGGTGCACAACAACGTCTACATCGGCCAGGGAGTGACCCTGCGCGGGTGCGTGATCGGCAAGAACACCGACGTGATGAGCTCGGCCCGGATCGAGGAGGGCGCAGTCGTCGGGGACGAGTGCGTGATCGAGCCCGAGGCTTACCTTTCCGCCGGGGTCAAGGTCTACCCGTTCAAGACCATCGAGGCCGGCGCGGTCGTCAACAACAGCGTCATCTGGGAGTCTCGCGGGCATCGCACGCTGTTCGGGCCGCGTGGCGTGTCCGGCCTGATCAACGTCGAGATCACCCCGGAACTTTGCGTCCGGCTCGCGAGCGCGTACGCGACGACGCTGAAAAAGGGGGCGGTCGTCACCACATCGCGTGATGTCTCGCGCGCGGCGCGGGCGTTCAAGCGGGCCGTGCACAGCGCGCTCAACGCCAGTGCCATCAACGTAGTCGACTTGGAGGCCCAGCCCCTGCCGGTGGCCAGGTTCGAGACCGCGCGGTCCACGTGCGGCGGCGGCATCGCGCTGCGCACCACGCCCGGCGACCCGCAGTCGCTGGACATCATCTTCCTCGACGAGCGCGGCGCCGACCTTTCCCAGGCGGCCGCCCGCAGGCTTGAGCGGATCGTCTCCCGGCAGGAATTCAGGCGCGCTTTTCCCGGCGAGATCGCCGAACTGTCCTACCCACCCCGCGTCGTGGAGGCCTACGCGCAGGAACTTGTCCGCTCCGTGAACCTGAAGGGCGTGCGCGAGGCGGGCCTGAAAGTCGTGGTCGACTGCGCTGGCGGCACCGCGTCACTGGTGATGCCCGCGCTGCTCGGCAGGATCGGCGTGGAGGCGCACACGGTCAACAACGGGCTCGACGAGGCCACGCCCACACAGAGCCTGGCGCAACTCCGGGCCGGCATGCAGCGCCTGTCCGAGCTGGTGGCTTCCTCCCGGGCCGACTTCGGCATCCGGTTCGACCAGGTCGGCGAGCGAATCTTGCTCGTGGACGACAAGGGCGCGATGGTCAGCGACGACCGGGCGCTGCTTGTTGTCCTCGACCTGATCGCCGCGGAGCGGCAAACCGGCCGGGTCGCCCTCCCGGTGACCACCACCAGGGTCGCTGAGCAGGTCAGCCGGTTCCACGGTGTTCAGGTGGACTGGACGCCGACCTCGCCACACGGCCTCACGGAGGCCACCATGGCCGAGGACGTGATCTTCGGTGCGGACGGCCGGGGCGGGTTCGTAGTGCCAGAATTCAGCCGCACTGTAGACGGCATCGCCGTCTTCGCCAGGCTGCTCGGCCTGGTCGCGCGTACCCGGCTGACGCTGAGCCAGATCGACGCCAGAATTCCCAGTGCGCACCTGCTCAAGCGCTCCATGCCCACGCCGTGGGCGGCCAAAGGGAGCGTGATGCGGACGGTCGTCGAGGCCGCTGGCGACCGCGAGGTTGATACCACGGACGGGGTGCGGATCATCGAGCCGGACGGCGGCTGGGTGCTTGTCCTGCCCGATCCGGCGGACGCCGTGACGCACCTCTGGGCCGAGGGCTCCGACGCCGACGTAGCCCAGGCACTGCTGGACGAATGGGCCGCTGTCGTGGAGCGGGCTGGAGGCTGACCCGCTCTGCTGTTTCCTCACTCGCCTCCGGGCGCTTTGGGGCGCCGCGCCCCTCCGGCTCGCTGTGCTGTCCCGCTCGCCTCCGGGGCGCTTGAAGGCACCGCCTTCCCTCGTCGCTCGTGCCTCGCTCCTCAGTCCAGGCAGCGCCGCGCCCCTCCGGCTCGCTGTGCTGTCCCGCTCGCCTCCGGGGCGCTTGAAGGCGCCGCCTTCCCTCGTCGCTCGTGCCTCGCTCCTCAGTCCAGGCAGCGCCGCGCCCCTCCGGCTCGCTCATGCTGGTTCTCCCGCTCACTGGACCTGCCGAGCGCCGCGCACCAACATCGTGATGCGTGAGAGAATCCGGGACATCGTAGCGGGCATGCGTCGGAGGTGCGACCAGATGTGGCGGAGGCGGCGCGACAATTCCCCGGGTGGCTCCCGAGGAGCGGAGCCATCCCCGGGAGGTGGCGGGCGCCGCCGTGGCTGGGGCAGGCGGTTCACCCCGGCTGGTCGCCGCGCGTGGCGCATAGACCGGTCACCCGTAGCGCGGGTAGCGTGGACAGCACAAGACGAGTTCACGCCACGGGCGACCCCCGCAGATGTGGTTCCCGCCCCGAGCCCATGGCCAGCGGAGGAGAGGCTGGGCCTAGACATGCCGAGCGTCTACTGCACCCGTTGCGGGCAGGCCAACCCCGACGGTGCCCGTTTTTGTTCGCATTGCGGCACGATGCTGGCGCGGATGGGTGGCGACCGCCCGGGCGAGACCACGTCCACGATCTCCCTTGGCGGGGTGGACCTCGGTGAGGCCGAGTACGGAGACGAGTCTCTCGCTGACTCCTCGGCCATGGAGACGCTGCCTGCGGGAACGGCCCTGCTCGTGGTCAGGCGCGGGCCCAACGCGGGCAGCCGGTTCCTGCTCGACAGTGACCTGACCACGGCCGGCCGTCATCCGGAGAGCGACATCTTCCTCGATGATGTGACAGTGTCCCGCAGGCACGCCGAGTTCTATCGGCGCGGGGATCGCTTCACGGTCCGCGACGTGGGCAGTCTTAACGGCACATACGTCAACCGGGAACGCATCGAGGAAGCGGCGCTGAGCGGCGGGGATGAGGTTCAGGTGGGCAAGTTCCGCCTGGTCTTCCTCACCGACCGTCGTTCCCAGGCCGAGCGCGGTGGCGGAGGCGCGCAGGTCGGCGCGTGACTAGCGAGCCGGAGGGGCGCGGCGCCGCCTGGACTGAGGAGCCGAGCGTGAGCGAGCCGCCGGGACGCGGCGCTGCCTGGACTGAGGAGCGAGGCACGAGCGACGAGGGAAGGCGGCACCTCACAGCGTCCCGGAGGGCGAGCGGGCAGCAGAGTACGAGCGACGAGGGAAGGCGGCACCTCAAGGCGCCCTGGCGGGCCAGCGGGGAGCAGAGCACGAGCGACGAGGGAAGGCGATGCCCGAAGGCGCCCCGCAGGCGAGCGGGAGACACCGCATGAGCGCTCAGGGCGCCCGGGCATACCTCGGCATCGGCGAGGTAATCGCGCAACTACAGGGCGAGTTCCCCGATATTAGTGTGTCGAAGATCCGCTTCCTGGAGTCCGAGGGCCTGATCCAGCCTGCGCGCTCGCCATCCAAATACCGCCAATTTGGCCCCAGGGATGTCGAGCGGCTCCGCTTCATCCTCACCGCCCAGCGGGATCAGTACCTGCCGCTGAGGGTGATCAAGGATCAGCTCGATGCCAAGGAGCGCTCGGGGCCGCGAGGCCTGGCCAGCGAGACGGCCAGGAAGCCCACCCGGACACTGCTGAGCCGGCGGGAATTGCTGGATGCCGTCGGCATCGATGAGGCGTACTTGACGGAACTGGAGGATTTCGGCCTCGTCCGCAGGTCAGGCCGACAGTACGGGCCGGACGCGCTGAACGCGGCCAAGATGATCGTCGCGCTCGGCCGGTACGGGGTCCAGGCCAGGCACCTGCGGGTGATCCGTGCCTCAGTGGAGCGGGAGACCTCGCTGATCGAGCAGGTGGTGGCGCCCATGCTTCAGCAGCGCAGCGCAGGGTCGAGGGACAGGGCCAGTCAGATGGCGCGCGAGATCGCGGCCCTGTCGCTTCAGCTGCACGCCGCCCTGGTCGGGGCCGCGCTTGCCGAGGCGGGCTTCGCTGAGACGGGTTTCGCCGAGGCGGGTTTCGCCGAGGCGGACCGGGCTGAGCCGGGCCGTACCGACAGCCTCCGGAGCCAAACCCGTTTCGGCAGCCCGGGACTGGGGAGGGCCGGGGCGTGAGCACAGCGCTCACCGCAGCGGGGTGTACGTTGACAAGGAAGCGCCTAAAGCAGGGTCCAGGACTGAGGCACCGCCTCAGCCGCGCGTGAGGACGGAGCCGCCGTGAGGAAGATGGAGGTCGTCGGCGTCCGGGTCGAGATGCCTACGAACCAGCCCATCGTCCTGCTGAAGGAGACGCAGGGGGACAGGTATCTGCCGATATGGATCGGCCCGGTGGAAGCAACCGCGATCGCGTTCGCTCAGCAGGGCATGGTCCCGGCGCGCCCGCTCACTCACGACCTTTTCCGTGACGTGCTTGAGGCGATGGACGTGCAGCTGAAGACCGTGAACATCACGGCGCTCCGGGATGGGATCTTCTTCGCTGACCTCATCTTTTCCAACGGGAAAGAGGTCAGCGCCAGGCCGTCGGATTCCATCGCCCTCGCGCTGCGGACCGGTGCAGCCATCTTCGCCAGCGACGAAGTCCTCGACGAGGCGGGGGTCGCGATCCCGGACGAGCAGGAAGACGAAGTCGAGAAATTCCGCGAGTTCCTCGACACGATCACCCCCGAAGACTTCGGGCGGGCAACCTGATCACCTGTTCGGGTTCTGCCCGGGGGCCCGGGGGTTGCCCCCCGGGCTGGCACAGTGGGCGGGCAACCTGATCACCTGTTCGGGTTCTGCCCGGGGGCCCGGGGGTTGCCCCCCGGGCTGGCACAGTGGGCGGGC
>Ga0070717_10004445_pt1 | contig 10127 bp, 7 predicted proteins | sample LARL113metaG_FD_71366 | JGI IMG/M metagenome (GOLD analysis project Ga0070717, IMG submission 71366) | Corn, switchgrass and miscanthus rhizosphere microbial communities from Kellogg Biological Station, Michigan, USA - LAR L11-3 metaG | ecosystem: Host-associated > Plants > Roots > Rhizosphere ... | reverse complement strand
GAATGCGATTCGCATTGCGGTTCTACTCTCCTTTGTACGGACAAGCATTCCTCTCCGACTTCTAGGCATTTCACCTTCCAAACAGAATCGTTGCGCCTTCGTTCTTTACGGCCCAGCCGATGACGGCTGAACGCGCGCTGCGAGTTGGACTCATAAATCAGGTTGTCCCGGCTGAACACCTGGAGTCGGCGACCATGGAACTGGCCGGGTGCATGATCCAAAATTCGCCACTGGTGATCTCGCTATTGAAAGAGCAGCTGCGAGTCCTCGGCGAAGCACACCCGCTCAACCCTGAAGGGTTCCAACGGATTCAGGCCATACGGCGCCGGATTTATGACAGCGCCGATTATCAGGAGGGCATTCGGGCCTTCTTTGAGCGGCGTGCACCGAGATTCGAAGGACGCTGAGTCGATGGCAGCAAACAAAACTTATCCATGTCTGACCGCTTCACAGATGAATTAGCCGTTACGGCATTTAGCGCATGATCAAAAGCTTCATCAACATCATTTGAACCCCCTTATATGAGCCGCTTGATGCTCTTTTGGTGGGGTAGATCCCATGACGCACAAAAAGGTTAGGGACCGAGTGACGGCCCAAATCACACTTTCTCATCTCACACGGCTCGCTATCGAACAAGGCTGCCCTCTGAACCGGTAAGAAGGGGTCGCACTTCGTAAGCAAGAAGGGCATGCTTACGAGATGTGGAAGAAAATGATTAGGCTGAGGAGGTATGAGCACCGGTCCTAGCTAAATCGATTCAGAAGGATCGCTTTCAACGATAAAAATCGAGTTCGGCGGGCGCATGAGCGAATCAGTGCCTGCCCGTATTTGGGCTATGCAATCAGAGCCATTCCGGCTAAGTTGTTCTGTTCGAACGTGTGCAGAGTGGCCCAAATATTGCCTTCTAAAGACGCGGGGCCGCAAAAGCTGGCGACGAAGTAGTACTTCAGCCCGCAGGAATAGTCTCTGAACATGCGCGCCCGATACCGAGGAAACCAGAAAGAACGATGAGCAAAAAACTGAAGAAGGACAAGAAATCACAATCAACACTGGACAGCGACATTAACAGTTCCACTGCCAATGCCAAATTGAAAATCGACAAAAAGGAATACGAAGCCGAGATTTTCAAACTACAGGTTGAGCTGGTCAAGCTCCAGGACTGGGTTAAGGCGACGAATGCTCGCATTGTGATTGTTTTCGAAGGACGAGACGCTGCCGGCAAAGGCGGGATGATCAAGCGCATCATGGAGCGTGTCAGCCCGCGCATCTTTCGCGTGGTGGCCCTCCCCGCGCCAACGGAGAGGGAGAAGACGCAGCTCCATGCTCAGCGCTACGTTAAAAAACTCCCCGCTGGAGGGGAAATCGTCATCTTCGACCGCAGTTGGTACAACCGCGCGGCGGTTGAGCACGTGATGGGTTTTTGTACGAAGGAAGAACACAGACAATTTCTCAGGGACTGTCCGACATTCGAAGGATTTCTGATCAGCCAAGGCATCATCCTGTTGAAGTACTGGCTCGAAGTATCCAAAAAGGAACAGCACAAGCGCTTCCTCGCACGTATTCGAGATCATTCCAAGCGCTGGAAACTTAGTCCGATGGACTTGGAATCGCACCGCCGTTGGTACGACTACTCTCGCGCCCGGGATGCAATGCTCGCCGCCACTGATACGGCAGCATCGCCCTGGTTCATCGTTCCGTCAGACGATAAAAAGCGTGCGCGCCTGAATTGCATCTCACACATCCTCAGCAGCATCCCGTACGAGGAGATTCCTTATACGCCTCCTAAACTTCCGCCGCGGCAAAAGCGAAAAGGGTACGTAGAGCCGAAGCAGATGCATCGAACCGTCCCGCTGCTCTGGTAGGTATCCGGCATGTCAAAGGATCAATTCGGACTGTTACCTGAGTGGCTGGTCTCCTGCCGTGCGGACTGGCTGCGGGCAGACATCGTCGCAGGGTTGACCACTGGCGCGGTAATCATTCCCAAGGCGATGGCGTATGCCATGATAGCCGGGCTGCCGGTGCAGATGGGCCTATATACCGCGTTGGCACCGATGGTGATCTACGCCGTGCTCGGGACCTCGCGTGTTCTCAGCGTCAGTACGACGACAACGATAGCAATCTTGACCGCCGCTCAGTTAGGGCAGGTCGTGCCTAGCGGCAATTCCGCGGCACTGATGGAAGCGTCCGCGACGTTGACACTGCTCGTTGGCATCGCACTTTTGTTGGCCTGCCTTCTGCGCCTTGGGTTCGTAGCTAATTTTATCTCGGAGCCCGTGCTTATTGGGTTCAAAGCAGGGGTCGGGCTGGTCATAGTGCTCGACCAGGTCCCGAAAATCACTGGAATTCACCTGGCAAGAGGGACATTCGTTCAGAATCTCATCTCGCTCGTTCACGGTCTTCCGAAAACGTCTTTCCCCACCTTGGCAGTTGGACTGACGACAATCTTGTTTCTGCTCGGAATGAAACGGTTCCTGCCGAAGCTCCCAGCGCCGCTGATGGCTGCAGTTGCTGCTATTGCAGGCGTGTACCTGTTGAATCTGCAAGATCGGGGTGTCGAACTGGTTGGCCACATACCGCAAGGATTCCCTTCAGTAATGAAGCCCGATCTTTCATTGATCAACGTGCTGTGGCCTGCGGCCCTCGGGATTGCTTTAATGAGTTTCACGGAGACGGTTGCGGCCGGGCAGGCCTTCGCTCGAAAGGACGAACCCACACCGCGAGCAAATAGAGAACTGCTTGCCACAGGGCTCGCCAATATCGGAGGAGCACTCCTCGGCGCGATGCCGGGGGGCGGTGGCACCACGCAGACGGCAGTGAACGTCAACGCGGGAGCGCGCACCCAACTAGCGGAGGTGGTAACCGCGGCGATGACGCTGGTGACGATGTTTTTTCTCGCTCCACTCGTGGCGATGTTGCCGCAATCAGCATTGGCGGCGCTGGTGATTGTTTATTCCTTCGGGCTTATCAAACCCATCGAGTTTCACCACATTCTGCGCATTCGCAGGACCGAATTTTCCTGGGCGATCGTGGCGTTCGCAGGGGTGGTGGCGGTCGGGACGCTAAAGGGAATCATCGTCGCAATCATCGTTTCCCTTGTCACACTGGCGTACCAGGTAGCCGACCCCCCGGTTTATGTGCTGCGCCGAAAGCCAGGAACTAACGTGTTCCGGCCACATTCGGCGGAGCATCCTGACGACGAGAGTTTTCCTGGCCTCTTGCTCCTCAGGCCGGAAGGTCCAATTTTCTTTGCGAATGCGGCTCAACTCGCACACAAGATTGAGCCGCTGGTCAGGGAAGCGCAACCAAAAATCGTCGCCGTCGACGCCAGCGGAGTGCTCGACATGGAGTACACCGCGCTGAAAATGTTCGCACAACTCGCGAATCGGCAAAGCCAGCACGGCGTTAAACTCTGGCTGATTGGCATGACTCCCAGAGTTCTAGCCATCGTACAACGATCACCACTGGGGGAGTTACTGGGACGTGAAGGAATGCATTTCAACCTGGAGATTGCTGTTGCGCGCTACCTGGAGGATGCCGCTGTAAGCACGAGCCCTGAGCTCACCTGCATCTGAACCTGATCGACTTGCCTTCGAGACACTTCGTAGAAACTTGTACCCCGAGAATTGTATGAAGCAGAGCACGCTTACCGAAGCCTGCCGGGTAATGGGCACTGCCCTCGAAAGGTCACGACGAGCAGTTAGGTTTCCTTCCTAAATCTTTTGGCATGAACATCCCGGCAGTGCTGCGCGTTTGCCCTTCGCGTGCAGAGATAGGAATGGGCGGAGAGCAGCTAGCCGCGCCCGAGGAGGGCTGGGTGTCCGTCGCGTCGAGGCTGTTTACAGGGCCAGGAAGAATACTTGCTGGGATCACATTGTTGGGCGCAATTCTTGCCCCGCAAGATATCGCGAGCGCAACCGGGCCTGCTTCACCGTTCAACATCCAAGCGCAATCCGGCTGTGAAGCCGAGATGCTGGGTAATATGGGAGCTCGCGAAGTTTTCTCCGGCAAAGCCTATGACGTACTGGCCGAAATCGCACGGGCGTATGGTCGGGCAATTCCACACCTCTATATCTTTCCCCGAAGTTGGAACATGGCCTACATCGCTGCCAGCGCTGTCGTAGACGGACGAGGCAAGATCGTAGTCGGACAGCAAGCCATCGAGCGGTTCGATACCCTTGCGCTCAAGGGATTTTTGGGGCACGAGATGGCGCACCTCATAAGCGATAGCGCGGCGCGGGGATGCAACGACTACGTGCTTCGGGATCCACAAATGGAAGCCGATGCCGATGCATTAGCCGCGCGAACGCTTGGAATGCGCCCGGTGAAGGCGTTCCTGGAGCGTGTACTTGTGCTCACAGAGGGACAGAACGGGGACGCAAGACACAGGCTCGAAGTGCTACCTCGATAACTAATAGAACAGTAATGGTACGATGCCGCACTTTAGTTGGGATCACGTCAGCATGGCCATCGACTACAAAAGATAACTGAAGCTCGCGTGGAACTCGACGCGGCACATTGGTCGTAGATCGCTGGAGGCATGGCATGCATAGAGACCAATACCAGTGTTGCACCGGGACCGGGGACGCGAGACCACATCGAAAGAATGCACTTTCTTATTAAGATCGAGAACGGGTTTCACATGGGAATGTGTTCATTAGCCGTGGGAACGAAAGCATGCAGAGCGCCCGAAGGGTAAGAGAGCCTGGAATTATCGGTTTGCTGGCCGTCTTCCTGCTAGTGTGCACCGCTCAATCTTTCGAGCCGGCGCCCAAACTGTATCGCACCAAGCCGGAGGGTGTGCCGCCCTGGGCCGAGCAGGGGAACTTTCGGTTCATCCGCATCGACGGCGGACAAATCGAAAGCTGGAAGGCGGAGCGGACGTGGTGGGGCAAGAAGTTCAGCGCCGAAGAAAAGGACGTGCTGACCCACATCTATGATCGCGATTTCGAGCAAATGCTCGGGTTGCTGAAGCAGGCGGAATTTAACTGGATCTGGGTCACCTGGAGCAGCGGCTGGTCCTTTAAGGATGAAGAACAAAACCGAGAGAACCTGAAAAAAGTGATCTCACGCTGTCATGAGAACGGAATTCATGTCTCGGCTTATCTGTCGGCTTCCAACATGTTCCGCGAGAGCGCCTACCGCGATGACCCCGAAACAAAGAATTATGGCTTGTGGATGCACGCTATTCCGATGTTCTACGCGGGCCCAACCATAACCGATCTTGAGATTTCCTGGGGGCGCCGTTTAGCGGATGCGCGCAAGCCCGGCTGGCGCGCCTACCTCCTGAAAAAGGCGGAGTTGGCAGTGGACGCGGGCGTGGACGCGATCGTCTGGGACAACATGATTGGTTACGACGACGGGTTGGCCCAGTTGCTCGATGACACCCAGCGGATGGCGGAGCGGAAAGCGCGGGAAACCGGCCGGCCCAAGGTTCTAGTTGAAGCGAACATCCATATCGAGCCGGACCGCTTTGCGATGAATGACATTAACGAGGTGATCTGGGAGGAGGACGGCAAAGATACTCCCGGGGTTTGGGGAGGTAAGTGGCAGGTAGGCAACGCGCGCAACATCAAATTTCTGAGCGGCGAGAAGCAGCTTTGGCAGCCCTTGAAGTATGAGAACGACCTTTATCACTGCGGTCCGCGCGAGCGCTGCATCCCGAGTCCGGCGGAGCAGAAGCTGGCCATCGCCGAAGCATACGCGTTCGGCGCGGCCACGTCGCGCAACATCGAAGGCAAATTTGTCGGGGCTTTGATCAAGGGCGCACCGGAGGCCCACGAGGCGTGGACAGCAATTGCTCAATATAACCGTTTCCTGGTGGAGCATCGGGAGTTGTATCACGGGGCGGCACCGGCGGCGCGAATCGCGTTGATATCTGCGGGACCGAACAATCCGCTGGCTGATGAATTTCTCAAACAAAGCATCTTTTTCGAGACCAAAGTACTCACGCACCTGGACAAGGGATCCCCCCTGAACCAGTTTAAGGTGCTCGTGGCACCGGCGGGCCTGCCCAAGGTTAGCGCCGACCAAAAAGCCCGGTTCGATGCGTTTACCGCCACAGGAGGCATCGTAATCAGGGCCGGAAAGGCAGAGCAGGGAATTGCGGAGCGGGTGCAAGCTGTCGCCGGAGGGCCCACCCTCACGCTGGAACCGCGCGCTCACGTGCTGGGCCAGTTAACTCAGAAAGCCGATGGTCGGAGTTACATTCTTCACTTGCTCAACTACGATCAGCAAGTCCCGGCAGAGAACGTGAACGTCAGATTGAACCTCAGCGGGCTGGTTCAGGACCTGAGCCGCTGGGACGTGAAAATCCTTACGCCCGATACGGCCCAGCCTCAGGTTGCTAAGCTCTCTCTGCAGGGCAGCGTCGCCGGGTTCACATTGGACCGGCTTGAGCACTATACCGTGGTGGTTCTATCACCCAGGCAAGCGCCGTAATTTTCTCGCGTGTCATCAACTCCACACGTCTGATGATTGACAATCAGATTGCAGCGCAGTGCCACAGTCGTGGATTCGTGGAGTGTAGTCGCAAATAAGGACGGTCAGATCGTCATCCTGTTTTCCCGACCATTTTCGGACCGAAGCCATAATTGAGTCCGCCGCCATCGCGGGGGACAGGTTCCGAGTACTTGTCAGCAGATCGCATAGGGACTCGTGCCCGAAGAAATCGCCCGCGGCATTGGAAGCCTCTAAAATCCCGTCTGTATACAACACCATTCGATCACCTGCTTTGAGCTCATGGACGGCAGTGGAATATGACGCAAAATCGAAGGCAGCAAGCATCACCCCGTTCTTTTCAATTGGAGTGACGCGTCCATTCCTTACGAGCAGGAGAGGCGGGTGCGCTGCGGCGGAGTACCGCAGTTCTCCAGATTCGGAATTCAGGTGGACATACGCTGCTGTAACGAATTGGTTCTGTGTGTTGCCCAATAGAGCCGAATTCATGCCGGTCAAGAAACGTGAGGGATCGCTAGCAACGGCCCGCTGCGACGCGGCCGCGAGCTTTACCATCGATGCGATAAGGGCGGCCGGTACGCCATGCCCTGATACATCCGCGATGAGGAGTCCGATCTCGCGATCATCCGCAATGATGTAGTCGTAAAGATCTCCTGCTACCGAACTCATGGGCACATAGCGGGCAGCTACTTGGAAGTTCCTGGAAGCAGGGAACTCGCTTGGCAGAATGGATAACTGGATGCGACGGGCTACCTCCAGTTCGTTTTGGATCTCCTTTAGTTGTTGATCCCGCCGTAAGGTACTACGCGCAGCAACAAAGCTCAGAGTGCCCAGAAATGCCGCGAACCCGAAAGGTTCGAGTTGGGGCAGAGAAATGGGAAAGAATTCCATCAAGTTTTGCCAAACCACAAAAGCAACGAAGATCAGCAAACCCCAGCGAATCACGCCAAAATCGGCGGCCTCAGGATTCTTGCTCTCGCCAGAACTGTCCGCCATGAAGCGAATGAGAAAGAACGTCGACGCGCTGATTACCGCGAGGCTGTTCGTCCGCTCATAGACGGCGGAATCACCGAACAGGAAGGTGGCCAAGGCGAGGCCGCAACCTAAACCAACCGTGGCGTACCCAATCACCCGCTCAAATCGCCGTGGCAGACCGAGCGAGATGAAAAACAAGAATGCGGGAATAAGGATGATGTAGTTAAAACCTGCGCGTACTCGGGGGTAAAGCGTCGAGTTCGGCACCGTCATTGCAAGCACGGATGAAGAAATCCAGAGTCGAAGGCCATATAGCGAAGCAAACAAAGCGAAGAAGATGAGGAGCGAGTCGCGTCGGCGGCGTAGAACAGCAAAAGCTGCGGATACAATGCCGACGGCAGTGAAGGCCGCGCCCAAGAACAGATAGGGAGCGTCCCGCCGGAATGCGCTCAAGACCTCCTCAGCACTCATTTCAGACCTTCCACCACTGGGTCAGAAAACTTTCTACGTTTGAAATCCAGAAGGTTGTTTCCATCAAGAATCGCAGCAACATAGCCTAACGACCGGAGAACTCGCGGCCTATGCTAGGCCAGATCGGCAAGTATGCCATTCCTACTTGAGTAGTCTCATGCGGATTTTCTGAATGCCTCCTGGGACGCTTGCGCCCCGATTGTGAGCACGACTCGCCCGTTGACCTTCCCAGTCTTGAGGCTCTGGAAAACATCGTTGATCGATTCGAGAGGCTGTGTCTCGATGATTGCCTTCACCCTGCCTTCAGCGGCAAAGCTCAAAGCCTCTTCCAAATCGAGCCGAGTGCCCACAATCGAGCCCCGGATGGTGTACCCATTCAGCACCACATCGAAAATTGAGATCGGGAATTCTCCCGGAGGCAGACCGTTGAGCACAACGGTGCCGCCGCGCCGCAGCATGCCGATCGCCTGCTTGAAAGCTATCGTCGACACGGCCGTTACCAGAACTCCCTGGGCCCCGCCAATTTGTTTCTGAATCTCGGTGGGCGGATCTTGTGTCTTGGCATCGATTGCAATCTCGGCTCCGAGCCTTTGTGCCAATGCCGCCTTTTCCGGGCCCAAGTCCACTGCCGCCACATGCAGCCCCATTGCCTTGGCATACTGAATCGCAACATGGCCTAACCCGCCGCCCGCACCTGAGATCACCACCCACTCGCCCGGCCGCGTGTTGGTTTCTTTCAGCCCTTTGTAGGTCGTCACTCCAGCACAGAGAATCGGTGCCGCATCCACAAACGACAACTTCTGCGGGATTCGCCCCACGTAGTCGGCTTGTGCCAATGCATACTGGGCAAAGCTGCCATTCACCGAATAGCCGGAGTTTTTCTGTTCCAGACACAGGGTTTCCCAGCCTGAAAGGCAAAAGTCACAATGACCGCAGGCGCTATGCAACCACGCGATACCGACCCGGTCGCCTTCCTTTATATGGGTAACACCCGAACCGAGCGCGACAACGATACCAGCTCCCTCATGTCCGGGGGTGATCGGAAGACTTGGCTTCACCGGCCAATCGCCGTCAGCCGCGTGCAGATCAGTGTGGCAAACCCCACTCGCCATGATTTCCACCAAGGCCTGCCCCGGCCCAGGAGTAGGTACCGGAAGCTCTCGCATCACGAGTGGCTCGCAGAAGTTTTCAACGACGGCTGCGCTCATAATTTTCGGGACTGCCATATTCATCCTCCTTAAATACAGAACCAACCTCTACCGTCGGCTATTTACCTTGTTCTGTCTCGAGACCGAATCGGCTCAAAGATCGTCAGATCCAACTCCGGCAGCATCGCTCCATGCTCGAGATAATTCAGGTGCATATCGAAACAACGGCGCAGATCATGGCCGATATGGCCCATCGGTGCGTTCTCCAAGTACCGGTGTAGAGCATCTCGATACGCGGGGTGCGCGCAGTTCTCGATGATTCGCCGTGCCCGCGTTAGCGGAGCAAGACCGCGAAGATCGGCCAGGCCCTGCTCCGTGACGACCACCTGTACAGAATGTTCGCTGTGGTCGATGTGCGAGCACATCGGCACGATCGTCGAGATCCGGCCGCCTTTGGCGGTTGATGGGCACATGAATACGGAGAGGTAGGCGTTGCGCTCAAAGTCGCCGCTGCCCCCCAAACCGTTGACGATCTGGGTGCCCATGATGTGCGTCGAGTTCACGTGGCCGTACAGATCGACTTCAAGCGCAGTGTTTGTGGCGATCACGCCGAGTTGCCTCGCTATCCCGGGATTGTTGGAGATTTCCTGAGGCCGGAGCACAATTCGGTCAGCGAATTCGCCGAAGTTCTGGTAAAGGAACTTTAGCTTCTGGTCGCTTAACGTTAGTGCCGTGGCGCTCGCCCCAAGGGATTTTCCGGAGGCAATCAAATCGAGCATTGCATCCTGCAACACTTCGGTGTAGACCTTGAAACGCGGAATCTCCTTGCACGAGGCAAGTCCGGACAGCACGGCATTACAGATATTGCCGACCCCACTCTGAAGCGGGAGGAACTCGGATGGAATTCGCCCAGATCGTATTTCCTGCATGAAGAAGCCGGCAACGTGTTCGGCGATTCGTCGGCTGGACTCATCCGGCGCGGCGAACGTTCGTCCACCGTCCGGCTCATTCGTATGGACGACGGCTATCACCTTGGACGGATCGACCGTGGCATAGTCGCGACCGAGCCGGTCAAGA
>Ga0070717_10004444_pt1 | contig 10128 bp, 7 predicted proteins | sample LARL113metaG_FD_71366 | JGI IMG/M metagenome (GOLD analysis project Ga0070717, IMG submission 71366) | Corn, switchgrass and miscanthus rhizosphere microbial communities from Kellogg Biological Station, Michigan, USA - LAR L11-3 metaG | ecosystem: Host-associated > Plants > Roots > Rhizosphere ... | reverse complement strand
GATCTGCGGGAACAATTCACAAATCATCTGGCCCGATTGGCCAAATCTCTTAAACCCGTGCGTCGGTCCGAGGCAAATGAGCTTCTGACCCTGGAGCTGTGCAATCTGCTGGCCCTGCGTGAACGATTCCGGCATCGACTTTCCGGTCATCTCAGCCAGCTTGGGCTTATAGTCGAAAGTTTCGAGATGTGAAGGTCCGCCCGCCTGGTAAAGATAAATGACGCGTTTGGCTTTGGGAGCGAAATCCAGCGGGTTCACGGCGCCCTTCGATCCCGGGTTCGCCGCTTGCGCCGCCCGCAGCAGCGATGGATTCAAGAGCGAGTTCAATGCAGTCAGTCCGAGTCCCGCTGATGTTCGCCCGAGGAATGCTCGTCGCGTCGCGTTACGTGTGAGATGTTCCATCATGGCTTCAATTCCTGGTATCGACTTCGTGGAGGTTCAAGACCACACGTGTGACCGTGGTCATGGCTGCCACCACCGACGGGATCTGATCATTTCCCAAAGGGGCCTCGCCTTCGCTCAGAAGATCGCGCGCGGCCGCCGCGTCGGCGCTGAAACTCATCAGGTTTCGCTCGAAAAGCCCGCGAAGAATGGTGCGCTCTTCCGGGGTCGCACGCCGGCTCAGCGCCCGATCGAAAATCCAATCGAGCCTCGCATCGAACGTTCCGCCGCCATCCCTAATCGCGTTTTGTGCGAACACACGGGCTGCTTCTACGTAAATCGGATCGTTGAGAAGATCGAGTGCTTGCAGCGGCGTATTAGATATAGTGCGATTTACCGCGCACTCCTCGCGAGTTGGCGCGTCGAAATTTTGCAGGCTCGGATGCAGATAGGTCCGCTGCCAGGTGGTATACAATCCCCGGCGATGCAGGTCTGCACCGTGGCTGGCGGAGTACTCGCGTTTCGGGAAGTTCAAGGCCCCCAGGTAGCCCGGCGGTTCCAGGGGGTTGACGCTTGGGCCCCCGAACGTTTCCGCGAGTAGCCCGGATACCTCCAACGCAATGTCCCGCACGTTCTCGGCATCGACACGGAAGCGGTTCTGATGCGCGAGAAGGCGGTTTTCCGGATCTTTCTCCGTACTTGCAGCATCGGGCAGCGACGATTGCCGGTAGGTGTGGCTGGTGACGATGAGACGGATGATGTGCTTCACATCCCAATCCTTCGCGGACGCACCGTCGAACTCAGGATGCATGAATTCAGAGGCAAGCCAATCGACCAATTCGGGATGAGTCGGCCATTCTCCTTGCGAGCCCAGGTCGTCCAACGTTTTGGATAATCCGGTTCCGAAAAACTCGCGCCATGTCCGGTTTACGAAAGTTCTCGCGGTCAGAGGATTACTGCCGGACACCAGCCAATTCGCCAGGTCCAGACGTGTAGCGCGTTCTCCCTTGGTGTTTAGCACCCCGAGAAATTGCGGAATGGCAGGCTCAACGATCGGTTGAGAATCGTCCATCCAGTTAGCCCGGGGAAGGATGCGGGTAACGCCTGGATCGACTGAAACAGTTGTGACAACGTGCGGTATGGCGGCCTCCATGAGTCCCCGCTCCGTCTCCAGGCGCTGCATTTCGATATTCTCGGCCGCAAGGACCGGGCTCGACCAAATCAGGTACTCGCGCAGGGCCGTCTGCTCCTTGTCGTCGCGGTCCTCGGCGGGGCGTCGCAGAGCCTTCATGACATCTTCCGGCAGTCCGCTCGCCCAGGTCTTGGCGCCGGTGGGATCCTTGCTGCGAGCGCGTGTGGATGCGTTCGCTATGGGCGGCCATGCAAACCGATCCGGCGCCAGGGCCAGACGCAAGCGTCCAATTACGGCTTTCCGTAATTCGGATTCATGCCGAAGTGTCACGACGATCGTCGACAGGGGCGTGGTTTTCACGGCCTCTTTAAAGCGGATTGCTAAGAACGGATCGCGCGCTTCGCCGAACTGGACGCCCCAGGCCGTCTTCGGATCGCCATCGATAGCGGCGAGTGGCGGCATGCTCGGATCGGTAGTGCTCGAAGGCGCCTCGGGCGGTGAATCATTTACGGTAGCCAGCGAAAATTTGATCTTGCGGCCGGTCCCGCCAGGTTCCACTACTTCAGCCTCCACTTCGCTGACCAAGAACCGGTCGGCGCCGCGAGCGTAGCGGGCGCCCGGCAAACTTTCGTCCTGCACAACGTCGATGCCAAGCTGGTTCCATGTTCCCAAGCCAGGCTTAAGTGTGATCACATATGTTTCGTTATCCGGATTGGTACCGCTTGCGACAACCAAACCGTTCCCAGGTTTCGTATCGGTCTTCAGACTTCCGCTGAGATAGTAGTTGCTCTCAATGAGCTCCTGGTTGTAGATGGTCAGCCGCGCGCCGTGAAGCGCCTTGGCTGCAACCGGATGCTGCCAGGTCCATGCCAGCTCGCCGGCCTGCCAGCGCCGCTTCAGATTTTCTTCCCACTGCTGTTGGCCCGTCAGCAATTTCGCCGCGCCTTCGGTCAGACGCGCTTTGGCGGCGGCCAATATGTTATCGAACTCGGCCAGCGCCGCCTTCTGCTTTTCATCGGGGAGTGCAAGCTGGGCGCCCCATGCCTTCGATCCGCGATCGGGAACAAGACCTGTTTCCTGAACATCGGCGAAGAACGCCTTCATCGAGTAAAAGTCCTTGGTCAAAAAAGGATCGAATTTGTGATCGTGGCATTCCGCGCATCCCAGGGTGCTGCCTAACCAGACCGCGCTTAGTGTGCGCACCCGATCGGCTCCATACTTTGCCACGTATTCCTTGGGCTGGAGTCCACCCTCGGCTGAGGTGCGATTCAAGCGATTGTAGGCCGATGCCACGCGCTGCTCCACAGTGGCGTTGGGAAGTAGGTCTCCCGCAATCTGCTCGCGCGTAAACTGGTCGAACGGCTTGTTGGTTAAGAAGGACCGTAGTACATAGTCTCGATACGGCCAGGCGGGCAGGGGATTGTCGCCGTGAAATCCGCAGGTGTCCGCATAACGCACAGCGTCCAGCCAATGCATTGTGCGTTGTTCGGCATAACGCGGCGATCGAAGCAAGCGGTCAACAACGTGGTCGTACGCATCGGGCGAACTGTCGGACAGAAACGCGCTGGTTTCTTCCCGCGTGGGAGCGAGACCGGTGAGATCGATAGTCACCCGCCGCAGCAGCGTGCGCTTGTCGGCTTCACTCGACTGCGCAAGGCCGTCTTGCCTCAGGCGGCTTTGGATGAAATTGTCGATTGGGTTCTTCACCCGAGAGGCGTCGCTCACATCCGGCACCGATGGCCGCCGCAGTGGCTGATACGCCCAATGCCCCTCATAGACAGCGCCCTCGGAAACCCAGCGGCGGATTTTCTCTTTCTGTTCTTGCGTTAGCGCCTTGTGGGCAGAGGCGGGCGGCATGATCCTGGCGCCGTCGGCGAATATCCGCTCCACGATTTCGCTCTTCTCCGGATCACCCGGCACAATGGGTGTTCTGGCGGAACGCGTCGGCTTGATTGCCTCCTCGCGGATATCCAGCCGCATCCCCGCCATCCGTGCGTTCTTATCGGGCCCATGACAGCGGAAACAGGTATCCGACATGATGGGGCGTATATCGCGGTTGAAGCTGACGTGATCAGTCTCAGCCGCCACCAACCCCATTGAAAAGAGACAGCCTGCCGCGAGGCCACAAAATTTTCGCATCGCACGCATTATGACACCCGTTCTTCTGCGCGGCGGCGGAACCCACCAGCCGTGTGCTCATTCTACAGCAGACCAGTGGAGATTGCGATGGAGGAGCGGCTATTTCACACCCTGCAGGTAGACTAGCAGGTTGGCCACATCTTCAGCCGAGTAATTTTCGAGCAGCGCGAGGTGGCGCTGCCGTGCCGCGGCGGTCTGGGTGTCCGTAATCCGGTCAAGCTTCCAAGACGGAGGAGCATCGACGAATTTGGGCCGCAGAATTTGGGCCCTCGAGGCCTTGGCCAAACCGGACGCCGTCGAGTGGCAGGAACTGCATGTCTCGTCAAAATATGCTTTCCCAGACGCGGCGTTTCCCGGAGGTGTATCTTTCGCTTCGGTCAGCTCCTTATAGCGGCCCTGCTGGCGCCCATAATGTATCCATCGAACCAGATCCGCGATCTGCTGGTCGCTCAGATCGGAAAATTGGGGCATTGGGGAGAGCTTTGCGGTTTGGGGGATTCCGGCGCGCAGAAGGGGCCCAATTACGTTACCGTTGTCATCCCGGCCGACTAAACGCGAGTGCATCAAATCCGTGGCTTCGCCGCGCGCTACCAGGTACAGACCGTGGCAATAGCTGCAGCCGAACAACACGTATGTCTCTTTGCTGTGCTGCAGAACTGGGTCCGCCATGGGAGGACCGATATATTTGACATCGTAGCCTTCTCTCGCGGCGGACTGCGCCAAGGCGGAACCCGCGGCTATAATTGCAGCGGAAAACAGAAAAAGCTCTATGCGGTTTGACATGCCTACGCGACCGCCCGCTTGCAGTAATCAAACATCAATCGCACTTCATCGACTTCCGTGCGCAAAGTTCCATGCTCGAATTCCAGCAGAGCGACAATGGGCCACTGATTGTCCCGGATTAAGCGAAGAATTTCGATAATCGGCGCGTCGCCTTCGCCGAAAGGAGTGCTCCGTCCGTTGTTCTTCCTGCGATCCCCCAGATGGACACCTGAAACGCGCTGGTGGTGCCTTTCCAGGAATCCCACGCAATCGCCGTTGCCGGCCGTAAAGTGGCGGACATCCAGCGTGGCCTTGAAATCCGGTGAAAAAGCGAGACCTTTCACGATACTCGCCTCAGTGCTGAACGCATCCGGGTCCGACAGATTGTCGTGGTTATGAAGACCCAGGAACATGGCATGCTTGCCCGGGAACGGGACCAGCCTGTGCGCTACATCCAATCCGTAAGATCCAACGCAACCCTTCGCTCCTAGGATCTTGGCTGCCTCAAAGGTGGAGTCGATTTCCGCGTCGCTGTAAGTTTCATTGAAGCCCACATAGTAGCTAAAAATAGTGATACCGGCATCGTCAAATTCTTTCCTGATCTTGCGGTAGTAGTCCGCGGGCGTGGTCACCCGCCATTTACGCAGCTTCTCGCGCGCCTCTTGCGCATTCACGCCGGGATCGTTGAAGCGAGGCTCACACCAGGTGGCATGTAGCTCAACCATCCCCATGCCGTTCTGCACCAGGCGCTGGACGAGCACGGGACGGTTCTCAGTCGTCATGGCGAGATCGTGATAGCAGAAGGGCTGCAGACCAAACTGCACGCCATTGATGTACGACCGATTGGGTTTCGCGGCCGTTTGCGCGCTGGAAATTCCGGCCACGCTGGGAATGGCGGCCAAAGCAAGTTTGCCTAAATCGCGTCGAGTCAGATTCATGATCTCCGTAGTCCTAATAGAGAGTGAACGAGTAAAGCGTGTCGCCCGCTGCGACTAGCACATACTGGTGGCCATCCAACATGTAGGTTTCCGGTGCGTTCGACACTTGAGTGCCGAGATATGCGTGCCAAAGCGGTTTCCCATTGGCCGGATCATACGCCACCAGATTGCCCCCGACGTCGCCCGCAAAAAGCAGCTTGCCCGCCGTAGTGAGCAGTCCGTTTCCACCCAAGCCGCCGATGGTCGGATAGCGATGCTTCCAGACGGTCTTGCCGGTTTTGTAATCGATGGCCGCCAGATAGCTGTTGATGGTACCCAGGTTCAGTTCATCTTTTCCACCGAGTCCCATTGCACCACGTGGATCAGTCTCGGCCAGATAATACATCGCATAGCTCTCGTCAACCGGGACATAGAAGAGACCAGTATCCGGACTAAACGATGGCGGCGGCCAGTTGGTCGCACCGCGATTAGCTGAGGATACAAGCGATCCTGCAATGTGGAAATCCTTGGCCGGGTCCCGTACCGGCTGCCCTTTCGCATTGAGGCCCTTCGCCCAGTTCACGGAATCGGAGAACTTGCTTGTAACTAGATGTTCGCCGGTCAGCCGATCGAGAGTAAAGTAGTATCCATTGCGGCTGGCCGTCAAAACCAGTTTCCGCATTGAGCCGTTGAACTCGGCGTCGACCAAAACGGGTGTCTGCGCGGAATCCCAGTCGTGGGTGTCGTGCGGCGATGTCTGGTAATACCAGACCATCTTTCCCGTATCCACGTTGACCGCAACAATCGAACACGTATAAAGATTGTCTCCCTCGCCACGCGTCTGAGATGTATAGGCCGGGGATGGATTGCCCGTCCCGAAAATGAATAAGTGGGATTCTGGATCATATGAACCGGGCACCCATGGATTCCCGCCGCCATGCCGGGCCGCGTCCAGATTCGCCCAGGTATCGAGACCCGGATCGCCTGGATTCATCGGCACGACATAAAACTTCCATTGCAAATCACCCGTTTCCGGATCGAAGGATTGCAAAAAGCCCGGCTCATCGAGATCGTTGCCGGTACCCACCACGATGTGATTGCCGACCACAATGGGAGCAACGGTCGAGAAATACTGCAGATCAAAGTCGGCAATCGGTTTGTGCCACCGTTCTTTGCCGGTTTTAGCATCGAGCGAAACCAAATAATCGTCGGGCGTCTCCATATACAGCCAGTTACCCCACATGCCCAGTCCTCGATTCCCTATGTGGGTGCCGCCTCGCGTTTTCCAGACGAAATGCCAGATTTCGTGGCCGTCGCGCGCATCCATCGCCCAGGCGTTGTCGGGCGTTGACACATAGAGGATACCGTTCAATTGCAAGATGGAAGCTTTAATATTGGCGAGCGCCCCCGCTTCATCTTTTCCGACGCCTCCCAGAACGAGATTAGGTCCGGGCTGCCGCCCTGCCGACCCGGCGACGAGCCGCATGCTCCACGCCAGCGTGAGATTCTTGACGTTCGATTGGTTGAGCTGAGTCAGCGCGCTGTAACGCTTGCCTGAGTAATCGCCGGAATAGGTAGGCCAAGCCTCAGAAGTGCCCAGCGGCTTCAGCAACAGGGCCGGATCGAGAGTCTGAGCCGGCAACCCCGCCGCCATCGAAAAGCTAAGTAGCAACTTGTGCAGGCGTGTCATCGTATCGTCACCAGGTATGCGGTTATATCGTGAATATCTTTATCGGAATATACGCGCAGAAGCTCCTTGTGCGGCTGCAATGGATCGTGAACTTCCACCTTGGGAGAATCTCCATCGCGACGGAAGGTCCGCGTATTGCCGTCCGCTTGCGTCAAGGTAACGATGAAGTCGTCAATTCGTCCCAGTCTACCTTCCACCTTCGCTCCATTGTCAGGAGTCACTGTGACCGTAATGGGAATCGTCTTGGCTGGTGCCGTCGGTCCAGCTCCCCGGCCGCCTGAAACGACCGGCATCAACCAGGTCTGCTGCAATATTCTGGCATCGGTGATTCGGACTCCGATTCCCTTGAGATCGCCGGTGGCCGAATGGCAGGAGGAGCATTTCGATTTGAAATAGGCCTCGCCCGCTTTCGCATCGCCGACGACAATGCTGGGAGGTCTCTTGCGGCCGGGATCGCGGCTGGAGATCCCAAAGCTATGAATGAACGCGGCAATGTCGGATATTTGCTGCGTGTTGAGAGTGAACTTAGGCATGCCGCGGTCGGGTAGCCCGTTTTGAACTATCGGAGCGAGTAGCTCACCGTTTTGGTCGCGGAGGAGTATTTCCGACCGGATCAGATTCGGACCGCCCTCTTCGCCGCCTCGAGCATCCTCGCCATGACAGAAGCTGCAATTGGTGTCGTAGACGTTCCGGCCTCGGGCTACTACCGCCGGATCGGCACGCGGCCGCTCCGGGAACTGGGAAACGAAACCTCCCCGGCCTCCAGCGGCGCCCGGAGGCGGCTGGGCCGCCAAGTTGAACAATGCGCCACTAGCGAGGGCGAATGCTGCAAATATCTTGGTGTCGTTCATGATGTTTATTTGAAAAACGCGATGGCACGCGCGGCCCAGCCGACTGAGAACCAAAGCGTGAGAGAAAAGAAAGCAACGATGGCATTCACCAGCGGACTACGCGGCGACAGCTTCTTCCGCGTCACTCTTCGGAAGATCGTAAAATGGTACAGAATCGCTAAAGCGAGCAGCGCCATCTTGAGCTGGAACGGACCGCTGTTCACATACCGGACCGGGTCCGGGATGAAAACCAGAATACCAGACGAGATCATAAGCAACAGCGCTCCAAAGGCCCAAGGCCAAAGTTGTTGCGCAACATCGGAAAGAGGGAGTTGCCGCATACCGATGCCCAGGAGACGAAGGTTCAGCATCACAGTCGTACCAAGCAGTATAGTCAACCCCAGCAAGTGAATGGACTGTATGATCGGCATCGCATAACTGGAGTCCCGGAGGATGCCCAGCACCGGCGATTGATAACACCATTGAAAGAACTTCTCGAGCGACATCGTTTGTACTCTTCTTCTCCTAGATTTCGTAAGCCCCTAGATTTCGTAGGCCATCGTCCGGCCGCAAGCGATCACGCCAACCCACAAGACCAACGACAGCACTGCGCAAACCCGAACGCCAACCGGCGTGCGGAGCGCGATATCCCATTCACGCATCTTCGGATAGAACCGCAGCTGATAATACAAGGCGTTGAGGCCAGCGAGCAAAAGAAGGAGAAGCTTAATCCGAAAGAAAGTGTTTCCGTAGGCTTTCTCCGCCTGGGTCATAAAAAGCAGTAGACCGGTAATCAACATCACGGCGAACCCGAGCAACGACCAAGGCATCACCTGCTTCATGACTCTTGAAACCGGCTCGCCCGGGAAGGCAAGGCCTAGAAACCGCAAATCCAAAATCACGATGAGTCCTACCGAAATAGACAGGGCGAGGATGTGAGATCCCTCAATGAGCGGGAACAACAAATCCGATTGCCTGATCGATGTCGATAAAGAAGTATTCTGCAGCCATTGGCACCAGCTCACAATGGGCATGTAGATTTAAGTTACGCCGAAAGACTAGCTTACGCAATATCTTTACGGTACGCGGCGGGAAGCCAGCAGGATTTGCAGATGCTTAAGCCGCTCGTAACGGCGCGTATCGGTACGCTACGCTGCCTTCACCACAAGTAAGTTGCCAAAACGCGCGGAGGTCCGGAATCGTGCGCGATTAACTTAGTCGAAATAACTATCTGAATGTTCTTGTGTTTCCAGTCGCCAGGCGCCAACTTGCCGGCGTCCGCCATGCAAGCCGGATCGGTCAGGCATTCGCCCGCTGCCCGGGTGCCATAGAGGAGACCGGCGACGGTCACCACAAAGCGGCCAGTCGCCGGATCGAGAACTCGCGATATGATCCCATAGTTCTCCGGCACATTCGCCAGCGGGGTGCTCTCTCGTCCATTGCCCCATTCGCGGTTCGATGGATTTTGCCGGTCTCGGATGTAGCTCCGATTTTCCTCCCGAGCAAAAGTGAACCGTAATTGATCGCCCAGACGAAGCGTCCATGCATTGTTGAACCCTCCGATCAGTACCACTGGCCCATCTCGTAGGTCTTCAAAAGCGGTCGCCCCAGTGCGGCGGATCCGGTACTGAGCGCCGCGGGATTGCAGAAACGCCGTCAATTTCGACAGCACCAGGGCGTCACTGAATCGTATAGCATCCTGATCAAGCAACTCTCCCACTGTCGTAGGAACAGGAACCCTCGCGATATCAATGGGAGCGTTTGGGTCCGGTTGTGGAATGGTCGGCGGATTAGGGACGCAAAGCAGCACCGTAGAGCGGGAACTGAGCACCGGATTCCAAAACCGGTCCAGGGCATTTTCGCGTCCATACCCACTCCACCACACTAATGCCACAACAATCGCGGCGGCACAGAGAAGCGCAAGAATGAGCCCAACGTAAACCAGCGCCGCCTTTCGCGTGGCCGGTGGAGCAGTCTCAACCGCGGCCGCCTCTTGTACTTGTATCGGCATTTGCGCCGGCGGATGAAACTCCGGTACATACGACCCAGGAGGAAAATCGATTCGGATCTCGGTTTCGCGACCCGGCGTCTGGTAATACTGCGCCAGGCGCTTGCGGATCTCGACCGCCGTCATGCGAACCACGGGATCCTGGGTCGTATCGTAGTCTGGTTGGCGGCCGAAAACCTCGATTCCAAGGGCGCGCTCTTTGAGAGGTTCTCCGTTCCCTTTCAGGGCACATTCCACGGTGTAGCTGAGCAGGTTAGGGAATCTCTTGC
>Ga0070717_10004443_pt1 | contig 10128 bp, 3 predicted proteins | sample LARL113metaG_FD_71366 | JGI IMG/M metagenome (GOLD analysis project Ga0070717, IMG submission 71366) | Corn, switchgrass and miscanthus rhizosphere microbial communities from Kellogg Biological Station, Michigan, USA - LAR L11-3 metaG | ecosystem: Host-associated > Plants > Roots > Rhizosphere ... | reverse complement strand
CGCCGGCGGCCAGCTCAACAAGCACATCCAGCGCGGACGGATAGCGCTTCCGCAGCAGCGCGGCCACCTCACGCATCACATCGAGCACCGCCTCGCGCTCGACGAAGCGCGATGGCGCTTGCGGTGCGAGCGGGTCCGTCGGCGCGTTCCACGCCGCGTCTTGGATGCGCGTGACTCCCCGGAGTGCCGAACCGAACTGTCGATGGAGGAGCGGATGGCCGCCGGTCCATTGCTGCGCGATCGCAGCGCTCGCGGGGCCGACGTCGAGCCCGACGCGACGACCGAGCTTGCGGAGCAGCTCTGTGGCCTTCAACGGGGCGAGGGGGCCGAGCCACATGGGGGTGCACCAGGCCGCCAGTGCGCTCGTCACGCCATCGATCTCGGGCGCCGAGAGGTGGGTCGGGTCGCGCCCGACCAGGATCAAGGAGACGTAGCCCTGGCGCGTCTGTGCCCAGCCGCGGAGCAACCGGAAGAGCCGCCCGATCCCCGGGATCGCCCCTTCACCGCTCTCGCCCTCGAAGAGCAGATCGTACTCGTCGATGACGACGCAGAGCCGCCGGTCCTGGTTGAGCAGGGCCTCGCCGGCGGTCTTCCAGCCGCCGAGCCCACAATGATCTCCGCGCAGCGGCGCCTCGCCGGCGACCCGCATCCGCCGCCGGAGCGCCTCGCACAGCTCGTCGGCAACTGCATCCACGGTGCGTTCGATCAGGACGCTGGCATCGACGACCACCGCGACCCCTGCACTGGTCACGCCGGCGTTCTCGAATGCCTCCCGCAGCCCGCTGGCAGGGTCGAACCAGTCGGTGACGGCGCGCATGACCGAGGTCTTCCCCATCTTTCGCAGCCCGAACAGCCCCACCGCGTCGCCCCGCACGACCCGCGTTCGCAGCGACGAGACCTCGGCGTCGCGACCGACGAGCTGCGCGCCTCGGACCGCGTCTCGCTCCTCGAACGCGTCGAAGCCGGGCAGGCGCGAGCGCAGCACCTCGGTGAGCGACGGCCACACACGATCCGGGCCGGCACCCCATGCGATCCGTTGTCCGTGGCCGCCGATGCGGTCGAGCCGGTCGGCGAGCGTGCACGCATCGTGATCGGCGACGATCACCAGGTTGCCGTCGAGTCGCAGCCCCGACTGCACGACTTCGCCGCTGGCTTCGTGGAGCGTGCGCGCCTGGACCTCACCGTCCACCACGACGATGAGCACCTCGGGGGCGAGCCCGAAGCCTTCCTGCAGGGGGCGTGGCGGCGAGACCCGCGCGAACCAGACCGGGCCCACGCCATGCCGCACGTGGGTGAGCGCGAAGCCATCCCTCTCGAGCGCGCGGAGCATCGATGCGGTCCACGGAACCGCGCGCTCCATATGCTGACGCAAGACTGCGAGGGTCATGGCTGGCTCGGCCTCCCCGGCGACTACCTTGTCGACAGCCTGGAGGGCCACCCGCGATGCGCTGTCTCCATCTTCCAATCATAGCCCAAGAGACGGCAGCGGTCTCCCATCCTCTTGCTGAGTGGATCTGACGAGCGGGCGTTGGCCCGGCGCATGCCACGGTGGTCGCGGGCTCAGCGCAGGGTGACGCCGCGCGCGTGCAGCGTGGCGGCGAGCCGATCGGCCTCGCCAGCGTGGTTGTAGAGATGCGCCGAGACCCGGAGCAGCGGCCCGTCGGCGAAGTCGACGATCGGGACCTCCCAGCCGTCGTGCAGGAGCTGGGTCTCCAGCGCGAACGGCGTGGTGCCGGCCGGTAGCTGGATCGGAATCGCCGCCATGCAGCCGAGCGCGTCGTCGGGCGCGAGCGGCAGGACGCGGCGGCCGCCGCCGAGGCCGTTGCCAAGACCATCGACGAGCCGGCGGCGCAGCTCGCAGGCCAGCGCGTGGTTGCGGGCGTAGACCGCCGGCCAGCCGCCGCCCTCGATGGCGACCGTCGCGATCGCCGAGGGCACCGTCAGGTGGGGCGTCGGATCGTGGGTGCCGCTCCAGTCGAGCTCGGCGTGGAGGCGATTGGTGGGGCCGTACGCGGGGGTCGCGCCGTGCGAGGTGACGAGCGGGCGGACGGCGATGCCGTCGGCTGCGACGAGGAAGCCCGAGCTCTTCGGGGCGCACAGCCACTTGTGGCAGTTGCCGACGTAGAACGTCGCGCCGATCGCGGCGACGTCGAGCGCGATCTGGCCGGGCGCGTGCGCGCCGTCGACGATGACCGGGATGCCGCGGGCGGTGGCGAGCGCGACGAGCGCCTCGAGCGGCAGGCGCAGCGCGGTCGGGCTGGTGATGTGGTCGAACAGGGTGAGCCGGGTGCGCGGCGTGATCGCCTGGGCGACCGCGTCGACCAGCGCGCCGGGGTCGAACGGCAGCGGGATCGGGACGACCGTGAGGGTCGCGCCGCGGGCCGCGGCGAGCCGGCCGAGCTGGTTCATGCACGCGCGGTAGGTGTGCGCGGTCGTCACGATATGGTCGCCGGCCGCGAGGTCGAGGGAGTGGAGCGCGACCGCGACGCCGGACGTCGAGCTGGGCACGAATACGAGGCGCTCGGCCGGGGCGTGGACGAATGCCGCGAGGGCCTGGCGGGCGCGATCGAGCTCGATCTGCCAGTCGAGCACCATGAACTTCATCGGCGCGGCCTCGAGCCGGGCGCGCCAGGCGGTCGCGGTCAGCGTGACGGCCTGGGGGCAGCCGCCGAACGAGCCGTGGTTCAGGTGGACGATCGTGGGATCGAGCGACCACCGCTTGGGGGATGACACCGGCTCGGTCAGCTGCACGCGGCGAACATACCCGCGACGCCGGCGCTCGTGAAAGCGGCGCGCAGGGGGGCTCCGGAGCCGGCGCGGCGTGGGGCCACCCCGTTCGGCGCTCGATCCGCGCTCGCGGAGGCACCGGGGTCGGTGGTGACGCTGCCGCGCGCGCGCGGCGGGTTCCCCCAGCGACGACGAGGTCCGCCGACGCGACCGCGCAGCCGCGGGAGGATCGGACAGATCCCCAGGGATCTTCTCACGGCGGTTGTCGTCGGAGCGGCGGCGGCGTTGGCGTAGATTGACCGCGTGATCGACCCAGCCGCGCGTGCGCGCCTCGAAGCGTGGAAGCTGTCGCTCCTGGATCTGTCGGCGGCCAACCGGCTGCTCGACGTCAAGGACGGCAAGACCACGATCCCGCTGCCGGAGGTGGATCCGCTGGCGGTCGCGGCGGCGCTGGCCGAGGGCGCGGCGTTCACCGTGGCGTCGAGCCTCTTGCTGGGGGCCGGGCCCGGTGGGGACGACCCCGGCACGCTGCGCTCGCCGCTCGCCGCGCCGGAGCTGGCCCACCGGCTCGTCGCGATCCGGCGCGCCGCACGCGCGCAGCTGGCTGATGGCGGCGTCCACACGCTGTGGCTGGGGCTCGGGCTCCTGACCTGGTGCGCGGACGAGCCCGACCCGGCCACCGGCGAGCGCGTGATGCGGACGGCGCCGCTCGCGCTGTGGCCGGTCGAGCTCGAGCGCTCGGCGGGTGGCACGCTGCGGCTGGTCGAGGCCGCCGGGCTCGAGCCGCGGTGGAACCTGACGCTCGGCGAGAAGCTCCGCCGCGACTTCGAGGTCGCGCTGGCGCCCGCCGGCGACGAGCTCGACCTCGCGGCGCTGCTCGACGCGGCCGAGGCGATCGCGGCGACCCGTCCGGGCTGGCGGGTCGCGCGCGCCGCGCAGCTCGGGATCTTCGCGTTCGGCACGTTCGTGATGTGGAACGATCTCGACGCACGCGCCGACGAGCTGCTGGCCAGCCCGATCGTCGCGCACCTGGCGACCGGCGCGGGCATCGCGTTCGGCCAGCCGTCGCCTGCCGCGGCCGCCGCCGTGACCGGGGGCGCGGTGCCGGCGGAGCTGCTCGCGCCGCTCGACGCCGACGCGAGCCAGCTCGCCGCGATCGCCGCGGCCGGGGCCGGCGCGAGCTTCGTGCTGCAGGGCCCGCCGGGCACCGGCAAGTCGCAGACGATCGCGAACCTCATCGTCCACTGCGTGACGCACGGCAAGACGGTGCTGTTCGTGACCGACAAGCGGGCCGCGCTCGAGGTCGTGCAGCAGCGGCTCGCGGCGGTCGGGCTGGGCGAGTTCTGCCTCGAGCTCCACTCGCACAAGGCGGTGCGCGCGCAGGTCGTCGCGCAGCTCGGGCGGGTGCTCGAGCGCGCGTTCCGTCCGGTCAGCGGACCGACCGGGGACGATCACCGGCTGGTCGAGCTGCGGGCCGCGCTCGATGCCCACGTCGCCGCGCTGCACCGCGTGGGGCCGTTCGGCCGCTCGCTCCACGACGTGCTCGGCCGGCTGGTCGAGCTGCGGGCGACCGCGCGCGCGGCGCTCGCCGAGCGCGACGCGACGGGGCTCGATCGCGCAGGCTTCGAGCGCCGCCGGCTCGCGGTAGGGCAGCTCGCGGCGGCGGCGATCCCGGTCGAGCCGGTCGCCGCGCATCCGTGGCGGGCGTCGACGATGGAGCGCTGGCCGCTCGATGGCCGTGACCGCGCGGCGGCGGCGCTCGACGAGGCGGCGGCGGCCGCGGCGGCGCTCGCGCGGGCCGTTGCGGGCGTGGTGAGCCTGCTCCCGGGCCTCGTCGCGCGCACCCGCGATCAGCTGGAGGCGCTCGGCCAGCTGGCGGCGCTCGCGGCCACCTCGCCGCGGCCGGGCGCCGAGCTCCTGACCCAGCTGCGGATCGCGCGCGGCGATGATCTCGCCGAGAAGATCGCGCTGATCCGCGCGCGCGGCACCGGCACGCTCGAGGCGCCTCGCGATCCGGGCGCGTTCCTCGTGCTCGCGAGCCGGCACCGCCAGCTGGCGACCGAGGTCAACGATCGGTTCACCGACTCGATCGCCGAGCTCGACGCCCACGCGCTGTGGGTCCAGCTGCGGCGGTGGATCCACCGGCTGGCGCCGCTACGGTTCCTGGCGCTGCGCGAGGCGCGCGCGGCGATCCGGGCCGCGGCGATGCCGGGCATGCTCGAGACCGACGGCGCGATGATCACCGCGCTCGAGTCGGTGATCGCCGAGCGGGCGGCGCGCACGGCGCTGGTCGCGGCGGCCGAGCCGGCGAGGCGCTGGTTCGGTGAGCTCGGCGGCGATCCGCTCGCGCTCGATCTGCCGAAGATCGACGCCGCGGTCGGCTGGGCCGCCGAGCTGCGCCGCGCGTTCGACGCGGTCGACGTGGCCGGCGGCGAGGCGGGCCGGGCGGCGGCGTGGCGCGCCCTGGTGGCGCAGGTCGCGGCCAACCCCGCGACGGAGGCGCCGGGCGCGGCGGGCGCGGGGGACCTCGCGCGGTTCACCGAGCTCGCCGAGGCGGTCGCGCGCTGGCGGCCGGCGCTGGCCGCGCTGGCCGAGGCGACCGGCATCGACGCGGTGACGCTCGGCGCGGGCGATGATCACCCGGTGGCGCTCGGCGAGCGGATCGAGGCGCTGCGCCACGCGCTCGACGGCATGCGCGACTGGGTCGCGTTCCATGGCGCGCGCCGGGCGGCGCTGGCGGCCGGCGTGGGGCCCGCGGTGGCCGCGATCGAGCGCGGCGAGCTGGGTGCGGCAGAGCTGGCCGGGGCCTGGGAGCGCGCGACCCTGATGGCGTGGGCCGACGCCGAGCTGGCCGACACGCCGGCGCTCGCGCAGTTCCATGGCGCGGCGCACCACGCGCACGTCGCCGCGTTCGCCGATCTCGATCGCGCGGCGCTCGCCCTGGTGCGGGCCCGTGCGCTGGTCCGGCTCGCCGAGCGGGTGCCGCGGGTCGCCGCGGATCCGGGCGGCGAGCTCGGCACCTTGATGCACGAGCTCAAGAAGCAGCGCGGCCACCGCCCGCTGCGCCGGCTGTTCGGGGAGATCCCGACGCTGTTGCCGCGGCTCGCGCCGTGCCTCCTGATGTCGCCGCTGTCGGTCGCGCAGTACCTCGATCCGGCGCTGCCGCGGTTCGACCTGGTGGTGTTCGACGAGGCGTCGCAGCTGCCGACCGCCGACGCGATCGGCGCGCTGGCGCGCGGCGAGGCCGCGGTCGTCGTGGGTGACTCGCGCCAGCTGCCGCCGACCCGGTTCTTCGACGCGGGCGCGGGCGCCGCGGCGGCCAGCGACGATGCGGCCGACCCCGAGGCCGAGGGCGCGGCCGCCGAGCTCGAGAGCGTGCTCGACGAGTGCGTCGCGCAGCGGCTGCCCGAGCTGCGGCTCGCGTGGCACTACCGCAGCCGCCACGAGGATCTGATCGCGTTCGCCAACCAGCGCTACTACGGTGATCGCCTGCAGGTGTTCCCGGCCGCGCACGGCTCGGCGGACCTCGGCGTGTCGTGGCGGCGCGTCGAGGGCGTCTACGATCGCGGCGGGACCCGGCAGAACCGCGCGGAGGCCGAGGCGGTCGTCGCCGAGGTGCTGGCGCGGTTGCGCGATCCGGCGCAGCGCACCCGCTCGATCGGCGTCGTCACGTTCTCGCGCGCCCAGCAGGAGCTGATCGAGGATCTGCTCGACGCCGCGTGCGCCGACGATCCCGAGCTCGACGGCTGGGTCGACGGGTCGCCCGGTGGCGGCGGCGGCGAGCCGGTGCTGGTCAAGAACCTCGAGACCATCCAGGGCGACGAGCGCGACGTCGTGATCCTCTCGGTCGGCTACGGGCCCGACGCACGCGGCGCGTTCCCGCTGCACCTGGGCCCGCTGTCGCAGCGCGGCGGCGAGCGCCGGCTCAACGTGGCGATCACCCGGGCGCGCGAGCAGCTGCTCGTGTTCTCGAGCTTTGCGCCCGAGGAGCTCGCGGCGGCGGGCGGGCAGGGCGTGCAGGATCTCGCCGCACTCCTGGCGTTCGCGCGCGCCGGCGGCGGGGCGGCGCGTCCGGCCGCGGAGGCCGAGGCACCCCCCGCGAGCCCGATCACCGCGGCGATCGCGCGGGCGCTCGGCGAGCGCGGCTGGATCGTGCGCCACCAGGTCGGCTGCGGCGCCTACAAGATCGATCTCGCCGTCGTCGATCCCAACGACGCCGCGCGCTACGTGCTGGCGATCGAGCACGACGGCGCCGCCTATGCCGCCGCGCCGGCCGCGCGCGATCGCGACCGGCTGCGCGCGCAGGTGCTCGGCCTGCTCGGCTGGCGGATGCACCGGATCTGGTCGCTCGACTGGTGGGCGGACCCCGAGCGCGAGCTCCAGCGCGCCCACGGCGCGATCGTCGCGGCGCTCGCGGCGAGCCGCCAGCGCCGGGTGGCGGCTCCCGCCCGCACGCCGTCGCCGCGTGCGGCACGCGACACCGACCGCACGGCGCAGGCGCGCAGCTCCACGCCAGCGCCGGGCCCGGCGGCGCGCGCCCGGACCGCGGCACCGCTCGCGGCGGGTTCGGGGCCGACCGGCGCGGTGGCCCAGCTGCTCGGCGACGCGACCGACGCGACCCCGCCGGTGGCGACCGGCAGCGCGCCGGTGCGGATCGCGAAGAACGCGATCGCGATCGGCCCGTATCTCGCCGCGGCGATCCCCGCCGGCCGGCGCGCCCCCGACGACCTGTTCGCGCCGCGCCACCTCGCCGAGCTCGGCAAGATCATCGAGCAGGTGCTCGCGGCCGAGGCGCCGATGCACGTCGACCTGCTGGCCCGCCGCGTCGGCGCGTACTTCGGCATCGCCCGGCTGACCCAGCGCGTGACCGATCAGGTGCGGGTCGCGCTCGCCGGCCGCGGCCGCTGGGGCGAAGAGGCCGACGTCGTGTGGCGGCTCGATCAGGATCCGGCCGGCGTCCCGGCCGTGCGCGTGGCCGGCCAGGGCACCTCGGCGCGCCGCGAGATCGACGAGGTCCCGCTGTCCGAGATCGCCGCCGCCGCCCGGATCGTCGTCGAGCGCGCCGTCGGCATCCCGGCCAACGACCTCGTGCGCGACGCCGCCCGCCTGCTCGGCTTCTCGCGGATCACCGAGCGCGTGGTCGACCGCATCGCGACCGGCGTGCGGCTCGCGGCGCGGCGCGAGCTGATCCGGATCGCCGCCGGCAAGGCGACGCTGCCGGAGTGAACGTCGCCGCGAACCTACGCGGCCGTAGGGAGGGCGTTGCGAACGATCTGCCTGGCGACGCTGCCGAGCTGCGCCGCGAAGCTGCCGGTGTTGTAGGCCTGGCCGTAGCGCGCGCAGATCGCGCGGACCTGCGTGGCCATCTCGGGGTAGCGCGCGGCCGGGACGTCGGGGAACAGGTGGTGCTCGATCTGGTGGCTCAGGTGGCCGCTCAGCACGTGGAACGCGCGGCTGCCGGTGATGTTGGCCGAGCCGTGGAGCTGGCGCAGGTACCAGTCGCCGCGGCGCTCGCCCTGGGTCTCGGCCTCGCGGTACAGCCGGACGCCGTCGGGGAAGTGGCCGCAGAAGATGATCGCGAACGTCCACAGGTTGCGCAGGCCGTTGGCGAGCAGGTTGCCGAGCGCGACGCGCGGCGCGTTGGCCCCCGCGAGCGCCGGGAACACCAGGTAGTCCCTGGCGAGCTGCCAGCCGGCCTTGCGCAGGAACGGCGCGGCGCGCCGGCGCAGCACCGTGAGCGGCTGGCGCCCGGTGACCGCCTCGTCGAGGTGCAGGTCATGGAGGCCCACGCCCCACTGGAACAGCAGCGCGAGCACCGCCGCGGCGACCGGCTGGATCACGTGCAGCGGCCGCCAGCGCTGCTGCGCGTTGACCCGCAGGAACGCATAGCCGACGTCGCGATCGCGGCCCAGGATGTTGGTGAACGTGTGGTGCTCGACGTTGTGCGAGCGCCGCCAGTCGTCGCCGTCGCAGACGTTGTCCCACTCGTAGCGCGTGCCATCGAGCGCAGGATCGCCGGTCCAGTCGTACTGGCCGTGCATCACGTTGTGGCCGACCTCCATGTTCTCGAGGATCTTGGCGGCGCCGAGCGCGGTGGTGCCGAGCGCGAACGTCAGCGGGCCGACGCCGAGGTGGAGCAGGGCGCGGCCGCCGGCCTCGCTGTAGCGCACGAGGCGGATCATGCGGCGGATGTGGTCGACGTCGCGCTGGCCGAGGTCGGCCAGCACGCGGCGGCGCAGGGCATCGAGCTCGCGCCCGAAGGCGTCGGCCTCGTCGGGAGACAGCGGCTTGCTGGGGTGCGTGATCATGGTTGTCCTCCGGGAACGGTTCGAAGCAGGTGAGGCGCCGGGGCGACCGGCTACAGCGCGAGCGCGAGATCCGAGCGCGCGATCGACACGCACAGCCGGATCTCCTGATCGGGCTCGCTGGACACCGCGCCGGTCAGGCCATCCTCGACGGTTCCGTGCAGCTTGCGGCAGCGGCACGACTGGCAGATGCCCATGCGGCAGCCATGCGGCGGGCGCTGGCCGGCGCGCTCGAGCTGCGCGAGCAGCGGCCCGGGGCCGGCGGCGATGACCCGGGCGCCGGTCCGGGCGAGCACGACGGTCACCGCGGCGGGGGCGTCGCCGCCGACCGGGGGGCGCGCCGCGGCGACGAACCGCTCGTGGTGCACGCGGTCGAGCACGCCGGCGTCCCCCGCCGCCCGGGTGACGACGTCCATGAGGCCCGGGGGGCCGCACACGAAGATCTCGCGGCCGGCGAGATCGGGCACCAGCGCGCGCAGCCCGGCCGCGTCGAGCCGGTCCGCGCCCTCGTCGTCGTGCCGCGCGTGGAGCGTCAGCCAGGGAAACCGCGTGGCGAGGCTCGCCAGCTCGTCGCCGAAGATCGCGTCGCGCCGGCTGCGTGCGCCGTGGATCACGACGACGTCGGGGGCGCCGGTGCCCTCCCGCGTGGCGAGGTCGCGCAGGATCGCCATGACCGGCGTGATGCCGCTGCCGCCGCCGACGAGGAGGAGCTTGCGTGAGGCCTCCGGGGCGAGCACGAAGTCACCGGCCGGCAGGCCGAGCCCGACGACGGCGCCCGGGCGCAGCTGGTACAGCGCGGGCGAGACCCGCCCGCCGGCCACGCGGCGGACCGTGATCGCGATCCGGCGGGCGCCCGGCGGCGAGCTGCCCGACGAGATCGAGTAGCAGCGGCGCACGCGCACCCCGTCGATCTCGAGCTCGACCAGCACGTACTGGCCGGCGCGATGGCCGGGCCACCAGCGCCCCGGCGCCAGCACCAGGGTCCGCGTGTCGGGGGTCTCGTCGATCACCCCGACGACTCGCGCGGGGCGCTCGGTGGCCGACCAGGTCGCGCCGAGCCCGCCGAGCCCGCTGCGCCGGGCGAGCCCACCGAGCT
>Ga0070717_10004442_pt1 | contig 10129 bp, 7 predicted proteins | sample LARL113metaG_FD_71366 | JGI IMG/M metagenome (GOLD analysis project Ga0070717, IMG submission 71366) | Corn, switchgrass and miscanthus rhizosphere microbial communities from Kellogg Biological Station, Michigan, USA - LAR L11-3 metaG | ecosystem: Host-associated > Plants > Roots > Rhizosphere ... | reverse complement strand
CGAAGCGTGGCCCCAGTAAAGTCCGCGCGACGTTCCGAGTTGCCTCCATTATCTCCATAGCACTCGTTCTTGATAGCACTGCATCTTGAAACGCGGAACCTCTAACTCAATCTGCGCTTGACGCGCTCAGCTAGCTTTTCAGGCCAGCCGCCGGTCTGCACAGCGCATTTTTTCGTGTGCGTGCCGCGTTCAAACACGACGATGCTGTCGTAAAAATGCATCGACAAGGTGGACTTGGTGAATTCAGTTGGCAGCAGTGCACCACGATTATGGTCGGCGTTCAGTTCGTCGATTAGATTCTTGCATGCCTCGATAAACGTGGACGGCTCACGTAGACCGCCTTCATACTCGTCCCAATATGCGGTATGCAAGTCCTCCACCATGTAGATGCCGTTCTTCGCGACTTTGGGATAAAGGAACTGGAAACTGGCCATGATGTGGCTCATGAGGTGACTGCCGTCATCTAGAACAATGTCGGGCGTACCCACCTGGTCTATCAAACCCTGCAGAAAGTGGAAGTCTTGCTGCTGCCCAATATAAACCTCGACCTGATCCTCCTCGAATTTTTTGCATTCCGGATCAATATCGATGCCGATGATTCGCGCGTGGGGACCAAAATAGCGCTTCCACATTTGAAGAGAGCCACCGAGGCCGCAGCCGATTTCTATGAATGTGACCGGCTTGTAAACGAAATCGTCGAAATGGCGCTCATAGACTGGGAAATAGTGCTTCCATTTATTAATAATCCTATTGTCGTTGGAGAGAAATTCGGACCAAAGAGTCATCCATTCCACCCCGGCCCGGCGCAGGGAGCTATGAAATGAAGACCTTCTCTTCTTAACTTCAGAAACGGCCCTCGGTAGAGTATTGCCCGCGCGCGAGATCGTAAAACGATTTTCATTGCAAATGCTCCCCTCACGTCGATCCGCCCCCCGACTCGGCGATTTCCATCTTCCTTCTCAAAAAATGACCCCACCATATCCTATAACAACGTCGCAGAAACGGCAGGGGACGCAACAGTTCAAGGGATTAAACTCGAGGACACTAAGCGCCGCTTCCTGAAAGCATGCATCAGATCTTTTCGTTCCTTGCCGTTTAATCCGCCAAACCAGGCAAGAATTAGCGTGCTAAGCCCCCAGAGGGCTACTAGTCGCGAGTCGAGAGTTGTGCGAGTAGGAGCCCACCAGAATGAAAGAAGACACACAGACGGAATGGTGATGATGGCGGGCTGAAGAAGTCCTTTTAGAAACAGCCGTGAACGAGAAATCGAAAGTGTCTGCCGAGTCAAGTGCATAGTAATCGCAAAATGCAACGCCACACTGACGAAGGAGCCAAGGAGCGTGCCAAGCGCCACTCCAATGGCCCCAAATCGGCTGGCGAGATAGATGCTGCTGCCCAGATTAACTATCGCTTCGGATGCAGCACTTGCAGCGGCAGCTCCTTGTCGGCCGGTCCCACAGATCATCGTGGCGTACGGTGCACACAAATTGCGAATGACATTCGCGAAAACTAGAACACGAAGATACATGAGAGTGTGAACAGCGTATTCCGGACCAACCCAGAGACTCAGAATCGGGAAACCGCAAACGATGAGCGGTAATCCAGTCACAAGCAGGATTACGGTGGTATAACGGGTGGTCCTGGCTAGAAAATCGCCCATTTCCAAAGCCGAGCGCTGTGTGCTCATGGCTGAGGACGCGGGCATCAGGGGATTCACCATCGACGCGATGATCAACAACACAAAGCTGGTTGGCAGTGTAGCGATAGAGTAGTACGCGGTTTGCAAGTAGTCGTAATGGCCGACGATCGTGACGTCAAGTCCGGTGATGCACAACATCGCGGCCGTCAATATGGACTGCAACGAACAGTACCGAGTCATGGTTTTTAGAACACGAAAGTCAACTAAGCGCGTGGATACTTGGATTCTTGGCGCCCTTTTTCGCCACGCAAGAACCTGCAACAGGCCGGTGACAACGTTCACGAAGGCTACAGCGATCCCCATAGCCCCCAGACTGCCATGCAGAGCGACGATGGTAATGACAATTGCGGCGAAGGACGCACGATTGACGATCGCGAGCGTCATTGGAATCCCGTAGCGCTGAAGTCCCAAGAAAACAGCCGAATATACGGCGCAAACCAGACTGAAAGACAGGGAAGATCCAATTAGTATGACGCTTATGCGGACATCGTGATAGAGAGTCGAGGGCATGGTGCTGAATAAACGGGGGACTTGCCAGGCGAGTAATACTGTGAGTACGAGGCCGAACATTCCCGCCACAATCATGAGGGCCAGCCCGGCACTGGCATGGCGACCCGCTCCGGCGTAATCGCCCCTTGCATCGTATTCGGCGACGAATTTGGAAACTCCCGTTTGGATCCCTAGATCGAGATAGGATACATAGGCCCCGAGCTGAAGGACGAGGACCCATGCAGCATAGGTGGTGACAGGCAAATGGTGGGTGAGATACGCAGGCAATACCAGAGCGACCAGCGAAACAGCCAAGACACGCGCCAAACTGGCGACGACGTTCCGCGAAATCGTCGCGGCGGGAGCCCCCGACTTCTCTGGAACCGTGTCGGATAAATCGGGAGGTATGGCAGGGATTTCGCTCAAAGTATCGAGTCTACACCTTTGATTGATTCGAACGGCAGACCGCAACCCGCGGCTTTGCCTGCCGAATTGGCCGGGTTGGCCCCGCCGCTCGATTCTTATATCATGGTACTCGAGGATCAGGGTACTCGATCTCGGGTTCTGCGGAAGGTTAGGGTGAATGGCGATCAATATTCCGGCTGAAAAAGAGAGTGTTACCGTACCGAATCCTGGTTCCGAGAAGAGGGCAGTCTCAATTGCGAGCGTTACAGTCGTCTACAATGGCGCCCAGGTTCTGCCGCGGCATTTGGAAGCGCTCCAGCGGCAAACCCGAAAGGTCGACGAAATTGTTGTAGTGAACAATGCATCCACCGACGACACCTTGACTCTGCTTGCCACGAGATACCCCGAGATCACAGTGTTGAACCTCTCCGAGAACAGTGGGGTCGGAGGCGGACTTGCCGCGGGGCTGAGTTTCGCAGCAATCACAAAGAAATATGATTGGGTCTGGCTCTTCGATCAGGACAGCGTCCCTTCCGAAGACGGACTCGAACGCTTGCTGGCTGGCTTGGGACACCTGGACGGCACCGAGGAGAGCACTGCCATCCTCGCTCCCGTGAACATTCATCCGGGGACGAATATGACCTGTCCTGGACTCTTGTGGCGAGGTGGGCGCCTCCGCGAGTCGCCCGAGTCCGACAAGCGCATAACTTTTGTTGACTCCGTTATTACTTCGGGGAGTCTGCTACGAAGAGAAGCCGTGGAAGCCGTGGGGCTGCCGCGCTCCGATTTCTTCATGGATTTCGTCGACCACGAACACTGTCTGCGTCTGCGGCGGCACGGATTCAGAATTGCCGTAGTTCGCGACAGCTTGCTCCATCACGTAAACGGCGATCCATCCAAATTCAAAATTCTTGGCCGCACGAAGTATTGGACCGATCACGTGCCTTGGCGCGAATATTACATGACCCGAAACGAAATCTTTACAGTTTGGCAATACTTTCCGAAATGGTGGGCTAAAGCTTTTACCCTTTATCGACTGGCTCGGAAGGCTCTTGACCTAATCGTGTTTGGCCACCAGAAACTAGCGTGCTTCCGGATGATGTACCGCGGTTTCCTGGACGGACGGGCGGGGAGGCTCGGGATTCGGTTTCTGGCCACCTCGCGCTAGCTACCCTAAGAGGCCGGAGCACTCAACCTCTGCTCTCTCGGCCAATCGTTCGATCCCTCGCAGCGTGCCCCCACTCGCCCGGAACTTTCAAGGAACAACATAGCCCAGACGCTGCTCCGTCCTCTGGCCTTCACAGTTCGGATCCTGGCTAACGAAGTGATCGTACCCGGTGAAGCAACGATATAGCGCTACGAGGTTGAGTCCGGAAACCGGTTGCGAGTATCCATAACCATTTCTGCCGAGAATCCGCTGACCTTCACAGCCAATATCGAGCGAAACAAAATAGTCTCGTTCCGCTGCCTTGCAGCCATAGAATGGGACCGTCGCTCCGTTGACCGGGTGCGCATAAAGGTGACCAAGAGCGGCTTGCAATTGAAAGCCAGCATCAGGGTGAATCCAGCCCGTCGTAACTTCATGGATCCTTCCATTGAAATAGCGATTGAGCGAAATTGCTGGGCTGACATCCGGTACCCAATTCAGAGGTATGATGATCCATGTTCCTGGCGCAGCAGATTTCCCTGCCTCAGCCGGAGTTGCGTCCCAGTTCGGGGCAGGGTAGGAGACGGTCGTGTACATCTGAATCGTAGGATAGGATGCCACATTGAGATTGCCGTAGAGATCGCGGACGAAACCGGCGATGAAGTTCGATTCGAAGCCAGTCATGTTCGTGTCCAGAGTGACGAGTTGTTGCCAAGGCGAGGCCCCGGTCAACAGCGAGGACTGTCGGATATTGTACAGTTCAATGCCGTACTGTCCGCGTTCCAGTACGCCTCCGGTAGTCGACGGCGGTCGAAGCGGACGATTGAAAACGGCGTACCACTCACCCGCTGCGGAATCAAAGGACATGTCCCCCCAAATCGCTTGCGGATCGTCAGGATCCAAGCCATTGGATGTCACCGTTCCTTCAACGGTGAAGTGCACGCCGTCGTTTGAAACCGCGGCCACATGATGTAAGGTTGGATTACTATCCTCATAAAACATCGCGATTGCGGCTTTATGATCGCTATTGTACAGAGCTGGTTGGCCAACTCCATATCCAGTCGGGGAGGTTGAGGAAATCACCGGCTCAGGACACTTCTTCCAAGATATGCCATCGTTGGAAAATGCAACACCGATACTATTACTCGTCCCGGTGATCTCTGCCGTGGCCACGTAGTACATCGCAAAACTATAGTTCTGACCATCGCCGAGAGGGTTTTCGAAGACGCCGCCAATTACCTTCGGATTGCAAGTGTAAGCAGAATCCCAGGCACCTGGAGTTTCCGCCAGCACCAAGACGGGCCCATAAGACTCCAGTGTCGACGTGTTGACCGATTCGAAAAAGATGGCATCCGTTTTCTGAGAACTATCGGCGGGATTGACGCCGACACTGCACCACCAGAACAGGCGCGTATCTCCAACCTGAATGACGGAGGGCGAATAGTTATATTGCTGAACCAGACCAACCGCACCCTTGGGGAGCGACGGCGCACAACCGGTTGTACTCAAGATGATCGAAATCATGATTGCCGTGAGAAGCTGGATCTTGAGACGATTCATTGCGGGTGCCTTTCTGCGACGCACAAGTTTTGCACATTCGACTTGGGGCGGGACCCCTGTTCAGCCCGACGGTGGCTCGTCTTCAATCTCTTTGTTTCAATGGTCGTTTCATTTCACCGCAGGCTTAAACGGTTGACATTGTAACCTGGGCGGCGGTCGGGGGAGTCCCGAAAGGCACCCATAATGCGCGTGTAGAACTGATCACTTACCGATGTGCTAGTTTGCGGGGCTTTCAGATTCGGCTGGTTCCGGGAGGGCTGGGGCGGACTTGCGGCCAACTCATCCAGCGTCACGCAGTGCGCAACTTCGAATCGGCAGAAGTGGGTTGCTTGAACTCGCGATTTATTTGAGTTCCGGCAAGAAAGAATAGAAACGCCATCACCTTATAGGCGTTGTGAGAATCGACCATCAACATGTTTACGGCCAATGCGAGCACGGCCATGGAACAAGCGGTGCTTAGCCTTGATATCCTACGCATAAAGGCGAGGAACGCGACTGTGCCGATCACCCCTGTTTCGCAAATCAGTCGGAGCCATCCGCCATCAAGAGCAGGCCCCAGTGCTCCTGGCCCCAAGCCGAATATCCATACCATTCGTGGCTCTGCTAGCATAGTTTTTACAACCTGCGCCCATTTAAATCCGCGGATGTACCAACTGCGGTCGACTCCTTCCGGTGCGTCCTCGGGTGCTCCCCCCTCCGAGACGCTGCTGAACTGCGGGTCGACGGGTATGTCGTCATATACATCTCGAAACGTTGCCACATTCTGCGCAGAAAACAGGTCCTCTGATCGGCTGCTGACCGGATTGGGAATAGCGACAAGAACGGTTACGAGCAGTGCTGAGATTGCCGCCATTCCCCAAATGAGCGCGGCTTTCTTTCTCGAACCCTTGTAGATGTACACCAATGTCAAAAGACAATGTGCGAGAAGGGCGCTCCTGGAACCCGTGAGGAAGATGCAAGTCCCCGTCAATATGCACCAGTACCAAAATCTGGCGATAGGTTTAGTTCGAAATACTAATCCAGCAAAGGCTACATTGAGGAGCGCACCCATTTCAGAATGGTAATTTGCTGATATCCCGAATGGACCGTCTACTTTTGATTCATATCCGTCCGCTGTGAATCCGCCAACAATTCCCAGAGATTGAAGAAATATAACGGCGCAATTGAGCCCGATCAGCAATTTCACGAGGAAGTCGAAATCGTAACGACAGCGGATAAAATATTTTCCGGACCAGTAAAAGATAAGATATTCGACGAGACGTAGAGAATACAGAATGCTGGAATGGCCGGCATTAATAAAGTTCGAGGTGCAGAACAGGGCGACCACTGCAAATCCCATTGCTGGTACCGGGTCAGTCTTGAAGTCCAAGTTTACAACCCAGCCGAACGCTAGTAAGCTTACAACTGTCAATAGGATGAAGTCGTCAAATCTGATGCCAGCCGTTTCGTTCCGAAAGCTAATCAGGTTTACTTTTGGGATAAAAAAGAGAATCGTCGGCCAGAGAACCGGGCGTGAGAGAAGAGCCACGCTTTTTTGGGCGTACCGATAGACGAACTCAGCAGAACTGACGACTGCGAAGACAGCGATATTTGCTGGTTCGCTTGTGGTGGATGAAGACATTCCACCGATAGAGTATCCGAGTGTAAGCGTTGGGACAAGTTGGTCAAATGAGCCGGTGCCTCATTTCAGAGTGTTGGACAAAATCGTCGAAGCCACGTCGGAGCAAGGTCCTGTTGCGAGAGGTGGAGATGAGTTAATCGGAATCCATCCAATGAATCCAGCAGGAACGACCAAGAAGGCTGACAAAGGGCACATCTGGCGTATTACCATTTCGCGAATCGCGAAGAGGTTTGGGCCGCGGACGGTGAAGGCCTGATTCCGGCTAAAGATCAGCCAATGCGTCAGCAAAATCCGTATGCCAGAGATCAGCGTCATAATTCTGAACTGGAATGGGAAGCATTTTTTGGAGACGTGTCTTACCGCGTTACGGCGGCAGACCTTTCGAGACTTCGAAGCCATCCTGGTGGATAACGGATCGGAGGATGGATCCGCAGAGTTTGTGCGCACTTACTTCCCTGAAGTACGTCTGATCGCGCTCCACGAAAATCGTGGTTTTACCGGCGGAAATATCGCGGGATGGGAGTTGGTTCGCAACGGAGCAGCTGATGGCCTGATCGTTCTTCTGAACAACGATACTGAGGCCCATCCCTCGTGGCTGGAAGAAATTCACAAGGCGAGCCGCACCTATCCCAGTGCGGGCACATTTGCAAGCAAGATGATGATGTTCGATGAGCGGAACCGCATCGAAAACTGCGGCTTCTCGATGTCCACGATCGGTTTTACGATCGACTTAGGACGCGGTGAACTGGACTCCCCCGCTTGGTCAGAACCGCGACAAGTATTCGGTGCCTGCGCAGGGGCGGCCGCCTACCGTCGCGGTATGCTCGAAGACGTCGGTTTTCTGGATAACGATTTCTTCATGACCTCTGAAGACGTGGACTTGAGTTTTCGAGCGCAGCTGCAAGGATACGAGTGCTGGATGATTCCAGGAGCGATCGTTTATCACCGTTATCGTGGTGCTATGTCGAAATTTCCCACACGCCAAGCCTTTTTCACCCACCGAAACAGTGAGTTCGTTTACCTTAAGAATATGCCCGCTGGTTTGATACTGAGCTACTTGCCTGGGCGCATTATCTATGAACTCGCCGCCACGGTCTACTCGTTCAGCGCAGGTTACGGAAGGACCTTCGTGAAGGCGAAGATCGATGCTCTGCGGCAACTCGCTCGCGTTTTTCGCAAACGGAAGCAGATCCAAGAAAGAAAGACCGTATCGAACGCCCAATTGCACTTGCGGATGCAAAAAAAATGGGTCGGACCGAAGTGGCAAAAGTTGCTCTCAGCCTGGCACAAGCCATCCCAGCCTGAGATTAGAACGTCGCCTTAGCTCGTGAGCGAGTTCTGTCGATCACGTCATTTAAAGCGTGATAGTTCATGCCAGAGACTAACGTCATCCTCCTGAACTGCGGGGACACGAACGTTTTGGAGATGTGGCACGCCGCTGAGGAGATGAAATGATGTCGGGAAACACGAACCAACTCGCTAAGACGCAGAGGGTTGACTCCCGGAAGTCAGGAACTCTGGCATGGAAAGCCCTAGCGCGAAGGATACCACTGCAGTTGCGGGTCGAACTCAAGCGCCTGCTGTTGCTTCCATGGGACGGTGTCGATCTTCTGTTTGGCCGACGCAAAGACCTAGTACCTTCTCGGTACTACAACCGCTTTGTCGGGGACGGAGACTTTGTCGCGGTTGGAGATGAATTCCTGAAATACTTTGTGGATTTGGGAGGACTGCTCCCGACGCATAGGGTCTTGGATGTGGGTTCTGGCATTGGGCGGATGGCCAGGGGGCTGACGAAATATTTGGCGAGCGGAAGCTACGAGGGGATTGATATTGTTCCGCAAGGAATCGATTGGTGCCGGAGAAATGTCAGCCAACGCTATCCACATTTCCGTTTTCAACATGCGGACGTTCGGAACCTGATGTACAACCCGCGGGGAAGATTTGAGGCTGCCGAATATCAATTCCCGTTCGGGGATGCCGACTTCGATTTTACATATCTGACGTCTGTTTTCACGCACATGCGTAAGCGAGAGATGGAACACTATCTACTCGAGATTACGCGCACACTGCGACCGAATGGACGATGTTTGGTGACTCATTTCCTGTTGAATAAGGAGTCCCGAGCCTTGATCGAGGACGGTCGCAGTTCGCTAGAGTTCAAGTACCCACTGGACGGCTGCTGGACAAAAGACGAAGATGTGCCTGAGACCGCAATTGCCTTCGATGAGGAATACATTCGGAAGCTCTACCATGATTTGGGATTCACCGTGGAGACCGTTCGGTACGGCTCGTGGTGTGGCCGACCGGAGTATCTGAGTTACCAGGACATCGCTGTTGCTCGGAGGAGACCTTGACCGTGGAGCTGGATGGGTTAGCCGGACGAAATCCGTATGCCGGAAATTAGTGTCATCGTTCTGAACTGGAACGGGAAGCAGTTTCTAGACGACTGTTTCTGCGCCATGAGGCGGCAGACATTTCGGAACTTCGAAACGATCCTGGTCGATAATGGCTCTAGCGATGGCTCGGTCGAATATGTTCGTGCACGGTTTCCGGAAGTGAAATTGTTAGCCTTGCCAGAGAATCTCGGTTTCACCGGCGGAAATATTGCAGGATATGCGCAAGCCAGCGGGACCCTGATCGTTCTCCTGAACAATGACACCGAAGCGCATCCGAACTGGCTCGAGGAGATCCACCGGGCCAGTCAAATGCACTCCACGGCGGGAAGCTTCGCGTCGAAGATGATGTACTTCGACGAACGAGGCAGGGTGGAGAATTGCGGCTTCGACCTCGGGATGTCGGGGGCGACGGTAGATTTGGGCCGGGACGAACTCGACGGACCGGAATGGACTCAATCCCGCAAGGTATTTGGCGGTTGTGGGGGAGCGGTGGCGTATCGACGCGGGATGCTGGAGGCGATCGGCTTTTTGGACCCTGATTTTTTCATGACGTACGAGGATTTGGATTTAAGCTTCCGAGCGCAGCTCCGCGGGTTTGAGTGCGTTTACATACCTGGGGCGATTGTCTACCATCGCTATCGGGCTACGAATCGGACCATCCCATCCCGTCAAGTCTTTTACTCCCAGCGAAATATTGAAGTCACGTACCTGAAAAATATGCCACTAGGGCTGATTTTGAGATCGGCCCCGCGGCGATTGTTGTACGAGGTCGGTGCTGCCATTTATTTCAGCAAGCAAGGGGCGGGATCTGC
>Ga0070717_10004441_pt1 | contig 10129 bp, 9 predicted proteins | sample LARL113metaG_FD_71366 | JGI IMG/M metagenome (GOLD analysis project Ga0070717, IMG submission 71366) | Corn, switchgrass and miscanthus rhizosphere microbial communities from Kellogg Biological Station, Michigan, USA - LAR L11-3 metaG | ecosystem: Host-associated > Plants > Roots > Rhizosphere ... | reverse complement strand
ATACGCGGAGAAACAGGCCGTTCGCTGGCTTGATGCGGTGCGCTATGCCGATACCGCCGGATTCCACGGAGACGTCGCGCGCCCGGCGTGGCCTTACCGCGATTATGTGTTGCGCGCTTTTCGGGATAACAAACCGTTCGACGTGTTTACGCGCGAGCAATTGGCGGGCGATCTGATGCCCAACGCGACAGTGGAACAGAAAATAGCGTCGGCCTATAACCGCATGGGGCGAACGTCGGCGGAAGGCGGCTTGCAGCCGAAGGAATACCTGGCGAAGTATGGAGCCGAGCGCGTGCGTACGGTAAGCACGAACTGGCTTGGCACCACGATGGGATGTTCCGAATGCCATAACCACAAATTCGATCCCGTACTGACGAAGGATTTCTATGCCATGAAGGCATTCTTTGCGGATGTGAAGGAGACGGGTCTTGTACCGGATTTCGGACCCGACGCTTTTGCGCCGAAGATGCCTGTGTACCAGCCGGGGGAGAAAGAGCGAATCGACGCTTTGAGCCAACGAGTTCAGGGGGGGAAAAGCGAGCTCGATCGGAAGGCCGATGCGTTACAGGATGAACGGCGGGCGTGGGAGAAAGAGATCCTGGCGCGAGCCAACGCCGGGGACCTTGCCTGGAAATTCCCGATTCCCACGGCGGTTTCCGCCAACAGCGCAAAGCTTTCCGTGCAGAATACTGAAATGGACGAGAACGAGGAGCGTGCCCATCCGTTGGTTGCGACAACCGGCGGAGCGGGTCTGATTGTTGTGGGCGGGCCCAATCCGGATAACGAGACTTACACGGTCACTCTCAAGCCGGGCGCCGGTGTTTGGACGAGCGCTGGTATCGAAGTGGATACCGATCCTTCCCTTCCTGGTGGAGATATTGCGCGGGGCTCGGATCGATTCGTTATCTCCGAAGTGGACGCGACGTATTCGCGGAAGGGGCGAGGGTCCGGCAAGAAAACGCCGTTCGTTTTCGCTTACAGCACGGTTTCGCCGACCACAGGTTTTCCCGCTATGGCGGTACTCGACGGCGATCCGAAAACGGGTTTTGGAATCGTCGGCAGAGCCAAGGCTCCTCTACTGATTCTACGTTTCGCGCAGCCGCTGCATACTTCGGCGGCATCCACATTGACGGTTCGAGTGCATCAGGATTCTGATTCCCGCCAGGCGACAATTGGACGCTTCCGTATAGGCCTTTCGAGCGGCATGTATTCTTGGGATGACAATCCGAAGGCCAAGACGGATTCTGCCGCGACAGCGGGCCTTCCGCGAAATTTAGTCAAGGCACTGGAGCAGCCCGAACAGAAGCGCTCCGCGGAGCAGACCGCCCTCATTCGCGATATCTTTGAGTACTCTTCTCCGCAATTAGCTCCAGCACGGATTGAATTGACGAAGCTCGAGATGAACCAGAGCTTCCTCGAAGCCGCCGTCGCCGAGGTGATGGTCACCGAAAGCGCTCCGCCGCGGGAGACGCGTGTGCTTCCGCGAGGCAATTGGATGGACGATTCAGGCCAGATCGTTGAGCCCGCCATTCCAGAGTTTCTCGGAAATGTAGACAGCGGCGCGCGCCGTGCAACCCGTTTGGACCTTGCGAACTGGCTGGTCTCGCCCGAGAATCCGTTGACCGCCCGCGTATACATGAACCGCATGTGGAGCGAATTCTTCGGCACGGGTATTTCAAAGTCGGTCGAAGACCTGGGCTCGCAAGGAGATTGGCCGTCGCATTTGGAACTGCTTAACTGGTTGGCCGCGGAGTTCATGAATCCGCAGTATGATGCGGCCGGTACGCATCCGTGGGACATCCGTCATATGATTCGCACGATCGTGCTGAGCGATACGTATCGCCAATCGTCATTGTCTTCTCCGGAGCTCGACCAGCACGATCCAGACAACCGGCTGCTGGCGCGCCAGAGCCGATTCCGCGTGGATGCGGAATCAGTTCACGATTTGATGCTCGAGATTTCGGGGCTGCTCGTGAATAAGTTCGGTGGCCCCAGCGTAAACCCGTATCAGCCGGAAGGCTACCTGGCTGCGTTGAATTTTCCGAAAAGGGGCTGGTCGGCGAGTCGCAACGAGGACCTCTATCGGCGCGGCATTTACACTTTCTGGCAGCGCACTTTCCTGCATCCGACGATGATGAATTTCGACGCTCCGACGCGTGAAGAGTGTGCGGTGAGCCGCGTGAATTCGAACACGCCGCTGCAAGCGCTCGATCTGCTTAACGATCCGACGTTTGTGGAGGCGGCGCGGGTGTTTGGCGATAGGATTTTGCATGAAGGTGGCAGCAATCTACAAGCCCAAATCGCGTGGGCATTTCAACAAGCTACAGGCCGCAGGCCGGAGAACGATGAAATTGCGATACTGGTCGACTTGCACACAAAGAGCCTGACGCATTTCAAAGCTGACCCGGCAGGGACCGCCGAGTATTTGAAGATCGGCGATTCCGCCGTTCCCGCCAATGACCGGCTTGCGGACTTGGCTGCTATGACGAACGTGGCTCGGGTGATTATGAATCTCCACGAAGTGATCACAAGAGACTAAACATGAACCCAATTCAAATAGACGCGCTCAAACGACGTACATTTTTGGGGCAAAGCGTTACGGGCCTGGGTCTGGTAGCACTGAACTCTCTAATCAATCCGGCGGTTCTGAACGCTCAGAGTAATACGGCCGGCAAAGAATCGTTAGGAGCCATCAACCCGCTGCATTTTGTGCCGAAGGCCAAGCGGGTGATTTATCTTTATCAGGCTGGTGGACCGTCTCATCTCGAAACGTTCGATTACAAACCCGCGTTGGCCAAGCTTGATGGACAAGCCATGCCCGAATCTTTCACCAAGGGCCAGCAGTTGGCGCAGCTGCAAGGGAAGGCGCTGAAGTGTTTCGCACCGCAGTTCGGCTTCAAACGATTTGGCAAAGGCGGCATCGAAATCTGCGAGCTGTTTCCGGAAATCGGCAGCGTCGCCGATGAGCTATGCCTGGTGCGATCCGTGTGGAGCGAGCAGATCAATCACGATACGGCGCACATGTTTATGAACACCGGGTCCATTATCGCGGGGCGGCCCAGCATGGGTTCCTGGTTGTTCTATGGCTTGGGATCGGAAAGCAAGAATCTTCCCGGCTTCATTGTGATGCTCTCGCAGGGCCGGGGCGGCCAGATGCAGCCAATTTCCGCACGGCAGTGGTCTTCCGGTTTTCTGCCCAGCAAATTTCAGGGGATAAAGCTGAACTCGTTCGGCGATCCCGTGCTGTACATTGACAATCCGAAGGGCATCGATAGGTCGCTGCAGCAGGCGTCCATCGAAACCATTGCGGCGCTCGATCAGAAGAGATACAAGACTGTTCAGGATCCTGAGATTCTAACCCGCGTTGCCCAGTACGAGATGGCGTTCCGCATGCAGAGCAGCGTCCCGGAGTTGGTGGACATGAGCAAGGAGCCGGCGCACGTTCTGGAGGCGTATGGAGCTAAACCCGGCGACGGCTCGTTTGCTTCGAACTGCCTGCTCGCTCGCAGACTGGCGGAGCGTGGCGTCCGATTCATACAGCTTTATCATCGCGACTGGGATCATCACGAGCAGGTCAAAAACGGAATTCAGTACAAGGCGGAAGAAGTCGATAAGCCCACGGGCGCGCTGATCAAAGACTTGAAGGAGCGCGGAATGCTCGACGATACGCTCATCATTTTTGGCGGCGAATTCGGAAGGACGCCGATGTCGCAATCGGGCACCGGACGGGATCATCATATTAAGACGTTCTCGTATATGTTGGCGGGCGGCGGCTTCAAACGAGGTATTACATATGGCGCGAGCGATGAACTGGGTTATGCCGCGGTGGAAAACCCGGTGAGCATACACGATCTGCACGCCACCATACTTCACACGCTTGGGATCGATGACAAACAAATGACGGTGAAGTATCTGGGCTTGGATGCGCGTTTATCGGGCGTCGGCAACCAGGGACAAGTTGTGCACGATCTCCTGGCCTAGAATTCGATGAGCGCTTTCTTCGCCTCGATCTTCGTCGCGAGGCCGCTCACCCTTTCGAGTTCGCTCAAATCTTTAAACTTGCCGTGCTGTGTACGATATTGAATAATCGCAGCGACCTCCACAGATTCGAGTTTTAGTACCCCGGCAATCTCATCGGCGGCAGCCTTGTTTATGTTTATCTTCTTATCGGGACCAAAGTTCTTCGCCAGGTAGCTGACGATTACTCGCATATCGTTCGGGTTGATCGGTGCTCCGTTTTCGAGCATCTCGTGAAGCACGCTGTTCCAGCCTTCTTCGTCCAGGCGCTGCGCCTTGATTCTTTCGAGAGAATGGCAATCACTACAAGCGCTCTCGACAACGTCCTTGCCCTTGCCCTCGGGAAGCCCGGAATCGGCGGCGGCGGTGAGAGAGATAAAGAGAAGCGATAGGAACGGGACGCGTAGGAGTTGCGATTTCATTCCTACCAGGATGGTAGCTTAGCGATCAAACCGTGAAAACGATTTCCTGGTGCATGGCGGCGCTTTTCTGCGTTCCGGTATTTACCGGCAATGCGAGCAGGAAGCCCACATTTACAAAAGAGTTTGCACGGATTTTGCAAAAGAATTGCCCAGTGTGTCACCGGCCCGGGGAAGCGGGGCCGTTCTGCATGTTGGCGTACGATCAGACCCGGCCTTGGGCAGCAGCGATTCGGGAAGCTGTCAACGAGAAAGATGCCGTCGTGGTTTGCCGATCCGCGGTACGGAAAATTTTCGAATGCCACTGCGCTGACGCAGGATGAGATTGACACCCTCGCTGGCTGGGTGGAAGCGGGAGCGCCTGAAGGCGACCCCGATGACATGCCTGCTCCGATGCAGTTCTTCGAAGGGTGGCAAAATCGGCAAGCCGGATCTCGTTTTCGAGTTGCCCAAACCCTTCGAAGTTTCGGCGTCGGGGATGATCGACTATCAGCACGTGATCGTGCCGAGCGGCGGGCATACGCTGCGTTTCCTACTACACTGGTTCAAACAGAAGTTCGCCTACGAGACGGTCGACGATGTTCTTCGCCGGTTATCGGGATTGTCGGAGACAAATGGGCGCAATGTTAGATGTGGGCCAGATGGCGGCCTGCGGCCAGGATCCGGTCGACGCGGTCGGCCGGCTGGCGCTGCATTTGAAGATCGTACACCTGAAGGATGTGGCGGGCGCCGGAGCTGAGCACAACGTGTTGTTCGGACACGGCGTTGTCAATATCCGGGCTGTGATGAAGGCGCTGCGGGCGACCGACTTCAAGGGTTGGTTGCCATTAACTATAAGAAGGACGGAAATTCCGACGAGGATGTGAAGTACCTGTCGAGTACACGCGCCGATTGACTTAGGGACAGCTCAAGGGTGTAAGGAGGGCCTTTAGCCGGAGAGCGTCCCGTGGAGCGTAGCCCGAGTCATCATTATCGAAGTAGACATATACGGCGGCCAGTCTCTTGCTCCAGTTGTTTATCTTTCTCGACCACTCCTCAAGCGCCGCCTCACTGTAACTACCTTGGTATTTGCCGCCGGGCCCGTGCAAACGGATGTAGGAGAAATCGGCCGTGACCTGGAGGGGAGACAGGTAACCGTTCAGATCGAAAATGCAGTACGCCATATTGTATTGGCCGAGCAGGTTGTATATTTTTGGAGTGTTCCAGGTGGGATTTCGAAATTCGAAGGCGCAGCGGCGAGTACGAGGAAGAAGCCTGATGAAAGCGGCCAAACGATCCACGTTAAGCTCCCAATTTGGCGGCAGTTGAAATAAGATAGGGCCGAGTTTGGGATCGAGCACATCCACAGATTCGAGAAACCGGTTCAGGCCTTCCCCAGCATTGTTGAGTTTCTTCATGTGGGTGAGAAACCGGCTGCCTTTTACGGCAAAGTGAAAGTGGGGCGGCGTGGAATCCCGCCAAGTTAACAGGCTGGTTTTCGCCGGGAGTTTATAGAACGTGTTATTCAGCTCGACGGTATCGAAATGCTGGATATAGTGGGCCAGCATGCGGGAGCCGGGGAGACGCGGAGGATAGAAATTCCCCACCCAATGCTTGTAATGCCAGCCTGACGTTCCGATCCAGACTTCGCCCACGTTTCCATTGTCAGCCGGCGCTACTGTCCTGTCTCATAAGTTCTGGTCGATGCCTCGGGCATTACGCGGTGCGGCTGCAAGGCGGCGGGCGAATTGGCCAGCAGCGAAGCGGAGCTCACGGATAAGGCGACCATTTAGAAGTTTAACTTAATCCCGAGTTGTACCTGGCGCGGAAAATTCGATTGATTCGCCGCTACGAAGCCGAAATTCAAAGAACTAGTCGAGTTATTGGGAGCGCCGAGTATAGGCGTGTTGAATACGTTGAATGCTTCCAGCCGGAACTGCGCGTTGATGCGCTCGGTGAAATTGAATTTCTTATTCAATGCCATGTCCCATTGCGCGCGCCATGGATTGCGAAGCACGGGGCTGGTCAAAGGAATCGATTGCAGCGTGTTGCCGGCCCGCACCTTCCAGGCCGGATGCGTGCAAGGCACAAAGGCGGTTCGTGCCGCGTTCGGCATCAGGCTCGTACCGTTTGTCTGCTGAACACACGTATTGAAATACTGCGCGTTATTCGCTCCGTCTATGGAGGGATTCGAGATCTGGTCTACATTGGTCGGATTCGAAAACGGCGTACCGGACTGCAGTGTTCCGATGAAATTGTATTCCCATCCACCGACGAGCAGCTCTTCCCATCGGTTTACACCGCTCGCGAACTTACGTCCCTTCCCAAACGGCAATTGATACACGCCGCTTAGAACGGCGCGCTGCGGCCTGTCCGCTGAGGAAAGCTCTTTGACCGGTTTGGCGTCCTGTCCATTCAGAAAGTTGATTGCATCCAGATTTTTCGAATACGTATAGGCAAGGGCCAACACCAGATACGAGCTATAGCGTTTGGTCGCACTCACCTGCAGCGAGTCGTACCAAAGCTTTCCGACTGATTCAAAGGCATACTGAACCGTGCCAAACTGCGGATAGGGCAACAGCAGCTGCTGCCGCGAGATCGTGGCCCCATTTAATGTCGGATTGTTCGGTATCAGGCCGGCGAAGGGGTTCGGGACGGATTGTGTAAAGTAATTTGAATTCGCTTGCGCCGCTTGCAACTGTGCGACAGAGTTGACATTGATGTTTCGCGCAATGCCGGTTTGGTTGTCGCCGATGTTGACGTGATAGGAACGGCTTCCTACATACGAGACATCCAGTTTTGTATCGAAAGGAAGCTGCCGCTCGATGCCTAAAGAATACTGATAGGTGTGTGGGATATCGTGATTCGGATTGGCGAATATCACGGCATTCCCGAGTGCTGTGTTCTGCCCTAAACTCGAACCGGTGGGAAGGACGAGCCCGTTGGTCGTTGGGCTGACGGAAGCTGGAAAGGGATTGCCGGAAGCAAAGTTAGTTACAGGGAGAAAATTGTTAATGCCGCCGCCGGGCAAGTTAGGCGTGTAGTTTGTGTCCGCCGCAAATCCCAGCGCTCCGCCGTATTCCGACTCGGGGAGATAGAATACTCCGAACCCACCGCGCATCACGGTCAACGGAGTGATTGAAAATGCCGCACCGATGCGAGGCTGGATATCACCGTAGCGGGTATTGTAAGCATCCAATCGCTGTCCGTTCGTACCGGCAAACAACACGCCGCCGGTCAGATTCGCGCACGCCGGACAATTGGCAAGGTTCGCATTTCGCACGTTCGGGGCCAGCGGACTCAATTGATTAAAAGCCCAGCCGCGATTCTGCCGGAAATAGCGCTCGGTAGGTGAGCCCTCAATGTCGTATCGCAAACCACGTTCACTGTGAGTCGCTGCGTTACCTTGATATCATCCTGCGCGTAAAATCCGTAATAGCCCCATCGATAGGCGAGCTGCGGAACATATTGCAAAATGCCGCTCGAAGGAGTCCCCAAAATCAAGGAGGCCATGGTTGATCCCGAGTTGGAGCTGGCTGTCTCGGGGTTCTGCTGGGTGAACCCGGGACCGAAGGTAAATTCACCCGCTCCATACAGGAACGATCCACCGGCCACATTCGTTCGAAAATCCCGAACGTCGGTTCCGAACCGCAGCGAGTGCCGCCCGTGAACGATCGAGAGGCTCGGCTCAAATGTCAGCAGGTTTGTAATGTTCGAATTCGGATTCCGCGTACCGAACGGAGAATATGCGTTGGTTGAATCGATGATACGCGGGGGCAGATAATTGAATCGCTGATTCGCGGAGAAGTTCTGCGAAGAGCCGAGCGTTGTATCGTCGAAATTGTCCACGGTAGTTCGGTACGCCGCCTGAACGAATCGCGCATAGCCGAGCCGCAAGTCCCGCAACATATTTGGCGAGAGAATGGTCAACGCATCCACAACCGCGTTGTCATTTATACGCACCAGCGGATCTTGCGCATCGCGGCCCGCCCCGGTAAATCCGTTGGCTCCGTTATCAATTTGATTTCTACGATTGTGCGCGTAGCGGAAGAACATCCGTTCTTTCTCGCCAAAATTCTGATCCACACGGCCAATCCAATTCCGGAAGTGATCGGAACTGGTATTCGGGCTGGCAATGAAGTTGTTCGTCACAGCGTCCGGCGAGCCGGTGTTTGGCGCTGGATACGCGTTGATGATCGCCGATCCTACCGGACTAAGCCTCGCTGCCGGAATAATGTTTCCCGGAAATTGCGTGCGTAGGTAGTTCGCGTTTGTGCTCGGAGTCGGATTAGGTGCCGTCGAAAACGGATCGTAGATGTTTACGCCTGCCTTCGAGAAGTCTCCTTTTCGCTCCGCCAGAGAAGGCACGCTGGTCAGAATCGGAGCAGGTGTAGTTTCCACATAGTTTTCCACGCCGAAAGAAAAGAACGTTTTATTCTTCCCGTTGTAAAGCTTCGGAATCCACAGTGGCCCGGTGATCTGGGTTCCATATGATCGAGCTGATGTCCGCCTAGGTTCTCCTTTGTCGCCGGATCCACTCCATATCTGGGCCGCCCCGCAGCATTGTTCTGAATGCTGTTCGCATCCAATTGATAGCGTCGCAGAAACTCATACCCAGTCCCATGAAAGTCGTTCGTGCCGCTCTTGCTCGTGACGTTCATTACGCCGCCGCCGGTTCTGCCGTATTGCGCGTCGTAGAAATTTGTCACCACCTTGAACTCCTGTGTCGCGTCCACGGTTGGGATATAGGCGATGTTCTGATTACCGTGAGTTCGCTGCGCGTCGGTGTCCGTCACGGAATCGTCAGGCACGCCGTCGAGCAGCCACGAGTTGGTTTGACGCAAGCCGCCGTTGATCGAGAAATTCACGTTATCGCCGTTATCAAAGGGCCGGGTAAATGTCGGATTGCCGGCAAATACGACGCCTGGCGACAGGTTCGTCAGCGTAAAAGGATTTCGGCCGTTGATCGGCAATTCGGTCACGCGCAGATTCTCAATCGTGTCGCCGCGCGTAGCCGAAGCGTTGTCTAGGAGTGGTGGCGCGGCGGTTACTTCGACCGTGCTCTGCGTCTGTCCCAACTCGAGCCGGATACTCACCGTCAGCTTGTCGCTCGTGTGGAGCTCTACCAAAGGCCTAACTGTCGTTTGAAATCCGGGCGCCTCAATGGTCACCTTGTAGTTTCCCGGTATAGATACGGAATTGTGTAATTGCCTTGATCGTTTGTCGTCTGCGTAACCGATTCATTGGTCTGCAGGTTCTGGACGGTGACCTTCGCGTTGCTTACTCCACCTCCGCTCGGATCTGTAATCTGCCCTGTTACCGTGGCGCGGAAATCTTGCCCAAAAAGAACAGCGATTCCCAAAAGCGCAGCCAGCGTCAACCGAACACAACGGAGTGCCATGCGTGTATACCCGCCTCAAAATCTTAGAAATTAGTAGGGACTACCGACTAACCAACCTGCGGCCAGTGTACAGCGCAATCCAAAGGGTGTCAACACCACTGACATACTTTTATGATTGCCACTATTCCTGCCCCACTCTTTCCCATCCGGTCACCGTATACATACCAGGGCGTCTTGCGTCAGAGGTTCTTAACGTTCCGTGGCCTTCGCCAGCTTTCCATTTCGACCGGACGGCCGAGATCGTTGTCCGCAACGATCCATCGCCCTCGTGCAGCACGCATTCGACATCTCCTTTTCCGTACGCCCGCATTGT
>Ga0070717_10004440_pt1 | contig 10132 bp, 14 predicted proteins | sample LARL113metaG_FD_71366 | JGI IMG/M metagenome (GOLD analysis project Ga0070717, IMG submission 71366) | Corn, switchgrass and miscanthus rhizosphere microbial communities from Kellogg Biological Station, Michigan, USA - LAR L11-3 metaG | ecosystem: Host-associated > Plants > Roots > Rhizosphere ... | reverse complement strand
TCCTGGTTACTACAAGTGTGAACTGGTTGCCAGTTCAGGATACCAGACTCTGCTTTTCCACACAACTCAGTATACTGCCCGATTGGTATTTGTGGGAGTGAACAATAAAGCAGTGCGTAATTATTTATTTACTTAAGTAATTATTTAAATAAATATTTACGTAATTACCTACATAAACACGTATCTACATACGTATTGCATTCACTAAGTAACTATGTAATAGTTTAAGTATGACTTTATTTAAGGCCAGGCAAACCACTGGTACGACAATCTATGGCTAAGAAATACGCCGTCGTGATCCGAAAAGGCGGGTCTGGTAAAACAACAACCGCAATCAATCTAGCAGCAGGACTGCGCTATGGCGGTAGCCGAGTGCTCATGGTAGACATTGACAGTCAAGCGAATGCCACAAAAGGCGTCAATCTCGTACCAGATGAATTAAAGTACACACTCAACGATGTCTTTGCTGGCCGCGTTACTAACATACGAGACGCTATCGCTACTAATTACTTCGGGTTACATGTTTTACCAGGGCATCGTGATCTGTCGCAGACAGAGCAGGGCATGGTAGGAAACCCTGATAGTTTATGGCGGCTCAAAGAGCTGTTAGCCGAGGTTGAAAATGACTACGATTTTATCATCATTGATACCCCGCCTAATGAGGGCATGCTGACCTATAACGCGTTGCTGGCAGCCGATCGGGTTATCATTCCGGTAGCGGCCGAGAGCTTTACTGACGACGGCCTGGCGGCCGCTATGGCAATGATCGGCAGGGTACAGCAGCGCAGCAACTCACAACTCACCGTAGACGGCATCTTATTTACCAAAACCGACCGTACGCAATTTAGAGAGGTGCTGAATGAGGATTTGACGGCCAACTATGCTTCGTTAATCTACCCATTTGAGGTGCCACGTGGCACCCACATCAATCACGCCAACTCACTCGGTATGCCAATCGTTTTGTATATGCCAAGCCACCCGGCAGCAATTGAATACAACAAACTGGTCGAAAGGATACGCCACAATGGCTGACTTTAGAAAACTCGCGCAAGATAACCACCTCAAGCCCAAGCCTGTTGCCATTCCACAGTTTGACCCGTTGCATGAACTTGACACGCCACCTCAAAAGCTGAAGCAACAGAAAATCAGAAAAATTATCAAACAACCGGCGGCCGCGACGCAGAAAGAGGTCAAGCCTGTAACGTCGTCGCCTTCGGAGACCGATGATGTAGACAGCTATAAGAGTAAGTATCTCCGTAAAGAAGAAGAGAAAGTTACGGTGACATTTCGCATGTTCAAGCGGCGAAATGAGCAAGTAGATCACGAGGCGCGAGATACCGGGCTCAAACCATGGCAGATTATCGATATCGGCCTAGAAATGTATTTTCGCGACAAGCTAAAAGAGAAGTAAATCGCCAGCTCGTTCTTGAGTAAAACAGCCGCTAGCGTTATGATACTAGTAACTTAGTGACTTACCGGGTTTGTCGTTATTCTCGGACTAGCCGCTAAGTTATCGAAGGGTTTCATTGATAAACGCTTGACTTGATCAAGCGGGTGAGTTACTATTGTCTTAACGACAAACCTGGCAAAGCCACAATGTAGCCCCGCAAGGGGCTTTTCTATTTGCTAACAATCAAATGAAACCCCTCTAACCGGCAGCTCCGCGCGGTAATGCCGGTCCCACAAATCTAAATGCACGGCCTCCGGCATAAGCCTCCAGGCTTAGTTTGCTGTGGCTTCAAAGGAAATATACAAGCATGAATGCACTATCAGCGGGCGCGGTGTTACAACAAACGAGATACGCGAGCTTCAAACATAAACAATGCAACGACGACGCTTCTATAGAAAATACTGCGAGTAAAACTATTACCCACAACACTTCTATAGAACTGCCGCAGGAAATCAAAGAATTAATCACCGGCAACGATTTTTGGGTCGAGGCCAAGACGAACCGTTACAAGAAACTCATCAGGGAAGGGCACTTGGACAAGCTGCTGCATCTCGCAAAGATGGCGCATACGCAATCTACCAGAGAACACCCGAGCCACTGGTTTGCCAAAGCTTGCTCAAAAGCCCGGTGGGAAAAGTACACCTTACCGTACTTTGCCAAGCTCAAAGAGGTGGCCCGGAAAGCAGAGCACGTCGCGCGTCGGCTCGGCACGAAAGTCAACAAGTTCATCTACAAGCAAATCTGGAAAGGCGTGAACGTCGAGCGGTGGGCCGTCGCTGCCCAGGAGATCAGGCACGACAAGCCGGGGCAGAGCAGGGAGAAACACTTTGCCTGGCTGTGTGCGAACGAAAGCAAGCACAAAACGCAAGCCTTATAGCAGCTCTTGTTTACCCCACCTGTGAAACCTGGTATACAAACACCTTAGCGACGTTTGCGCCGTTGCTCGTAGACCGTGGTGCTCACCCGTTTTTCCTTGGCGACCATTAGCGGCGCTTGGGTTAAGGCTAGGTGATAGATGATTTTACTCTCCCCGGTTGGAAAAAGCAGCGTATCAGCGTGTATAACTCCGGTCAGCGCGACCCGATCCCCCGGCTTGAGGCTTTTGCGCTGACACTGGGTGGCAATCTCATTTCTGGCTGAGGCGGTGAGTTCCATATCGGTATCAGGCTGAAAAATGCTTGGTTGCGCGTGCAGTGCGCACGACCACTCGTGTCGATTGCCGGTGTCCTTGTAGACCGGCAGCGCGAGGACGAGGCAATTAGCGAGTTCGGTTTCTTCGGACTGTTCTGCTTCCAGCCCAAAGAAATACGGTTGAAACCTATCGTCTTCGGGAGTGCTTAAATTCTCTTGTGCCATAGAAACCGCTCAGCTGAGCAGCCATGCTACTTCGCTGAATTGCCGCCGCTGTTCGAGTCGCAATCGTCTCCTATATTTCCAGCGTTTCCAGGTTCGGCTCTTGTGGCCCCAGACCATGAGTTCGAGTAAGTTGTAAAACATGCGGCACTCCTTACATTATATGCTCTATTATATGTAAATGTATAGTATTGTATAGTTTTGTTAAGTACTAAATGCAATGTTCTATATTGCTCTTCATGCTCGCTTCGGCGGCTGGCAACCCCCGCGATAGCGGAGCGACAGCGGGGGTGGCATGCCGCCCGAAGGCAGGGCAAACGAGGCAAGGACATATATCCCTTGGTATTATCGCGGACTTTGCAAATTACTGAGTAGCGCGGGGCTGGCGAGTTAAGGCAAGATGTAACACTCGTGGTGAATTTCTGATGTTGGCTCACGCATCCGGTGTAGGGGGATGATCTATGATAGCCGTCGCACCCATAAACTGTAACAACCTTACCGTATCGTTTGCTGCCTGCTCGGCCAGTACATTCCCCTCATATCCCTTGTCGATGCTGGCGTAAATAGTCGTCTGCTCAAGCGTGCTGCCTAACAATACCGCGCCTTTGACGTTGAAATCACGATCATAAGGTTCTAAAGGTTCTAAATCGCCAGCGGTGAGGTAACGTGCCACAGCGTCAGGGTTCAATTGCACAGGTGGACGTATATGTATCAAGACACCGCTATACGTTTCGTCGCCGCTACGTGTAGGGGGTACTTCAGTGAAAGCTACTCTGTATTCAGACATGCATTATATATAAACACATAAGGTCTGCATTGTAAACTTGCAATCGTACTATAAGAGTAGATTGAGGCCGTAAGGCTTCAAAAGGTAATAGGGATAAAGTGAGGGATGTAATGTAGCGGTTTTATACGTTAATCTGGCGGCTCGTCATTCGCTTCCAGTGCTGCGGCCTCTTCGTCACGCCCTATACTACGCAGAAAATTTGCATAGACTCTCTTGATTACTTGGACACGTGGATGCGTTGCACCTAATTGCTGTTTGTGGATGCTGAGGACCCGTTGATGCAATGCTTCCGCTTGCTCATGCTTGCCTTGATCTTGTATGACTAATGTCAACCCAAAAAGTAAACTTACGGTCTTAGGATGTTCAGCTCCAAACTGCTGCTCATAGATCGAGAGGACTCGCTCATAAAGCGTTTCTGCTTCTGAATACTTCCATTCCTCTCGTAGGTAAATACCTGCCTTATGGAATAACACAGCGACTTCTACTGTCGGGGTTAGCTCATCATCTGACCAAGACGCAACGGCCAACACATGCGGCAGCAAACGATCGCACCACTCGCACACCTCTAAGTCTATTTCTGGAGGGGCAAAGTCGTTGTCTGGAAAGGCTGCAATCAGCGCTTGCATAACACGCTCCCTCCATTGCTTTTGAAGATCGCTAGACATAGTATCTATGAGCACCGCCTGCACTAGACGATGCATTGAGAATGACTGCTCCTGCACGTTGTGCTTAATCAGGGAATACTGTAGTAAGGCTGTGATACCATCAGTAAACGCTAGTGCATCGAGCTTGAAACTATCGTCATGCTGAAACAGTTCTTCCGGTATGGCGTCGGGATGGAGGAACGCGCAGAAGCGCAGTATATCGTCAGCCAGAGTGGGCTGCTCACGAGCCTTGTCAAAGCAGAGTGCAAAGGTCACTGCGACAGTTTGAGGATAGTCGCTATCGAAGCCTTTCAGTGAGCCGCGTCTGTCTAATAAGTCGCGGCGCTGTTTATCGTAGAGTTGTATGTACGTAGCAAACGACCCGCCGTCCTTAATGAACGCCCCAGCCTGATCGAGTGCCAAAGGATGTTCGCCCAGCAGTTCAACCACCTGAAGGGCTGCCTCGCGGGTGTCGGCGGAAACCGTATCGAGCGTGGCATCAACATCTATTGATCGCCGTAGCAGAAAGAGCCCCCCCTCTTCTGGTGCCATCTTCTCAACCTCTATCTGCCTGGCAATACCGCCGATAATCTGCGTGCGAGTGGTCAGTAAGATATGCCCATGGTGCGCGTCAGTGAAAAAGGAGCGGGCAAGTCCCAGATCGTCGGCGTTGTCCATAATAAGCAGCCAGTTTGTATGCCTTTTAAGCCACTGCGTGACTGCTTGGACGCGCTTACCTAGCTCGCGTTCGTCCTGCTCTGGTAATTGCAGAACTTCTGACAAGTCAGCATAACTTGCCTCAAGCGCCGCCTTATCCGCGTTCACCCACAATACCGCGCTGTACACTTTCGTCCGGTCACAACGATGTGCATACTCAAGCGCCAGTTGCGTCTTGCCAATACCGGCTAAGCCACTGAGCGCAACAGTAGTCTCCGCCTTGAAATGGTAAGCCACCAGTGCAAGATAATTCTCGCGGCCTGTAAACAAGCGGTTCGGGCGAGGCAAGTTGTGCTTCTTCGGCGGCTCTAGCCTCGCCGTACGGAACAGCGCATCTGCCTCTTCCTCATTAAGCCCAAGAATGGCGACGAGTTGTTTGAGGTGGTAATCAGATGGACGTTGTAAATCGCGTACCCATCTGCTGACCGTGACTCTGTTAACCGCCTGGTCAAACTTATCGGCAACCTGCTGATGCGTCCACCCCATCCGCCGTATCGCTGTATTGAGCATCTCTCCTAACGAATTTTCTTCGGACATCTGCATTTTTTCCAAGACGATACATTTGTAACGCGATAACGATACACGCAGTTATGTAATCTTTCCCTAGAAAGCCGGCGCAATAGCCTGACTATTGCATCAGAAAAAACATGCGCACCTGCGCATGTTGATTACCGATTATTGTAACGCTTTTCTCAGGGAAATACCAGAAAGGAGGTGGCACTGGAACGAATGGCGGCTGCGTTGGTGTGGCCGCAACCGAAAGTAACTTTTTTCTGTTAAGTGCGTGTATCAGCACCAATGTTGGCCGCGACTTGGCGGCCGCTGTTATTGAGTGGTTGCGCATCAAGAGCGCAACCAAGTACAGAAAGGATGAACGAACCATGTTAGACCGTATCGTTGTGGATGCAAAAACCTTCGTCGGCGTGATGCTGCGCTACTGTGAGCCTAAAACGCAGAGGAAAGACCGAGAAAACCCCAATAGCGAGCAGGTGCCCGCACATGACAAGAACGGGGTACCGAAATGGACGGTGATGCTGTCGATAGAAACGTTATCGCCGTTTGGCAAGCGGCAGCACGTCGACATTGAAGTCACGGTGACCAGTCCGAAAAACCCGTGTGAGGGTATTGCGGAACGGAGTGACGTGAGCGTGGTAGGGCTAACCCTGGGCATGATGCCGCTTGGCAAAGGCAAAGCCGTCACCATCTTTTACACGGCAGAGGCCATCATCCCCCTGAAAGCAGCGCAATTCGCGCAACCTGGGCAACCGCCGCGTGTAGCCTCCGCTCAGCCCCAGCAACCTGCACGGGTCGCTAGCCAGTAGTAAAGTCAAGGAGGTGACTCATGAATTGCGCGTATGGGAATACGCGGCTGGCGCGTTTCCTAGTGCGGCTGTGTGCCGTCGGGAACGTGCTGGCGTTCTTCCTGATGTGCGAAGCGTCGTCGGCGGTGTCTGGACCTGGCACCGCTGGCTGGTTGCTGTTCGGCGCGGCGTTGGTGGTGGGCAATGTGGTGACGGGCATCTATGCGCTTCAGCAAGGTCTGGTATTCGAGTGGCTGCGAGAGCGGCAATGGGCAGCGGTCTGCAAAGGCATCGGCGGCAATTTCGTGGGTGAAGGCCGCGCAAAGTTTCAACCTAACCCACTTTGGGCGGTTGGCGGGTCGGCTGGGAAGGTGGTGCGGCAGGTAAAATATCCCAAATTGCGTGACATTCGTGGCACGCGCGACAGTTTTACGGGCATCGTCTACCCGTTTGCTGGGCAGAATGTCGATGACTATATACAGATGGCCGACCGCTTCGCTCTGTCGTTCAAGGTGCCCTGTGTGGTCTTTGATTTGGACGAGCACGGGCTCATCCGCATCCGTGCGGGACGAGCGCCCGTACCGGTCGCATTTGAGTTTGAGGAGTAAGTAATATGGGCCTTCAATCGGAATTGGAATTGCTGAAAGCCGTTCCTGTCGCGCGTGACACTGACGGCCGTTGGTGGAACATGCTGATTGAAGGCCAACATGTCTTCATCGCTGGCAGGACAGGTGGGGGCAAGAACTCGTATACGTGGAGTCTGGTGCTGCGCCTGGCTCCGGCCTGGCGGGTTGGCCTGGTGAAGTTTTGGGGCTGCGACCCCAAACGGGTAGAGTTGGCAATCGGGCGTGGCTGGTGGGACTTTTACGCTGATACCGACGAAGACATGGTTGGTCTGCTGGAACAGTGCGTTGTAGATATGCAGGCGCGTATGGCGCAAATGCAGGGCGTACGGCGGCGCTTCGTGCCAAGTCTGGAAACGCCGCTGAACGTGATTATCATTGACGAAATGGCGTACCTGTCGTTCTACATGCCGGATAAGAAGCTGCGCGAGCGGGCAGACAAGGCAATACGAACGCTATTGTCACAAGGGAGAGCGCCAGGCTATGCGGTGGTCGCGGCCGTCCAAGACCCGCGTGTCGAGAGTTGCGGCTACCGCAATATGTTCCCAATCCGGATTGCTGGCGGATTAAACGAGGCCAAGCAGGTAGATATGGTGCTCGGCGAGGGCATGCACGAAGCGGGGGCGCTGTGCGAGCTCATACCGCTGGGTAGGGACGGTGCGGGCGTGGCCTATGTGCTGGATGCCGAACGCATGATGAAGCCGCTTATGGTGCGTGCGCCGTGGTGTAGTGATGAGACGATTCAGCGGGTGCTGGCGGAGATGCCGGTAAACGCGGCGAAAGCGGTCAAAGACGAGCAGACGGGTGGGCAGTGGCAACCGCGCCCGGGCTGGCAGTTCAAAGTCGAGTAACTAGTTTTGTAGTGTGTCTGGCGGTAGCTTGTCGGTATGGCGGGCTGCCGCATTCCATAGTAAAGGTGCTCTAGCAATGGATATTGTAACAATTGGCGGTAGTGTCGCTGCTGACATTACGGGCTACGTGCCAGCGGCGGCGGTCGCGTCGCGCGGGCAACGGCTTGAAGCGCGCTACAAGCTCCGTGCCTCGCTGCGGCGGGTAACGAGCTTAAAAAGGCTTAGTTCGTGCGGGCTGCCGCTCGGGAGCTTTATCATCGTCAGGCGCATGGGTGATGTGAACCATTATTCGGGCATCAGTACGTGCGGTTCCGGGTGGTGCTGCCCGGTGTGCTCAAGTAAGATTAGGTTTCATCGGGCGCATGAGGTCAGCCGCGCCGTGGTGTCGGCACTGGATAAGGGTATGACGGCGTTGTTCGTCACGCGGACAATTCCACATAGTGCAGAGGATAAATTAGGGGTAACGCTCGGCCTTCTGGCAGAGGGTCGACGCTACGTTTTCAATCAGAAGTTGGTAAAAGCAACGCGCAAGTCAGCGGGGCACGTCGGCGCGATTGCATCAAAAGAGATTACGCACGGGTATAACGGGTGGCATCCGCATACGCATGATATCGAGTTTTATGAGCGTGAACTGTCGCTTGAAGATTTCGTGGCCCTGAACATTGTGTACTACGACTACTTGAACCGATTTTACAGCCGCAACGGGTTTGAGGGGTTGTCGCGTCAGCATGGCGTACGTATTGAGCAGGTACAGATAGATGGTGTCGCATTGGCAAAATACGTTACGAAACTTCAAGAGGGGGATATCCGGCTGCATACGGCGCATGAGTTGACGCGCTGGGATTTGAAACTAGGCCGTGCGGGTTCGCTCATGCCGTTTGATATCGCCTGTGAGTTCTTCGGGACGGGGGATATGGCCGCGCTAGAGCTGTGGCACGAATATGAACGCGAAACGTTCGGCCGGTCGGTTATCCGCTTTACTAAAGGCTTACGGGCACTACTGCTGCCGAAAGAAACAGAACAAACCGATGAGGAATTAGCGGCGTTGGAAGTTGGGGGAGTAGATGTTGTGAGATTCGCCAGTTGGTTTTATTACAAGATCGCGCGGGTGCCTGGACTAGCGGGCAAAGTATTGAATGCGTTAGATACGGGCGGCTTTGCGGCGCTCGTTGAGCTGTTGACGGTGTATCACCTTGACGACCAGGGCGGATATTACGAGATCGCCTCGGCTAGCTTGTGAAGAAAGGAGTAGCTAAAAGTGAATGTTAGGCGCATAGAGCATATGGACGGGCGAGTAACGTACTACCTGCACACTGAGTATGGCTATGGCGATACGATGGAAGTCACGCCGAAAGACATGGTGGCGCTTGGCGCGTGGCTGCTTGAGCATGAGCAGGTCGTCGTCGAGGATGCATTAAAAAACGATGTACTGCAAGCTCAGCAAGAGATGAGTCTGGTGAATGATGTTGAAGCCACGGACGGCGGGGGATAGTTGCTAGGGTATCAACTTACTGTCTTTATAGCATACGGAAAGGTACGGTTGTACATGTCAGCAATTATCGGAAAACCAGTCAGCCTTATACGGCGCGGGCCGCTCGTGGCAGTGAAACTTGGTGCGCCAAAGCACCTGCCATCGACGGAGCCGCCAATTGACACGTTAGCGGAAATAAACACGTCGTCCGTGAACACCTTCATCCAGGAAGGCGTGGCGACAAGTCTCGGCTTAGAACCAATTGAGCCCATCGAGATTACCACGGCGACCCAGCCGGTGTACGAGAGCTATGTGTACCGTATACGGCTGCTGTTCCCGGATGGGAATGCGGTTGAGGTGAACGCTATTGAAGTACCGTACATGATACGGTCCAACGTGCGCATCAAGTGCCTCATCGGCCGCGATATCCTCCAGCTCTGCGTGCTAACCTATAACGGACTCGCCAACACGTTCTCATTAGACTTCCAGCTTGGAAAATAATCATGGATGATAAGACAACCGGATTACCCGACGAGCAGCCCGTCAATCGTACTGAAGAGGGCTTGCAAGGTAACCTGTATGAATTCTACTTACTGCTTCAGAAGCTTAAAGCGGGTGGCACGAGCTTCGACCAGTTTCTAGAGCGGGCTACGACCTGGGCTAAATTACGCGCGGCGCGCAACGGGTAACACTAAGCCACCCCTCGACCCGAAGGGTGGCTTTCTTCTTCTATCGCTATATCGCCTGGCGGCAGAACCGCAGGCCGTTTTTATCACTGTACTCAATAAGGAACTCGATATTGCAGGAACCTAATGCAGATCAGGTCGAGGGTCCTCCACACACTACGGTGGTGCTCTCAGCCCGGCTGCCCCGAGCTCCCCTAGCAGACGATATGAAATTACACAAAATATTATAGTGCGTAGTTTAATCCATAT
>Ga0070717_10004439_pt1 | contig 10132 bp, 13 predicted proteins | sample LARL113metaG_FD_71366 | JGI IMG/M metagenome (GOLD analysis project Ga0070717, IMG submission 71366) | Corn, switchgrass and miscanthus rhizosphere microbial communities from Kellogg Biological Station, Michigan, USA - LAR L11-3 metaG | ecosystem: Host-associated > Plants > Roots > Rhizosphere ... | reverse complement strand
CTCGTCCTGACCAACAACTCGATCTACACGCGGCGCGACCTTGCCGCCCGGCTGCGGATCAGCGGCCTTGACGTGCCCGAGGAGTCGATCTGGACCTCGGCGCTCGCGACCGCGAAGTTCCTGGAGGACCAGCGACCGGGCGGCTCGGCGTTCGTGATCGGCGAGGCGGGGCTGACCACCGCGCTGCACGCGTCGGGGTACACCCTGACCGAACGCGCCCCGGACTACGTCGTGCTCGGCGAGACGCGGACCTACAGCTTCGAGCGGATCACGCTCGCGATCCGCCTGATCGACTCCGGCGCGCGGTTCATCGCCACCAACCCGGACGCAACCGGGCCGACCCTGGAAGGCCCGCTGCCCGCGACCGGCTCGGTAGCGGCGCTGATCAGCCGCGCCACGGGCGTCGACCCATACTTCGTCGGCAAGCCCAACCCGCTGATGATGCGCTCGGCGCTGAACGCCATCGACGCCCACTCGGAGACCACGGCGATGATCGGCGACCGCATGGACACCGACATCGTGTCGGGGCTCGAGGCCGGCATGCACACGATCCTCGTGCTGTCGGGCCTGACCACCCGCGACGAGGCCGAGCGCTACCCCTACCGGGCGTCGCGGATCATCGACTCTGTCGCCGACCTGCTCGACGAGCTCGGCTAACTATGTTCTTCGCCGTTCGGCTGGAGCGCGGCGGTCCCTGGGACTGGTCGCGTGACCTGCGTGAGCAGGACGGCTTCGACGAGCACGCGCGGTTCATGGATCGCCTTGTCGAGGACGGGTTCATCGTCCTCGGCGGACCGCTCGGCGGCGAGCGCGACATCCTGCACGCGATTTCGGCTCCGTCCGAGGAGGCCGTACGCGCGCGGCTGGCGCAGGACAACTGGGCGCGCAACGGGATGCTCACGATCAAGTCGATCGAGCCCTGGACCGTGCTGCTCGACGGCCGCGGCTCAGCCGCCTGACATGTCGACCGCGTAGACGTTCGCGGGCTCGATCGTGACCACGACCCGACTCTCGCCAGGCCCGTCGTGCTCGCTCAGATCGGCGCCGCCGTACTTGGCGCCGAACCTGCGGGCGAACGAGTAGTCGTCGTCGGGCTCGATCTTCGCGTTGCCGCGCACCTCGAGGTAGCGGTACGGGTTGGTCAGGTCGAGCAGCAAGAGGCTGCATTGCGGGCGCTTCCGGAGGTTGCGGGTCTTCAACCGTGATTCGTTGAGCGAGATCTTGAGCTCACCGTCGTCGTGGAGGAACCACACCTCGGTGAGCTGGGGAAGCCCGTTGCCGCCGATCGTCGCGAGGGTCGCGACCTGGCCGTCGAGCAGATCGCGATGGGAGTCGGGAAAGTTGGCCATCCCCCTATTCTGGTCCAGGCACCATGCGACTGCTGCTGAACATCATCTGGTTCGTGCTCGCCGGCGTGTGGATGGCGATCGGGTACGCGTTCGCCGCGCTGATCTGCTTCATCCTGATCATCACGATCCCGTTCGGCATCGCCGCGCTGCGGATCGCCGTGTTCGCCCTGTGGCCGTTCGGCAAGACCGTGATCAAGCGCCCCGACGCCGGCATCGCCTCGGGGATCGGCAACGTCATCTGGTTCGTGCTGTGCGGGTGGTGGCTCGCGCTCGCGCACCTGATCACCGGCACACTGCTGTGCTTGACGATCATCGGGATCCCGCTCGGGCTCGCCAACTACAAGCTGATCCCGGTCTCGCTGCTGCCGCTGGGACGCGAGATCGTCTCCGTCGATAGCTCCACGCCGTCGCCGACGGCGGCTATGTGACGATCCCCGACCGCCGCTGAGCCGTCAGGCGACCGCCGCCCTGGCGCTGGCCATGTCGTCGGTGGCGATCACGAGCCTGCCGAACGTCGTGTACAGCAACTCGATGTTGACGTTCGCGGCCGCCAGCTGGCGCGTGAGCTCGCCCAGCGAGCCCGGCTTGTCGGCGACGTTCACCACCAGCACCTCGCGCTGATCGGCGACGCCCATGCCTGCATCGGTGAGCGCCGTCACGGCCCGCTGCACAGCATCGTCGTCGACCAGCAGATGGATGATTCCGCGACCCTCGCCGGTGAAGGCACACATCCCCTCGATGTTCACCCCGGCTTCGCCGGTTGCACCTCCGAGTGTCGCCAGCTGTCCGGGCTTGTCCTTCAGCACAACGGTCAGATCTGTCGGCACGCTCGGAGGCTACCGCCGCAGCAGCTCGCCCGCGAGCGCCTCGGTCAGTTTTCCATCCGGAAGCCGAGCTTAAGCGCCACCTGGTAGTAGTCGACGTTGCCCTCTTCGGTGAGGTACCCACGCAGCTCGGTGACTTCGAACCAGTTGAGGTGGCGCAGCGTCTTGCGCGCTCGGCTCAGGGCGACGTTGATCGCCTCCTCGATCGACTCCGACGACGATCCGACGATCTCGCTGACTGAGTAGACGTGGTCACTCATGGCGGCTCCTAGAGGTTGTTTGCTACAGCCTATGCCCAGTCACTCGTGGGCGACTGCCGCGGGCCTCAGTCCAGGACCTGGTCGAAGAACTCGAGTGGCCCGACGGCTGCGCGCAGCTCTTCTGTAATCGTCGCGTCGACCAGCACGAACACCATGCGCACGTTGCGGTCTGACCGATTGGCCCACGCGTGGTTGGTGCCACGCTGGACGACCGCGTCGCCCGGGCCGACCCTGGTCTCGGATCCGTCGTCGAGCAGCAGCCAGGTCTCGCCCTCCAGCACGACGCCTACGTCGAGCGTCTCTGTGCGATGCATCGGCGACTCGGCGCCCGGTGCCATGTCGGTGAAGCGGATCATCACGCCGTTGGCAGGCGGCCCTACTCGGATCGGACGATCGGTCGGCTCCGGCTCGCCCGCGGGGATCTGGACCGGGGTGGCCTCCGTGACCCAGATCTCATGAAACGCGGCGGTCCCGATGTCGGTCGTCTTCGGCGACGGAGTGTCAGACAGGATCACCGACTTGCCCGATGCGTCGTGGCCGGTGACGATGCGGCGCGGAGCGCTCATCGGCCGCATCGTCGCATAAGCCGGATCTCTTACGTGTTTTCGATCCGACTCACACGCGATCCTTATGGCTGCCAGTCACAGTCTTCGCTATGTCCGCGATAGCTCCAAGCCGAGCCGCAATCGAGCTGCATTCCGGGCTCAGGCTCGCCGACGGTCCGCCCGACCGCCTCTGGCTTCGCGCCACCGATGACGGCTGGTCGCTGCTGGACCCGTCGGGCAAGGTCCTGTTCTACGGGCTTGGCCAGTCCTCGCGGCGCGAGTGCCTCGAGTTCGCTCGCAGCCGCGGCGTGCTCGCCGTCCTCAGCTGATCCGCGTCCGCCGCTCGGCATCGGTGTCTCGGGCCACTGCGGCCCTCGCGAACCGGGCGTCGAGCTCGTGGCCTAGCGACGTGAGGCCGCCGTCGGCGTAGTGCACGCAGCCGAGCACGCCCGCGCCCAGTCCCGCCCCGACTGCGACCGCGACGCCGAGCCTGACGATCGTGCCGGGCAGCGCCGCAAGCACGATCGGATGCAGGAGCACAGCGCCGTTGAGCAGGCCGACCGCGAGCGAGACCAATCCGACGCCGACCGCCCCGCCCATACGAAGGTTCTCAGGGCCACGAAACAGGATGCCCAGTCCCACGACCAGAAACACGATCGAGTCGACGCCTTCGATCCAGGTGCCGGGCGACGCGTAGGCGTCGAACGCGAGCGCCAGCTCGACCACGATCGACGCCGCCGCGGCCGCGACCGCAAGGCCAGCCGCCACTCGCGGGACGAGGTCGCGCCTATGCAACAGCCGCGGCAGAGCCGCGAGCGCGGCAAAGCAGAGCACGAGTCCGAGCCACAGCACCAGCGAGGGCCGGGCGAAGCGCACGAGCTCGCCCGTCAGCCGGGCGGGCCGCCCGTCGACGGTCAGGGGAATCTGCCAGGCCCCCCGATCGACTCCGGCTGGGAGCCGCTGCACGCGGGAGTCGTGCCACGCGACCGACGTGCGGCCGCGCTGCAGGCGCCAGTGCGTCCCTGCCGCCGCGACTCGCTGATCCCTCTTGACGAGCCCGACCACGAGCGCGGTGGGCGACGCGGCGTTGACCCAGAGCCCGCTGCGGTCCAGCCGGAACACCGGCTCGCCGAGATAGCCGCTCATCGCGACCACGTGGCCAGGCCTGATCGTGAGATTGAGGCCGTGGTCGCTCTGGTAGATGCGGACCGTGTAGGCCGCGGTGCGCGGCGCCGACACGGTGGCCCGGTAATCGACGGCGACCGTGCCAGAGCGCAGATGGGCCTGTGCCGATGCCGGGATCGCCAGCAACCCAAGCGCGGCCAACAGTGCGGCGCGGCGGGTCATGTTGGCGTCATTCTCCACCGTTTGCGCGTTGCCGTGTCAATCGCGGCGCGGGAATATCGTGATACGATATTGGACAGAGGGAGTCGGCATCAATTGCCGATCAGCGTCAGCCACGGAGGCGAATATGCCCGAGAGAACGCACACGGCGACCTTCCGAGCCACGGACGGCCCTTCGCGGATGCTTGCGGACCTCGCGTGTCCAGCGTGCGGACATGTCGAGTCACGCGAGCTGCCCGACCGGATTGCGATGAACCGGATGCGGATCTTCTGCGACTGCTGCGGGGCGTTCGTGACGATCCTGCTCAACGACGAGCAGGTCGAAGCGATACGTGCCAGCTCCACGGCCTGATCCGCGGCGCTGCCGGCTGCACGCGTGACGCGAACCGATATCGTCCCGCGATGTGACGCTTGAGCAGTCCGACTTCGAGCACCTTCTCGAGCTGCGCACCGGCTTGCGTCGCTTCATCCGCTGGAGCGACCAACAGGCGCAGGTGGCCGGCCTGACACCCGCCAAGCATCAGCTGCTGCTTGCGATCAAAGGTCACCCGGACCCGTCGGGACCGACGGTCGGCGAGGTCGCCGACTACCTCGTGTTGCGCCATCACAGCGCCGTCGGCCTGATCGACCGTGCGGTCAAGGACGGCCTGGTCAAGCGCAACAGAGATCGCAGCAAGGGCGTCGTGCGGGTCACGCTTACGCGCGCGGGCAATGACAAGCTCGCCGCGCTGGCCCAGGTGCACGTGGAAGAGATCGCCCATCTTGCGCCGGCGATGCGCACGCTGTGGCGAGCGCTCGAGCACGCCGACGGGGACGGGGACGGTCCCCACCCCGCCGCGCGCAAGTCTCGCTAGGCCCCGTTTCGCCGCGTGCCGAAACCTCTCAGGCGAAGCACCGGGGAATCCGGGTCTGAAGTCCCAAGCGATTCGCCACGGCGGCGGCCGAACGTCTGACCGACGGGACGTGGGTCGGTGGGATCTGCCTCCCGGCTCGCGACACGCCGCTCGCGATGGCGCGAATCCGTGGGGTCCATGCCTGGCAATGACCGGTCGGGGTTGCGCTCGATGTTTCGAGCCCTCTCCCCCGCCGTCGGATCCGAGATCGCTTGTCTCATTGATTGACCTCCTGTTCGCGATCGCTATATCGTATCACGATATCGTATTACGATGCCATTAACTGTAAGCCGACGACAGCTAGCATCGGGTCCGTGGTCGAGTCGCCCACAGTCACCGGGGATCCGACGGACGGTCAGTCCGAGCAGCGGCGTCCCGCGATCATCGCCGTAGACGACGAACCCGCGGTGCTGGCGGCCGTCGCCCGGGACCTCAGGCGCGGTTTTGGCGAGCGCTACCGCGTGATGCGCGCGGGGTCCGGTTCCGACGGCCTCGAGCTGCTCAAGCAGGTCCGCGCACGCGGCGACCAGGTCGCCCTGCTGATCGCAGACCAGCGGATGCCAGGGCTGTCGGGAACGGACTATCTCGTGCAGGCCCGCGAGCTGGCGCCCGCCGCCAAGCGCGTGCTGCTGACCGCCTATGCCGACACGGAGGCGGCGATCCAGGCGATCAACGAGGTCGCGCTGGATTACTACCTGCTCAAGCCCTGGGATCCGCCCGAGGAAGAGCTGTTCCCGGTCCTCGAGGATCTGCTCACGACCTGGGAGGCCGGCGCCGCGCTCGAGTCGGGTGGCGTGCGCGTGATCGGTCACAGGTTCTCCAAGCAGACTCACGACGTGCGCGACTTTCTGGCGCGCAATCGCGTGCCGGCACGCTGGCTTGACGTCGAGCGCGACGCCGAGGCACGCGAGCTCCTGACTGTCGCGGGAGTCGACACCGCAGGCCTGCCCGTCGCGCTGCTCGAGGACGGGTCCATCCTGGAGCGGCCCACCACCCTCGAGCTCGCCGAGCGGCTCGGGATCTCGGCACAGCCCACCGGCGACCACTACGACCTCGTGATCGTCGGCGGCGGTCCCGCCGGACTTGCCGCCGCGGTGTACGGCGCATCCGAGGGCCTGCGCACCGTGATGGTCGAGCGCGAGGCGCCCGGCGGGCAGGCGGGCCAGTCGAGCCGGATCGAGAACTACCTGGGATTCCCCGTGGGGTTGAGTGGCTCGGACCTGGCGCGCCGCGCGACCGACCAGGCGCGCAGGCTCGGCGCGGAGCTCCTCACCGTTCAGGAAGCGATGGCGCTCGAGGTCGAGGGAGCCGGCCGGGTGCTGCGCCTGACCGGCGGCAGCACGCTCAGCGCCAACACGGTGCTCGTCGCCTCCGGGGTCTCGTATCGGAAGCTGAACGCTCCGGGCTTTGCGGAGCTGACCGGCGCGGGCATCTACTACGGAGCCGCGTTGACCGAGGCGCGCGCGTGCGCAGATCAGCACGTCGTCGTGATCGGTGGCGCCAACTCCGCGGGACAGGCCGCGGTCTACTTCAGCGGCTATGCGTCGAGGGTGACCATGCTGGTCCGCGGCGATTCCCTGGCGAAGTCGATGTCCCAATATCTGATCGAGCAGATCGCGGCGCTCCCGAACGTGGACGTGCGCGCGGGCGCGCAGGCCGTCGCCGCCGAGGGTAAGGATGGGCACCTGCACACGCTGACGATCCGCGCCGCGGACGGAACCGAGACGGTCGAGCAGGTCGACGCCTGCTTCGTGTTCATCGGCGCGTCCCCGCGTACCGATTGGCTAGACGGCGTCGTCGCGCGTGACGAGCGCGGGTTCATCCTCGCCGGGCCGGATGTGCGCGACCACGGATGGCCGCTGACCCGCGAGCCGTACGTGCTCGAGACGAGCGTGCCCGGCGTATTCGTCGCGGGCGACGTGCGAACACGCTCGATCAAGCGCGTGGCGAGCGCTGTGGGTGAGGGCTCGATGGCCGTGTCGTTGATTCACGAGTACCTGGCGAGCGCATGACCGAGCCCGAGCGACCGACGCTCGAAGACCTGCGCCGGATCGACCTGTTCGACGAACTGGACGACGAGCAGCTCGCTCGCTGGCAGCAGATCGCGGTCATCAAGAACTTCGGACCCGACACGCTCGTCGCCGAGGCCCAAGATGCCTCGTCCGGGGTGTTCCTGCTGTTCGACGGCGTCATCCAGGGCCTCGTGTTCGAATCTGGGCGCCTGGAACCGGTCACCCGGCAGGTGGCGCCGACGTGGATGGGCGCGATCACGGCGATGACCGAGACAGGCTTCGCGGGAGAGATGCGGACCGTCACCGATGTGCGCATGGCCGCGATCGCGCCTGACGACTTCACCGACCTCGCGCTGACGCAACGCTCCGTTCACCGCCGCGTGATGCGCGCGGTCCGGACCGTGTCGGCGCGCACCGCCGTCCGCGAGCAGAACCGCGAGCGGCTCGCGTCGCTCGGGACGATGGCCGCCGGACTTGCACACGAGCTAAATAACCCCGCCGCCGCCGCGCGGCGAGCCGCCTCCGATCTGGCCGAGGCGCTCGACGTGCTCGCGTCGACGATCGGGCTGTTCGTCGAATCGGGGATCGAGCGCGAGCAGGCCGGCGAGCTGGTGGCGATGCAACGCGAGGCGATCGAGCGCACGGCCTCCAGCGACGCCATGTCGGCACTCGACGCCGCAGACGCAGAGGACGAGCTGCTCGAGGCGCTCGAGGATGTCGGCGTGACCGAACCTTGGCGCGTCACCGAGCCGCTGGTTGCCGCCGGCATCGACAAGGAATGGCTGCAACGGCTCGAGCGGACGGCCGGCCCTGCGTCCGGCGCCGCCGTCGCATGGATCGCGGCATCGCTGACGGCACAAGGCCTCGCGGCGGAGATCGCCGAGTCGACCGATCGGATGGGCAAGCTCGTCAAGGCGATCAAGGCCTACGCGTTCATGGATCGCGGCGAGTTGGTCGAGACCGACATCCATGACGGGCTCGAGACCACCCTCCTGGTCCTCGGCCACAAGCTCAAGCACACCTCGATCGAGATCAAGCGCGACTACGACCGCTCGCTGCCCAAGCTCACGCTCCGAGGCTCAGAGCTCAATCAGGTGTGGACCAACCTGCTTGCAAACGCGATTGAGGCGCTCGGCCAGTCCGGAACGATCGAGATCGACACCGTTCGCGACGGCCCGTGCGCCCGCGTGGACGTCGTCGACGATGGCCCTGGAATCCCCGACGAGATCCGCTCGCGCGTGTTCGACCCGTTCTTCACGACCAAGGCGGTCGGCGAGGGCACCGGCCTTGGCCTCGACACCGCCCGGCGGATCGTCACCGAGCGGCTTGGCGGCTCGATGGAGCTCGAATCCGAGCCCGGGCGCACCGTTTTTCACGTGTGGCTGCCGCTCGACGGCGCCACGGCGCGGCAAAAGAGCTGAGCAATTACGCCGGCGTCTGGGCGCGGTCCCCGGCCGCGTCGATCAACGTCAGCACATCGGTCCCATAGCGCTCGATGAAGGCCGGTCCGACGCCCTTGATCTCGGCAAGCTCGCTCAGCGAGCGCGGTCGCTGCACGGCGACCGCCTCGAGCGTGCTGTTGTGAGCCACGGTGAACGCGGGCTTGCCGTCGCTGGCTGCTGCACGCCACTCGCGTAGCGTCTCCAGCAGCCCCGCGTCTCGCGGATCGAGGGGTTTTGCCTCCTGCGCCCGGCGGCGCTTGGGACGCCCCGGCGTCAGTGACTCCGGGTCGGGCAGCCCGATCGTGTCGGGATCGCAGACGTCGCAGCAGCGCCCCAGCGGCGCTCCCTCTCGGCGGTCGCCGAAGTGGTCGAGCAGCGCGCGGCGCCGGCACTCCGACGCCGACGAGCTGAACGACTCCACCGCGCGGTAGGCACGCCACGCGCGATCCTGCGCCATTCGGCAGATCGACGCGACATCGCGGGCCCGCGGCGACGCCGCAAACGTCACCTGCAGCCGGCCCGACGGCGCCGGCTCGAGCGCGCACAGCCCGGCCCGCTCGGCAACTCCGAGGCAAATGCGGTCGCGATCGGCTCGAGGGGCGTCGATGATCGCGCTCTCGGCACCGACGGAGTGCCGCAGACGCCGCACGTAGGCGAGCACGTCGTCGGTCTCGACGGCGTCGCCCTTGATGAAGTTGATCAGCCGTCCGAGGTCGACGCGGCTGGCCATCAGGATGCCGCGCGCGGGCAGCCCGTCACGTCCGGCCCGGCCGACCTCCTGGTAGTAGGCCTCGACGCTCTTGGGGATCGACCAGTGCACGACGGCCCGGACGTCGGCCTTGTCGACGCCCATGCCGAATGCGTTGGTGGCCACGACGATCTCGGCATCCCCCTCCATGAACCGGTGCTGGGCCGAAGCGCGCTCGTCGGCCGGCATGCCGGCGTGATATCCGACGGCGAGCAGGCCCTCCGAGCAAAGCCGCTCGCACACGTCCTCGACCTCCCGGCGCGTGCCGCAGTACACGATCGCGGGTCGCATCGCGGGATCCGAGAGCGCCAGCGAGAGCAGCATGTGCTTGCGCGCCTTGGACCCGGTTCCGTCGACGGCGATCACGTCGAAGGACAGATTGGGCCGGTCGAAGCCGGCGCGCAGCACGTACGGATCGCGCAGCCCGAGCCGCTCGGAAATCTCCTCGGCGACCTGCTCGGTCGCAGTCGCCGTGCACGCCATCACGGTCGGCGACCCGAGACGGTCGATCACCCGGCGAAGCCTCAAGTAGTCAGGACGGAAATCGTGACCCCACTCCGACACGCAGTGCGCTTCGTCGACTGCGAACAGCGCCACGTTGCGCTGCTCGAGTGCCGCCAGAAACGCCGAGGAGCCAAACCGCTCCGGCGAGCAGAGCACGATCCTGGCACGCCCCTCGCGCACGTCTGCCAGTGCTCGCGCTACAGCGCTTGCG
>Ga0070717_10004438_pt1 | contig 10134 bp, 5 predicted proteins | sample LARL113metaG_FD_71366 | JGI IMG/M metagenome (GOLD analysis project Ga0070717, IMG submission 71366) | Corn, switchgrass and miscanthus rhizosphere microbial communities from Kellogg Biological Station, Michigan, USA - LAR L11-3 metaG | ecosystem: Host-associated > Plants > Roots > Rhizosphere ... | reverse complement strand
CTCGCCTCGACGCAGGCGACGCTCTCGGAGACCGAGACGCGCCTGTCCACCACCGAGGGCGTCCTCGCCGACACGCAGACGAAGCTCTCCGAGACGCAGGGCGAGCTCGAGGCCACCCAGGCCCGCCTGACGGACACCGAGGGCCACCTCGCCTCGACCCAGTCCACCCTCGCGGAGACGCAGGCCCACCTCGCGGACACGCAGGGCAAGCTCTCCGCCACCGAGGGCGTGCTGGCCGAGACGCAGACGACGCTCGCCACCACCGAGGCGACGCTCGCGGACACGCAGGCCACCCTCGCGGACACGCAGGGCCGCCTCGCCGCCACCGAGGACACGCTCGCCAGCACCCAGACGACGCTCGCCTCCACCGAGGCCACGCTGGCGGAGACGCAGGCCACCCTCGCCTCCACCGAGGCCACCCTCACCGAGACGCAGGGCAAGCTGTCCGCCACCGAGGAGGTGCTGGCGTCCACCCAGACGCAGCTCTCCGAGACGCAGGGCAACCTCGAGGCCACCCAGGCCGCCCTCACCGAGACGCAGGCCACCCTCGCCACCACCGAGGGCAACCTCACCGATACGCAGGACCGGCTCACCGCCTCGCAGGCGCAGTACGACGCGGAGAAGGCCGCCCACGAGAAGCTGCAGGCCGAGTCCAGCCAGGCGATCGCCGAGCTGACCAACGAGCGCGACATGCTCCAGAGTCAGCTCGAGCACACGTCCGCGGAGCTGGCCACCACCCGCGCGGAGCTGGCCCAGACGCAGCAGGCGCTCGCGACCGAGCAGGCCACCCGCGCCTCGGAGAACCAGACGGCGTCGGCCCGCATCGGCGAGCTGGAGGGACAGCTTTCGCAGTCGCAGGAGCTGGGCCGCGAGCAGGAGGAGCAGATCTTCCTCCTCAAGCAGGAGGTGGGCAGCCACGTCGCCGAGGTGACGCAGCTGACCGAGCAGCTCGCGCAGGCGGAGAACAACCGCCACCACCTGGAGGATCGGATCCAGGCGATCACCGAGGACGCCGCCCGCAAGGAGGAGTTCCTCAACAACGATCTGGCCGCGCGCTCGGCGGAGCTGGAGGAGGTGCAGCGGAAGTTCACCTCCCTCACCCAGGAGAAGCAGCGCCAGGCGGACGCCCTCACCCGCGACGTGCAGCAGAAGACCGAGCAGCTGCGTCAGCTGGAGCTGAAGCTGAAGCAGACGGCGGACGAGGCGAAGAAGCGGTTCGACGAGCAGCAGAAGCAGCTGGAGGCCACGCACGCGGAGCTGGAGGCCACCCGCGCGGAGCTGGGCGAGGCGCGGCAGGGCGCCGAGGCCGAGCAGCAGCGGCTCACCGCCGAGCTGGATCGCACCCGCGAGACGCTCAGCGTGCAGCTCACCGCGCAGAGCAACAAGGCGCAGGAGCTCGCCAAGCAGCTGGAGGCGAACAAGGCGGAGGCGAAGAAGGCCTACGACGAGCTGTTCGCCAAGTACTCGCGCGTCGACGGCAAGCTGGCGCAAGTGACGCAGGAGAGCCAGGCGAAGGCCACGGAGCTCGAGGGCAAGCTGAAGGAGGCCCAGGGTCAGCTCACGACGCGGGCGAAGAAGATCCAGGAGCTGGAGCTGGCGGTGGAGAACTCGGCGTCGGCGAAGAGCCGCGCGGAGAAGGAAGCCGCCGCCAAGCTGGCCGCCGCCGAGTCCAAGGTGAACGAGGCCGCCACCAAGCTCGCGAGCGCGTTGAAGGAGCGCAAGGATCTCGAGGCGCGCCACGCGAAGGAGCTGGAGGAGCTCAACGCCAAGCAGAAGTCGGAGCTGGAGCGGCGCGACGCGCTGAAGACGCAGGAGGTGCAGCGGCTCCAGCAGACGGTGCAGGAGAAGAGCAAGGCCCTCAAGGTGGTGGAGCTGGAGCTGGCCCGCTACAAGGCGAAGGACGGCAAGGCCTCACCCGCCGCCGCGAAGGCGCCTGCGAAGAGCCCCGCGCCCGCGCCCGCCGCCGCGCTCCCGACGGAGGAGGAGTCCGTCGAGGGCGACATGGAGGCGACCCGGGTGAACATCCAGATGCCGGTGGAGCCCGAGGACATCGGCCAGACGACGGAGCCGGGCGTCCCGGTGGCGGCGCCCAGCGGCGCGCGGAAGCCCGTGAGCAACGGGCCGAGCAAGTCGGGAGCGAACGTGGTGCGCACGGCGGCGAAGAAGGCCCCCGCGGCGCCTGCGCCCGCGCCCGCGGTGAGCAACGAGCTGACCGGCGGCGACCAGGAGGACTGGACGTCGCTGGTGGACGAGCTGGACAAGTAGCGGCTGCGCTGGCGCGCCCGCGGGATCGTGGGCGCGCCGTGCTGCAGGTGGCTGCTTTGGAAGTTTAGAAGGGCCCTCCCCGCGCGGCGAAAGGCGGCCAGGCTGCGGGGAGGAGACGTCGGCTTCGGGTGGGTGCTACGCCGCGAGGCGGGCGTTCCGGACGATCTCGCGGAGGTGCAGGTTGGCCAGCACCGCGCGGACCGGCACGTTGCCGCCGTTGGCCTGCTGGCGCGCCAGGCGCCAGCTCTGCTGAAGCGTCCGGCCGGTGGCGTAGGCGAGCAACATGAGGAACGCCCCCGGGACCACCGCCACCACCACCGCGACTGCCATCTTCAACCACGCCGGCATGACTTCATCTCCCTGGGCCCATCGGGGCCGACGCGCCTTCCTGCAAGCGACGCGCCTCTCTTCGCGAGACCTTGTTCCCTTGGGATTCCCGTGACTTGCACGTAAGCAAGCAGGCGAGAGCGGCGGTGGGGACGCAGAGACCCTGGCATTTTTGCCGCACTGGCACCTACGTCCTTTCAGGTAAGGTGCCGCCGCTGTGAGCAAAGACCCCATCGCCGCCGCTTTCGAGTCCCGTCCCTACGTGAATGTCGCGGAGGCCGAGGCCCGCCTCGAGCAGGTGGGCTACCTGGCATCCCCGGAGATCGCCACGGCCGCCTTCCTGGCGGATCGCATGGACAAGCCGGTGCTCGTCGAGGGCCCCGCCGGCGTGGGCAAGACGGAGTTCGCCCGCGCGCTCGCCCGTTCCCTCGGCCGCGAGCTGATCCGCCTGCAGTGCTACGAGGGGCTCGACGAGGCCAAGGCGCTCTACGAGTGGGAGTACGCCAAGCAGCTGCTCTACACGCAGCTCCTCAAGGACAAGATCGGCGAGATGATCCAGGGGGCGCGCTCGCTCGACGAGGCGGTGGAGAAGGTGGCCTCGGGCGACGCCGTCTTCTTCTCCGAGCGCTTCCTCCTCCCCCGCCCCATCCTGCGCGCGCTCGTCTCGGAGACGCCGGCGGTGCTGCTGGTGGACGAGGTGGACAAGGCGGATCCGGAGTTCGAAGCCTTCCTGCTGGAGGTGCTGGCGGACAACGCCGTCACCATCCCGGAGCTGGGCACCTTCCAGGCCAAGCACATCCCGCGCGTGGTGCTGACGTCCAACAACGCGCGCGAGCTGTCCGACGCGCTCAAGCGCCGCTGCCTGCACCTGCACATCGACTTCCCGGCGAAGGAGCGCGAGCTGCGGATCCTCCGCACCCGCCTGCCCCACGTGCCCGAGAGCCTGGCCCGTCAGGTGGTGGAGGCCATCTCGAAGATCCGCGCGCTGGATCTGAAGAAAGCCCCGTCCATCAGCGAGACGCTGGACTGGGCGCAGAGCCTCGCGCTGCTCAACGCCGACGTGCTCACCCCCGAGCTGGTCGCCACCACGCTCAACCTCGTCCTCAAGCACGAGAGCGACATCGAGAAGGCGCGCGGGAACCTGGTGCAGATCGCCCAGGGGTGAGGCGGACGCGGCTCAGGCGCCGGCCAGCGGCAGCGTGAAGGCGAAGGTGGCGCCCATGCCCCGGCCCTCGCTCCTCGCCCAGATCCGCCCGCGCATCGCGTGCACCAGCTCGCGGCACAGGTACAGCCCGAGCCCCAGGCCGCCGGTGCGCCCCTCGGCGCGCGCCACCTGGAAGAAGGGCTCGAAGAGCTTCATGGCCTGGGAGGGCTCGAAGCCCTGGCCCTCGTCGCTCACCTGCACCAGCGCCTCGGACTCCAGCCGCTTCACCTGCACCGTGATCCGACCGCCGTCCGGGCTGTAGCGCACGGCGTTGGCCAGCAGGTTGGTGACGATCTGCTCGGTGCGCGCCTCGTCGAGCATCGCCATCACCTCCTCCGTCTCCAGCTGGAGGAAGTGCTGAGGCGACGGCTTCACCACCGACTCCGCCGCCTCCGTCACCAGCGGCGTCAGGGCGGCCGGCACCGGCTGCACCGCCAGCGTCCCCGCCTGCGCGCGCGAGACGTCCAGCATGTCGTCCACCAGCGACTCCAGCCGCTCCACCTGGTGCCCGAGGATGCGCAGCAGCGCCGGCAGATCCACCGGGTAGCCGTCCTGGTGCGCCTGCGACGCCATCGCGATCCGCGCCTTCAGCACGTGCAGCGGCGAGCGGATCTCGTGTCCCGCCATCGCCACCCAGCGATCCTTGAGGCGCTCGAGCTCCTTGAACTTCGTCATGTCCGCGAACACCGAGACGGCGCCCAGCAGATCGCCGTCGGGCCCGCGGATGGGCGCGCAGCTTCCCAGCAGCATGCCGTGCGTCCCATCGAAGCGTTGGAAGTGGACCTCCTCCGCCTGCACCGTCTGGTTCTGGCTCAGGCACCGCGCCATGGACCAATCCGAGGGCGCGTAGGCCCGACCGTCCGGGTGGAACGCCCGGTACTGGCCCCACCCCTCCACGTCGTTCGCCGTCGCGCTCCCAGCCCAGATCCGCTCGGCCGCCCGGTTCTGCACGAGGAGCTTGCCGTGGAGGTCGCTGACGAGGATGCCGTGGGGGCTCTCGTTGAGGATGGCCGAGAGCAGCCCGTTCTCCTTGGCGGCCATGAGCCGCAGCCGCTCCACCTCGCGCCGCAGCTCCTCCACCTCGCGGGTCAGCTCGCTGCGCAGCTCGAGGCAGGCGTCCGCGGTCGCATCCGGGCGGAGCTCGTTGCGCTTCAGCAGGAGGTGATCGATCTCGGAGAGGAGCGCGCCCGCCTCGCCCGCGGTCTCCGCCTCCGTGTTCGCCTCGGCCAGGACGGACCGCGCGAAGCGCAGGGCTTGCTCGAAAGATCGCTGGTGCCTCATGAATCACCCCCCACCGCATCCGCGCGCAGTCGCCAGCCCTGCCCGCGGGCACGTCCGTCCTCAATAACAAATCCGTCGAGGACACGCGAACCGCCCCCAGCCTCACCGGGGACCGGTTCCCAGACATTCGCGGACAAGCAGGAAGCGATGCAGTCACATGCGACAATGCACCGCGACCGAGGCCCGTCGAACCCTTGCCCTCGCGGACACAGGCGACCTCGATGTCACGGACGCGTGGCGGACTGCGAACCCCCTCTCCTCCACTCCGGATTGGAGCAGGACCCGACCGGGTCCTCCGGAAGGTTCCCCGCCGCTGTCAACCACCGGGCGCCCGCTCGATCCCCTGCGCAGCATGCCCCCCGGGTCAGGATTGCATCACCAGGGAGGGCCGCGCCGCTTCGAAGCCCGGCGGTCAGGCGTACGCGCCCCCTCCCTAGGGGCGGGAGGCGGGATATGCTCCGCCCGCCCGTACCCCCGAGAGAGTTCTCCCCCGTGGACACGCCCCCCGCCCCCACCCACCTGCTGGTCATCGACGACGACCGCCCCCTGCAGCGACTGCTCGCGGATGCGCTCACCCAGCAGGGCTTCACCGTCACGTTGGAGCAGAACGGCGAGTGGGGGCTCAAGACCTTCGAGACGAAGGACTTCGCCGCGGTGGTGTTGGACGTCCACCTGCCCGGCATCAACGGGCTGGAGGTGGCCCGCCGCCTGCGGTCCATCCCCAAGGGCGCCGCGGTGCCGCTCATCTTCATGTCCGCCATGCGCAACGTGCAGCACCAGCGCGACGCGCTGGAGCGCTACCAGGCGGCCAACTTCCTCGAGAAGCCCTTCAAGCTCAGCGCCCTCTTCGACGCCCTCCGGCGCGCGCTCGGGCGGAACTACCCGGAGCCGCCGCCGCTGGAGCGCACCCGCACCGACGCGGAGGCCACCGAGGCGCTCGCGGACGAGCGGGCGCGCGAGGAGCAATCCCTCGTCGAGAGCGCCGCCGCCTCCGCGCTCGCCGCCGGCAACCCCGTCCGCGGCGACTTCAAGAACCAGCCCTTCCCGGAGATCCTCGCGGAGATCCACCGCTGGAAGGGCACCGGCGCGCTGCTGCTGCGCCGGGACAAGGTGAAGAAGATCGTCTACTTCCGCGAGGGCGAGCCGCAGCTCGTGAAGAGCAACCTGCTCTCCGAGTGCCTCGGCCGGGTGATGGTGCGCGAGCGGATGATCTCCGAGGCCGCCTGCGAGGAGTCGCTGCGCCGGATGAAGGCGAGCCAGCGGCAGCAGGGCACGGTGTTGATCGAGATGGGCTGCATCAGCCCGCACAACCTCTCCTACGCGCTCAACCTGCAGCTGCGCGCCAAGCTGTTCGAGATCTTCAGCTGGAAGCAGGGCGATTATCAGTTCAACCGGAAGGCGGAGCTCCCCAGCGAGCCGGTCAACCTGGAGATGTCCACCGCGCTCCTGATCTACGAGGGCGTGCGGCGCGCCTACGACGAGGAGCGGCTGGTGGCGGAGATGGGGCGCGTGGACGGGCTCTACCCGCACCCGGCGCGGGATCCGCTGTACGTCTTCCAGGAGATCGGCCTCGGCGAGGAGGAACGCTGGCTTCTGGAAGCCGCGGACGGTCGCAAGACGGTGGATCAGCTCCGCGCGCTGGATCTGCTGCCGCGGATCGAAACCGATCGGCTGCTGTACGCGATGAAGTGCGCGCAGGTGCTGGAGCTCCGGAGCGCGCCGCTCCCGCCGAAGGTGGTGGCGCCGCCCATCTACAACCCGGTGCCGCTCGGCGGGCCGCCGCCGCGGCCGTCCTCGGGCAACAAGAACGGCTTCTCCGTGCCCTGGAGCGGAGACTCCCTGCCCTTCTCCACCGAAGAGGTGGAGGTGGCCGAGTCGATGTGGCAGGAGCTCCCCCCGCCGGTGGCGCCTCCGCCCCCGCCCGAGGCGCTGGAGGAGGACGGCGACGACGGGCTCTTCACCCGCGACGAGGTGAAGCTGCAGGAGCTCCTCACCACCCGCCTCTCCGCCCTGCGCAAGCAGGACTACTTCGAGCTGCTCGGCGTGCCCCACGAGGTGGACGCCGCCGCCCTGAAGCAGGCCTATGAGGGGCTGGCGCAGGAGTACGATCCGGCCCGCTTCGCGGAGCTGCAGTCTCCCGAGCCGCGGCAGCTCGCCAGTCAAATCCACGATCTGCTGGGCTACGCGTACGCGACGCTGGCGGATCCGGAGCTGCGCAAGCGGTACGAGGAGGAGCTGGCGGAGCGGGTGCGGCCGAAGCTGGGCGAGGAGATGGGCAGCCTGCTCGCGGCGGAGGGCAAGTTCCAGCGGGGCGAGGAGCTTTTGCGCAAGGGCAGCTACGTGGCGGCGCACCAGCTCTTCAAGGAGGCGGTGGCGCTCTACGATCGCGAGGGCGACTTCCACGCGTACCTGGGCTGGGCGCGCTTCAAGATGGCGCCGGAGAACCCGGAGGCGACGCTGGAGGCGATCGAGTCTTTGGCCAAGGCGATCAGCCTGAACCCGCGCAGCGAGAAGGGCTACCTCTTCACCGGGTACGTGTACAAGGCCACGGGCCGTCCGGAATTGGCGGAGCGCCAGTTCGAAAAGGCGATCCAGGCAAACCCCGCCTGCGAAGAAGCGCTCGAGGAGCTGTCACTTCTGGGAGGCGGAAAGCAGTTCCAGCAGTAAGAAGGAGCCCGTGCTTCTACGCGAAAGGTTCCAGCAGAACCGTCCGTTGGAGGAGATGGAGGTGGCGCTGGTGCGCGCCGCCACCCTCGACGCACGGCTGCTCACGCCGAACGAGGAGGCCATCCTCCGCACGGCGCTGTCGCTCGCGCGGCTGTACCGGGTGCGCCACGAGGGGCGCGACGTGGGCGTGGGCAGCTACGTGGCGCCCTTCCGCGAGCAGGTGACGCGGATCCTCACGCCGGTGCTCCTGGGCAGCAAGCCGCCCACGCGCGAGCGGCTGGTGCCGCTGGTGACGCACCTGAAGCCGGAGACGCTCAAGGCCCGCGACGCGCTGCTCGATCGCTTCCGGGCGCGGCTGCCGGCCGAGGCGATCTTCAAGGAGATCCGCGAGAAGTCGTTGGTGCTGGTGGCGGGCGGCGGCGGCGGGGTGGCCTACGTGTACCTGGGCGTCATGTCGCTGCTGGAGGAGTTCGGGCTGCGGCCTTCGCTGATCGCAGGCACCTCCATGGGCGCGATCATGGGCCTGTTCCGCGCGCGGGGCGTCCGCTTCGATCAGACGGAGGTGGTGAACATCGTCCGCGGGCTGTCCTGGCGGAAGCTGTTCCGCGTCATCTCCACGGAGAACCGGTACGGGCTGCCGGCGGCGCTGCGGCTGTTCTTGCGCGCGGGCATCGGGCGCTGGTTCAACGCCGGGCCGCACACCGCGGGCGGGCTGAAGCTGAACGAGCTGGCCATTCCGACGCTGATCAGCGTCAGCGGCATCCGCCGCGGCATGCTGCCCCGCCCGGTGGAGGCCTACGAGGGCCTGCTCAACCTGAGCCCGATGACGCTGCTCGAGCCGCTCAGCATGGCGCGCAAGGTCCAGGAGGCGATGGGCGCGCTGGCGGAGTTCTTCACCCAGCCGGAGATCATGGAGCACCTGACGCTCGGGCTGGACGAGGGCACCGAGGACTTCGACGCGATGGACGCGGCCGGCTTCTCCTCGGCGCTGCCTGGCGTCATCCACTACGACGTGCTGCGCGACGACACGCGGATGCGCGGGATGCTGGATGACCTCTTCGAGCGCAAGGGGCTGTTCCGGCTCATCGACGGCGGGCTGACGGACAACCTCCCGGCGAAGGCGGCGTGGCGGGCGGTGCACAAGGGCCACATCGGCACGCGCAACGCCTTCATCCTCGGGCTCAACGGCTTCAGCCCGAAGCTGTCCACGCCGCTGTGGCTGCCGCTGGAGCGGTTGGCGGCGCTGACGGTGCAGCCGAACCGGCCGTACGCGCACCTGGTGAAGGACTTCAAGCGGACGCTGTCGCCGCTGGACATCGTGCCGTCGGTGGAGCTGGTGACGCGCGCGGTGGACTGGGGCCGCAAGCAGATCAACGACGAGATGCCGTTCATCTGCCGGATGATGACGCCGCTGCCGATGATCTGAGCCGCGCTGCTCCGCGGATCGCAGCACCCGCCCGCCCTGCGGCACTGTCCGCTGGAGCATGAACGCGGCGCCTCCTATTCGACGCTTTGACTTGTACGGATCCGGTGCATACATACCGTGGGTCGCTTGCACACCTGACCCAAGAGGCTCCCGGTATGAGCTCCACCTCGTCCCAAGTGCTCCGCGCCGACAAGATCTGGTTGGACGGGAAGTTCATCCAGTGGAACGAGGGTCAGGTGCACGTGATGACGCACGCCCTCCACTACGGGCTGGGCGTCTTCGAGGGCATCCGCGCGTACAAGACGCATGACGGCCGGCTGGCCATCTTCCGGCTCCGCGAGCACATCCGTCGCTTCTACGACTCGGCCCACATCCTGCTTTTGAACCTGCCGTACACGGAGGATCAGTTCGCCGAGGCCTGCATCGAGCTGCTGCGGCAGCAGCGCGAGCGGTTCGCGAACGGGGCGTACCTGCGGCCCATCGCCTTCATGGGCGACGGCGCGATGGGCCTGGGCGCGGTGAACCCGACGCGCGTCTGCATCACCGCCTGGGACTGGGGCGCGTACCTGGGCGACAAGGGCCTGCACGAGGGCATCCGCGCGAAGGTCTCCTCCTTCACCCGCATGCACGTGAACGTGAACATGGTGCGCGGGAAGATCACCGGCCAGTACGTGAACTCCATCCTCGCCAAGCGCGAGGCGGTGCTCGCCGGCTACGACGAGGCCGTCCTGCTGGACATCTCCGGCTTCGTGGCCGAGGCCTCGGGAGAGAACGTCTTCTGCGTGGGGCGGGACGGCATCACCCGGACACCGCCGCTCTCGTCTCCAATCCTGAACGGCATCACCCGCGACACGGTGCTGCGCCTGCTGCGCGACGCGAAGTACGAGACGCAGGAGGTGACCTTCACCCGCGACGCGCTCTACATCGCGGAGGAGGTCTTCTTCACCGGCACCGCGGCGGAGAT
>Ga0070717_10004437_pt1 | contig 10137 bp, 8 predicted proteins | sample LARL113metaG_FD_71366 | JGI IMG/M metagenome (GOLD analysis project Ga0070717, IMG submission 71366) | Corn, switchgrass and miscanthus rhizosphere microbial communities from Kellogg Biological Station, Michigan, USA - LAR L11-3 metaG | ecosystem: Host-associated > Plants > Roots > Rhizosphere ... | reverse complement strand
GACCTCCCGCGATCCACCCTCGGTGAGCGCGGTGGCGTCCGGTGCCGCGCCGTCGGGCTTGTCGTGCGGGCGTCGCCGGGCGCGCCCTCGGACCAGGGCGGCGGTCGGCACGGGGAGCAAGCCCCACAGGATCGAGATCAGTAGTGCGGCGCCGGGCGCGGTGTCCTGCTTGGCGACCGCGCAGCCGTTGCCGCCGCACTTGCTGCTATCGCCACCGCCGCAGCCATTGCCGCCGCAGCTATCGCCGCCGCAGCTGTTGCCGCCGCAGCTGTCGCCACCGCAGCTGTTGCCCGACGAGCTGCTCGAGCTGCTGCTGCACCCGCCGCCGCCGCTGCTGCTACTGCTGCTCGAGTTGCACGAGTCGCAGTTGCCACCGCAGCCGCTCTGATCGTTGGAGCTCGAGCACGCGCTGTCGCACGACAGCGAGTTGTTGCAGCTCGGGCCGGAACAATCGACGCTCGGCCCGTTGCACGTGTGGTTGCTGTTGTCGCTCGCGCACGAGTCCTGGCAGTTGAGCTCGGTGTTGCGCGGCGCGGCCGGCGGCGCGGTCCCGCCGTCGACGCCGGGAAACTCGTCGGGCGGCGCGCCATAGATCTTGGCGAGGCAGGTGTCGAGCGGCTCGCCGCACGCCGGATCGTCGAGGAACTCGGCGTTGGCCTCGAGCGTGGCGAGCGAGCGCGACGCCGACGTCGACCGCGGGCACGCCGCCGCGCTGTCCGCCGCGCAGTCGTCGATCGCGTGGATCGCCAGCGCGAGGTTGATGCACAGCAGGAAGTAGCCCCGGCCGTCGCCCTCGCCGAGCCGCGTGCACTCGGCGTTGCCGTCCGATGTGTCGGTCACCGGCTGGCAAGTGCCGGCGGCCACGCAGGCGTCGCAGTGGATGCGCTGCGCGGAGGCGCACTCGGCGACCGAGCCGTAGAAGCTGTACGGATTGCCGGCCGCGCTCGGGGCCGCGCTCACCGCCGGGACGACCGCTGGCGTGTTCGGAACCACCGCGGACGGCGCGACGAGCGTCGCGATCGGCGCGGGTCCGGCCGCCGGACGAGGCAGCGCCGCGGCGACCGCGGCCTCGTCGGTCTCGGGCTCGAGCGCGGCGAGCATGATCGGATTGACCATCAGGCGCGGCGCGGGAACGTGGACGTAGGCGGCGATCACCGACAGCCGCGCCGCCGGCACGACGACGACCGCGCCGGTCGTGTGGCCTGCGTCGGCCGCGAGCGCCGCCAGCACCGCGCGGCCGCGACCGGGCAGGTAGCCCCACGCGTGGCTGCCCCAGTCGTCGGCGAACACGAGCTCGCTGCCCGGTGCGTCGCCGCGCGCCATCGTCGCTGCGCGGTCGCCTGCGCGCCCCTCCGCGGTCAGCTCGCGCCCGTCGATCACGAGCTGCACCAGTCCGAGCGCGCCCGCGCCGTCGCTCGCGCGCGTCGCGTCGAGCGTCGCGAGCGTGCGGATCACGCGATCATCGGCGGTCTCGGCCACCGCGACCGCAAGCGTCTGCGTCTCGGCGCGCTCGCGCAGCCCCTCGGCGAGCACGCGGCGCGCGGCGGTGCGTTGCGCACCATCCCAGCGGACGGCAACCTCGGGGGCGACGCCGAGCAGATCGCGCAGCTCGAGATCCGCGGGATCGATGCGGGTCTCGCCGGCGCCACATCCGATCGCCACGACGGCGCACACACAGCACCAGCTTGTCCCCATCCGGATCATCGTACGCACGTGCGCACGCGCCCGACGGTCTCGGGCAGAGGCTCACTAGCCGTCTAACGGAGCGGCGGCCGTCGCCTCACGGCTGGCTCATGTACGACGCAGCGTGTTGCGCGCGCTACGCGACGATATCGATCAGCGTTCCGATCATCTGATCCGCGGTGCGCACCGTGGCGACGTTGGCGGCGAAGCTGTGCTGCGCGGTGATCTGCTCGACGCGGTCAGCGACGGGGTCGGCGGGCACAGGCTTCGCGAGGCGCGCCGAGGCGCCGTCGAGCTGACGCACCGCGCTGGCCATGCCGGTCATTGCGCTTCCGATCGAGGCGATCATGTAAAAGACGCATCGGCCGCCGCGGCCGGGCGGAGAGGCCCTCCGGCGTCGCGATTGCGGAGTCCACCGCTCACGCCCCGGATTCGCCGCCGCGCTCGCGCTTGGCGACTCAGCGTCCGCCTCTCGGACATCCCCCGAGCTCCATGCGCGAGCTCCAGCCGTCGCCGCGTATCGCATGAGCGCGTTCGGGGCCAATCCGCTTGGCGAGCGCGGCCTCGCTCTGGTCGCCGAGCTGGACGTAGGCGCGCAACATACGTTCGACCGCCGAGGCCTTCGACAGATCCGTGGGCGGGGCGGCGAGACCGGCGCGCTCCCGCGAGATTCGCTGCAGCACGGCATTGGACTCGCCGGGCGGGCTCTTGTCGTCGATCTCGTGCTTCATCGCCTCGCTCGACAGCGTCTCGGCGCCCGTGGTGTCGCCGGTGACCTCGAGATACAGCTTGCGCACCTGATCCTTCCACTGCTTGGCCATCTCGGACATCGCCGCGTTGTAGCCGTCGACCTCGCTGGCCTCGAGGCCGTCGCGCGGTGCGGTGATCGGCTCGAAGCGCTCGAGCGACGGCTCGTCGGACCGGATGTGGCACTCGGCCGCCCACGCCGTGAGCTGCTCGGGGCTCGGGTCATTCCACGCGCGGCCGGGCTCCGCGGGGAACGCCTCGGGTGCGCCACCGCCGCCGCCACCGCCGCTCGTGCCGCCGCGCTCGAGCTTGGCCAGCCGCGCGCGCATCTGCGCCAGCTGGGCGTCCTGCTGGCGCGCGCGGACCAGCAGCTGCTCGCGCGTGGCGTGCGCCTCGTCGGGCGTGGTCACCGCGAGGATCGCGTCGCTGACCACCGTCGCGCCGTCGGCGCCGCCGAGCGTCGCGCGCGTGCCGGCCGACAGCTCCGTCTTCGCCCCCCGCGTCTCGGCGACGACATGGCCTTCATAGACCGTGACGAGCACGGTGGTCGCGAGCGCGGCGCCGGCGAGCCCGGCGAGCAACAGCTTGTGGTTCGTGTTCATGGGATCGACCTCGATGCGAAAGCAGGTGCCGGTGACGCGCACGTCGCCGGCGGGGGTGTGAACGACGAACGCACCGCCGCGCTCGACGCGATAGAACACGTTGCCGGCGCGCTGCACGACGTCCGCCGCGCCGCGATCGTCGACTCGCCAGGTCAGCTCGCTCGCTGCTTCGGCGACCGCCAAGCCGCGATCGCCCAGCCGCTCGGTGATCCGCCGACTCGCGATCAGCGCGCCGCTCGCCGCGCGATGCGCCGGCCACAGCGCGACCGCTGCCGCGCCGGCCGCGAGCGCGAGCGTCGCGATGCCGGCCAGCCTGCGTCCACGCAGCCGCGGTGGCTCCGTCATCCCGCGCGCACCGACCACGCGATCGACCACGCGGTCGGCGAAGTCCGCAGGTGGCGTGAGCGCGCTCCACGCGGCGAGCGCCTGATCGACGCGCGCATCCGGCGTCAACTGATCATCATTCGTGTCATCCGCCATCGTGAACCTCGGCGAGCCGGGCGCGCAGCGCGGCCCGGGCGCGCGACAAGCGTGACTTCACGGTGCCCAGATCGATCGCCAGCGCGCGCGCGATCTCCGCATAGTCGAGCCCGTGATACTCGCGCAACAAGAACGCGGCGCGCAGCTCCGGCGATAGCTCGCGCAGCGCGCCTTCGATCGCCGCGACCAGCTCCTTGCGGATCGCGCGCTCGTCCCCGCGCGCGTCGCTCGTCGACTCGAGATCCGCGACCAGCGCGGGCCGCTGCTTGCGCAGCTCGTCGATCGATCGCCGCGCGGCGATCGTCAGGATCCAGGTCGACAGCTTCGCCGCGCCACCCGGCGCGAACGACGCGAGTCGGTGAAACACCTGGAGGAACGTGTCTTGTGCGACATCCTCGATCGTCGCACGGCCGCGCCCGGCGAGCATGCGGGACACGAGCGCGAACACCCGCTGCTGATACAGGTCGACCAGGGCGCGCGACGCGTCGCGCTCGCCGGCCGCGGCGGATCGGAGCGTGCGCTCGTCGACCTCACCACCGCCGTCGGGAGCCATCGGGCTGCGCACCACGCCAAGCATCTCTCCCCCCTTGCTCGGCCCACCGCGCGATTTGTTCCCAAACGTCCTGCGAAATTCGTCAGCTCGTCACAAAGCGCCGTACTTCCCAGCACCTGCTCGCACGCGCAGCGCCGGTGCGCCGGCTGTCAGCGCACCGTCTCCTGATAGAACACGGCGATCGTGATGCAGTGGAACGCCGCGTCGCTCGACTGGGTGACGACGATGTCAGTCAGCTTGCGCTGCGAGCTACTCGCGATCCAGGCGGTCACCTTGTCGCCGAGTTGTCCGCGATCGGCGAACATCGTCGCCGAGAAAATCTTCACACCATTGAAAGGAGCCACGACTGACCCTAGCACGCGCTCGGTTAGCTCGTGTGTTTCAGTCGGTGTCAGGACGGGTTGTTCGCGGCCGCGCTCCGACGGAGATTCGGTCACCGGACTGTGACCCTGCTTCGGACTGCGCGCTGTACCTTCTCATGAAGCATGCACTCGGCTATCTCCACCGTGATGGTCGAACCGCTGGATCCGAGCGAGCTCCCCGAGGTGATCGCGTTACTCGAGCGCGCCGGCTTGCCGGGCGCGGTGGCCGGTGTCGCGCGCTATCTGCGCTGGCAACCCGACGGTGCGTGGCGCGTGCGGATCGACGGCGCGCTCGCCGGCACCGTGACGTTGTTGCGCTACGGCCACGTCGGCTTCGTCGGCTGCATGGCCGTCGACGACGCCCACCGCTCGCGCGGCGTCGGCCGCCGGTTGCTCGAGCATGCCCACGCCGCCGGTCGGCGCGCCGGGATCACGACGTTCTTGCTCGAGGCGACCGCCGCGGGCCGGCCGCTCTACGACAAGCTCGGATATGTCGATGAATACGAAACCTGGAATGTCGCGCGGCCGGGCACCGCGGCTGATCCGTCCGCGCTGGACGATCTCTCTGCCGATCGCGGCGAGATCCTCGCGCTCGATCAGCGCGCCACCGGCTCGTCGCGCGACGTGATGATCCACGGCTTGCTGCGTGAGCAGCGCGGCGCACGCGCGCGCGGCGATACGCTCACCGGCTACGGCCTGGTCGTCGGCGGCCGGCTCGGTCCCGTCGTCGCGCGCGATCCGGGCGCCGGCCGCGCGCTGATCGATCGCCTCGCGCCGTTCGCGACCTTCGCGTCGATTCCTGTCCCCAATGAAGCCGCGGTGGCCGCGTTCGCCGCCAACGGCTTCGCACATGTGCGCTCGCTGCGTCGCATGCGACTCGGCCCGCCGATCGCCACGCCGGGCTGGCTGTGGGCGCTCGCGAGCCCCGGCGCGGGCTGATCACGCGCGCAGCACGTCGGGCCCCGGCGGATCGGCAAACAACGCCGTCACCGCAGCGGCGCGGCGCTCGAGCACGCGGCGCTGGTTGGTATAGCCCTTGTCGGTGGTCTCCCCGTCGTCGAGCGACAGCGGCTCGGCGATCACGAGCGCGCGCGCGACCTGCTCGCTGCTCGCCGGATGCGCCGCGTTGTACGCGGCGAGCGCCGCGGCGAGGCGCTCGCCGACCTCGGGCAGTTGCCGCGCAGCGGGCGTGAGGAACAGCAAGGCGCCGAGCTGCTCGCGGTCGTGGCCGGCGATCACGGCGTCGAGCACGAGCGGCGCACAGGCGTCGAGCAGGCCGAGCCGGACCTGCGCGACGCTGACCCACGTCCCCGACGACAGCTTGAAGTTCTCGCCGAGCCGGCCGCCGAACAGGATGCCGGCGGCGGGCCGCGCGTCGTCGACCAGGCGGCCGGCGTCGCCGGTGGGCAAGAAGCCATCGTCGTCGAGCGCGATCGGCGCGATCGTGCCGCCCGGCTGCCAGGTCCCGGGCGTGACGTTGGCGCCGCGCACGCGCAGCTCGAGGCGATCCTGGACCGGCGCGAGCTTGAGCTCGATGCCGGGGATGGGCACGCCGAGGTTGCCGGTGGTCTGGGTCGCGAAGTGCGCAGACGTCGCGAGCGGCGAGGTCTCGGTCGAGCCCCACGCCGAGGTGAAGAACACCTCGGGCCGGCCGGCGCGCGCGGCGACCTGCTCGAGCCGCGCGCGCGTCACCGGGCCGAGCGCGGCGGCGGCGTAGAACACCAGATCGAGGCGCGCGAAGATCGCCGCGGCAATGCGCGCGTCGGCCTCGAGCAACGCGACCGCCTGATCGAAGCCGCGCGGCACGTTGAACCACATGGTCGGCGCGACGTCGGCGAGGTTGGCGATCGTGGTCTCGATCAGTCCGGGCGTCGGACGGCCGCGATCGATGTACAGGCTGCCGCCGTTGCGCAGGATGAGGTTGAAGTTGTGGTTGCCGCCGAACGTGTGGCTCCACGGCAGCCAGTCGACGATCACCGGCGGCGCCGCGGCGACGAACGGCCAGCACGCGGCCAGGCTCTCCTGGTTCGAGGTCAGCATGCGGTGGGTGTTGACCACGCCCTTGGGCGCGCCGGTCGAGCCCGAGGTGAACAGGACCTTCGCGATCGTCGCCGGCGTGATCGCCTCGAACGCGCGATCGAGCGCCGGCGAGCGCGGCGTGCGGGCGAGCGCGGCGGCGTCGATCCGCTCGAGATCGCCGATCGCGGCGAGCGCGGCGCCGTACTTGACCGGATCGTCGGCGAACACGAAGCCCGGCTCGAGCTGATCGGCGACCGCGCGCAGCCGCTCGAAGCGCGCCGACTGCAGCGAGTACGCCGACGACACCGGCGAGGCCGGGATGCCGGCGTGCATCGCGCCGAGCGCGACCAGCGCCGAGGCCACGCTGTTGTCGGACAGGATCATCACCGGGCGATCCGGCGTGGCGCCGCGGTCGAGCAGGCCACTCGCGATGCCCTCGACCGCCGCGAGCGCGTCGCCATACGACAGCCGGTCCCACGCGCCGTCACGGCCGCGCTCGGCAAGGAACGTCGCCGCGGGCCGCTCGCGCGCCCAGCGCTCCAGCCAGTCACCGATGCAGCGCGCCGGCTCCCCGGGCGTGACCGGCGACGACAGCACCACGCCGGTCGCGGTGTGGCGGACTCGAACCTCGGGCGGCAGCAGCGCGAGCATGCTGGGACGATAACGCGGCGGCCGGCCCCGGATCCCGGATTCGCCGCCTCGCTGGCGCTCGGTGGCTCAGTGCGCGCCGCTCGGTGCGCCGGCCGCCGAGGACGGCTTCTTGAGCAGCATCACCATGAAGATGCCCAGGCCGATGACGATCATCGTGATCCGGAAACCATCCTCGAACGACAGCACCATCGCCTCGCGCGTGACCCGGCCCATCAGCGTGCCAGCGGCGTCCATGCCGCGCCGCATGATCCCCAGCCACTGCTCCTGCGCGATCGGATCATACGGCGAGATATGCTCGGACAGCTGCGCCGAGTGGTTCGCGATGCCGTCGGCGACGATCTTGCCCATCCACGCGGTGCCGAGCGAGCCGCCGAGCTCGCGCGTCAGGTTGAACAACCCCGTCGCGTTGCCGCGTTGCTCGGGCGGCAGGTTCGACAGCGCCGCGACGCTGACCGGCACGAACACGAACACCAGGCCGAGCGACCGCACGAGGTTCGGCCAGACCAGATCGACGAACCCCGCCTGGCCGGTCAGGTGCGACGCGATCCACTGCGACATCGCGGTGACCGTGACGCCGAACGCGAGCATGTAGCGCGGATCGACGCGATTGGACATCTTGCCGATGATCGGCATCAGGAAGATCTGCGAGGCGCCGGCGAACAGGAAGATCCGCCCGATGTCGAGCGCCTGGTAGTGCATCACAGCGCCGCAGAACAGCGAGAACAGGTAGCTCGCGCCGAACACCGCGAGCCCGAGCAAGAAGTTCAGCCCGGTGCCCGCCGAGTAATTGCGATTCTTGAACACCCGCAGATCGACCACCGGATTGGGGTGCTCGAGCTCGTGGAAGATGAACGTGACCAGCGCGATGGTCGCGACCGCGCCGAGCACCAGGATCAGCGTGCTCTCGCCCCAGCCCTCGCGATTGCCCTCCTCGAGCACGTACTGCAGCGAGGCCATGCCGACCGCGAGCAGGCCGATGCCGACCATGTCGATCTTCGTCGTCTCGGGGACGAACTCGGGCTCCTTGAGCACGCGCGGGATGAAGAACGCGACCGCGAGGCCGATCGGCACGTTGACCAGGAAGATCCAGTGCCAGCTCGCCCAGTCGATCATGTAGCCGCCGATCGTCGGGCCGAGCAGCGGGCCGGTGATCGCGCCGAGGCCGAACAGGCCGGCCGCCATGCCGTGCTGCGCCCGCGGGTAGCGCGAGAACAGGATGGCCTGCGAGGTCGGGATGATCGCGCCGCCGCCCATGCCCTGGAGCACGCGGAACACCACCAGCGACGGCAGGTTCCACGCCAGGCCGCACAGCGCGCTGGCCGCGGTGAACACCAGCACCGAGGTCGCGAAGTAGCGCCGGAAGCCGAACCGGCGCTGCAGCCAGCCGGTCATCGGGATGACCACGATATTGGCCATCATGTAGCCGGTCGAGACCCAGCCGATCTGATCGATCGGCGTGCCGAAGCTCGCCCGGATATCGCTCAGCGCGACATTGACGATCGAGATATCGATCATCGCCATCAGCGCCGCCGCCATCACGACGATCGTGATCGCGGCCTTCGAGCCTTGCAGCGGCCCCTGCATCAGCGGGTACGGATGATGACCTCGGCACTCATGCCGGGGCGCAGGAGGTGGCCGTTGCGGTCGTCGATCTTGATCTTCACCGGCACGCGCTGGGTGACCTTGATGAAGTTGCCCGACGCGTTCTCCGGCGGCAGCAGCGAGAACCGCGAGCCGGTGCCGGCGGCGATGCTGTCGACGTGGCCACGCAGCTTGCCGGTGTACGAGTCGATCTCGACGTCGGCGGTCTGGCCCGGCTTGATCTCGGCGAGCTGGGTCTCCTTGAGGTTGGCGACCACCCAGGTGTCGCTCAGATCGACCAGCGCCATCAGCGCGCGATCCGGCGTCACGAGCTGACCGGGCTCGACGTTGCGCTTGGTGATCGTGCCGGCGATCTCGGCGTGGACCTTGGTGTACTCGAGCTCGAGGCGCGCGCGATCGAGCGCGGCCTGCGACTGGGCGACCCGCGCCTCGGCGAGCGCGACCTGCGCCTTGGCGGCCTCGACCTGCTCGTCGACGGTCTGCGCCGCGAGCAGCCGGCCGCGGGCAGACACCTCGGTGCCGCTCGAGTTGGAGCGATTGGCCATCGCGCTGACCAGCCGGGCCTGGGCCTGGGCCAGCGATGCATCCGCCTGGGTATCGGCGGAGACCCGCATGTCGATCTCGGACTGCGTGACGGCGCCGGTGCTGCGCAGCTTCTCGGAGCGCTCGCGATCGAGCTTGGTGAGCTGCTTGCGCGATTCGGCCGCGGCGACGTCGGCCTTGGCCTGATCGATCTGCGCGGCGGTGCTGCCGGTCAGCGCGGCGGCCTGCGAGATCGCGCCCTGCGCGACCGTCAGGTTGGCCTTCGCCGTCTTGTCGGTCAGCGCGAGCTGGATCTGCGCCTGGCGGAGCTGGGCGTTGCTCGCCGCGAGCTCGGCGGTCGCCTGGCTCTGGCGGACCAGCTGGTCGCGGTCGTCGAGCTCGAACAGCAGGTCGCCCGCCTTGACCTCCTGGTTGTCGACCACGAGCACGCGCTTGACCTGGCCGGCGACCCGCGCGGCGACGTTGGAGATGTGGGCCTCGACCTGGGCGTCGTCGGTCCGCTCGTTGCCGAGCCGGGACACGTAGAGCACGGTCGCGACGCCACCGGCGACGATCAGCAAACCACCGACGAGGAACGGGGCGCGACGGCGGGGCTTCGGGGTTGAGGCAGGATGCCCCGCCAGCGACGGCGAGGCTGGTTCTTCACGGATCGGAGTGACGGAGGCCATGGCGGTACGATCTACGCTGCACCCCATGGGCCACGCGCGTCGGGGCTGCGACCCACCTCATCTGGCCGACATGCGCGCGCCGCTGTCGGTTTCCCTGGCACGACCATCAGCGTTTCCGACGCCGGGTGACGCTCGGTCCGCGGGATCGGGCTGCCCGAAATGGCCGGTCAGTTTCCGCCGGATCGGTGTCGTACCCGCGTGGCCGGCGCTGCCTAGGATGCAGGGGG
>Ga0070717_10004434_pt1 | contig 10139 bp, 9 predicted proteins | sample LARL113metaG_FD_71366 | JGI IMG/M metagenome (GOLD analysis project Ga0070717, IMG submission 71366) | Corn, switchgrass and miscanthus rhizosphere microbial communities from Kellogg Biological Station, Michigan, USA - LAR L11-3 metaG | ecosystem: Host-associated > Plants > Roots > Rhizosphere ... | reverse complement strand
CTGGTCGAGTACGGGGACTTCGAGTGCCCGTACTGCGGCCGCGCCGAGCCCGCCATCCGCGAGCTGCTGGCCGAGTTCGGCGAGGAGATCCGGTACGTCTGGCGCCACCTGCCGCTGACCGACGTGCACCCGCACGCCCAGCAGGCGGCCGAGGCCGCGGAGGCGGCGCACGCCCAGGGCGCGTTCTGGCGGATGCACGACCTCCTGCTGGGCAACCAGGACGCCCTGCGCTCGGCCGAGCTGGTGGGCCACGCCATGGCGCTGGGCCTGGACGTGGACCTGTTCCAGGCCGAGCTCCAGGAGCACGTCCACGCCGGCCGGGTGGCGGAGGACGTGGACGGCGCCGACCTGAGCGGCGTGACGGGCACCCCGAGCTTCTTCGTCAACGGGCAGCGCCACTACGGCGCCTACGACATCGACGCGCTGTCGTCGGCGGTGAGGCTGGCCCGGGCCCGGGTCCTCGCGGCCGGCGGCCGGTAGCCGAGCCGCTCGCTGATCTGCCCGGCGGCCTCGACCGTGGCGGCCGCGTGGCGCCGGCGCACGGTCGGGGACAGGCCCGCCACCGGCCGCGCCATGCTGATCGCCGCGACCACCCGGCCGCTGTCGTCCCGGATCGGGGCCGCGACCGAGGCGACGCCGAGCGAGCTCTCCTCGACCTGCTCGGCGTAGCCCCGCCGCCGCGCCTCCCGGAGCTGGTCCAGCAGGACCGGCAGCCGCGTGATCGTGTGCGGCGTCAGCGCCGCCAGCGGCCGGTTCGCGATGCGCGCCAGCAGCTCGTCCGGGGGCAGGAACGCGAGCAGCACCTTGCCGGTGGACGTGGCATGGGCCACGTTGCGGCGGCCGACCGTCCCGAACGTGCGCAGGGTGGCCTGGCTCTCGCGGCGCTCGACGTACACGACCTCGGCCCCGTCCAGGATCCCGATCTGCACGGTGGCGGCCGTGCTGAAGTGCAGGTGGTCCAGCGGCAGCGTGGCCGCCTCGTGGAGCTGGCCGCTGATGGCGACCCGCGTCCCCAGCTCGAACATCTTGATGCTGAGCCGGTAGCGGCGCGAGACCGGGTCCCGCTCGACCATCTGCTCCTCGGCCAGCGTGGCCAGCAGGTGGTGCACGCCGGACTTGCTGAGGCCCAGCCGCCGGGCCAGGTCGGTCACGCCGAGCTCCGGCTCGGCGATCGAGAACGCCTTCAGGATGCGCGTCGCGCTGCGCACCGCCGACACGGGCTTTCTCGGGCCGCCGTTCGCCATTTGGAAACACAACTATTGCACGGCGTCTGGGCGTCGACCATCATGGGCGGACTTCCGGAGGAGAGATTGAGGAGGCAACCATGAGAGTCACCTCGTTCCATTTCATGCCCTACCGGGAGCTGCCCGAGGACTTCACCGAACGCTACTCGTCGTCGTTCGTGGAGGCGCCGTGGTGGGAGCTGGGAGACGCGGAGAAGGTCGGCCAGTTCTACGACTGGTCGCTGGACGAGCTGATGCACGCGGCCCGGCGGGGCTTCGACGGTGTGGGCACCAACGAGCACCACCAGAACGTGTACGGCTTCATGTGCAACCCGAACCTGTTCGGCGCCGTGATGGCGAAGATGACCCGCGACGAGGGCATCGACGTCGCCCTCGTGCAGCTCGGGGCCACGCTGGCCGCGACGTCGCCGCCCATCCGCATCGCGGAGGAGTACGCGGTGCTCGACTGCCTCAGCGGCGGCCGCCTGGTCGCGGGCCTGCCGCTGGGCCTGGGCGTGGACGCCAACGTCAGCTACGGGATCACGCCGATCGACCAGCGCTCGCGCTGGCGCGAGGCCATCGACCTGATGGTCAAGGCCTGGACGGCGAAGGAGCACTTCGCCTGGAACGGCAAGCACTACCAGCTGCCGCGGGTGAACCTGTGGCCGCGGCCCGTCCAGGACCCCCACCCCCCGCTGCTCGTCCCGGGCGCGGCCAGCTCCTCGACGTGGGACTACTGCCACGACCGCGACCTGCCGTACGCGTACCTGAGCTACTTCGGCGGCCGGTCGGCGCAGGCGGTCATGGACCGGTTCTGGGACCGGGCGGAGGCGAAGGGCCGGGACCGCAACCCGTACCGGGCCTCGTTCCTCCAGCTCGTCGGCGTCGCCGAGACCGACGAGCAGGCGGAGGTGCAGTACGCGAAGCACCTGGAGTTCTTCTACCACAAGCTGCTGAACGTCCCCCAGACGCTCCTCTCGCCGCCCGGCCAGAGCGACTACCGGAGCCTGCTCAACCTCCTCAGCACGAACCTGATCGGCCACGACGTGACGACGGGCCTGTCGGCGAAGGAGATGATCGAGCGCGGGTTCGCGGTGGTCGGCAGCCCGGCCACCGTCCGCGACCAGCTGACCGAGATGGCGGCGCGCCTGAACGTCGGCCACCTGATGGTCGTGCTCCAGTTCGGCTCCATGCCGCACGACATGGCGATGACCAACATCGACCTGTTCGCCGCCGAGGTGCTGCCGGCGCTGCAGGGGCTGTACCCCGAGGACCAGTACGAGAACCGCTGGTGGCCCAGGCGGCTCACGAAGACGCCGGCCGGAGGAACGCGATGAACGTTGCCGTCCAGACCCTCCCGATCGCCCACTGCGGCTTCGAGGCCAAGGTCAAGGTGGCGGGCAGCGGGCCGCCGCTCCTGTACCTGCACTCGGCCGGCGGCCCGGGCTGGGACGTCTTCCTGGACGCCCTCGCGGAGCACCACACCGTCTACGCGCCCGACCACCCGGGCACGGGCGACACCGCGCGGGACGCGATCCACGACGTGGACACCCTGTGGGACCTGGTCCTGATCTACGACGAGATCCTGGACGCGCTGGGCCTCACGTCCGTGGCGGTGGTGGGCACGTCCTACGGCGGGATGATGGCGTGCGAGCTGGCCGCCCACCGCCCGGACCGCGTGAGCCGGCTGGTGCTGCTCGACCCGATCGGGCTGTGGCGGGACGACGCGCCCGTCGCGCCGTACATGCTGCTCTCGCCGGAGCAGCTGGTGGCGACGCTGTTCACGAACCTCGAGGCGCCGCCGGTCCAGGAGTTCCTGAAGATGCCGTCGGACCCCAGGGAGATGGCGGTGCAGACGGCCGACACGATCTGGAGCCTCGGCTGCACCGGCAAGTTCGTGTGGCCGATCCCCGACAAGGGCCTGCGCAAGCGTCTGCACCGCATCACCGCCCCGGCGCTGATCGTGTGGGGCAAGGAGGACGCGCTGATCTCGCCCGTGTACGCGCAGGAGTTCGCCGACCGCATCGCGAACGCCCGCGTGGAGATCATCGAGGGCGCCGGCCACGTGCCCCAGTGGGAGCAGTTCGACCGGGTGCGGCCGCTCGTGCTCGACTTCCTGGACGGGCGCGGATGAGCGCTGGGCGGCGGTTCCCCAGCCCGTTCGAGGTGCCGCCGCCGGCCGGGGCCGAGGACTGGCAGTCGATGTACCCGCCCTACCTCCTGTTCTCGGAGGAGAACCGCGAACTGGAGGAGGGCGCCTTCTGGTTCCTCGACAGCCTGCACCGGCCGGAGGTCGAGTACCCGTTCGACACGATCGTCCACGAGGCGTGGACGATCTCCGCCAACGCGTTCGGCCGCCGCGTGTTCCTGCTCCCGGCCTCGGACGGCTTCATGGCGCGCGTCCTGAACGGGCGCCTGTACCAGGCGGTGATCACGGTCTCCGACCCCGCCGAGATCGAGCGGCGGGCGCCAACGTTCGCCCGGCGCGCGGCGTATTACTTCGACAACTGGGCCGAGCTGTTCTCGAGCTGGAAGAAGAAGATGGAGGCCTGCATCGCGGCGCTGAAGGCCGTCGAGGTGCCCCGGCTGCCCGAGGTCGAGCCCGACTCGGTCGTCCTCGGCGCCACGGGCGTCACCTCCGGGTACGAGCTGCTGCGCGCGTACGACCGGGTCATCGAGAACGTGTTCCTGGCCTACCAGTACCACTTCGAGATGCATCTCTGCGGGTACGGCGCGTACCTGAACCTGTTCCAGTTCTGCCAGACCGCGTTCCCCGGCATCACGCAGCAGACGATCGCGAGCATGGTGGCCGGCTCCGACATCATGATGTTCCGGCCCGGCGACGAGCTGAAGGCGCTGGCCCGGCGCGCGCTGGAGCTGGGCGTCGCCGGCCGGCTGCGGGCCGACGCGCGGCCCGAGGAGATCGTGGACGAGCTCCGCGGCGACCCCTCGGGGAGCGCCTGGGTGGACGCCCTGGAGGCGGCCAAGGACCCGTGGTTCCACTTCTCGAACGGGACCGGCCTGTACCACCACGAGCGCTCCTGGATCGACGACCTGTCCGCCCCCTGGGCGTCGCTCCTCGCCGAGCTCGACCGCCTGGAGCGGGGCGAGGACGTGCGCCGGCCGCGCGAGGAGATCCTGCGCCGGCGCGAGCAGCTGGCGGCGGAGTACCGCGCCCTGCTGCCCCAGGAGGCCGACCGGGTGGCGTTCGATCAGAACGTGGCGATGGCCCGGATGGTCGCGGCCTACGTCGAGGACCACAACTTCTACATCGAGAACTGGCACCACACGGTCTTCTGGAACAAGATGCGCGAGTTCGGCGACCGGATGGCCGAGGGCGGCATCCTGGAGACCGCCGAGGACCTGTTCTTCCTGAACCGCTGGGACGTGGGCCAGGCGCTCTACGACCTGACGCTGGGCTGGTCCCACGGCGGGCCGACCCGGGCCGCGCACTGGCGGGACAAGGTCGCGAGGCACCGCCGGATGATCGCGGCGATCCGGGAGTGGGCGCCGGAGCCGGCGCTGGGCCCGATCCCCGAGGAGGTCAACGAGCCGTTCTCGATCATGCTCTGGGGGATCACGCCGGAGCGGATCGAGCAGTGGCTGGCCGCCTCCGGCGACGGCGACGGCGTGCTGCGCGGCGTGGCCGGCTCGCCGGGGACGACCGAGGGACCGGCCCGGGTGATCCTGTCGGTGGACCAGCTGGGCTCCGTGGAGGAGGGCGAGATCCTGGTCTGCCCGGTCACCGCGCCCACGTGGGGCGTCGTGTTCAGCCGGATCCGGGCGGCCGTGGTGGACACCGGCGGCATCATGTCGCACGCGGCGATCGTCTGCCGCGAGTACGGGCTGCCGGCCGTCGTGGGCACGGTGCACGGCACGCGGGTCGTGCGGACCGGCGACCGGCTCCACGTGGACGGCGGCACCGGAGTGGTCACGATCCTGCCCGGAGGCTGAGCGCGCGGCGTGGTGCGAAGATGCAGACGAAGGTGAGTCGTTCGGAGGACGTCGGGCGGCCGCCGGGCTCCTGGTTCGACACGCTGGCGGCGGGGCTGCGGGCCCGGGCGACGGCCGGCCGGCGGACCGCCGAGCGCAGTGTCCGCGAGATCCTGGACCTGTCGAAGCAGCTGCTGGCCCGGCGCAGCGAGGCGTCGGTGCTGGCGATCGCCGGCCAGGTCGTGGACGCCGTGGACCGGCTGGACGAGGAGCAGACGGGCGCGCTCCTGGGCGCGCTCGGGGACCGGTTCGGCCCCGACCGAACGGCCGTGGATGCCGCGATCGACGACTGGCGGACGCGGCACGATCCGCAGGCCATGCTCCGGCTGGCGGCGGCGGTCGAGCCGCCCCGCCAGGAGCTGTTCCGCCGGCTGAACATGGCGCCGGGCGGCACCGCGACGCTGGTCCGGCTGCGGGCGCGCCTGCTCGAGCTGCTCGACCGGCGGCCAGAGCTGGGGCCGGTGGACGCGGACCTGCGCCACCTGTTCGGGTCCTGGTTCAACCGCGGCTTCCTGCGGCTGGAGCGGGTCACGTGGGACACGGCGGCGTCGGTCCTGGAGCGGCTGATCCGGTACGAGGCGGTGCACGAGATGCGGGGCTGGGACGACCTCCGGTCGCGGCTCGCCCCCGACCGCCGCTGCTACGCGTTCTTCCACCCCTCCCTGCCGGGCGAGCCGCTGATCTTCGTCGGGGTCGCCCTGACCCGCGGCCTGCCGGAGGCGATCGCGCCGCTGATCGACCCGGGCCGCGAGCCGGCCGAGCCCGCGCGGGCCGACACCGCCGTCTTCTACTCGATCAGCAACTGCCAGCCGGGCCTGCGCGGCGTCAGCTTCGGCGACCTGCTGATCAAGCAGGTCGTCGCCAGCCTGGCCGTCGACCTGCCCAACCTCAAGTCGTACGCCACGCTCTCGCCGCTGCCCGGCCTGGCCGCGGCGCTGGCCAGGGACGGTCCGGGCGCGGAGTTCACCCCGGCCCGCGTCGGGAAGCTGGTCGCGGAGCAGGCCGAGGAGCTCTGCGCGTTGGCCGGGGTGGACGACCCGGTCGCGGCGCTGCGCTCGCTACTCGCCGCCGCCCCGCCCCGGCCGCCCGCGGTCGCGAAGGCGCTGGCCCGCCTCGCGCTCGCGTACCTGGTCCAGGTCCGGCGGGGCGTCCGGGTCGCGGACTCCGTGGCGCACTTCCACCTGGCCAACGGGGCGCGCCTGGAGCGCATCGACCCGGACGGGGACCTCGGGCCGTCCGGCCGTCCGTCGCTGGGGGTGATGGTCAACTACGTCTACGAGCTCGGACGGGTGGAGCTCAATCACGAGAGGTACGTCGAGAACGGCTGGGTCGCGATGGCGCCCGCCCTCCGTTCGGCGGCCAAGCGCGTGGAGGCCGTCTGGTCTCCGAAGGAGTCGGATTCATGCTGACCGCAACCAGGGACCTGCTGCTGCCGACGACCGTGACCGGATCGTGGCCGCGGCCCTCGTGGTTCGACACGAACCTGTTCGGGCGCCCGTTCTCGTCCGGGATGGCCGACGTCAACTTCCGCGAGCGCTACGTGGACGCCATCAGCTGCGTCGTCAGCGACCAGGAGCTGGCCGGCCTCGACATCGTCACGAACGGCGACTACCACCTCGACGCCGACCTGGCCGGCCGCTCGTGGTTCTCGTACCCATCGGAGCGGCTGTCCGGGGTCTCCGAGTTCGACACCGAGACGACCGCCGAGTGGTCCTACCCGGTCGGCAGCTGGCTGAACGAGATCGTCGGCGGCTGGAAGTACCACGCGGTCGTGGACAAGGTCGGACCGCGTGTGCCGCTGGAGTTCGCCAAGATCTGGCGCGTCACCCAGGCCCGGGCGCGCAAGCCGGTCAAGTACGGCACGATCGCGGCCGACCTGGCCTCGTCCGTCCTGACCCTGCGCACCGGCGCGTACTCGGACAAGCAGGGGCTGATGTGGGACGTGGCGACGATCCTCAACCAGGAGCTGCGCCAGCTCGCGGCCGCCGGCTGCCAGGTGATCCAGATCGAGGAGCCGGCCATTCACAGCCAGGCCGCGTACGGCGCCCCCAAGGAGACGCTGGACTTCCTCGTGGACCTGTTCAACCACACGGTCGAGGGCCTGGAGGGCGTCGAGCTCTGGATCCACACGTGCTGGGGCAACCCGGGCGCCCAGAACTGCTTCGACCCGAGCATCTCGTACGAGCCGTCGCTGGACATCTACCTGAACCGGCTGAAGGGCGACGTGTGGACGATCGAGTCGAAGGAGAACGGCCACCGGCTGCTGCCCGCGTTCGCGCAGTACAAGGGCCGCCTGCCCAAGAAGGTGGCGGTGGGCATGATCAGCCACCGGCAGCTCCAGGTCGAGACGCCGGACGAGGTGGCGGCCGACGTCCGCAAGGCGCTCGAGTACATCGACGCGGACAAGCTGGTGCTGTCGTCCGACTGCGGCTTCGGCCGGCAGGGGGTGCCCCGCCCGATCGCGTTCTACAAGGCGGCCGCGCTGGCCCAGGGCGCGAACATCGTGCGCCGGGAGCTCGGCGCCGCCGAGGCCGAGGTGCGCGCGGCGGACCCCGGCCTCCAGGTGGACGTGCCGGCGCCGGCACCCGCGCTGGTCAGCGACTGACCGGCGGCTCCCCTGAGGCGGATTCCGCCGACGGAGTCGTACGCGGCGCCGAGTCGCCGACTGTTCGGTGGGATCCGCCTCGAGCGCCCGGCATCCCTTCGGCCAGCTGCCGGATCATCTGCTGGAAGTTGGCCCCCTCGTTGAGGTGCGGGAAGGGCTCGCCGGGCGCCTCCACCCCCAGGAAGTCGCAGAGCGGCCCCCAGCCCTCGGCGACCTGGAACACGAGGAGGCGGTCGGGGGCGACGCCCTGGCGCACGCGTGCGTTGTGCTCCTCGAAGCGCTGGATCACGTGGTCGCGGTCGGCCGTGCCGGTGCGGCCGTCGAACGTCTTCCCCATCAGCCGCCGGCCCATCTCGGCGACGGCGTGCGGCGAGGGGAGCTGCTCGTTGCGGGAGGCGGTGAACAGCGTGGTCTCGATGCTGTGCCACCAGCGCTCGGGGTCGCGGACCGTGAGGACGACCTTCGCCTCCGGGTAGCGCTCGGACAGCTCGCGCCAGAAGTTGCAGGCGGGCCAGTCGGTCGTGGACTCGTACTCGCCGAAGACGTCGTCCCACTCGATGGTCTCGCCGTCCAGCGCGGCCACCCAGAGCGGGCCGTGCTCGGGGTGCTTCAGGAACTCGACCATGTGGTAGCAGGGCCCGAACCCGATCCGCTCGAGGGCCGCCTTCAGCGAGAGCGTGCCCGTCCGTCCGAAGCCGGCTCCGATCACCTTCATGCCCTTCATTCTCGGCCGCCGCCGACCGGCACAGCGGCACACTGCCAGGTCTGCCGGCGCTGTGCCTCGCGCCCCGGCGGCGGGGCCAGTACGGTGGCGGCGTACCTCCACGACGAGGGCATGGCTCCGGGGTGAGTAGCGCGCGGATGCTCAGGGTCTCCGGTCGTTCCCTGGGCATCCCGCCTCTCCGGCGGGCATCACCAGAGGAGGCCACGTGTCAGCGGCGACGGACTACCTGGACGCATGGATCGAGAAGGCTCATCTGCGGGCGCCGAGCCTCACCCGCGTCACCAGCCAGCGCTGGCCCGGGGTCGGCACCCCTCCCAACTGGAAGCCCGGCATCGCCAGCTACGGCTGGGGGATCAACGGCCAGATCCTGCGCGACAGCTGCGGGACCGCGATCGGGCTGGTCATCGAGACGACGGTCTGGTTCAGCGACCGCGGCCAGGACCTGTCCCACGCGCCGCCGGACATCGGCCAGCAGTTCGTCAGCAGCGACAGCGACACCGAGCTCCTGTACCTGACGCTGGCGGGGGACGACGTGCTGCTGCGAGCGGTCCTGGTGCGCTGGAACAGCGAATACACCGTCGCGGCGTCCACGCTGGACGGGCCCAGCCAGCAGCTGCTGTTCAGCGTCCCGGGCGCCGGGCCCAACGCGCCGCCGGCGCTGCTGGCGCTGTCGTTCGCCGACACGGGCGAGTTCGGATGGGTTTAGTTCGAGTTGTTGAAGCACGAAGGCACGAAGAGCACGGAGACGCACGAAGGGCCGGGGTTCAGCCGTCGAGCACTCGGCGCAGGCCGTGTTTGATGAGGTCGGAGTCGAAGTTGATCAGCAGGCCCAGCCAGCGCCCCGAGAGGCGCAGGTAGGTCAGGAGTTGGAGGTGGTGGACCGGCTCCAACCGCTGCACCGACTTCAGCTCCACGATGACCAGGTCTTCCACCCCTGGACCGAGCTGGCGATGGACCTCGATGGCCGCGGCGATGACCTGATTGGAGACCACTTCGGCCCTGGCCTTGGCCGCCGGTTCCCGGTACCGGCTCGGCGCCAACCAGACGCCTTCGTGCGTCTTCGTGTCCTTCGTGCCTTCGTGCTTCAACTCACTCGAGATGATCCGCCTGCACCAGCCCGCCACCCAAATCCCTTAACAGCCTCCCCGCCTCGAACTGCGGCCGGAGTAGTAGCGCCGTCCGGACGTGCCCTTGCGGGCGGGGCGCGCAACCGGCACACTCTGCTCCGTGCCGGTTCCCTCCGAACCGCTCGGAACGGCGCTGCGACGGCTGCGGGAGCGCTCTGGTCTGACCCAGGAGCAGCTTGCTGAACGCGCGGGCCTGAGCCCGCGGGCGGTGCGCGCCCTGGAGCGCGGCGAGCGCATGCACCCCTACCCGCACACGCTGCGCGCGCTGACGGACGCGCTCGGCGTGAGCGAGGAGGAGCTGGCCCACCTCGTCCCCCAGCGCGTGCCGCGCCCCGGCGCCGACGCCCGGGACGACGCCCGGGAGCCGGTGACGGACGTCCGCCTCCAGGGCTGGTCGACCAGCGCCCCGCTGCCGCGGCTCCAGTCCCTCGTGCGCCGGCTGCCCCTCCCCGCCCGGCGACCCACGC
>Ga0070717_10004433_pt1 | contig 10140 bp, 10 predicted proteins | sample LARL113metaG_FD_71366 | JGI IMG/M metagenome (GOLD analysis project Ga0070717, IMG submission 71366) | Corn, switchgrass and miscanthus rhizosphere microbial communities from Kellogg Biological Station, Michigan, USA - LAR L11-3 metaG | ecosystem: Host-associated > Plants > Roots > Rhizosphere ... | reverse complement strand
TGAACTCCTTTGTGGTCGAAGCTTTGCCAGCCCGCTCCTTTCGTACCTTTCCCGTAACGCTGCAGAAACTGCTGACCGTTGTCTACTGCGAAGTCGTGCTCGCCCGGTACATAGAATACTTGTTTAGCCTTAGCTCCCCGTAGTACCTGGTCGACGGTGTCGAACTCGCCGGGCTTGGAGATCTGGCTTAGATCCCCGGTGTGGATGATCAGGTCCGGAACAACAGGGAGCGAATTGATCTTGTCGATCGCAGCCTGAAAAGTTCCGGTCACATCCGGATTCGCCCCCTTGTTGAAGCCGATGTGGCTATCGCTGACTTGAACGAAGCTGAATCCATTATCACCATGGTGTGCTTCATGACCCGTTGCCCCAAAAAGACGGGACGTCGGGATACCGCCGGATAGTGTCCATACCAATCCGGTGCCGGCCCAAGCCATGCACTTTAGAAAACCCCTGCGGTCCACGCCATCCTGGCTGGGGCCGCCCTCGATAAAATCGCCCTTGCGCTTTTCGTCTGCCATTGTTCTCCTCTCAGTTTCCTCGCTTTTGCGGCTTTGCCATCAGCATGGATCGCAACACATGGTGATGATGCGCGCCACAAGCGAAGTTATGTTTCCATCGAGATTGATAACGAGCCGGGGCAGGCTTTTATTCCATAGAGCTGCGATATTTCTCCGACACCTGCAAATTCTCCTGTCCTCCTGAAGTACTTGCTTAGCCCTTCGCGAAGCTGCAGCCGAGCGCGCAAGAGCCGCGTTTTGACTGCGGCTTGACTCAGATTCAGGGCCGATGCGGTCTGCTCCGTTGAAAGTCTTTCTATGTCTCGTAACACGAAGACTACCCTCAAGCTTGGTCGCAGCTCTTGAAGTGTGTTGATCAGGATCTGCCGCAACTCCGATGCCCTGTAGCGTTCCTCAGGATTCGGCGTCCAATCGGCTATTTCCGGGGAGAACCCGTTCTCCTCCGTCTGAAACCCCTGATCGATGGACACCTCGCTTTTTCTATGCTGCTTGCGTAACTTCATGAGCGACTGGTTTATGGCGATGCGAACCAGCCAGGTTGAGAATTTTGAATTCTCCCGAAATTGTTCCAGCTTTTGAAAAGCTTTCAGAAAGGCTTCCTGCACTGCATCTTGAGCATCCTCCCGGTTATGAGTGACGTGTTGAGCAATTCGAAGGAGTTTGCTGTCATATCTCTTAACCAGTTCCTCGAACGCAGCAACATCGCCGGTTTTGCTGGCATGCACAAGAGTCACATCGTCAATTGCCCCTGCCATCATTGCGCGTTGTGGCGAGTTTTCACTCACACAAATCTGCTCCAGCCGAGAAGCTTGAGGCATCTCATTGCTAGTAAAAGTGGCGCTTGAGTGTTTTTATTCCCGAATCGTCGGCATTTAGCGGACTGTGAGATTTCCGGCGCCAGATTCCCTGGGTACAAATTTCCAACCCGCGCCGTGCACCGTTTCCAAAGCCGCAGTTCCATGGCCGGCTTAAATGCCCTCGTCTTTGAGCTGATGTGCAATGAATGGTGAACAATTTGTAATAGCCACGCCCCTCACTTTGAGTTCCCGCAAGAGGGCGACACCGTCTCGATTCGCAAAAGAGACCGCCGTCAAATCGAGGGTGAGCCGCTTACCCTCACCGAGAACCTGCTCGCACGACAGCTGTAGTTGTCCCAGCCAAGGCCCAACGAGGTGACCTTCCAGGCGCAGTGTCTCGTGGTGATTGGCGAACCGCTCGACCGAGATCCTGAACATGCGGGCTTCCACGAAGAACTCCAATCTTGAATAAAGGTCACGTTGTTCGAGATGCAGTCGCTACGCAGCACAGACCGGTTCCCTCCGGTTCACCACAAGCTCATACTCAACCTCGGGAATCCCCATCGCCGCTCTTGTCCGATAGACAGTCTGTGCCTGCCCGGTCACCGGGTTATTGCGCCAAGTCTTTTCCACGGACGCTCTGGCTCGAACCCGTCTGTTCGGATTACGCCAAACGATCTTCAACATGAGGAACTCCCGCTGCGTGCGCATCAGGCGAGCGCGTAGTCATTGCATGAAAGCAGGCCCGCTCCCGCAATGCATCCAATTTGGCTCGCACTATCCAGCGTGTGCATTGCGGCACTGCTTGCCTTTGCTCCCGCGTCTGGATGTAGAGCATGCAGCGTGCCAGGGCGAAGAGAGAGTCAGTGACTCCGCATGACGTTGAATCCAGAGTCTTTTTGAAGTCGAACCCTTGCCATGCACCGCCATAGTTGGTGAGTTGGAGACGCAGGGCGTAGTTTTATGAATGTGCAGCCACAACATTCAGTGGCGGAGGCGCTCTATGCCGAGCTTCTTCATTCGTGCACGGAGCGTACTCGGATGGAGTTCAAGAATCTTCGCCGCACCCTTCGGCCCGTCGATTATTCCCATGGTGTGCTCCAGCGCTACTACGATGTGGTCTCTTTCCACTTCTTCAAGCGGGCGCGGAGGGCTAGGCACCTCTTTGGTGGGCCGCCCGGAGGGAGTCCGAGAGTCAGGCCTTATAGGTGCGGGCTCGGGAATCGGTTCACACGCAGCTGGTGCTGCCTTGTACTGTGCCATGGGAAATAGGCCCTTGTCGAGTGTGAGGACCGGACGATTGGAGAGCACCACTCCCCGCTCAACTATGTTCTGCAGCTCGCGAATGTTCCCCGGCCAGTCGTAGCTCATCAGTTGATCCATGGTGTCCTGAGATACGGCCTCGATTTTCTTCCCAAATTTCTGGCACGAGCGTTCCAAGAAGAAAAGGACAAGTTGAGGAATATCGGAACGGCGCTCCCGCAGCGGTGGCACGTTGAGCGGGAGTACGTTAAGCCGATAGAAGAGGTCTGAACGAAAGCGGCCGGCGCGGACGTCCTCCTCCAAATTTCGGTTCGTGGCCGCGATGATCCGAACATCAACTCGAGTGGTCTGGCTGCTGCCTACAACTTGGAACTCGTGTTCTTGAAGAACACGGAGGAGCTTGATTTGGGTTTCCGCCGGAAGTTCCCCAACTTCATCCAGGAAAAGCGTGCTGCCGTCAGCCAGTTCGAAGCGTCCGTGGACATTGTGGAGAGCACCCGTGAAGGCTCCTTTTACATGACCGAAAAGCTCGCTCTCTACCAGACCCGCAGGAATTGCTCCGCAGTTTACAGTGACCATGGCGCGGGCATTGCGGGCGCTGCGCGAGTGGATCGCCCGAGCTATCACCTCTTTTCCCGTACCGGTTTCCCCATGGAGGAGAACGGTGGCATCGGTGGGGGCTGCCATTTCCACCTTTTGCAAAACCTCCATCAGGGCTGGGCTATTACCTACAATCTCGTCGAAATTGTGCTCCTTGAGCAGTTCCTCCTGAAGATAGACATTCTCGGCCTCGAGTCTGGTCTTCAAACTTCTGATTTCTTCGTAGGCCTTCATGTTCTCCACGGCCAGCGCAACTTGGTTTGCGACTTCTTGCAGGAACACTGCATCGTGCTCGGAATACTGGTGGCTTGTTCTACTGCCCACGTTTAGAGTTCCGATGCTGTTGCCGCGCGTGATGAGTGGGACCACGCAGTGCGACCGCATACCTTCGGCCACGAGCTGCATTTCGTTTGAGTACCGCTTCTCCTTTTCAAGATCCCAACGCACCATCCGACGCTGATGATCGAACACCCACCCCACACTCGTGTCCTTGTGCTCGATTTCCCGCCCTACGTGGAAGTAAACACGAGTTCCCTCGACAGCCAAGAAACGGAACTTGTCTATCTCCGGTACGTATAGCGTGATGGCCGCCGCGTCGAACGGCACAACGTGGTGCAAGGCCCGGGAAATGGAGTGCAGAAGAGTTTCCTCGGTGAGGCACGTGATAATTGCGTTATTGATCTCGAGGAGCGTGCGAGAGCGCTCCTCGCTTTTCTGTAACGCTTCTTGCGCCTGTTTTCGTTCCGTGACGTCGCGTGAGACAGCTAGCAGCCGTTTCGGCTTACCTCCGGATTCGGGAATGGGGCTGACCACAACGTCCCACCACCGTGGCGTTTTAGTAATCGTTGTGACGAAGTATCCGGTGAAGCGGCCAGTGCCGCCGTTCCGGGCCGATTCTACAGCGGTTCGCGCGGCCTCTCGGTCCTCGCCCTCCCAGAAATCAAACCAAGAGCTGTTCACGAATGGGCCCAACCCGCAAATTTCCAGCTGCTGCATGCCACTCTCGTTCATGGAGAGGAGGCGGCCCTCCAAGTCGAGCACCTTGATGCAATCGCGGCTACAGGCGATGAGGCGCCGCTTAAAGTCCTCGCTCTGGCGCAATGCTTCTTGCGCCTGTTTCCGCTCGGTGATGTCCTCGGAGAGCGCCATAATGAATCGCGGAACTCTGTCCGTCCCCGGAACTAGAGAAACGTTGTTGCTCACCCAGATCAAACTTCCATCCTTGCGGCGATACTGCTTCTCGACCTGAAACTGTTTCCGTTTTCCCTCCAGTAATTCGGCGACGAGCGTCCAGTTGGATTCGCGATAGTCTTCATGGGTAACATCCAGGAATGAGAGCTTTCGGAGTTCCTCATCGGTGTAATCCAACATCTTTTGGTAGACCGGATTGGTGGCCAGGAAGTGGCCCTTGTGGTCGGTCAGAGCAACGCCGATGGCGGAATTCTCAAAGACGGCGCGCCATCGCTCCTCGCTCTTGCGCAGTGCTTCTTGCGCCTGCTCTCGATCACCAATGTTTTGGGAGGGCGTTATAGAATCGCGGAACACTCTCCTCACGGTTGATGGCGGATGATCCATGGCGAGCGCGCGATCCAGCCCCAAGAGTTCGTCCTGCATCGGCGCATTGGACAGCCCTAGCATCGATCCACCGAGTCCATAAGCCTGAGTAGAGTGAGCAGCGGTCATTAGGAGCCGCAACCGGTCAATCGCTCCGCACGCTGGGCACACTTTGACTGGGCTGGCGATTTGGATCAATGCACAGAGTTTCAAATGTTTATCACCACCTAATCTGCTGAATCCTCGAGGCTTACCGACGGTGTTCAACGAGGTGGTCTGCTCACGCTGGTTTTGACCGGACTGGGCGAAGGTGCTAATCTCTGGCTTCTAGGACAAATTAGGTGCTCGCCATGGAACCTTCCATGCAGCCTCGGCGGGCGGTCCGCTTTGGTGTTTTCGAAGTCGATCTTGCGGCGGGAGAACTGCGCAAACACGGAATCAGGATTAAGCTCCGCGGAGAGCAACCCTTTCAGGTTCTGTCGGTACTGCTGGAACACCCAGGCGAGGTAGTAACACGCGAGGAACTGTGCAAGAAGTTGTGGCCGGCTGATACCTTCGTCGATTTCGAACACAGCCTGGCAACCGCAGTCGGCAAAATCCGGGAGGCACTAGGCGACTCCGCCGACAATCCCCGATACATTGAAACCCTCCCTCGACGCGGGTACCGCTTCATTGCGAGCGTGACAGTTCTCAGCGCTGATCCTCTTAACAAGGTAGAACCTGCAAGCCGAGATATTCCTGGGGCAGAAGATCAGGGTCACGTGCACCTTGCTGGCAAGGCCGAAGTACCCAAACCCCAGCCGTGGCCGCGTGCTTGGAAGATATCCGGCTTCGCCCTGGTCCTCGCGTTGGCCATTCTCTTGGCCTGGATAGTTCACTCGGCCAGCCGCCCGTCCTCTAATATCCGATCTTTGGCAGTGCTTCCACTGGAGAGCCTCTCCGGTGATGCATCGCAGGATTACTTCGCTGACGGCATGACCGACGAGTTGATCACTGACCTGGGACAGATCAGCGCACTGCGTGTGATCTCCCGTACCTCGGTGATGCCGTACAAACGCGTGCACAAGTCTTTACCGCAGATCGCGCGTGAGCTGAGCGTCGATGCCGTAGTGGAAGGCACTGTGCTGCGGTCCGGCGACCAGGTTCGAATCACGGCGCAGTTGATCCAGGCCTCTGCCGACAAACACTTGTGGGCTGAGAGCTATGAGGGGGATCTGCGAGACACCTTGGCTCTCCAGAAGAAGGTTGCCCGCGCCATTGCCGAGCAGATCCGGATCAACTTGACTCCACAGGAACAGGCTGTGCTGAAGAACGTGAAGGTCGTGAATCCGGAAGCCTATGAGGCCTATCTCAAGGGACGATACTTTTGGAATAAGCGAACCGCGGATGGCTTGAAAAAGGCCATCGATTATTTCAACCAGGCAATCGAAAAGGATCCGAACTACGCCCAGGCTTATACCGGGTTAGCCGACTCTTACGCCTTGTTGGGAGATTGGGAGTATGGAGTTCTAGCTCCCAGGGAGGCGTTCCCAAGAGCCAAGGCGGCGGCGACCAAAGCCCTGGAACTGGACAACACTCTCGGCGAAGCTCACACCTCGCTTGCATTTTCCTTAGATCTCTTCGACTGGGATTGGGCGTCTGCGGAAACAGAGTTCAGGCGAGCCATTGAGCTCAACCCCGGCTACGCAACCGCTCACCATTGGTATGCTTGGCATTTAAGCGAGATGGGGCGGAACAGCGAAGCCATCACCGAAATGAGAAAAGCGGAAAACCTGGATCCCCTCTCCCTCATCATTAGCGCCGATGTGGCAGAGATCCTTCTCGTTGCACATTCATATGACAAAGCGATAGTACAAAGCCGAAAGACCATAGACATGGACCCTAACTTTGCGGTCGCGCATTACGAACTTGGCCAGGCGCTCGTACAAAAGCATATGTACAAGGAAGCCATCGCAGAACTTCAAAAGGCGATCGAGCTGTCCGGAGGCAGCACGACATGCACATCCAATCTTGCTTTCGCCTATGCAGCATCAGGCAGGAGAAAGGAAGCCGTAAAGATACTGGATGATCTGAAGAATCGATCCAAACAAAATGCTTCCGAGATTGCTTTGATGTATGTAGGCCTGGACGAAAAGGATCAGGCAATGACCTGGCTGGAAAAGGCCTACGAGGAGCGCTTTAACCCGTCGATCCTCCTGCGGCCTGCCTTCGACCCTCTGCGCTCCGACCCGCGGTTCCAAAACCTTGTGCGCCGCATTGGCCTGCCTTCCTGACGTGCCCATGCCGGGCGATGTCAACGCCTTATAGTATGGAGGGCATACGCGTCTGGGCGCCGCACTACTTGTCAATTCGTTCTATTTCGACAGTCGCGTCAGCCCAGTTCACCGCCCGCTTTGCCAGTATCAATCTCTGCTCGACCGGCATGAGATCCTCAAAGGCGAACACCACCACTCCCTGAGCGAAGAGGTGACGATCCCATTTGGTAAGCCTAATTTCTCGTTCATCAAACAAGACCGCGTCCTTGTCAGCACCCAAAACTACTGTCACTTGCGGTCTGACCGCACGATTGCTGCCGAATTCCCGTTGAACTGCTGAGCATGCCGAAAGGTAAATCTTCACGGCTTCCGCTGCCGGCCACTTCTGCTTCTCCTTGCTATGAATCGTCAATCCTTCCTGCGCTAAACATGCCGTCGCCAGGCTCAGAACCACGATCCCCATTCTCAACCACTTATTCATGTTTACCTCCCTGTAGAAGTTTCCTTTCGCTTAGAAGCTCCCAACCCCAACCACCCCTGTCTCACTTAAGTTCGGCCGCCATCTGCGTTCCAGCCGGACCCTGAAAGCTGCTAGTCTTGCCGAGCGCCTCGCGGACCGCTTTTCTGGCCCTGGCGATGCGTGACATCACCGTGCCAACCGGGATAGAGAGTACGTCTGCAATTTCCCGGTAAGACATGTCCTCGACATCGCACAGCAATATGGCTTCCCGGAAAACGACCGGTAGGTGCTCAATTGCGCAGCGCACCGAATGAAGATCAGAGCGTCCAATGAGAAGCGACTCAGCGGTATTGGAACTTACGGGCTGCACACGCGAATCGTCTTCGGAGCTGAGAGGAACAGTCATACGCATCTCAAGTCTGGATCGCGAACTCAAGAAAGTGTTTCTCAGGATTTGAAATATCCACGCGCGGAAATTGGTACCAAGTTGGAATGATTCAAAACCTTTCAAGGCCTTCACGTAAGTCTCTTGTACGAGGTCCTCTGCGTCTTCCCGATTTTGCGTGAGCCAGTGTGCGAAGTTGTAAAGCGAATCGAACAGGGGGAGGGCCAATTCTTGGAATAGCATTGAAGGATTGTCGTGCTGGGCGGATGCCGAGGCTTGGCCGTTACCTTGTTGGTCTAACCAGGTACGTCTGACCATGTTTGATTCAGCCAAGTTCATACCTTCACCTCAGAGTTATCCAGTGCCGATATCAAGCGATTGATACCTTGGACCTTTCGATCCACGGTTCATGGTGCAAGGCCTTCACCACGGAAACTCTTGTTCCCCTCAAGTTTGTTCGGATTACGCCAGATGATCTTCAGCATGAGGCTGTTCCCAGCGTCTGCCCCGAATGCAACCGAGCAGTCGGAACACGTGGGAGCAGGTTCGCTCCCGTCGTGCTCGCGTTGCCCTCGCCAGTTGGCGAGTCCGGGCGGCATCAGCCTGCCGTTCTTGCCTTGTTCACACTAGGAGCACGTGCTATGCCACAAGAGGACGGGGAAGTCGAGATCCCGCATGACTTTGAACTCGGATGACTTTCAAGTTTTAAAGCCCGGCTACAAGAAGTGACGAACTACCATGATTGGTTAGAGCGGCGACTCCGACACACTGGGTGACGACCACCCCGCAGTATTTGGTGGGCAGACGAGAAACAACGCGTCCACCGTAGCCCCGGATCTAATTCCCCAAATATTTTGAAAATAGATCTGTTCTTGTGCTCGAGCTGAGACATTTCCCCAATCGCCCAGAGCACACTTTTGGAATAAAACCTGATCGGCATGGTTAGCAATAGCAGACACGTTAGCGACTACAGTCAAGGGGTGCCAGCCATGGCCGATTTTGCCCGCAAGTGCTTAGACAACTGGGTACTCACCGTCAACGGCAGCTTGGAGCAACACCAGAAGATGATCAGGGCGACACTCGCGAAACGAGCCTATGAGCTGTTCGAATTGCGCGGGCGCGAACACGGACTCCATCTAGAGGATTGGGTAATCGCCGAGCAAGAGCTTGTCCACCAGAATCTGAACGAGAATAGCTCCGGATTCTGTATTCTCGTCGACTGTCCACGAGACCCGGGCATAATCACAATTCTCAGCGTCACCAGTCGCAGCCTTCTGGTATTTCAGAGCCGCGCCATGGCTGCCCACAATCCCGAACTAATAGCGGTTCATCTCTTGCCGGAAGACATCCACCCCGCACAGACTGCAGTGGACGCGGTGGATGGAGTTCTGCAAGTGCATTTGCCAAAACAGCGCCACAAAAGAAAAAAATAAGCTCTCATCACTTTGCCGAAAGATTACGATACGCCTCCATCAACTGAGGTCAGGTTAGATGAGAACAAGAAAAGGAACAGAAACATGAAAAATGGACTCTTAAGTTTAACCTTCACCGCGTGCTTGGCCAGTTCGCTCGCTTTCGCTGACAATCCAGCCGATGCCCCTTTGGTGACTGACGACGGAAATACGACCACTACGCAACGGCAGAACCGCAACCGCGTCAAGAGTCAACAATATATTAATAAAGATGACTCAGCCTCATCCAAGCGGAGGCAGGAGAACGGGTGGCGAGACCAACCCGATGCACAGAGCCCCTCGATAACCACGGGCAGTCCTGAGTTCTCCGGTAACTACGGGCATGTAAAGGAGAAAGCAAACGAATGAAGACACTCCGACGCCCCCCGCGCTGCCCCTTCTGCACGTCCCACGGCAAGAGGGTCGTTCCGACTAAGCAGCGCTCCCATGAAGTGAGAGCCCGTTCAGGTTGAAAGAAGAAAGAAATCAACATGCAGAAACCAGCCAAAAGCATTTTCATTCTCAACTCGGCTTTGACCACGAAATTATCCCTCGAGTTGACCTACCGCGATCCGCGCCGCCCCGCTCCAAAAAACGTCGGACCGCAAACACCCGATCCTCGAGAAGCCCAGCCTTTAGGGGGCCCCAAACCGAGAACTCTTAGCCTTGCCGGATAGTGACTCTTAGCGACCAGGCAATCTCCATGACAAGAGAAGAGGTCCGGATTGCCGAGTCGCGGACCGAAAGAAGCACTGGAAGCGCTGGGAACCGTATCTTACCGAACGTGCCTGGGGTACCGTCCGCGAGGACTACAGTACTCACGACGCGTGGGAATATTTCCCGCACGACTACGC
>Ga0070717_10004432_pt1 | contig 10140 bp, 8 predicted proteins | sample LARL113metaG_FD_71366 | JGI IMG/M metagenome (GOLD analysis project Ga0070717, IMG submission 71366) | Corn, switchgrass and miscanthus rhizosphere microbial communities from Kellogg Biological Station, Michigan, USA - LAR L11-3 metaG | ecosystem: Host-associated > Plants > Roots > Rhizosphere ... | reverse complement strand
TGGATCTGTGTCTGATGATCGAGGGGCAGGAGGGCGTGAGCTGGGATCAGTGGGTGGCGCTGGCCCAGGGGTGTGAGCAGCATCACATCCCCACGCTGTTTCGGTCTGACCACTACATGAACCTCGACGGGCAGCACCCGGAGCGCGGCTCGCTGGACGCGTGGGCGACTCTGACCGCGCTGGCGGCGATCACGTCGACCGTGCGCCTGGGCACGATGGTCTCCCCCGCCACCTTTCGCCACCCCTCCGAGCTGGCCAAGGTCGTGGTCACCGCCGATCACGTCTCCGGCGGCCGCGTCGACCTCGGGCTCGGCGCCGGCTGGCACAACCGCGAGCACGCGGCCTACGGCTTCCCCTTCGCCGACACGCGTACCCGGGTCGACGTGCTCGAGGAGCAACTCCAGATCGTGCTCGGCACCTGGACGCAGGCCCCGTTCTCCTTCAGTGGCGCCCATTACACGCTCGAGGACCTCGACGCGCAACCCAAGCCGCTGCAGCGCCCTCATCCGCCGCTCATCATGGGCGGCTCGGCCGGTCCCCGCAGCGTCGCGCTGGCGGCCCACTACGCCGATGAGTACAACACCCCGTTCGCCACGCTGGCGGACGTCCGCACCCGCCGCGATGCCGTCCTGCGGGCCTGCGAGACCGCCGGCCGCGACCCGCTGCCGTTCAGCATCATGACCGGGTTCCTCGTCGGCGCCGACGAGGCCGAGCTGCGCGACCGCGCGGCGCGCCTGGCGGAGCGGATCGGCTCCACCGCTAACGGTCTCGTCACCGACCCTCCGGACGCGTGGATCGTCGGCACCGTCGACCGTGCCGCCGAGCAGCTGGCCGCTCTGCGGGACGCAGGCGTGCATCGCGTGATGTGCCAGAACCTGCTGCACGATGACCTCGACGTGCTGGGGGTCATCGAAGCGCTGTCGCCGCAGGTGGCCTGAGAGAGCGCCGTTCCCCGTCTGCTTGAATGATTTTCATGCCCACAAAGGAACAAGTCACAGAAGCCCTCCGCGCCGTCATCGACCCCGAGCTGCGCCGCGACATCGTGGAGCTTGAGATGGTGCGGTCGATCGACGTCCACGCCAATGGAGTGGTGGACGTGATGGTGTCCCTGACCACCCCCGGATGCCCCATCCGCAGCCACTTCGAGACCGCCGTCAACAACGCCATCCGCGCGCTGGACGGCGTCACCGGCGTCAACATCAGCTTTGACGTGCTGTCGGGCGACGAGAAGGCGGCCCTCGGCCGCAAGCTCGGCCGCGGCGGCCTGCCCGAGGGCGCGCTGGCCCAGGTCAAGAACGTCATCTGCATCGGGTCGGGCAAGGGCGGCGTGGGCAAGTCCAGCATCACCGCCAACCTCGCCGCCGCGCTCGCCGCCGACGGTAAGCGGGTCGGCGTGCTCGACGCCGATGTGTGGGGCTACTCCCAGCCGCGGATGCTCGGCGTCGGCGCCGAGCGCCCCAAGGTCAACGCCGAGCACAAGCTCATCCCGATCGCCGCCCATGACGGCATCACCGTGATGTCGATCGGCTTCTTCGTCGAGCAGGACGCGGCCGTCGTGTGGCGCGGGCCCATGCTCCACAAGGCGCTGCAGCAGTTCCTGGAGGACGTCGCGTGGGGCGAGCTGGACTACCTGCTCATCGACCTGCCCCCCGGCACCGGCGACGTCTCGATGACGCTCGCCCAGCTGCTGCCCCAGGCCAAGTTCCTCATCGTCACCACTCCCCAGCCGGTGGCCCAGAAGGTGGCCGCCCGGTCGGCGGAGATGGCCACCAAGCTCAAGCTCGAGATCGCCGGCGTGATCGAGAACATGTCGGGCTTCGTGACCCCCGGCGGCGAGCGCTTCCAGATCTTCGGCGAGGGGGGCGGCCAGCTGCTGGCCGAGCAGCTCGACGTGCCGCTGCTGGCCAAGATCCCGCTCACGATGCCGCTGCGCGAGCAGTCGGACTCCGGCGTGCCGCTGGTCATGTCCGACCCTGACGACCCCGCCGCCCAGGCCCTGCGCCACGGCGCACGCGGGCTCATCGCGCTGAGCCCGATCGAGCTGCCGGTTATGCAGGCACCGTCACCGGCCGCTGCCCCCAAGCCGGCTGGGATGTCGCTCCCGATGGCCTAGCGGGCCGACGCCAGATCAGTTCTTGTAGTAGTTGGCGTTGATCTGGATGTACTTCTGCCACTCGTCGGGCAGCTGGTCCTCGGCGAAGCACGCGTCCACCGGGCAGGCCTCGACGCACGCGTCGCAGTCGATGCACTCCTCGGGGTCGATGTAGAGCATCTCGACGTTGTCGTAGTCAGGCTCGTCGGGCGTCGGGTGGATGCAGTCGACCGGGCAGACCTCGACGCACGAGTTGTCCTTGGTGCCGATGCAGGGCTCGGCGATTACGTAGGCCATGACTGTCGGATTCCTCTACTTGGTTGCAATTCGCACAACGCCGGCGTGGTGGCGGCGGGAGTGCGCATTCTAGGCACACGCCTGGCGCCGGTAGCCTCCCGCCGGTGCTGCTCCTCACCGGCGCCACCGGAACCGTCGGACGGGCCCTGCTGGCGCCGCTGATCGCCGCCGGGACGCCGGTCCGCTGCCTGGTCCGCGACCCGCGGCGGCTGGGCCCCGACCGCGTGCGCGTGCAGATCGCGTTGGGCGACCTGGGCGACCACCTGTCGTTTCGGCACGCCCTGCGCGGCGTCGACACCGTGGTGCACCTCGCCTCGGTGATCCGCGACCAGCCCCACGGCTCCATCGAGGAGCTCTCGGGCGTGGCGACGTGGCGCCTGGTGCAGGCCGCCGAGCGCGCCGGCGTGCGGCGCTTCGTGTTCTTCTCCACGCTCGGCGCCTCCACCCGCAGCCGGGCGCGTCTGATGCGCGCCAAGGCGGTTGCCGAAGGAGCGGTGGAGGCCTCGGCACTGGAGCACGCGGTGTTCGCCCCGTCGATCATCTACGCCCCCGGCGACCCGTACCTGCGCCTGCTGCAACGGATGTCGTGGCTGCCGGTGATGGCCATCCCCGGCGCCGGCCGCGCCCCCTTTCAGCCGATCAGCGCCGATGACGTTGCCGCCTGCGTCATCGCCGCCCTGACCTCGCACAGCGCCGGCAATGCCCGCTATGAGCTCGCCGGCCCGGAGACGCTCACCCACCGCGAGATCGTGGCCCTCGCCCTGCGCTCGTTCGGGCGGCGCCGGCGCATCGTCGGGGTGCCGCTGTGGCTGACGCGGCGCATCCTGAACACCGTCGAGTTGCTCGGCGGGCCGGCGGCGTTCGCCACCTGGGACGAGGCCGAGCTCCTCGAGGTCCCGCTCGTGTCGGCGCGCGGCACCGCCGACGCCGAGGCCCTCGGGGTCAGTCCGCGGCCGATGGCCGAAGTGCTGGCGTCCGGCTGAGCCACGGCAGCGCCCGCTCCAGCTGGGCCCCCAGCGCGAGCAGCACGTCCTCGCGGGCGGGCGGCCCGATGAGCTGCACGCCCGTCGGCAGGCCGTCCTCACCGTGGTACAGCGGCAGCATGATCGCAGGCAGACCCATCACGTTGACGATCGCCGTGTAGGGGGTGAAGGCGCCCGAGCGCCGGTAGTGGTCCCACGGATCGGGGCCGCGGCCGTGGATCTGCCCGGTCGGCACCGGACGCTGGGCCAGGCCCGGCGTGAGCACGATGTCGAAGCGGTCGAGGTCTGAGACCAGCCTGCGGGCGATCCGCTCGAGCGTGCCTTGCGCCGCCAACTGCGTGATCGTGTCCTGCCCGCGAGCGTGCTCCCAGATCGTCCAGGTGAGCGGCTCGACGTCGTCCTCGGTGGGCTCGCGGCCGGCGATCCGGCCGCCGACGTACGTCGCCATGGCCGTGGCCGGGCCGAAGGCACGGGTGAACTCGGCCAGCAGGCCGGGCTCTGACCACGGCGCCGCGTACTCCACCACGTGGTGGCCGAGGGACTCGAGCAGCGCCGCCGCGTCCCGGGCGGCGGCCTCGCAGACTGGGTCCAGCCCGGCGCTCTCAAGCGGGGCATTGAGCACCAGCGCGACCCGCAGGTCGGCCGGCTCCGCGCCGAACAGGTCGGCGTAGGGCGCCGGGGGCGGGGGCGCCCAGCTGGCGTCGCCGGGCTCATACCCCGCGAGGACGTCGAGGGCGGCCGCGGTGTCGGCAACGGTCCGTGTCAGCACGCCGTCGTTCACCAGGAACCCATGACCGGAATCGGGGCCCAGTGAGACGCGCCCGCGCGCCGGCTTGAGCCCCACCAGGCCACAGCACGCGGCCGGGATCCGGATCGAGCCGCCGCCGTCGTTGCCGTGCGCGATCGGGACCATGCCCGCGGCCACCGCGGCCGCCGCGCCGCCGCTGGACCCGCCGGGAGTCCGGTCAAGCGCCCACGGGTTGGCGGTGGGCCCGAAGCGGCGCGACTCGGTCGTGGGCAGGATGCCGTTCTCAGGCAGCGTGGTCTTGCCCACGATCACGAACCCGGCGTCGCGCAAGCGCCGGACGAGGAAGGCGTCGTGGCCGGCCACGAAATCCCCGAACAGGTCGCTGCACATCGTCAGCGGCATCCCGGCGACGGGCCGGTTGTCCTTGATGGCGATCGGCACCCCGGCGAACGGGCGCGGGTCGCCCGGGCCGATGCCGTCCGCGGTGGCCAGCGCCGATTCGGCGGCGACGTGGGTGAAGGCGTTGACGCGCGGCTCGAGCGCCTCGATCCGGCGCAGCGACGCCTGCACGAGCTCCCGCGCGCTCACCTCGCCGGCGCGCACCATCGCGGCCAGATCGACGGCGGAGCGCGTCATCAGGTCGGACACGACGGGGCACCCTACCGCGTACCGTTTAACTGACCTGAGCCCCCTCCCCCAGGAGCCACGCCGTTCATGAGCGCAACAGCGGAAGTGCAGTCCGGCCTCGAGGGCGTCGTCGCGTTCGCCACCGAGATCGCCGAGCCCGACCGCGAGGGCGGCGCGCTGCGTTACCGCGGCGTCGACATCGAGGACCTGGTGGGCACGGTCCCGTTCGAGCAGGTGTGGGGTCTCCTCGTCGACGACTCGCTGCTGCCGGGCCTGCCGCCCGCCGAGCCCAACGCGCTCAGCGTCCACTCGGGCGACCCCCGGGTCGACGTCCAGTCAGCGCTGGCCATGCTCGGACCGCAGTGGGGCTTTCAGCAGCTCATCGACATCTCTGACGAGGAGGCCCGTGACAACCTGGCCCGCGCCTCGGTGATGGCGCTGTCCTTCGTGGCGCAGTCAGCGCGCGGCATCGGCCGGCCGCCCGTATCCCAGCGCGAGATTGACAAGGCCACCTCGATCCCCGAGCGCTTCCTCATCCGCTGGCGCGGCGAGGCCGACCCCCGGCATGTCAAGGCGATCGACGCCTATTGGAACTCGGCCGCCGAGCACGGCATGAACGCCTCCACCTTCACCGCCCGCGTCGTCGCCTCCACCGGCGCCGACGTGGCGGCGGCGCTGAGCGCCGCGGTCGGCGCGCTCTCGGGCCCGCTGCACGGCGGCGCCCCGTCGCGCGTGCTCAAGATGCTCGACGACGTGGCCGCCTCGGGCGGCGCCGAGCGCTACGTCAAGGACATCCTGGATCGCGGGGAGCGTCTGATGGGTTTCGGCCACCGCGTCTATCGCGCCGAGGACCCGCGGGCCCGCGTGTTGCGCCGCACCGCCAAGGAGATCGGCGCGCCGCGCGTCGAGGTGGCCGAGGCGCTGGAGACCGCGGCGCTCGCCGAGCTCAGGGCACGCCGCCCCGACCGAGTGCTGGCCACCAACGTCGAGTTCTGGTCCGCGGTGGTGCTCGACTTCGCCGAGGTCCCGCCGGAGCTGTTCACCCCGATGTTCACCTGCGCCCGCACCGCCGGGTGGTCGGCTCACATCATGGAGCAGAAGCGCGAGGGCCGGCTGATCCGTCCCACCGCCAAGTACGTGGGGCACGGGCCCCGGCCCGTGTCGGACCTGCGCTGAGGTGCCCGGTCAGCCCCGGTAGGGGCCCTCGACGTACTGCGCCAGCATGCGGCTGGCGCAGAACAGCGGCCCCAGCGTGCGCAGCGAGGCCCGCATCATCTCGATCCAGCGCGCGGGCACCCCGCCCTCGTCGCGCTCGTAGAAGGCCGGCAGCACCTGCTCGTCCATGAGCCCGTGGAAGGCGGCGGCGTCGCGCTCGTCCTGAGCGTGATGGTCGGCGTCGACCTCGCCGGAGATCGCCCAGCCGTTGGTGCCGTCATACGCCTCCGCCCACCAGCCGTCGAGCACGCTGAGCTGCAGGCCGCCGTTGAACACGTTCTTCATCCCGCTGGTCCCCGACGCCTCGAGCGGCGGGCGCGGCAGGTTGAGCCACACGTCGCAGCCGCGGACCAGCGCCTGGCCGGTGGCGAGGTCGTAGTCGTCGAGAAAGACGACGCGCTCGCCCACGACCTTGGCCGCCTTGAGCCCGAACACGGCCTGGAGCGAGCGCTTGGCCTCCTCGTCGCGGGGATGGGCCTTGCCGGCCAGCACCACCTGGACCGGGCGATCTGAGTCGAGGAGGCGCAGCGTCCACTCCGGGTCGCGGGTCAGCAGCTCCAGCCGCTTGTAGGTGGCCACGCGACGCGCGAAGCCGATCGTCAGCACCTCGGGATCGAAGGCGCGCGCCGCGGCGTCGACGTAGCCGCGCACATCGCCGCGGACGAGACGGTCGGCGACGCTGCGCCCCTGGACGAAGGCGATCAGGTCGGCGCGCTGCTCGCCGCGGGTCTGCCACAGCTCATCGGGCGGGATGCCGTCCACGGCGGCCCAGACGTTGGGGTCGGTGGCGCGCTCGCACCAGTCCTCAGGTAGGTGGCGATCGAGCAGCGCGCGCATCGGCCGGCCGATCCAGGTGGGGACGTGGACGCCGTTGGTGACGTGGCCGATGGGAACCTCGTCCAGGCCGCGGTTGGGCCACAGCGCGTGCCACATCTCGCGGGCCACCTCGCCGTGGCGGCGGCTGACGGCGTTGGCGGCGCGGCTCATGCGCAATGCCGCCTGGGTGACGCCGAACGGGGCGTGGGCCTCGGCGCCGACGTCGTGGCCCAGGGCGAGCAGGTCGTTGAGGGAGAAGCCGAGCTCGCCGGCCAAGCGGCTGACCGCCTCCTCGATCTCGCCCGCGGGGTAGGAGTCGTTGCCCGCCGGGACGGGCGTGTGGGTGGTGAAGACGGTCCGAGCCCGGGCGCGATCCAGGGCCTCGGACAGCGCCACCCCGTCGGCCGCCGCCCGGTAGCCGCGGGCCAGCTCCAGCGGGGCCAGCGCGGCGTGGCCCTCGTTGAGGTGGAGCACCCCGGGCTCATAGCCCATCGCCCGCAGCGCCCGGATCCCCCCGACGCCGAGCAGCGAGTACTGGGCCAGGCGCGTCTGGGGATCGCCGTCATAGAGGCGGCCGCTGATCCAGCGGTCCATGGGACCGTTGTCGGCGCAATCGGTGTCGAGCAGGAACAGCGGGATGCGCCCGACGTCGACGCGCCAGATGCGGGCGGTGACGTCGGTCGAGCCGATCGGGACGCTGATCGTCACCGGCGTCGTATCCGGGCCGGTGACCAGCGCCGCCGGGAGGCGATCGGGATCGGTGTCGATCCAGTACTCGTGCTGCCAGCCGGAGGCGTCGATGCGCTGGCGGAAGTAGCCCTTGCGGTACATGAGCCCGACGGCCACGAGCGGCACCGCGCGGTCAGACGCCTCCTTGAGCAGGTCACCGGCCAGCGCCCCCAACCCGCCGGAGTACACCGGCAGCGACACGTGCAGGCCGTACTCGGCGCACAGGAAGGCCACCGGATGCCCGGGGTCCAGCGGTGCCCCGCCGAACGGCCGCTCGAGGTCGGCGGCGATCTCGGCCTCCAGCGCGTGGGCGCGGGCCACCAACTCGCCGTCCTGGGCGGCGCGCCGCAGCACCCGGGCCGGGGACTCCTGCAGCAAACGCACGGGGTTGCGACCGCACAGGTCAAAGCGCTCGCTGTCCACGCCGCGGAAGACCTCGGGCCCGCCCGCGGCCCATGACCAGCGGTAGTTGTAGGCAACGCGGGCCAGCGGCGCAAGCGCCTCCGGAATCCGCTCTGCCAGATCCGCGGCCGCCGCCTGGATGTCGGTGCGGCCGTCGTGATGGGTGACTGTGGAGTGCTCCAAGCGAGGCAGTATTGAACATCTGCGGCGATGAACGCACTCTCACGCTCGTCTTAGAGGTTCATTACGGGGCTGCCGGAGGATGAGGCCGACCATGGACACCGAGATCCGGTGGTGTCCGGCGGCTCCTGAGCCATTGACGTGGTCGTAGCCGCGGCCCCCAGTCCCTATTGGTTTGTCACCCGGGGAACGGGCGCGATGGCGCTCGTGCTCCTGACGGTCAGCCTCGCGCTGGGGGTGGCCAACGTCCGGCGGATGCAGGTGGCGAATCTGCGCTTCGTCGTCGACGCGCTGCATCGCAACGCGTCCCTGCTCGCGACCGCCTTCGTGCTCCTACATGTCGTGACCACGCTGCTCGACAGCTTTGCCCCGATCGGGCTTCTCGATGTGGTCCTCCCGTTTCACTCCACCTACCGGCCGCTGTGGCTGGGGCTGGGCGCGCTCAGCTTCGACCTCATGGCCGCGGTGATGATCACGAGCGTGGCACGCCACCGCTTCGGGTTGCGCACCTGGCGCGCGGTCCACTGGCTGGTGTACGTCAGCTGGCCGATCGCGCTGGTGCACAGCTATGGGACCGGTACCGACCCCCGCGCGCACTGGATGCTCGTGCTCACCGGGGGGTGCGTGGCGGTCGTGCTCGTGGCGGTGGCGTTCCGGATAAGCGCTGGCTGGCCGGACCAGCTACCCGCTCGCCTGTCCGCCCTCGCTGCCGCCGCGCTGCTTGCGCTGGGGCTCGTGGCGTGGCTGCCGTCCGGGCCGCTGGCCTCCGGCTGGGCCCGCCGGGCCGGCACCCCAGTCGCGCTGCTAGCCGCGGCTCATGGCGGCGTGACGACCCCGGCCGCCGCTGCGGCTGGCCCGGCCACCCACTCCGGCGCCGGAACGCCGGTGTCGCTCACGGCCCGGTTCCGCGGGCGCGTGCGCCAGGAGCAACTCGGACCCGGCGCCGCTGCGGTCGACATCGCACTGCTGGTGGCCGACCCGACGCTGCGCCACGTCCACATCCGCATCGAGGGCCGCGGGATCCCGGGCGGCGGCGTGGAGATGAGTGACAGCCAGGTCTCGGCCGGCCCGGCGGCGAACCCCGATCGCTACGCCGGGCGCGTGACCGCGCTAGACGGTGCCACCATCCAGGCCAGCGCGGCCGATTCCAATGGGGCCACCGTCGTGATCGTCGCTCGGCTCGAGGCACAGGGACGCGACGGGTCCGCCGCGGGCGTCCTCACCGCGCGCTCGACCGGCACGCCTTGACTACTGTGCCGGGCGATGAGCCCGGCACCATCCACGCCCACACCGCCCGGGGACTGTCGGCTCGGAGTGCTGGCATTCGGCGACTCCATCACCAACGGCGGAGGCGAGCTGCAGTGGGGCGTCGCCCTGCAGTCCTGGGCGCTGTGGACCGCGCGGGCGCTGGGGCTGGCCTACACCGGCTACGCGGTGGACGGCGCGCGGGTGAGCGATGTGGTCGCGCAGCAGATCCCGGCGTTTCGGCGCCGCAGCGCGCGACCGGACGCAGGCTATGACCTCGGCTGCCTCTACATCGGCGTCAACGACGTGCGCGGCCCGGACTGGGACGCCGCTGCCTTTGCGGCCGACTTCTCGCACGCGCTGGAGTTCCTGTGCGCGCGGTGTGACCGGGTGGTCACCTTGACCGCCCCCCTGCGACTCGGCTACCCGCTCGCCGGGCCCGAGGTGGCCGAGCTCAACGCGGTCGTGCGCCAGACGGCAGGGCCGATCGGGGCGCTGGTGGCCGATCTGAGCTCCTTCGGGGCCCGCAACCACGTGATGGTCGACCGGGTGCACCCCACCGCGTTCGGTCAGATCGCCATCGCCGAGCGGGCGCTGGCGGTGCTGGCCGCCGATGGGCTGCCGGCGGCGGTGGCGCCGGCGTCGCTCATCGCGTGGCGCGAGACCCGGGTGGGGCGTCTGCGCGGCGACATGACCTACGTCTATCGGGACCTGAAGCAGCGGGCGCGGCGCCGCCTTCGTTGACCGTGAGCGTGGGGGTGTGTCATCTGGTGGTTGCTGAGCAGCCCCAATTTGCATCACCCCCC
>Ga0070717_10004431_pt1 | contig 10140 bp, 8 predicted proteins | sample LARL113metaG_FD_71366 | JGI IMG/M metagenome (GOLD analysis project Ga0070717, IMG submission 71366) | Corn, switchgrass and miscanthus rhizosphere microbial communities from Kellogg Biological Station, Michigan, USA - LAR L11-3 metaG | ecosystem: Host-associated > Plants > Roots > Rhizosphere ... | reverse complement strand
CTGGATGATCAGCGAATCGACATTCCGGCCCTTGCCCGAGGTGTCGTCGATCCCGGCGAGCTGCGCGCAGCCCAGGCTCGACGCCATGAGACCCGCGATCACGGGCGCGATCACGAGGAAGATCCGAGCCATCCGCGGCATCCTATCACCCTACGCGGCCTGCGCGGCGACGCAGGGGCCTCGCGCCCCGCGGATGTCGCCCGAATCACACCGCGCGCGTCACTTCTCCGGGTCGCCGTCGCCGTCCGCGGGCTCGCCTTCGCCGTCCTTGTCGCGCTGCCAGAACCGCAGGCGCGACCGGCTGTCCCGGGGCTCGTCGTCCTTCTTTTCCTCTCGCCGGTCGTCCTTCTTTTCGTCGCGCCGGTCGTCCTTCCGGTCGTCGTTGCGCTTGAGCCGCACCGAGGCTTTGACATCGGGCTCGGCGCCGACGAACCGGTCGCTGTTGGGGATGAACCGGATCTCGGTCTTGATCTCGAACGACAGGGTCGTCAGGATCTTGGCGATCTCCTCGCTGACGTTGAGGTTGCCGAGGAACTCGCGGGTCTCGCGCGCGATCACCTCGAAGACCTTGTCCTTGGCGCCATCGGCCGACGACGCGAGGTACCCGGCGACCTCGGGCAGGCCCTCGCGCGCGATCTTGCGGATCCCCTCCTCGGTCGAGAACACCGCGCCCATGCCGGCGGCGAACGTCTTCTTGACCAGCTCGGGGACCAGGCGCTCGAGCCGCTGGCGGATCGTCTCCGGCAGCTCGTCGTGATCGTCGATCGTGCCGCCGCCGCCGCCGCCGCCGGGCCGCTCGGCCGCGACGGGCGGGCGCTCGGGTTTGTGGGCCGGATCGTCGTCGCTGATCATACCCAGGGGTACCCCCGATCCGCGTCGCGATCAACCTGGTATCCTGCCAGCGCATGGCTGAGCCGGCCGCACATCGGGATCCGTCCGCGAGCAGCGACGCCGCGCGCATCCCCGTGGGCTCCGGGGTGCCGTCCGCCGCGGAGCCGCTGGCGATCGCGCACGAGTCACGGCGCTACCGCACCACGAAGAACTCCCGGCCACCGCCGCTGCGGATCCGGAGCTGGCGGGCGTACTGGGTCACCTTCCTCGTGATCGGCAGCTACCTCGTGCTCCGGCTGCGCGCGCGGCTCCACGCCGACACCTGGATCGAGCACGCGCTGCGCGAGGCCCACCTGCGCAACGCGCGCCGGATCGAGCGCGCGATCTGCGATCTGCAGGGCCTGTTCATCAAGGTCGGCCAGCTGATCTCGATCATGACGAACTTCCTGCCCGAGGAGTTTCGCCGCGAGCTCGAGGGCCTCCAGGACGCGGTCCCGCCCCGGCCCTACGTCGACATCGAGGCGCGGATCACCGAGGAGCTCCACCGGACCCCGGCCCAGCTGTTCAAGACGTTCGACGAGCTGCCGATCGCCTCGGCCTCGATCGGCCAGGTCCACCTGGCGCGCCTGCTCGACGGCACCAAGGTCGCCGTCAAGGTGCAGTACCCCGACATCGAGGAGGTCGTCCGCCGCGACCTCAACACGCTGCGCCGGATCTTCTGGATCATCGGCTGGTTCATCCCCTACCAGGGCCTGGGCGAGCTGTATCGCGAGATCCGCGCGATCGTGATGGAGGAGCTCGACTATCACGCCGAGGCCCAGAACGCCGAGCGGATCGCCGCAAACTTCGAGGGCCGCACCGACGTCGCGTTCCCCAAGGTCGTCCACGATCTGTCGACCGCGCGCGTGCTGGTCACCCACTTCGAGGCCGGGTGCAAGATCACCGACCGGCCGGGCGTCAAGCAGCTCGGGCTCGACCGCGGCGGGCTCGCGCGCCAGGTCGTCGAGATCTATTGCCAGCAGATCTTCAGCGACGGCGTCTATCACGCCGATCCGCACCCCGGGAACCTGCTCGTCCGGCCGGGCGCCGAGGGCCAGCCGCCGACGATCGTGTTCCTCGACTTCGGCGCGGTCGCCGAGATCCCGGGCAACGTCCGCCAGGGCATGGTGGAGCTGCTCCAGGGCGCGCTGACCCGCGACACCCGGCGCATCGTCAGCGCGATGAAGCAGATGGGCTTCGTCGCGCGCGGCGCCAACGAGCAGATGTTCGAGCAGGTCGTCGAGTACTTCCACGACAAGTTCCAGGAGAACATCTCGCTCGACTCGCTGAACCTGAAGGACATCAAGTTCGATCCGCAGAAGGGCCTCGAGAGCGTCGCCGACCTGCGCAAGATGGACATCTCGCTGCGCGAGCTCAGCGTGAACTTTCACATCCCCAAGGAGATCATCGTCCTCGAGCGGACGCTGCTGCTGCTCATGGGGCTGTGCACCGAGCTCGATCCGACGCTCAACCCCATGACGGTGATCCGGCCGTACCTCGAGCGGTTCGTGCTCGGCGAGGAGGGCGACTGGTCGGAGCTCCTGGTCGAGACCTCCAAGGATCTCGTCATGTCGGTCACGGCGCTGCCCGCCGAGCTCCGCAAGTTCATGCGGCTGGCCCACGCCGGCGAGCTGCAGCTCAGGTTCAAGAACATCGAGGGCCCGGTCCAGCTGATGTACCGGCTCGGCCACCAGCTGATCTTCGCCGGCATCGGCGTCGCGGGCGCGGCGATCGCGATCGTCCTCGAGGGCCGCGGCGAGGATCCGCGCGCGGTGTGGGGCTGGTGGACCGCACGGATCGCCGGTGCCCTCCTGGTCTGGAGCTGGTGGACCTCGCGCAACCTGCTGCGCAAGCACTGAACCGCACAGGTCAGGTCGGCGTCGCGCCCCCGCCGGGGCGGGCCCGCGCCTGGGTCACCGCAGCCCCGAGCCGCGCGGCCTCGTCCCGGGTCAAGAGCCACGACGCGACCGCGGAGACCTGGGGCCCCTTCTTGTTGTAGACCACGCGCTTGAGCGTGCAGTGCGCATCGACCCCGCACTGCGGGCACGTGCTCGTGGTCACCACGAAGCTCGCCTTCGCCGCCGGCGGCGGCGCGAGCGCACCCGCCGCACCCTCGAGATCGCCGGACTCGAGCGCCGACAGCATCGCCTGGTGCGTGGCCTTGACGCCCGCGCCACCTGCTGCGAGCGGTTGTTCGGGGCCATACCAGGTGTCACAGCTCTCGCAGAACGGTGCCTTCGCGCGTCCGCGAGCCAGGGCGCCGGCGATCCCGGCCGAGACCAGCAGCTCGCAGAGCCACAAAAGCCACGCCCCGATCCCGGTGAACGCGAGCCCCTTGTCCGAGGCGCCCGCGTGCTTGAGGCTGACACCCCGGCGCGCCGCGATCTCGAGGAAGCCGCGGACGCCGGCCTCGCCGGTCTCCTGGACGAGCAGCGCGTCGACCGCGTCGGCGACCTCGCTGTCCGCGGCGCCCGGGCTCTCGCCGCGAATCATCTCGCCGACGTCCGCGCGGAACCGGACGTAGTCGACCGCGTGGACCGCGAGGTAGCCGGCGGTGCCACCGGCGGCGCCGAGCAGCATCGCGAGCAGCGGCGCGCGCAGGCGTTGCCGCCCGATCATCCACGCGGCCCCGCCGCCCGCCGCGAGGCCGATCAGCGCAGGGAACACCAGGAACAGCGAGAACCACTTGTCGATCGCGCCCTCGAGGGCACCGACCACGACGCCGCCGGCCAGGGCGACGCCGAGCACGGCGGTGAACGAGAACGGTCCACCACGGCCGGTCGGCACGTAACGACGGAGCGACATCCAGAGGGTTTATCACGCTCTCCAGGGACGCGCGCACCGCGCACCGCCCCCGCTCAGCGGGCGAACGCCTGGACCCGGTCGAGCGCGCCGTTGAACTTGTTCTGGTCGCCCGGGAAGATGCCCGAATCGGCGTTCTGCCAGATCGTCTGGAAGGTCCAGCTGGCAGGCAAGGTCCCGACCGTCGAGGCATAGCGCGCGACCCACAGCGGGTTGGCGGAGAACGCCGCGCTGTTACCGGTGCACAGCGTCCACCAGCTCGTGCTCGTGTAGAACACCGGATCTCGGCCCGTGCGCGACTTCACCGTGTTCGCGATGTCGTGAATCCAGGCGACCATCGCGCTGTGGGACAGGCCATAGCAGCTCGCGCCGTACGGGTTGTATTCGAGATCGATCGCGGGCGGCAGCGTCTTGCCATCCGCCGACCAGCCGCCGCCGTGGCTGACGAAGAACGCGCCCTGCGTGGCGCCGCTCGACCGATCGGGGAGCGCGAAGTGATAGGCGCCGCGGATCAATCCGACGTTGAACGAGCCGTTGTACTGCTGCGCGAAGTCGGGGTTCTGGTAGGTCGTCCCCTCGGTCGCCTTGACGTACGCGAACTGCGCGCCGTTGGCCTTGGCCGTCGTCCAGTTGACCGTGCCCTGGTGCGAGCTGACGTCCATGCCCGGCGTCTGGGCGACCAGCGACGAGATCGGCGAGGCCGCAGGTGCCTCCACGCCCTCGTGCAGGCGGATCTGCGAGCCGGCGGTGTCGTCCTCGGGGTGCGTCACGGCGGCCAGCTCGTCGGCCGGATCGGCGTCCGGGGGCTCGGCGCAGCCCAGGAGGCCGGCGCTCGCCAGGACGACGGCCGCGAGGGTCCATGCGGTGCGGTACATCGGGGTCGTCGATCGAAGATACAGGTTCATCACGAAGCTCCTTTGCGGGTGGCATGCGCACGTCCACCGTCCGGCGACCGCGGCGAGCCGCTGGTGCCCGCCGCGAACCGGATCGTGAGGTGCGGGCGGCCGTACTCCAGGATTTGTGCCAGCGCGTTTGTTCATGTGTGCAACGAATGGCCACTCACCTCCATCCTTCGAAGATGCCTCGTGATCCATGAGCGATGCCTGTTCACGTGGAGCACTCCGCAGCACCACGGTCCTCGCGCCCTCGATGCGGTGCCCACAAGAGGGTGCACAACGTGCTACCCGATACGGCATTGCTGGGAACTTCACTCCCAGTGTCTGTCTCGCACGTTGCGCGTGCATGACGTACATGGCGGATCATGCCGCCTTGAAGTGCTGGTGGAAATTTTCAGCACCTCTATAGCTGGCACATACCGGTCGAGATCCGCCGCGGTGGCCAGTGCCCACAAGCTTGTCAGGCGAAGATCACGGCGTGGTAGTGGTTCGAGCGTTCCAACCCGCGAATCGGTGCCGGCCAACGCCCGCGGCTATTCACACCGGCGCCAGCGAACGCCTCTTGTTAATCCTGGCAGCGCTCCTCATAATGAGTGACCACGCGCTCAATTAGTTTGTCGTGACGGCGCCGACCACTGGAGCTGGCGAGATCACACTGCCACTCTCAATCATCCTGTGCGCCGCATCCAGGGTTAACCCGATCGCCGCCACACGCGCGGCCGACGGTGCCCGATCTGCAATGGCCCCGATGGCGACCTGCGAGGCGCTGAGCGCGCGATGCTTTTGGCTTCCCGTCGAGCGACGGGGCGGATGATCCGATGGATCCGCTGCAGTTCGCTGCAGTCTCCAACGGTTCAGCGAAGCAGCACGGCCAAGGCGATGATCGCGGAGATCAGCGCGAGGAGCGCGACGAGCTTGCCGACCTTGGTCCAGTCGATCGGAGACTTGCCGAACACGACCTCGGCGCGCTGACCGTGGACGATCGCGCGGTACGGCGCGCCGCGATAGCGATACGCCAGGACCCACGCCGGCAGCGCGATCCGGTCGGTGGTCTGGCGCTCGAGCAGGCACGCGACGTGGACGTTGCGGTAGCGCTGCCCGGGGATCTGCGGCTGGACGCGGACCTTCGCCGTGGCCTCGATCGCGTCCTGCACGTAGCGGCGTGCCGCCGAGCGCTGCGCGTCGAAGCTCTCGATCGTCGAGCCGACCTCGCCGGCGCCGAGCGCGCGATCGATGCCGACCACGCGGCCGAGCTCGTAGTACGGGATGAGCAGGCGGCACTCCGCCTCGCGCAGGCCGCGCGACGCCGGGACGATGATGTTGTGGAACCCGAGCGAGACCTCGCCCGCGTGCGGCGCCCACGCCGAGCGCAGCGCACCGGCGTCGGAGTCCGCCGTCCACGTCACCCGCGCCTCGGCGTTGACCAGCCACGCCGCCCACGACAGCGGCGTCAACGACTCGAGCACCGCCTCGCTCGACAGCGCCGGGGGCGCGAACCAGTTGCGCCGGGCCAGCCAGCCGCGCAGCGCGGCCTCGGCGGTGGCGCGATCGACCGCGAACGGCAGCCGGAGCTGGGCCGCCTCGACCGGATCGACCGGCTGCTCGATCGTCATCGCATGGCCGCAGAACCCGCAGCGCGGCGCCTGCGCCTCGGCCGAGAACGCGACCGCGGCGCCGCACTCGCCGCACCGCAGCACCTGGGCGTGCACCGGGCCGCCGCTGACCCACACCGCGGCCGGCGCCGGGAACGCGCAGATCGCGCAGCGCAGGTCGCCGTCCTCGAGCGCGGTCGCGCACCGCGTGCAGGTGGTCATCCGGGTTGCCCTCCGTGCTGCGCGATCGCGAAGATCACGGCCGCGATCACCGCGGCCGCGACGACGATCCCGAGCGTGACCTTCCACCACGACAGCGGCACCTTGCCGGCGATCGCGCCGGTCTGGCCGTTGATCGCGACGCGCAGCGGCGCCCGGTCGTCGCGGTAGCGCACCGCGAGCACCCACACCGGGACGAGGATCGGCTCGAACGACTCCCACGTCACCGTGGTGCGCCAGGTGAGATCGCTGTGGCTGTCACCCGGCATGAACTGGCGCAGCCGCAGCCCGACCTCGTCGACCGCCTCGCGGCGGCTCGCCTGCTGGCAGGCATCGGCGTCGCGCGAGAACTCCTCGGCGATCCAGCCCGAGACGACCGCGGGCGTGTAGCGGCGGAGCGCGAGCAGGTCATAGGGCTCGATCGCCTGGAGCTCGGCGTTCGGGAGGCCGATCGAGGCGCTGACGATGACGTCGGTGACGTAGCCGACATGGTGGCCGGCGAGCGCGCGGTACTCGGTGCGCGTCACGCTGCGCGTCTCGGTCTTCTTCTTACCCTCGCCGTCGGTGGTCTCGTAGGTCTCGGTCTCGGTGTAGTGCTCGCCGATCGCGGCGGTATAGTCGGTGTGCGCCACGGCGGAATAGAGATAGGCCGGCACGTACACGCCCCGCAGATCCTCGATGCGGGCGCGCTTGATCCGCGCGTCGGCAAACCAGGTGCGCGTGCCGAGCCAGCGATCGAGCGTGCGGCGGGCGCCCGTGGCATCGCCGGTGAACGCGACCACGAACGCGGGGCGCGGCTGGTCGGGGGTGGGCGGGCGCTCGAGGAAGTTCGGGCTCGCGCAGTACGGGCAGATCTGGGTTCGCACGCCCGCGAGCGCAAGGCTCGCGCCGCACTGCCCGCACGTGAACGTCACGGCGTGCGTTGCGACATCGGCGCCCAGACCTGGCATCGCGCCGAGCGTAGCCGACCCCGTGGTACCGCGTCCGTGAGGAAGCCGCACGTACCGCAGCTTACGTGGAAGATCCCCGGCGCTCCGGGCGCATTGATCGAGAGATGCACCTGACCCACCGGCGGTGTGCGCCGACGTCACAGGTCCGAAGTGCAGCCGATTGTTGGACTCCGTCCTCGCGGGCGGCGAAGATGCCCTCGGAACATCCGCGCATGGGGCCGCGTTGTTGCCAGCGAGGGACGTACATGATCGCCGTGATTGGAAATGTGATCGCCGGGCTCGGGATGTTCAGCTTGTTCACCGCGACGTTGCGGCTGTCAAAGCCAGCCAAGCGATCATAGAATCGTGGCGTGGTTAGCACGGTCCTTCCGCGCATGGTGCGGGTGTCCGCCCTGTCGGAGCTGACGCTCGCGGACATCGACTCGATCCGGCTCCTCCTGCGCGGCGACTCGGTGATCGACTGGCACCGGCTCAATTACACCGACCACGCCGAGGTCGACCGGTTCCTCCGGCTCAACGAGTTCGATCCCGAAAACGACGACGAGATGGCGCGGCTCGAGGACACGCGCAGCGACGCCGTCGAGTACCTGTCGCGGGCGTTCGCGATGGCGATCCCGGACGAGGTCGCCGGGGATCTGCCCGCGCGCGACCTGTTCCTGGTCGCGTCGAGCCACGGCCCGCACCAGAAGTGGGCGTGCGTCGTGCTGAAGGTCATGCACATCATCCACCACATCAATGGCCGCGCCGGGCTGCTCAAGATGTCGGTGTCCGACGAGATCATCTTCCGCGAGATCGAGCTCAAGGTCATGCAGGTCGTCGAGCAGCTGCGCGCCGCCGGGGCGCCGCTCACCGAGTGGGAGTGGAGCCGCAAGCCGCGCGACTCGCAGATCACCAAGCTGATGGCGAAGCGCTCGACGCTGGCGGCGAACATCTACGACAAGCTCCGGTTCCGGCTGATCGTGCCGACGCCCGACGACCTGGTCCCGATGATCGCGACCTTGACCCGCCAGCTGATCCCGTTCAACTACGTCGTGCCTGGCGAGTCGGTGAACCAGCTGCTCGATCTTCAGCAGATCTCGCAGGAGCGGCTCGGCGCGACCGGCCCCAAGCCGAGCGAGAACCCGTACAACGAGTTCTCGGGCCCGGAGTACCGGATCATCAACTTCGTCGCCGACCTGCCGCTCCGCATCGAGCGCCTGCTGCCGCACAACGAGGCCCCGCCCGACAACGCCCACGTCGTGTTCGTGCTCACCGAGTTCCAGATCGCGGACAAGGCAACGGCGCTCCGCAACGAGTCCGGCGCGTCGAGCCACGAGGCGTACAAGGCGCGCCAGAACGAGCGCGTGCGGATGCGCCTGTTCCGCGAAAAAGACGATCCGCTGCCACCGGACTGACCGGCGTCACCGAGCTCGCCCCCGGCTCAGCGGACCACGAGCACGACCGCGCCCGTGATCATTGCGGCGAGCAACAGGAACGCGAAGGTCAGGCGACCCCAGCGCAGCTTCTTCTCCGGAAAACCACGTACCATGGGCGACAGTAGCACGCCTGGTCACGCCACCAAGTGATTCAGGGCGCGCCGGCCGCGGTTCTTCCACGCATCGCCTCGGCGTCGATCACGGCGGGGCCGCCGGGCGCTCGCTCGGCAACAGCTGCCGCAGGTGCCAGGCCTGGACGTGCAGCCGGCGCTCCGCGGCGCGGCGATCGCGGCTGGTCGCCCGCGCGAACCTCGCGATCATCACGATGAACCCGATGTGCGCCGCGAGCAGCCCCACGGTCAGGACCACCGTGTTCGTGGCGTGCAGGACCGCCGAGTGGATCCGGATCGTATCGCCGTCGAACCACCAGGTGCGCTCGAACAGCCCGAGCGCCTCGAGCACGACCGGGGCGGTCATCGTCGCCGCGATCCACCCGAGCACGAGCCACGGCCGCGCCGCGAGCCGCGGCATCGCGGTGAGCCCGAGCACGATGCCGCACGTCACCACCGGGGTCAGCATGAACGGGCCGGCCACCCGCGACGCGAACAGCGTCGTGACGAACGTGGTGACCAGCGAGATCCAGATGATCGGGGCGCCGCGCCGGTACGACAGCCACGAGATGCCCGCCATGCCGAGCATCGCGCCGAAGAACCCGATCAGGAGCGGCCAGCTCCGGACCTCGACGAACGGGATGATCACGACGAACGACAGCACCGCGGCGAACGCGAACGTCGCGGACTTCGCGCGGACCCGGCTCGCGGCGCGCTCGGCGTCGGCCAGGCTCGCGACCAGGGCCGGCGGCAGCACCCGGGGCGGCTCGACGATCATCGCGGCCACCAGATCGGCCGCCGCGGTCGACTCGGGATCGAGGGCCAGCGCGCGCCCCGCGGCGTGGACCGCGTCGGCGCGGCGGGCCGGATCGAGCGAGCCGAGCGCGTCGTTGGCCCGCGCGAGCTGCTCGGCGGCGAGCGCGCGGCGGCGCTCGAGATCGCGATCGCCGTCGAGGTAGTGCCCGATCCGCTGGGCCAGCGTGCGCGCCGACGGCCGCTCGGCCGGGTCCTCGGCGAGCGCCGCGACGCAGGCCGCGTCGAGCTCGGGCGGGATCGCGAGATCGGGGCGGCGGGACGCCGGGGACTCGGTCGGGTTCGCGATCGCGTTCGCCGCGCCGCCCGCGCCGCGCGGGTGCAGCGGCTCGCAGGCCAGGATCTCGAACAGCACGCAGCCGAGCGCATAGACGTCGATCGCCGGGGTCATCGCGTAGCCGAGCGCCTGCTCCGGCGCCATGTAGCCCGGCGTCCCCAGCACGGCGCCGACCTGGGTCTCGCCCTCGACCGCC
>Ga0070717_10004430_pt1 | contig 10141 bp, 7 predicted proteins | sample LARL113metaG_FD_71366 | JGI IMG/M metagenome (GOLD analysis project Ga0070717, IMG submission 71366) | Corn, switchgrass and miscanthus rhizosphere microbial communities from Kellogg Biological Station, Michigan, USA - LAR L11-3 metaG | ecosystem: Host-associated > Plants > Roots > Rhizosphere ... | reverse complement strand
TTACCGGAAGCGGCGCAAATGATGGGCGTTTCCAGGGCCGCAGCCTACGAGGCTCGCCAAGTCAAGACGACGAACCCGGACATCTTTCAGCGGGTGAAGGCCGGCTCTCAGACTTTGAAAGGCGCGATGGAGGAGATTCGACCTCCAGGAGAAATGTCGGAGCCCGCAAGCTATCACTTGTCGACAGAAGCCGGTGAGGCGGTGCCGGAGATTCCAGGTGCTGAAACCGAGCCAGTGGGCGTGCAGGCCTTTGCGCCGTCGCCGATGGCTGTCCCACCGCCGGCGCACGTCAGTAAGCCCGCGGTGCCGCGGCTCGGCCGGAAGGAGCGCATAGCCGGCGCCTGGCTGGACGTTGAGCGGGTGTTCGGCGGCGGGAAATATACGAAGTGGCTCCGTGACGGCCGCTTGACGGATGACGAGGCGCTGGAGTTTGAGAAGCTGGCAAGTGACGCCGACAAAAAACAGGTCCGGGCCGTTATGCTGCAAAACCGGGCGTTTCGAGAAGCGGTTGACTCGCTCACTGGCCTGAATCCGCAAAATAGCATCGAGGATCTGCACACGAAAACGGTACGGAGCGGTGGCAGTTTCGTGGGCCAGATCGGGGAATTTCTTCATGCCGTGGCATTCGGCGAGAAAGGCCGGGCGGAACTCCTCGAGCGGCTGAAAGGATGGCCGACAAAATAAAAATTATAGTATTTTCGTAATTTATGGTACTTATATACGTTGCCTCGACGAACCGACGAACCGGAAACGACGCGCACGGCGACGCGGGAGCCAATCAACGGTTGGCGCCTGCGCAATTCAATCCACTGCTCGATCAGGTTGTTAGAGGCATTGCCGTTAACGCTGTGGCCAATCGTGGCTCAGGATTCGGAAAAATTGTACGTTTGAAGCGAACCATTGAAGCCGGTACGGGCCAGGCACTGTAGGTTCTCAGGCCGCTTCAGGTAAAGTTCCAACCTGACAAATCCAGTCAGATCCGATAAGAAGGTTTGGAGGCCAAAATGGTGTCTGAGCCACCGAAGGTTTTTATCAGTTACAGTCACGACTCCGAGCTCCACAGCAAACGGGTATTAGCGCTGGCCAATCAACTTAGAGGACACGGGATCGAGGCGCGAATAGACCAATACGTCGGCGATCCCGATGAAGGCTGGCCGATGTGGATGCGAAACCAGGTTTTAGAAGCCAATCGAGTGCTGTTGGTCTTCACCGAAAACTATGCGCGACGGTTCTTAGGCAAGGAAGAGGAGGGGAGAGGTTTGGGCGTGACGTTCGAGGGCGTCGTTGCCACCCAGGCATTGTACGAGAGCGGAGCTCGAAACGCGAAGTTTCGACCCGTGGTGTTTACTGAGGAGGATGAGAAGTTTATTCCTCCGGAGCTGCGGCGTTTCAACCGTTACCGCGTCGACACCCAGGACCACTACCAAAACCTGCTTTGGTGGCTGCATGAGGCACCACGGATCCTTATACCGCCAGTTGGTCAGAAGCCGGACCTTTCACCAGAACTGGCACCTGAACTGTTTCCAAGTAAGCCGGACGAGCCTCGAGACCCTACTGCAAGCCTGTTCCCGAAATGTCCGCCTGGCGCGGTTGGCCGAGAAGTGGCGCTTTCGAATCTTCCGGACTGGAACCGGCTTTTTACCGGCCGGGAGCCGGTGTTGGCGCAACTGCAGGAAGCGCTGGCCGCGCAGGGGAGGGCGGCGTTGAGCGGCCTTGGCGGGATTGGGAAAACGCAAACGGCCGTGCAATATGCGCACTGGCACTTTAATGAATACGTCTACATTTTTTGGACAACGGCTCATTCGCGGGAGGCGATTGCTTCTGGTTACGTAAAAATCGCGGGCCTCTTGAAGCTGCCGGAAGCCGACAGTCAGGATCAGATGCTCGCAGTGGAAGACGACGACAGTCAGGATCAGATGCTCACGGTGGAAGCAGTCAAGCGCTGGTTTATCTGTCACCAGGGCTGGTTGCTCATCCTCGACAATGCCGATGACCTGGCGATGACGCGCGAATTCATCCCGTCGGGAAAGAACGGCCATGTGCTATTGACAAGCCGGGCGGCGGCCGTGGGTAGGATAGCTCGGCGCGTTGAAATTCGAGAAATGGGAACCGAGGAAGGAGCGCTCTTTTTATTGCGCCGGGCGAAGTATATCGCAGAGGATGCACCGCTTGCCGCGGCGGCCGAGGTCGATCAAGAGATGGCAAAAAAGATTGTAACGCAACTCGATGGCCTTCCTCTCGCTCTGGATCAAGCCGGCGCCTACATCGAGGAGACGGGCTGCGGGCTCTCGGGCTACCTGGAACTGTACCGAAGCCACGCGCTGGAACTCCTGCGACATCGTGGGGCGCTGCCGTCCGACCATCCCCCGGTGGGCACTACTTGGGTGCTTTCGTTCAAGAAGATCGAGAAAGCCAATACAGCCGCAGCGGAACTTCTGCGCTTTTGTGCTTTCCTGGATCCCGATGGAATCCCGGAAGAAGTCTTCAGTAAAGGCGCCCTGGAACTCGGGCCAGTGTTGGGACCCGTGGGATCAGACGCGTTTGCGCTGAATCGCTCCATCTCGGAAATCCTGAAGTATTCGCTGCTGCGCCGAGATCCGAAGACCAGGATTCTTGAGATACACCGCTTAGTGCAGGCTGCGTTGAAGGACGGAATGGACGAGGCCACGCAGCGACTATGGGCGGAACGCGCTGTGCGTGCGGTAAACCGCGCATTTCCAAGCGTAAAGTTTTCTAACTGGGCCGTCTGCGAACGGCTTCTTCCGCAGGCGCACGCCTGCGCGGAACTTATCAACCAATGGGGCTTCGAATTTCCCGAGGGTGCGCGATTGCTCCACCGGGCTGGCTTATACTTGTACGAGCGTGGTCGTTATACCGACGCCGAACCCCTTTACCAGCGGGCGCTGGCGATCCGGGAAATGGCTCTGGGGCCGGAGCACCCCGACGTGGCCAACAGCCTCAACAATCTGGCGCGGCTCTACAACAAGCAAGGCCAATACGCTAAGGCCGAGCCCCTTTTTGAGAGGGCGCTGGCGATCCGAGAAAAGGCCCTGGGGCCGGAGCACCCCGACGTGGCCCATAGCCTCAACGGCCTGGCGCGGCTCTACAACAAGCAAGGCCAATACGCGAAGGCCGAGCCCCTTTTTGAGCGGGCGCTGAAGATCCGGAAAAAGGTTCTGGGATCGGAGCACCCCGACGTGGCGACATCTCTGAAAAACTACGCGCTCTGTCTGCGAGCCATGGACCGTTCACAGGAAGCCGAACCGCTGGAAGCTCGTGCGAGGGCAATTCGTGGGAAACACGCCTAAAAAAGACGTCCTGGTAATGTTAGCGAACGGTGGGCGGACGGGCCGTGGCGTCGTCCGAATACGATCGCACGTCGCAACTGGAACTATAAGAATTATAAGAGAATGATGGCGGCGCGTGGAACATGCGTCCCGAATAGAACTTTCGGTCGCACCCCGGGGTTTTTAGCGAGAGAGCACGAGGGAATCCCCTCGTAAATAGGATCGAATTGCCTCTTCGATGCGCGCCGCTGCAGAATAAAAGCCAGCATGTCGCTTGATTTATTTTCTGGCGTCTGGTTTTCTTTGGCGGGCTCAATGGACTCTGAGGCGTTCGCCAACTAAACACACACGTGATTCGTGTTTTACATCGAGAAAGGGTTTGTGATAGCGACAACTGCGTGGCAGAGCGCGAGTTACACCCCGTCGTCAAAAAGCTGAAGAAATGGCGGACAAAAAACAAGCTGAGTCAACGCCAGGCGGTTGAGGTCATGAAGGTCCGTGGGTATCCGGTTCGGCTTTCTGCGCTTCAGCACTGGGAGGTGGGGCTTCGGTCTCCGAGCGAGCTTGTCATAAAGGCGCTGGAAGCTTTTCTAGCTCAGCACCCGACCATCACCGACGCCCCTAAATTCGGGCGGTGGATCAAGCCCAAGAACGATTAGCCATTCGGCTAAATTGGCGCAGTAAAAACATTCGTGTCACCAGGGGCAAAGTAGACCTGGCGGTCAGGCAGCAACGGCATCTCGTTCGATGGCTAAATTCTGGCTTCTTTGAAAAAAATAATCTTTTTTCTTGCTTCGGTGTTCTCGGATTGCCAATAGTGACCGCTGTTCACATCGGAACGCTGTAATCACAAAAGGAACGTTTGGTTCCAACAGGTGAGGTGTGCCAAAAAGCATATGAAATATAACATCTTTGTTCTTTTATCATTTGGGTTATTGGTGGCGGCGGGCACAGCGCACGCTGCTACGGGTGGCGGCGGCCTGCCGTGGGAAACGCCGCTACAAACGTTAAGCAATTCGGTTACCGGAAGTGTGGCCTACAGCTGCAGCCTTATCGGAATTGTCGGCGCCGGCGGAGTCCTGATCTTTGCGGGCGGTATGGTCAACGAGTTCCTACGCGCGGTCTTGTTTTGTGTGCTCGTGATCGCATTCATCATCGCGGCAAAAAACACGATGACCGCTTTTGGCTTTGCGGCAGGGGCAACCGTGTCGCAGGTAGAGCACGTCCGAGTAGCCTATGGCGCTGCGTAAAGCGACACTGCACCGTGCCGGGATCCGGCCGCATTTGTTCCTCGGCGGGGACAGGGAAATGGTGCTCTTTAGCGGTCTGATCGCCGCAGTGCTGGTGTTTGGGTGCCTCCAATTCCAAACCATCGTGGCCGGCGTCGCGCTCTGGAGCGTCTCGCTTTTTATTTTCCGCCGGATCGCAAAGGCAGATCCACTCGCTCGCGGCGTCTTCATGCGGCACATGCTTTCCCGCCGCTATTACCCGGCCCGCAGCCGTCCGTATCACCAAAACCGCTCGGTCGCGAGTTCAGCCTTTTCAAAAAAATGATCGTTCTATTAGTCGGTATTTGCGCGCTGGGATTGGTTTTGGTTGCGATGCTCTATACACGGCTGCGGGCTGTTGATAAGACGCTCCAGCTCAAGCGGTACAGATCGCGGGAAACGGGCCTTTGCGATTTGCTCAATTACGTGGCAGTGGTCGACGATGGGGTCGTAATCGGCAAAAACGGGGCCCTAATTGCCGGCTGGGAATATGCTGGCGACGACCACGGAAGCGTCACAGACACGGAGCGGGACGTTGTGAGCGCCAGGCTAAATCAAGCGCTGGCCCGCCTCGGTTCGGGCTGGATGTTGCACGTCGACGCCGTGAGGGTTCCGGCAAATCCGTATAGCGGGCAGCCGGTGTCGCGGTTCCCCGACCCTGTTTCGGGTGCAATAGAGGCAGAAAGGCGGGCATATTTTGCGCAGCCGGGAGCAGCGTACGAAACCAAATTCGTTCTGTGCTGCAGCTACCTTCCTCCAACCGGCGCTGTGAAAAAGCTCGCCGAGGTTATCTATGACGATGACGCGCCGAAAGCCGATGAATCAGTAGCGGCCAAGAATGTTCTAGCTCGCTTTGAGCGCGAGCTGGCCAACCTTGAGAATCGCTTATCCAGTAGCTTCAGGCTGCGGCGGTTGCGGGCCAGGCCCGAGGTTGATGATGAGGGAAGGGAGGTCGTCTATGACGATCTGTTGAGTCACTTGCAGTTTTGCGTGACCGGGATTTGCCATCCTATCCGATTACCGCGAACACCGGTCCATTTAGACGCGCTCCTCGGTGGCCAGGAATTGCATGCAGGGGTGCTCCCGCGCATTGGACGCAAATATATGCAGGTAGTGGCGATTGATGGATTCCCCTGCGATTCGCATGCCGGGATCCTGACCCGGCTGGGAGAGCATCCGGTCGAGTACCGATGGAGTACGCGCTACATTTTTTTGGAAAGTTGGGAAGCGTTGTCGCATATCGAGCGGTTCAGGAAAAAATGGAAACAGCAGGTGATTCCGTTTCTGGCTCAGGTGTTGAACTTGAAAACCGACAACATCAACGAGGACGCAGCCTCAATGGTGTCTGACGCCTCGGCGGCGAAGCTTGGCATCAGCGGAGGCATGGTCAGCGCAGGTTATTACACGGCTAACCTCTTGTTTTTTGGCGAGGATCGCGCGGCGGTCGAGCATCAAGCTCGCCAAGCGGAGAAAGAGATTAACAACCTCGGGTTCACGGCCCGCATCGAAACCATTAACACAATGGAGGCGTGGTTAGGCAGCCTGCCCGGACACGGCGTTGAGAACGTCCGGCGGCCACTTATCAACACAATGAATTTGGCGGACTTGCTGCCCGTGAGTTCGATGTGGATGGGAGAAAAGAAAGCGCCGTGCCCGTTTTATCCGCCGGGCTCTCCTCCGCTCATGCACTGTCTAACGACCGGCGCCACGCCGTTTCATCTCAACTTACACGTCCGAGATGTCGGCAGCGCGTTGGTGACCGGCCCCGTAGGAGGCGGTAAATCGACGCTGCTCGGAGCCCTTGCGGCTCAAGCGAGGCGTTACCCGGGGATGACCCTGTACTGCTTCGACAAGGGTATGAGCATGTATACGCTTTGCTCTGCAGTCGGCGGCACGCATTACAACGTGGCGGGCGACGATGACACCCTGAGCTTTTGCCCGTTGCAATATCTCGAGACGGACAGCGATCGCGCCTGGGCCGGCGAATGGCTTGAACAAATTTGCGCGCTGAACGGGATGATTGTGACTCCGGCGCAGCGCAACGAAATCGCGCGGTCGATAAAGAGTCTGCATCATCGCAAGCACACAAGCCTAACCGACTTTTGCGCCACGGTGCAGGACACCGACATCCGGGAGCTGCTCCACGATTACACCCTCGGCGGTTCGCAAGGCCGATTGTTTGACGCTGAGCAGGACACCTTGGGGCTGGACACCTTCACCGTGTTCGAGGTCGAGGAGTTGATGAACCTGGCGCCGAAATACGGCCTACCGATTCTCCTGTACCTATTCCGGCGCATCGAGCGTTCGTTGCACGGCCAACCCGCGGCGGTCTTCTTGGATGAGGCCTGGCTCATGTTGAGTCACACAGTTTTCCGCGAGAAAATCAAGGAGTGGTTGCGGGTCTGGCGGAAAGCCAACTGTGCAGTCGTGATGGCCACACAAAGCGTTTCGGACGCCGTTAACAGCGGCATCCTGGACATCATCAAAGACTCCACGGCCACCAAGATTTTCCTCCCCAATCCCAACGCACGCGACCAGGACAGCGGGGCGGTGTATCGGCGCTTTGGCCTGAATGATCGCGAGATCGAAATCATCGCCGGCGCAACTCCTAAGCGAGATTACTACTGCCGAACCGACGAGCATCAGCGGCTTATTGATCTAGTGCTGGGGCCGCTCGCCCTGGCATTTGTGGGCGTGAGCGACAAAGAGTCGGTCGGCCGAGTGAAGCGGTGTCAGGAACGATTTGGGGATCAATGGGTTCACGAATGGCTGCGCCGGCGCGGCTCAGTATGAGTCAATATCTCGGTCAAGCGCATAAAGGGGAATCAAAGGAGAAGGAGCTCGTCGAAGTATGAGAGGAATAATTTATTCCGAAAGCAAATTGCGGCGGCCGCGGAGCCGTCCCGGAACGGTGGCGCAGTGAAGCAATCGGCAAATCCGTATCTTGACGCCAGGCGAGACTGGAACAGCCAGATCGACCGCGCGTTCGGGAACCAGCATGTTTGGCAATTGGTAGCGATCGCGTCTCTCTTGATTGCGCTAGCGTCCGTTGCCGGCGTTGTCTACATCGGCAGCCAATCCAAGTTCGTCCCGTACGTCATCGAGGTCGACAAGTTGGGCGACGCGGTAACGGTCGGGCCTGCGCAAGCGGCGGGTCGTGCTGATCCGCGCGTAGTGAGGGCGTCTCTGGCAGCGTTCATTTCTTCGGTTCGGCTGGTAACTCCAGACCTCGATCTTCAGCGGAAGGCGATTTTTACCGCCTTTGGCATGCTCCATAGCAAAGACCCGGCGACCCAAAAAATGACCGAATATCTTGGCGATGAATCGGCAACGTCGCCATTTAAGCGCGCTACCAAAGAGACAGTCAATTGCGACGGCTTCACGGTGCTGCCGATCACGGACAACGCGTGGCAGGTCGAGTGGCAGGAAACAACGCGGGACCGCGATGGCGGCCTGGCCGGTAAACCGATAAGCATGCGAGCCACGCTGGAGATTTATATCGAACCGCCGAGCACAGATGCCCGCCAAAGTGATATCCAGCGCAACCCGCTGGGGATCTATGTCCGCGACTACAATTGGCAACAGCGATAGAGCTAACAGTAGAACTAACGTTAAATCGAGCGTGTTTAGCAGGTAAATAGATCGAGCAAGTCATTCCATCCTATGCGTCTAATTCCTTTTCTTTTTCTGGCGTTAACCTTGTCGGTGTATGCCGACCCTCCGCCCGTCCAACCCTCGCCGACTCCACAAGAGTCGCCTTCCGGCAGTAAGTTCGACTCTGGCCTGTTGGGCGGTAACAATCCTGTGTTGACCGATCAGGAGCGGGCTGGCGTCGCCATCACGCAGGCGATGCGCGACAAGAGCTACTCGACGATGGTAGGCCAGGCCGGCGCTAATAGCTCGGTTAAGTTTCGTTTTGGCGAATCGTTACCGTCAATCGTGTGCGCGATTCTGCAAGTCACCGACATCGAGCTGGAGCCAGGCGAAGCGGTTACGCACATCAATTTAGGGGATTCGACGCGGTGGTCCGTGGAATCGGCTCTATCGGGCTCGGGCACAGACCAGGTGGAACACCTGATCGTCAAACCCAGAGACATCGGACTCTCAACTTCGTTGGTAGTGACGACGGATCGGCGCACGTACCACTTGCTGCTCGTCAGCGCCGCGGCCGATTTTATGCACGACGTGACTTTCCAGTACGGCGACGAGCCGAAGCCGGTTCTGCCGGCCGTTGCGTCCGCAACTCCATCCCCCGCTCCTGCGGTCGCGCCAGCGCCTCCGAAGCGCCGTCGCGTTGCCGACGGTAAACAAGTCCGGCTCGTCTCCGAAGAGCCGGCGGCGGATGACGCGGATGAGTCCTACGCCGTGAACGGAAAAGCGGACTGGAAACCCGTCCAAGTCTATAGCAAGGGCGGGAAAACCTACCTCGAGATGCCCAGCTCCATGAGGCACAAGGAAGCACCTGTTTTGTTTGAGCAGAAGCGGGCGGGCTGGTTCCATCATTCCAAGGATTTGGTCAACTACCGTGTACACGGCAAGTGGTACGTCGTCGATCGGGTATTGGACAACGCAATCCTGGTTAGTGGCGTGGGCGCCGCGCAGGAAAAGGTAGATATCCGGCACGTCAATAACGCCAGAAAAGAAAACGAGGTGGTGAATAGTGGAAAGTAGCTCGTTATTAAATCCCGGCGACTCACCGCATCGTGCGCAACCGGTGGGCGTCCGCCGCTTAAATCACATTCCACTGTACATCATTGGGGCCCTCGCGTGCGTGGTGCTGATGCTGGTCGCAATGGTCGCGATTGAGAAGGGTAAACCCATGCCTCGCTCTCCACTTGATCACGGAGGCGGCACTGACGTTTATGCGCAGCAAATAGCCGGCAACCATGTCGGGTATCTGCCGGCGCTGCGTACATCAACGCCTGCGCCGATAACGCCGCCAGTGGTGACAGCGACGCCGGCGCCGATCCCTGATGATACAGAATTGAAAGCGCGTCGCGCGGCATTCTACCAGGCCCTTTTTGCTCAGTCCGCGGTGCCTGATAACCTCTTCGAGAAGCAGAGCAGTCGGCAGACGAAGGTTGTCAAAGCAGATCCCGTCGAACCGCCGCCAAGTGATTTCAACCAGCTCGGTCCAAATTTTCCGACGCCTGCTCCTACTCCACCAAACCCCAACGCGCTATCTACCTACACCGGGCCGAAGGATCGCTGGAGCCTGAACACCCGGCTCGAGAAGCCGCCTACGCCCTACATTCTGCGCACAGGCTGGGTTATCCCCGCTCTGCTGTTAAGCGCTATGGAATCAGAGCTGCCTGGGACAATCACGGCCCAGGTGAGTCAGGACGTTTATGACACGCCGCTTGGCAAGTACCTACTTATCCCGCAGGGCTCGCGGCTCGTGGGCGAGTACGCCAACGCGATTGAGTATGGCCAGTCGCGGATCTTCGTGGCCTGGCAACGGATAATCTTCCCTAACGGCGACGCGCTCGGTATCCGGGCGCGGCGGGCGAGCTCTGAATCTCGGAAATAAAGCGGCTGAAGACCCATAATTGCCGGATAACCCGCAACATAGATTACCATGTTGCC
>Ga0070717_10004428_pt1 | contig 10142 bp, 9 predicted proteins | sample LARL113metaG_FD_71366 | JGI IMG/M metagenome (GOLD analysis project Ga0070717, IMG submission 71366) | Corn, switchgrass and miscanthus rhizosphere microbial communities from Kellogg Biological Station, Michigan, USA - LAR L11-3 metaG | ecosystem: Host-associated > Plants > Roots > Rhizosphere ... | reverse complement strand
GCTTTCAGAAAGGCGCTCTTGATAGGTTCCATCCCTAATTCGGCAGCCCTGGCATTGAATACTTCACTGAACCCGTCGGTTAGTAGAAGAAGTACATCGCCAGGATCACATTCCAGCCGATCGGTTGCGAACTGCTGCTCGGGGAGTATGCCCAGGGGCAGGTTTTGAGATGCGTATTCCACGATCGCACGCTGCTGACTGCAGTAACGCATGAGTGCCGGGTGTCCGGCGAGTGAGTAGGTCACGGACTTGCTCCCCGGCCGGAGTTGCAGAACACCGGCGGTGGCAAACATGTTGGGCATCTTCAGGGGATAAAGCGTGCGATGCGCTGCCTCGAGCAAGCCGCCCGGCGAACTGTGCGCTCCCAAACCGCTGCGAATCGAAGTCTTGAACATCGCCATCAGCACACCGGAACCGACGCCGTGCCCGGAAATATCGGCAATGTAGGCGATCTGTTCGTTGAAGCTTTCAGCGATATCCACCAAATCGCCACCCACTTCGCCGCTCGGAATCGACGCGCCGAAGATCTCGTATCCAGAGAGCTTTCGCTCAAGAGTTGGAACCAAGGAGCGGTGAATCTCGCGGGCCAGCTCAATTTCTGTTTGGACTCGAAAATATCGGCTGCCCTCGCATCGAACGAAATTGATGAAGGCGATATAGCCGACAACAATGGCAACGATCGCAAGTATCCCGAGAACAACCAGCTGTCGTTCGAGTTCCTTGCGGTCCTCGATGATTCCCGCATGAAATATGTGTGCCATCAGGGCGCCTGCGGCCCACTGCAACAGCCACCAAACCGGAAGCAGCCAGAACTTCCGAGCGATCCAGAGCGCAGCATAGCCGACGGCGAAGCCACCGTAGATGACTACCGTCGCCGCGGCGGACTCGACCGTTTGGCGCACCGGAGACATCAGCATCAAAATCGAACCGATGGAAGCGAATAGCGAAAAGATTCCGATGATGGCGAGTACTTGCGAACTCCGAGGAATCGACTTCCAGGCTTCTGCTCTGGATCGTCTGTCGGGAGAACTTTGAGTTCGTTTCAAAATTGTTTTCCTCTTTGAGCTCAGGGACGCACGATCTTGGTCTTGCTATCGCTGCGGGGGGCGGCGACGGAGCAAGTAGATTAGAAGCAGAACGTCACCTGTTGCAAACAGGCGGTTTCACCTTGGACCTACTTGAAGAAGATGAACAAGCTCTGGAAGGGTTTGGTAAGGGTTAATAGCAGGCAAAGGCCAGTCAAAGGAAGGCTTTTTCGCAGCGCTGAAAGCGCTGCGATATCCAAAAGCAGCCCAACCTGAAAGAGCCCACCCGCGTTAGCAAACCATTCAATCGAACAGGCAAAGCAAAACCAGCAGAGGGAACCTCATTGCGTAACCGTAGCTTGATAGCTTACCGCTTGCCAGTGCCCAGTGCGGCGGACCCATACACGGGTGTAGCGGTAGGGACCGCTGAAATCCTCGCCCAGCTGGTGACCCTTAACGTCGGCCCGAGCCGTGACCACGGCGGTGTCGCCATAGACTCGCACGACCATATCGCTCACGTTAATGGTGTCGTAGCGGAGTTGGCCGCTCTTGCGAGCTGCGAGAGTGTCTTGTTTCGTGGTCACCTGGCCCAGCGGAGTGATCGCGACATAGTCCTCAGCGAGGGTTCGTGCGGAGAAGTCGGCATCGCGGCGGAGGCTGGCTTCACGCGCCTGCCGCTCCATGTCGACAATCTCGCGAATCGCTGACTCATCGCCTGTATCCATCGGTCGCGGATGCACGGCAACGTGCTGCGCCGAAAAAGCCGGCAGCGCAAGAATCAACGACAACAACAACACTGCACACCTGTTGATCACGATGAGACCTCCGCGGTTCGCGAGGGGACAGAGATCCGCCTGACCGAGCTACGAAACTTTGGATGCTTGAGTTCCGTGGAAAAGTTCTCCGCGGCGAAATTAATGTTGACCGCGATGGCTCGCCGGTATTCGTGCTTCACCGAGACCCTCACTTCCATACAACGTTGACTGGAAGCAGTCTGTTTCATTTGCTTTTATTGGAATACCGAGCGGATGCGTGTCCCCGAAAACCTGCCCCACTGCCAGGAAAGAGAGCAACTCCCCTTCCATGTAGAGTATCGCCTAAATACTTGACAGGATAGAGGCAAGCGCAGCGGGCAGTCGGTCGGTTCCTGTCCACTATGGGACTGCACTGTCCAGTTCCGGACAGGACCGTTTCAAGTTTGCCGCTCTCTTTAGGCTGATTGGAACAGAGCGGGTCGACGCACAGGCAGAGTGGCATCTAGTAGAATCAATCGTTCCGATTTCACATGCCTGACATCCGACGTGGTCTCATCATCGTAAACACCGGGCCGGGCAAAGGCAAAACCACCGCTGCCATGGGAACGGGGTTACGAGCGGTGGGGCAGGGGATGCGGGTCTTGATGCTGCAGTTCCTGAAGGGCTCGTGGCACTACGGTGAACTTGATGCGGTGCAGGCCTTCGGTGACAAGTTTGTGATGAAGCAGATGGGGCGCGGCTTTGTGAAGGTCGGCGCGGAGAAGCCGGACCCGGGAGATGTAAAAATGGTGGAAGAGGCCTGGGCGGAGGCCGATCGCGCGATTCAATCAGGTGAGTGGGATCTGGTGATTCTGGATGAGATCAACTATGCCATCAGCTACGGCATGTTAGATCCGGCGAAGGTGGTCGAGAGCCTGAAGAAGAAGCCGGAGATGGTGCATGTCATCTTGACGGGTCGGAATGCGCACCCCACAATTGTCGAGGTCGCCGACACGGTTACGGTGATGCAGCAGGAGAAACACGCGTATGAGAAGGGCGTGATGGCGCAGAGAGGGATCGAATATTAGGCCAGTACTCAGTACTCGGTACCCAGAAATCGATGCTCGTTTCGGCGCATGGTTTTAGTGGCGACTGGCAACTGACACAATTTTCTTATGGCTTGGTTTAAGCGCGAATCCGGCGAGTTAGACACTTCGGGCGAGAAGAAGGTTCGCACTGAAGGCTTGTGGGTGAAGTGTGAGAACTGCCGCCAGATCATCTGGAAAAAGGATCTGGAAGAGAACATGAATGTCTGCCCGAAGTGCGACAGGCACTTCCGCATCGACGCGCGCACCCGACTAGCCCAGTTGCTCGACGACAACCGGTACGACACCTTCGATGCGGACATTGCATCGACCGATCCACTGAAGTTCGTGGACTTGAAGCCTTATTCGTCGCGCTTGCGACAGGCGCAGCACGATACCGGCTTGAAAGATGCCGTTATCAACGTGCAAGGTAAGTTGATGGGGCGTCCGGTGGTGGCGAGTGTGATGGAGTATGCCTTCATCGGCGGAAGCATGGGTGCCGTCGTCGGGGAGGCGATTACGCGGGCCGTGGAACGGGCGGCGGAGCAGCGCACTCCTCTTATTATTGTGTCCGCGTCAGGCGGCGCCCGGATGATGGAAGGCGTAATCAGCCTGATGCAGCTGGCCAAAATTTCTGCCGCGCTGGCGCGCCTCGACAAGGCGAAGGTTCCTTACATTTCATTGCTCACCGATCCGACGACCGGGGGCGTAACCGCGTCGTTTGCCATGCTGGGCGATTTGAATATCGCGGAACCGGGTGCGTTGATTGGATTTGCCGGGCCACGAGTGATTGAGCAGACGATCCGGCAGAAGTTGCCACCGGGCTTTCAGCGCAGCGAGTTCCTGCTGGAACACGGTATGCTCGACGCGGTCGTTCCCCGCAAAGAGCTGAAGCCTTATATCGCGCGGGCGCTCGATTTTATGTCCGCGTAAAGTGGCTTTCACCTTTCAGCTCTCAGCCGTCAGGTAACACCACGCTCGCTTCCCCGCCATTTTCAGGCACACGCAACGCTGGTAATCTGAGGATTAAGCTGAAAGCTGATGGCTGACAGCTGAGAGCTTCCTCATGTCCTACGAAACCGCAGTAGCGAGCATGTTTGCCCTTGGGCACGAGTTGGCCCATACGCCGTCGAACAAGTTCGACCTGGCGCACATGCGGGTGCTACTGGGGGCGATGGATGATCCTGAGCGGACGTTTCCCAGCGTGCTGATTGCGGGGACGAACGGAAAGGGATCGACCGCGGCGACACTGGCTTCGATTCTGCGTGCGTCGGGATTGAATACTGCGCTCTATACTTCGCCGCATCTGATACGGCTCAACGAGCGGATCCGCGTGAATGGGCAGGAAATCGGAGACGATGATTTTGCGCGGCTGCATGGCGAGGTCAACCAACTGGCGGAACGGTTGGTGGAGCAGGGGGCGCTGCCCTGGCATCCTAGTTTCTTCGAAATGATGACGGCGATTGCTTTCGCGCATTTTGCGCGCGAGCGGGTGGAGATTGCGGTGCTCGAAGTTGGCATGGGCGGGCGGCTGGATGCGACCAACGTGGTGGAGCCACTGGTCAGCGTGATTACTGACATTTCGCTGGATCATCAGAAGTTTTTGGGCAATACGGTGGGCGAGATCGCGCACGAAAAGGTTGGAATCATTCGGGCGGGGGGAGTGGTCGTGACTTTGCCGCAACAGCCCGAAGCGAACGACGTGATCGGGAATACGATTCTGGAACTCGGGGCGCGAGGAGTGAGTGCGGTGCAGTATGTGCCTCCGGTTTCGCCAGGGAGTGGGGACTACTTTGTAGCGAGAACGCCTCGCCAAGAGAACGGCGATGGGCGGAGTATGTATTGCTATCCACTTCAGGTGATGGGGACGGAGATTTTGGTGGAGACGCCTTTGGTGGGGAGGCATCAGCTTCGCAATGTGGCGCTTGCAATTGCGGCTGCGGAAGAAGTGGCGCATCTGGGAATTCGTGGAATTACTCCGGATTCGATTGAGCGCGGAATTCGGGAGACGCGATGGCCGGGAAGATTTGAGGTGCTGGTTGCGGGCGAGGGATGGCCGGAGGTTGTGTTGGATGTTGCGCACAATCCGGCGGGTGCGTGGGCCCTCCGCTCCGCCCTTTCGGAGCGGTATGACGACCGTCCGCTGATTTTTGTTTTCGGGGCGATGCGTGACAAGGCAATCTCAGAGATGACCGAGATCCTGTTTCCGCTGGCGGAGCGGGTGATTGTGACGCGGCCGGAGAATCCGCGGTCGGCGTCGCCGGACGAGATTCGGCAGGCGGGGAGCCGCACGGGGGCCGAGATCGAGGCGGTCGACGCTGTGGGTGCGGCCCTGTCTCGAGCGCGCCAGATCGCCGGCCCAAATTCGGTGCTCGTGGTCACGGGGTCGATATACCTGGTTGGAGAGGCGATGCGTGTTCTCGGAGTGCGCTCCTGACGCTGGTGCACGGTTAGAACGATTAACCACAAAGGACACGAAGTATCACGAAGGGATTCATTGTTTGCGTCATTTTCTCCGCGTGTGACGCCGTGTCAGTGATGGTGGACAGTAGGCGGATTTTGCGAGACGTTTCACCTAGAATGGAAGTGTGCACGAAGTGAAATCATCGGTTGAGCAAGTGGAGGACGGCCGGGTTGAAGGTCGCGACGTGGAGAGCCGCCAAATGGCAGGCGGCGAGCCCCGAAGCGTGCGAGTTGCCCCTGTTAGGCCAAGTCCCCACGCTATTCCGGGGCTGAAACATGGATGGCTCAGCCGGTTGCGCTCGTACCTGATTCTAGATCCGCTGATCTGGGTCTACACATTGGTAATGGGTCTGCTCGCGATTCCCGGAGGAGTGTTCGATCGCAGCGGACGGCGGTTGCACTGGTTCTCGTACCGCTGGTCGTGGCTAATCATGAAGACGATCTTTTCGCCGGTGAAGGTAACCGGGCTCGACAAGATCGATACCACGAAGCCGCATGTCTACGCTGTGAATCACGCGTCGGCGTTGGATATTCCGGTGCTTTATACCCACCTGCCGTTTCAGTTCCGCATCGCCTTCAAGAAGGAGTTGCTATCGTATCCTGTCGTGGGCTGGCAGCTGAGGCGTTCGGGACAAGTCTGCATCGACCAGCAGAACCCTTCCCACTCGATTAGTAGCATTCGTGCTGCGTTGAAGGGGTTGAAGGCGGGACTGCCCCTGGTGATTTATCCGGAGGGCGGACGTACGCCGGATGGGGAGATCAAACCGTTTCTGGCGGGAGCGTTCTTTCTGGCAATCAAGGCGCAGGTGGATATTGTTCCGGTCGCGCTGGTGGGAACGTACGAGCTGCTGCCGATGAATACCTACCACATCAAGTGCCGTCCGCTGGAGATGCGGGTGGGAGAGCCCATCGCGACGACGGGGCTGACCATGAAGGATCTGGAATCGCTTTCTGCACGAGTGCAGAAAGCAGTCGAAGATTTGTACTACGGCTGAGCTGTTTCGATTCCCAACACCAATCTAAGCTAGGCCGCCTTCGTGCCTTCATCGCAGAGTCGTTGATAGTGCTCCCGGCCGCGCTCGTATCCGCGGGTAAACGCTGCTTCAACATCCTTGCCGGGATACTCGCGTTGCAAGTCTTCAAGGGCGGCGGTCATTGCGGCTGAAACCTGGTCGAATTCCATGCAACGGGTTCTGGCGTGGAGCGCCGCTTCAAAGCCGCGGCGGAAATACTCTTCGTCTTCCGAGAAACTCTTTCCGGACTTCGCGTAGTGGCTCTCTTCGGCGCTGCGCAGGCCGATCCACCACTGCTCACGAGCCGCGTCAACGGATTCGGCTCCCTGCATCTTCAGCATTTCGCGAATCAGCGAGGCGGCCTGATTGTCCTCGGCAAGGACAATCACAACGGTTCGGCCCTGGCGCAAGGCGTCTTCATAGACGAAGATTTCGTCTTCGGGAAGGCCTTCGGTGAAGGAATTTTCCATCTTGTTGCCAGCGGTGGCGCCGATGGTCGCGCCGGCGGCGCCCAGCACGGCGGCACCCAGCAGGCCGAGGGCCGTAATCGGTCCAAGGCCCGGGACGAGTGCCATCAACAGAGAGCCTCCGGCGAAGCCAACTCCTCCACCGGTGAGAGCTCCGATAGCAGCGCCCATGCCGGGCTGTTCGGTCGTATCAGTCGGGACGGATTGGATTTCCTTGTTCAGTTGATCCACTGCACCGGGAGTCAGGAGGGTGATTCGGTCGGCTGGAATACCGGCCTTAAGGGCTTCATTCACGGCGTTTTCGCCGCGAGATCTGGTCTTGAATACTCCACTAATGGCTTCCATACGTCACATCCTTAAATTCGTTTGACTGAACCCAGGTTGGTGCGCCGTCGCTTGCGGTGGGCATAGCATGAAAGCCACACCTAAGGAGTCAGATGCCAAAATACCTTGGCCGGGTCTACTTAAAAAATATTTCAGATCATTTGCCGGATTCCGTAACCTTTTGCCGGACTTCGCGGTTTACCTTAGGTAAGACCAAACGGCGGAGAATTTGTTGAAGGCTCTGAAGAAAGAAGCGGACGAGCGGCTTCTGATCGAGGCTGCGCAGCAGGACCCCGCCCGCTTTGCCGAGCTCTACGAAATCAATTTCGAACGGGTCTACGCCTACGTAGTGCGCCGGGTGGGCAACCGTACCGAGACCGAAGACCTGACCTCGGAAGTTTTTCACCAGGCGCTGGCGAACCTGAAGCGATTTGAATGGCGCGGCATTCCGTTCGCCGCATGGCTATTCCGAATCGCCGCGAATCTGATCTCGGACCGGTGGCAACGTTCGGGTCGCGAAGTTCTGGATGCTTCAGGGACGATTGATTCCGCACAGGTAAGTCCGACGGAGATTGAAGAAGTGGAACGTCGGGCCACTTTGTTCCGACTGGTCGACACCTTGCCCGCGGAGCAGCGGCGCGTAGTAGTGCTGCGGTTTGTGGAGCAGAAAAGTATCAAGGATGTGGCGCGGGAGATTCGCAAGACTGAGGGGGCCGTGAAGCAACTACAGTTCCGCGCGCTCAGCAGCTTGCGGGCGCGCATGGAGGGTGCCGATGCCTAAGCGCTCTCTGAACCCGGGGAATAACGATAGGAAGCAAATTGAGCAGCTCAACAAAGCTGTCGAAACTATGCTGTCACGGCGGGACGGCAAGGTTCCGAAGGTGGCGGGCATTGATCCACTCTTGCGGATTGCCGCCGACTTGCGCACCCTACCGCGCGAAAGTTTCAAGGCCCGATTGAAGTCCGAATTCGAAGGAGAAAAGCGTATGTCTACCGTTGCAGAACCTGTGGCAGCCGTTCGCATGAGTGCCTCGCCAAGACTAGCGTTCCGAGATCCGGCCAAAGCGATTGAGTTCTACACACGCGCACTGGGTGCAAAGGAAACTTTCCGTTTCGAGGTGGGAGGCAGCATCCCGCACGCCGAGATCCTGATCGGCGAGTCGAGCATCGCCGTGACCGGCGAGTGGCCCGAGGGAGGCCGCTTCAGCGCGGAAACTTTGGGCAATTCGCCGATCTCACTGGTCGTGCAGGTGCCTAACGTGGATGCCTTTGCCGAGCGCGCGGTGGCGGCAGGAATGAAAGTTATCCGCCCTCTGGCCGATCAGTTCTACGGGCGGCGCGATGTGACCCTGGAAGATCCCTTCGGATATCAGTGGACGGGGATGACCGTCAAAGAAGAAATGTCGGTGGAAGAGATGCACCGCAGGATGGAGCGGTTAACGAAAGGCCCCCAGGGGGGCGACATACCCAAAGACAAAGGAAAATCTGTTAGCCCAATCCCTCGCGGCTACCGCACGGTTACGCCGTACCTGGTGGCGCAGGACGCGAATGTATTGATCGATTTCGTAAAGCAGACATTCGGAGGTGAAGAACTTTTCCGCGCCGTCGGTTCAGCGGGAGGGTACCACTGTGAGATTCGGGTGGAAGACTCGATGCTAATGATCGGCGGTGGCGGGTCTGGTGTGTCGTGGAAGGGCGAGTCGATGTTGGGAGCGTTTCACGTCTATGTTCGCGATTGCGATGCCGCGTACCAGCGGGCGTTGCAGGCGGGAGCCAAGTCACTACAGACGCCTGCCGACCAGGAATACGGAGAGCGTTCCGCGAGCGTGGTGGATGGGGCGGGCAATCACTGGTATATCGCGACCTACAAAGACAGTGGCTACAAGTCGGAAGGCGCGCCTGCAATCCAGCCGTATCTGCATCCGCTGCGAGCGGAGCCGGTGGTGCAATTCCTGAAGCGCGCGTTTGGGGCGGAGGAACTGGGGCGGTACACATCGCCAGACGGCGTGGTTCACCATACGACATTGAAGATCGGCGACTCGCATCTGGAAATGGGCGAGGCTCATGGTGCCTACCAGCCGATGAAATCGATGTTTTACCTCTACGTGCCGAATGTGGACGATGTATACCGGACTGCGCTGGCGGCGGGGGCAAAGCCCATGAACGAACCAGCGGATCAGCCTTACGGCGATCGTGTGGGAGCGGTGACGGATATCTTTGGCAATCAGTGGTGGATTGCGACGCACGTAAAGGATGTGGCGCACTAGACTCTGCTGCGGATCTCTTCTCGCTACAGACTTGTCATCCCGAGGCCCGCGCTTTTCGCGGGCCGAAGGATCTATGCATTCCGCGCGGACTACACAGGTCCTTCGCTTCGCTCAGGATGACAGGGCGGTTGGGTGAACCTCGAGCACAACGATCATCGGCCCTGCGACGTTTGACCCTCTCGAATCCCTTCAATAGACTGAAAGATTCAGAACACCTGCGGGTCCCACATTATGGCTGACAGCATTCATGTAAAGCTCCCGGACGGGAGCGTGAAGGAAGTTCCTAAGGGTACGACTGCGCTCGATATTGCGAAGTCGATCAGTCCACGTCTGGCAGATGCGGCGTTGGCCGCGAAAACCAACGGCGACCTCATCGACCTCACCCGGCCGCTGGAAAAAGACACCGACCTGACGCTGTTGACCGATAAGGCTCCCGAGTCGCTGGAGGTGTACCGGCATTCGACCGCGCATCTGCTGGCGGCGGCGGTGCTGGAACTCTTCCCGGAGACCAAGCTTGGGCACGGGCCTGCCACCGAGACTGGATTCTTCTACGACTTCTACCGTCCAACTCCGTTTACGCCCGAGGATCTGGAGAAGATCGAAAAGAAGATGCAGGAACTGGTGCAGCAGAACATTCCATACGCGCGTGAGTTTCTGCCACGTGATCAAGGGCTGGCCGAGTTCAAGAAAGACGGCGATTTCATGAAGTGCCATTTCATCGAGCAGTTCACCAAGCCCGATGAAAAGATTTCGATTTACCGCAC